>Ga0209415_10006996_pt1 | contig 19848 bp, 16 predicted proteins | sample PeaSoiSIISIP2007_FD_187696 | JGI IMG/M metagenome (GOLD analysis project Ga0209415, IMG submission 187696) | Peat soil microbial communities from Weissenstadt, Germany - SII-SIP-2007 (SPAdes) (version 2) | ecosystem: Environmental > Terrestrial > Soil > Wetlands > Peat | place: Germany... | reverse complement strand
CGAGGTCGCGATCAGGCCAGCCCATTCGTTGTGAAGCCAGCCGCCGATCCATTGCTGAAGCAAGCCTCGGAAGAAGAACTCCTCGCCCAGCGCCAGAACCCACAGCCCGCCAAAGAAAGTGAGCACGACAATCACCGGCGTCCTGATCCAGGTGGCCTCGGGCGCGTGGAATTTGCCCCATCCGATCCACCAGGCCAGACCGGCCACGACCGGGAGCATGAGCAGGAAGAAGATCGCTCCGATTTTCCATTCGCGAAGCGAGGGCCAGAATCCGAAACCGACCCCTTGTACACGGCGGACGCTCAGAAGCGCGAAGGCGCCGGTGCGGATCCACATCGCCTGTCCCAGGGCCTCGAGAGGCAGCCGGGGATCGGGGCGAATGTATAGCGAGGGGAAGACTTTGGTCAGAACTACGCCCGCCAGTAGGGCGAGCAGCAGCAGGTCCGCGGCCGGTTTTTGGGGCAGTACCACGTACCAAAAAGAAACCAATCCGGATAACAGCGCGATCCCGGCCAGGGCTTGCCAGCGGAACGATCCGAACGCCAGCGAGGCCGCGCAGTAGGGGGCTATCGCCGCTAGAACCAGGAGCGCGGCTACGCCGGCGGGCCTGAGCTTTTCGAGCTTTTTGCGCCAGCTTTCGATCCCCAGGGTCAGGAACAACGTCGCTTCCAGTAGAAACGCCGGAAGAGCGGCCAGCACCACGGAAGAGGGGATGCCTCGTTGCAGGGCATAGACATATGCCGCCGTCGTGCAGGCCAGCCAGAATAGCGGCAGGGCCCAGAAGATCATGCTTGTCGGTCCATCTTAACGCGTAACCTTTCCCCGGGTCGCGAGTATTCTCGTATGTAACCGTGAACACACTCGTGAACACGACGGACAACGCGTTGATGGCGGAGGTGAGCGCGGGCCAGGTGGCTCGGCTCGCGGTGCTGTTCGAGCGCTACCACCGGGGTTTGTTCCGCTACTTCGTTTCGATGAACCGCGACCGGGAGCAGGCGGAAGACCTGGTGCAGGAAGTCTTCTTTCGCATGCTGCGCTATCGGACCAGTTACGATCCGGCGCACTCCTTCACCGCGTGGATGTATCAGATCGCGCGAAACGCGGGAGTGGATCAGGTGCGGAAGCGAGGCATGGCACAGGTGGTGGATATCGATTCGTTTGCATTGGTGTCCGGCTCGCCCGGGCCGGAAGAGAGCGTCTCGCGGGGCCAGGATCTCGCGCTGCTGCGCCGCGCGATGGGCCAGTTGCCCGAAGACAAGCGGGAAATTCTGGTGCTGAGCCGGTTCCAGGGCATGAAGCATGAAGATATCGCCGAGGTGCTGGGCTGCGAAGTGGGAACCGTGAAGGTTCGCGTGTATCGCGCCATTCGCGCACTGGAACAGATCTATTTCAGTTTGGAGAAAGAGAAAGTGTCATGAACTGCGAACAAGCCAAGACCCAGATGCTGGGCGAAAACCAGGGAGACGATTTCGCGGCGCATCTGGCCTCTTGTGACATGTGCCGAAGTGAAGCGTCTCGCATCGGCGCGCTATGGCAAAGCCTGGATCTGTTGCCGCTCGATGAGCCGGGCGGCCAAGTTCGCGAACGGTTCTACGAAATGCTGGGGGCCTATCGCCAGGGAATGGCATCGGCCGAGCCGCGGAAAACGCGCCAATTAGGGCAGTGGGGGTGGCAGATCGCAGCTGCGGCGGCTCTGATCGCGGTGGGATTAGCGCTCGGATATGTCGTGCGCGGGAATGGGCAACCGCCCGCGGAAGTATCGCAGTTAAGGGAGGAGGTGGCGAACATGCGGCAGTTGGTGGCGTTGTCATTAATGCAGCAGCAATCGGCGAGCGAACGGTTGAAAGGCGTGAGCTGGTCGTATCAAGTGGAGCCTTCGGACACGGAGGTCTTGAACGCACTGGTGACCACGGTCAATCATGATCCGAATGTCAACGTGCGGCTGGCGGCGGTGGATGCGCTACGGCCCTTTACTGGAAGTCCGGCCACGCATCTGGCTGCGAGAAACGCGGTGGTCCAGGCGCTGCCGAAGGAAACGGCGCCTATCGTGCAAGTCGCGCTTATCGATTTTTTGGCGGAATTGAAAGAAAGGAACGCAGCGCCAGAATTGCGGCGGCTGGTTTCCGATCCCGACATCGATTCGGGAGTGCGGAAGCGGGCTGAATGGGCGCTCGAAAGGATGCAATGAACATGATTACGAGAATAGGCATGGGGATGGGGATCGCGACTCTGCTTGCAACGCAGCTTTGCGCGCAAGATAGCCGGCAACAGATCACGATGCCGTTCCGCGATCCGTCCATGCCGCGGAAACTGATCGTGGAAGGCGGCACGGGGAGTTTGACCATCCGCGGGTACCAGGGTCAGGACGCCATCATCGAATACACGGGCCGGGAGATCCCGCCCGCGAACAACCGTACTAACCGGGCCGGCCGCAATGAGCCTCCGGCCGGGATGCATCGAATCGGTGAGTCGCGCGGGCTGGATATCACGGAAGAAAGCAATACGGTGCGGGTGAACAATCAAAGTTTATTCGGCGGTAACGGCCGCGACATGGTGATCCAGGTGCCGGCGCAAACCTCGGTGAACGTGAAGACCATGTTCGGCGGGAACATGACGATAGAGAACATCACGGGTGACATTGAAGCTGAGAACTTCAACGGCCAGGTGACTATCAACAATGCTTCCGGATCGGTTGTAGCGCACTCCATGAACGGAAAAATCCTGGTGTCTCTGGATAGAGTGACACCGGACAAGAGCATGAGCTTTTCCACCTTCAATGGCGACGTGGACGTGACGCTGCCGGCCGATACCAAGGCGCGTTTCAAGATGAGGACCGACTTCGGCGAAATCTACACGGATTTCGACGTGAAGATGGAGGCGAACGCCGCGCCGGTTGTGGAAGAGGTAAAGGATAAGAATGGCAAGAGCAGGCGCCGCGTTCGAGTGGACGGCACGCAATCCGGCACCATCAACGGCGGCGGTCCGGAGATGCAGTTCACCACGTTCAACGGTCGAATCCTGATCCACAAGAAGTAGCGGTTACCAGGCAAAAAGGGGACAGCCTCTGGCAAAAGAGGGGACAGCCCTTAGAGTTCAGTACGTCACAGATTGTCCGAAGACCAGGGGCTGTCCCCTTTTTGCCCTCTTTTGCCTGGGGTCGGTACAATGAGCCTTCTATGGCCCGTTTCCCCGGCGTGGACTACCTGCGCATCGATTCCCTCTTCAGCGAGCAGGAACTGTTGGTCCGCGAGACCGCACGGCGCTTCGTGGATGAGAGGGTCATCCCCCTGATCCGCGATTGTTTTCGCGACGCGCGATTTCCCAAAGAGCTGATCCCCGAAATGGCGAGCCTGGGATTCCTCGGCGCCAATCTCGAAGGCTACGGCTGCGCCGGCATGAGCAACGTGGAGTACGGACTGATCATGCAGGAGCTGGAGCGCGGCGATTCCGGCCTGCGCAGCTTCGTGAGCGTACAGGGCGCGCTGGTGATGCATCCCATCCTGACGTTCGGCAGCGCGGAGCAGAAGCAGCGCTGGCTGCCACGATTGCAATCCGGAGCAGCGATCGGCTGCTTCGGGCTGACGGAGCCGGGCTTCGGGTCGAATCCGGCGGGCATGTTGACGCGGGCCAAGCGCGATGGCGGCGATTGGATACTCTCTGGTGAAAAGACGTGGATTACAAATGGCTCGGTGGCCGACGTGGCGCTGGTCTGGGCTCGCGCCGAGGACGGCATCCGCGGTTTCCTGGTCGAGCGAGGCACGCCCGGTTTCACAGCGTCCGAGATTCACGGAAAGTTGTCGATGCGGGCATCGGTGACTTCCAGCCTGAAGCTTGACGACTGCCGCTTACCGGCGACTGCGATGCTTCCGGAAGCTAAGGGGCTAAAGGCCCCGCTGAGTTGCCTGACGCAAGCGCGCTACGGGATCGGGTGGGGCGTGATCGGCGCGGCGATGGACTGCTACGAAACCGCGCGTGCGTATTCGATCGCGCGCAAGCAGTTCGACGGGCGGCCGATCGCTTCGCACCAGCTGGTGCAGGCCAAACTGGCGGACATGATCACGGAAATCACCAAGGCTCAGTTGCTGGCACTGCAAGTGGGTAAGTTAAAGGATCAAGGGCAAGCGGAGGCGGCGCATGTTTCGATGCTCAAGCGGAACAATGTGGCCATGGCGCTCGAATGCGCCCGCGAGTCGCGCGATCTGCTGGGTGCCAACGGGATCATGGACGAGTATCCGATCATGCGTCATATGTGCAACTTAGAGACCGTCAAAACCTACGAGGGGACCGACCATATTCACGCTCTGGTGATCGGGGAGCGGGTGACGGGAATTCCGGCGTATAAATAGGCCGCGTGGTAACATATTGAGAGCACTTTTGGGTGCGCCGCGGGGTGGCCGTATGATCATTCTTATCACCGTCATTCATGTAATTGTGTGCCTGATCCTGGTAGTCGTGGTGTTGCTGCAGAGCGGCAAGGCCGCCGATCTGGCCGGAGCGTTCGGCGGCATGGGATCGCAGACGGTTTTCGGGCCGCGCGGATCGGCGACGGTGCTTTCGAAGGCCACCACGGTCTCGGCGGTGCTGTTCATGCTGACCTCGCTGACGCTTTCAATTCTGGCGACCCGCGGAGGAAGCGCGACGCCGGACATCCTCAAGAAGGCCATTCCGGCCGCGGGACAGAAGGGCCCGGTTCCGGCACCGTCGCAAGCCCCCGCGCAGCCAACAGGCACCGTGAACCCAGTAGGCACCGTGAACATAGACGGCACCAAGGGTGGGACGCAACCGATCACCTTGCCGATCGCGCCGGCGACGCCCCAGCCGCAGCAAAAGTAGGTTTTGAGTCGCGAGTTTGAAAGAATAGTTTTGCAGTGCAAGTTCCAACTGATCTGCTGTCAGTTGGATTTTTACAAGATGCGGTCATGGCGGAATTGGCAGACGCACTAGCTTGAGGTGCTAGCGGGAGCAATCCCGTGGAGGTTCAAGTCCTCTTGACCGCACCATTCCTTTTTCACTCCTTTTAGCAGCTCCCCTTCCTCATTTCTTGAATCCCCACCCGCAGACGCAGTCTGGTTGAAAATATAAAGATCGTCAGTTCTTCGCGGACGTCCGAAAGGAGAAGAGATGAGTAAGGTACGGGTATTGGTCGGCACGCACAGGGGCGCGTTCATTATGGAGTCGGATGGAAAGCGCGAACAGTGGGACATCAGTGGCCCCCACTTCGCAGGCTGGGAGATCTATCACCTGAAGGGATCGCCTGCCGACCCCAATCGTTTGTACGCGTCGCAGACCAGCGGCTGGTTCGGGCAAGTGATCCAGCGCTCCAGCGATGGTGGCAAGACGTGGGAACCCGTGGACAACAAGTTCGTGTATGACGGCGTTCCCGGCACGCACCAGTGGTACGACGGCAAACCGCATCCGTGGGAGTTCAAGCGCGTTTGGCATCTGGAACCCTCGCTCACCGATCCGGACACGGTCTACGCGGGAGTGGAAGACGCCGCCTTGTTTCGCACCACTGACGGTGGAAAGTCATGGCAGGAGCTACCCGGACTGCGCGGCCACGGCTCTGGATCGCGCTGGCAGCCGGGCGCAGGAGGGATGGGCCTGCACACCATCCTGCTGGATCCGACCGATCCCCAGCGGATGTACATCGCCATTTCCGCGGCCGGCGCCTTCCGCACGGATGACGGCGGCACGACGTGGAAGCCCATTACCAAGGGCCTGCACTCCGCAATCCTTCCCGAGCCGACGGCCGAGGTCGGGCACTGCGTGCACCGGATTGCGATGCACAAGTCGCGTCCGAACGTGCTGTTCATGCAGAAGCATTGGGACGTCATGCGCACCGACGACGCCGGTGACCAGTGGCGCGAGGTCAGCGGAAACCTGCCCACCGACTTCGGCTTCGTGATCGACGTTCACGCGCACGAGCCCGAAACCATCTACGTGGTCCCGATCAAGAGCGACTCGGAACATTTTCCGATCGACGGAAAGCTGCGCGTGTACCGCAGCAAGACGGGTGGAAACGAGTGGGAACCGCTGACCAAGGGTCTGCCGCAAGGCGACTGCTACGTCAATGTGCTGCGCGACGCGATGGCGATCGATTCGCTCGACTCGTGCGGCGTGTACTTTGGCACTACCGGCGGGCAGGTGTACGCGTCGGCCGATTCCGGAGATACCTGGGCCCCTATTGCCGAGCACCTTCCCTCGGTGCTATCGGTCGAAGTCCAGACACTGGCGTGAAAATGATCAGAGTCGTGCTGCCGGCGCATCTGCGGACACTGGCACAGATCGGCGGGGAAGTGCAGCTCGAGGTGATGGGTCAGGTCACGCAGCGCTCGATTCTCGACGCCCTCGAAGCCCGCTATCCGATGCTGCAAGGCACGATCCGCGACCACGTCACGCAGGAGCGCCGGGCGTTCGTGCGATTCTTCGCCTGTCAGGAGGATCTGTCTCACGAATCGCCAGACGCTCCGTTGCCAGATGCGGTGGCATCGGGAGCCGAGCCTTTTCTGGTCGTGGGCGCCATCGCGGGCGGCTAACCCCCTGGAAACCAGGGGTGAAACGTTGTAAAACTGTAGCTGGCCAAGAGCAGCAATCCTCAGGAGGGCCGTAATGAGCTATCGCTATCTTGTTTCTCTCAGTGCGCTTGCGTGCACCATCGCACTTGTATCGGTGCCCATTGCAGGCCAGGCGCCAGCGGCGGCCCCCTCGGCAACCAAAGCCAAACAAGCCAAGACGGACAAAGCCTACGTACCTCCCAAGACTCCATGGGGCGATCCCGATCTGGAGGGAGTCTGGCCCGGCAACATGGGCGTTCCCATGCAGCGGAATGCCAAGATGGGCGACCGGGCGACTTTGACCGACGAAGAGTTTGCGGCCAAAGAGGCGCAGGCGCGGCAGCAAGCCAAGGCCGACAGCGAATCCGTCGCCACCAGCGACACGCGAGTTGGAATTGGGCCGCCGTCGTATTGGACCGAGCGCGGCAAGCCGACCCGCCAGACCTCGCTGATCGTCGATCCTCCGAATGGGAGACTGCCGGACCTGACGGCTGCTGCGGAGAAGTATCGCAAAGAAGCTCGCGGCGGCAAGGGAATGCCGGGGGAGTGGAAGGGCGAAGCGGACAGCTATGACGATCTGAACATCTACTATCGCTGCATTTCCCGCGGCCTGCTGGGATCGGTGATTCCGGTGGTGTACAACAACGGCAACCAGATCGTACAGGGCCCGGGATACGTGGCCTTCCGCAACGAAATGATCCACGAGAGCCGCGTGATTCCACTGGACGGGCGTCCGCACGTCAGCCCCACCATCAAGATGGTCATGGGCGATTCGCGCGGGCATTGGGAGGGCAATGACCTGGTGGTGGAAACCACAAACTTCACCGACAAAGACGCGATCGGCTCGAACGGTGCGGGATATCCCGGCGACCCCGGATACCACAGCGACCAGCTAAAGGTAATCGAGCGATTCACGCGAACCGGCGACAAGTCCATGGACTATCGGATCACGGTGGTCGACGAGAAGACCTGGGTGAAGCCGTGGACCATCCTCATCCAACTGGAGCGGAACGACGACTATCAGATGGCTGAGTATGCCTGCCATGAAGGCAACTACGCCATGTTCGATATCCTCAGCGGCGCTCGCGCGGACGAAAAGGCGAAAAAGTGAGACGCCTACTCTTGCTTGTAGCGGCCGTGACCGCCTTTGCGGCGTCAAATGATACCGTGAAACTCGATTCGGGACAGGTTTCTGGCACTACGGGTGCCACGCCGGAAATGCGCATCTACAGAGGGATCCCCTTCGCCGCGCCGCCTGTGGGAAATCTGCGCTGGCGCGCGCCGCAACCGGTAGCCCACTGGGACGGGGTTCGCAATGCGGACGCGTTCGGGCCAATGTGTATGCAGAATGCCGGCGGCGGTGGTGGCGATCAAAAGGTGAGTGAAGACTGCCTGTACCTGAACGTCTGGACTGGGGCCAAGTCCGCGGGAGAGAAGCGTCCCGTGATGGTGTGGATCTATGGCGGCGGCTACAACACTGGCTCGGGTTCGCAGCCCGGTTATGACGGAGAAGCACTGGCCAAGAAGGGCGCGGTCGTTGTCACCATCAATTACCGTTTGGGAGTGTTCGGTTTCTTCTCCTATCCGGAGCTGACGCGCGAGTCCGACCGGCGGGGCGCTGGCAACTTCGGATTGCTCGACTCGGTCGCCGCACTGCAATGGATGCAGAAGAACATCGCGGCATTCGGCGGAGATCCCAAGCGCGTGACGATATTCGGCGAATCGGCCGGCGCAGGTCTGGTGGCCAACCTGATGGTGTCGCCGCAAGCCAAAGGTCTGTTTCATCGGGCGATCGGCGAAAGCAGCTCCTGGACCACCGCGACTATTGGACGGCTAGGCACTTTAGCAGACGCGGAACAGGCCGGGGTAAAATTCGCGGATGGCTTGGGGGCGAAATCGCTCGCTGAACTACGTGCGAAACCGGCGGACCAGATACTGAAGGCCGGCCGCGGCGTGGGACCCATCGTTGACGGATGGTCGATTCCTGAAGATCCGGGGACGGTGTTCGCGCAGGGCAAGCAAATTGACGTGCCGGTGCTGGTCGGTTCGAATCGCGACGAATCCTTCGGTGCGACGCCGGCCAACGCCGCGCAGTACGCCGATCAATCCCGCAAGCGTTACGGCGATCTCGCGGATTCCTTCATGAAGGTATATCCGGGAGCGACGGACGAGCAGGCCAAGGATTCCGCGTTCTTCGCGGGCCGGGACGAGATGGTGTTCGTCATGCGCAATTGGGCTCGCATGGAAACCAAAACCGGAAAATCGAAGGCCTACGTCTTCTTTTTCACGCACCAGCCTCCGGTACAAGCGAACGCCAAGGCCGGGAAATTCGGAGCCGGACCCCATGGCAGCGCCGTTCACACTTCGGAGCTACCGTACGTGTTCAATAATCTGAGCGGGCCCCGCGCCTGGACCGATGTGGATCGCCAGGTGGCGGACACCATGTCGTCCTATTGGGTGAACTTCGCCACGACCGGGGATCCGAATGGCAAGGGCCTGCCGAAGTGGATCGCCTACGATGACAGCAAGAATAAAAGCGCGATGGAGTTCGGCGATAAGGCGGGGATGGGTCCCGCGCCGGACGAGTCGAGGCTCGCGGTTTTCCAGGCTTATTACGATAAGCTGTACGCTCACTAGGCGGCGATGAGAATGCGCCTTGTAAGTTGCGCGGTCATTTTCGCGCCCGCGCTTCTCGGGCAATCCAAGACGCCCGCTGCCGACTGGCCGATGTTCAACCGCGACCTGGCCAGCACGCGCTATTCCCCGCTCACGCAGATCACCACGGCGAACGTCGCCAACCTCCAGCAGGTGTGGTCGTATCGATTGCAGCCGTCGAATTTTCGCTTCGCCACGGCGGGCGGAGCGGCCGAAGTGGTCCCGATTGTCGTGAACGGAGTGATGTATATCTCGACGCAAACGCGCGTGGTCGCGCTGAACCCAGAGAGTGGGAAAGAAATTTGGATCTACGAAGTAGCGGGCGGACAAGCCTCGCCGCGCGGCGTCGCTTACTGGCCCGGCGACAAGCAAAATCCGGCGCGGATCATGTTTACTAACGGCCGGAGCCTCGTCGCATTAAACGCGGGCACCGGCAAGCTCGATCCGGGATTCGCGAAAGAGGGGATCCTGGACATGGTGGTGCCGTACAACGGCGTGCCGACTATTTTCAAGAATCTGGTTTTCGTGGGCGCGAGCACCGGAGAGAAAGAAAACGGTCCTCCCGGGAATTCGCGCGCTTACGACGCTCGAACGGGCGTGAAACTCTGGGAGTTTCAGTCGATACCGGGGCCGGGCCAAGTCGGCCATGAAAGCTGGTTGAATGACGGCTGGAAAGATCGCTCCGGCGCGAACATCTGGGGCTGGTACATGACCGCCGACGAGGAGCGAGGCATCCTCTACATGCCTTTCGGCGCGGCGGCCGCGAACTACTACGGCGGCGACCGGCCGGGCGCGAATCTGTTCGGCAATTCGGTGGTGGCCGTGGACGCCAATACGGGAAAGTACAAGTGGCATTTCCAGGTGGTCCATCACGATCTTTGGGATTACGATCTGCCTCCCGCGCCCGGGCTGGTCGACATCGTCAAGGATGGGAAAAAAATTCCCGCGCTAGCGGCGATGGGGAAATCGGGCTGGATGTTTATCCTGGATCGCGTCACCGGCAAGCCCATCTTCGGTGTCGAAGAGCGTGCCGTCCCCAAAGGGGACGTTCCAGGCGAATGGTATTCGCCTACGCAGCCGTTTCCTTTAAAGCCGCCTGCACTGGCCCGGACGAGTCTCAAACGCGAGGACCTTGTCACCGCCGACGACACGACACCCGAACATGCCAAAGCGTGTCTGGAACTGTGGGAGAAGAATCAGTTCTACAACAACGGTCCCTTCACGCCGTGGCTGTTCCACGAAGACGGAGCTCCGCCGCGCGTGACCATCTCGTTTCCCGGAGCAACCGGCGGCGCGAGCTGGGGTGGCATGGCATCTGATCCGAAGTCGGGCTACATTTTCGTGCAGACCAAGGACAGTCCGCTGACCGGCTGGATCGAGAAGAAGAAGGAAGGCACGCGGTACGAGAACGCGAATCTTCCCTATGATCGCGTGAACGGCACCGTGGGTGCCTTCGCCGTGGGCGGGCTACCGTGTTACAAGCCGCCATGGAGCCGCATTATCGCAGTGAACGCCAATACCGGCGATATCGCGTGGCAGACGACTCTCGGCACCAACCAGTCGCTACCGGAGGGCAAGCGCAATGTGGGTGGATCGGGTAGCGCTGGACCGATGGTCACCGCGGGCGGCCTGGTATTTATCGGTGCGGCCAGCGACAACCGCTTCCGGGCGTTCGATTCGAAAACCGGCAAGGAATTGTGGGCGGGCCAGCTCGATCGGCAGGGCAACGCGGTGCCGATGACGTATCAGGCTAAGAACGGCAAACAGTACGTGGCGGTGACGGCGTCGGATACCGTGGTCGTGTTCGCGCTGCCGTAGCGTATCGCGAGCAATGTAGGGCAGGCGTCCACGCCTGCGCGGGGCTTTCCAGCCCAGCTCGGGATCTAGCGGGCTTATAAGCCCGCTGCAGGTCTGGAGACCCGCCCTACTTACTTTCCGACAAGGTGCGGCCCGCTGCGATCGTTTTCCGTGCAGATGAATTCGATCAAGTCGGTGTCGGGCAGAAGACGGTGGGTCACCCTCACGGTGAACGGCTTGCTGTACGCCTTCGGATCCTCGATGGTCACGTCGGTTTGCAGCGTTCCGTAATTTAATCGCTTCATCCGCTCGGTCATTTTGCCCGATTCGGTGAGCGGACTGCCATCGATATCGAGCCAGACATCGTCGCGGAAGCCATTGGTTTCCACCACCAGCGTGTCGTCTTCCCAATGTCCGATCGAATAGCCGTACCACCAGGGCTCGGCATCTTTCGGCAAGGGCCGGCCATCGGTGAAAATCTGGCGGATGCCTCCCTGGGCTTCATAGAGCATGACGATCAGTCCCGGAGTCTGGATGATCTTCCGCGGCTGAGGATGCATGTGAAGCTGCATCAGCCCGAGCGGCAAACAATGCGCGTCAGGATTGTCCTTGCTGTTTTCGGCCCGGCGCGTTTTCAGGAGATCCGCGGCCCACGGCAACATCGGCAGTCCTTCCTTAAAACCCGAGCCGATGTTCTTGAACGTGGCATTCGGAGGGGTCCCAGGGGGCAGCTCGGGAGCTTTTCCCTTCGCGCCGCCGGGACCACCAGGGCCTCCCGGTCCGCCTCGGCCGCCAGTGCCGCGAAGATCCCAGACGCCAGAGAGATCGGAATGTCCGTCGGGCGCTTTGGGCGCGGGCGCGTCGAGTTTCACCTTCCCATCGGGCTCGCGAGGGACTCCGGTCGCCGGATAATTCGGCCATTGCGCCGCGATCGGGAGCACAGCAAGCACGATCGCTGCGGCGAACGGATTCAGCAAGCTCTTCATGGGACGTCCCTCCCGCAATAATTTTATCGTCCTGCCGGGGCGGCACCGCGACCGCCACCCGCGCCCCCACGTCCGCCACCCGCCTGAGCCGGTCCACCAGCGATCGCGACGTACTGTTTGCCATCCAGCATGAACGTCATCGGCGGACCCATCTGCGATAGGCCCGTGGTGATGTCCATCAATTGGTCGCCGTTGTCGGCGCGATAAACGATGAGGCGAGTATTCACACTTGCGAATACGAGGTTCCCGGCGGTCGAGAGCGTTCCGCCCTGGTTAAAGCCCGCGGAAAGTCCGCGCCAGCGTTCCTTCCCAGCCACCGGATCCCAGGCCACTAGGATATTTCCGCGCCCTTCCGGCCCGATCGAGGGAGGCGACGGCGGGGGGGGCGTACCCCTTCCACCACCAGGTCCACCGCCCGGTCCACCGCCCGGTCCACGGCCGGCTCCACCGCCTGGCCCACCAGGGCCTGCTGCGGGAGGTGCTGCGGCTGTAGCGGGAGGAGCGGGAGGTGCGGGTAGAGTCGCCGTCCCATCCAGCGCGTACACCAATAACCGCGATGGCTGCGGAGGAGCTGCGGGAGGCGCCGCTTGTGGAGTTGCGGCGCCGCGTCCTGCTGCTGCTACCGCCGGATCCAGTCCAGGAGCCAGTCCGGGTGCGGGTGCCCCACCACGTCCACCGCCCGCAGCAGCCGCAGCTCCGCGACCTCCTGCGCCGCCACGCGCGGCTCCGGTGCCCATGTTCATTTGCCCGCGTCCTTCAGGACCGATGTCCGTGGGCAGGGGCACGAAATCGGGATTAGCTTGGAATGTGTAGCCGCCGCCGATGGTGCTCGGGATATAGACCAGGCCCGTGTTCGGATTGAAGGACCAGGGCGGCCACACGTGACCGCCGCCGGGTCCAGGAGTAATGCTGACGGCGTCCGTTCCATAGCGGGCTTCCGGATTCACTCTGGGTCGGCCGGTTTTCAGATCGACGCCCGAAGCCCAGTTAACCGTCACCCACGGATCGGCCGAAAGCAGCTCTCCCGTCTTGCGATCCAGAACATAAAAGAATCCGTTCTTGGGGGCGTGCATAACCACCTGGCGTTGTTTTCCGTTGATGGTCAGGTCCGCCAGCATGATGTCCGCGATGGAATCGAAGTCCCAATCGTCGCCGGGCGTGGTCTGGTAGTGCCAAATATACTGGCCGGTAGCGCCGCGCACTGCGATGATGCAATCGGTACAAAGGTTGTCGCCCTTGCCGCGCGACACTTCGGTCCAGGGGCCAGGCTGCCCGGTGCCGACATAAAGAATGTCCGAGTCGGGATCGTAGGCCATGCCGTTCCACACCGGCCCGCCGCCGCCGATTTTCCACCATTCGCCGGACCAGGTCTTGGCCCAATCGGCGAGAACAGGCTGCTCGAAGGGCTTGGAAGGATCGCCCGGAACAGTATAGAATCGCCACGCACGCTTGCCGGTTTCCACGTCGTAGGCGTCGAAGAATCCGCGCACTCCGTATTCGCCACCGCTCACGCCGATGATGACCTTGCCGCCCTTGATGACGCGGGGAGCCATGGTGATGGTGTAGGCCATGTTTGCGGGTGAAACTCGCGATTCCCAAACCAGCTTGCCTGTGGCGGCGTCAAGGGCCCGCAGCCTTCCGTCGACCACCGGTGCGATGATCTTATCCTCATACATCGCGATGCCGCGATTCACGACGCCGCAGCAGATTCGGGACTGCCAGACCTGCTGGTTGACGTCCGGATCCGAATGCCAAGCCTCTTTGCCCGTGCGCGCATCGACGGCGTACACCACGCTCCACGGCGCGATGCTGTAGATCATGCCGTTGTAAACCAGTGGAGTTCCCTCCTGGCGGGTCTGCGGATTGCCGCGCGCGGAGGGGATGTCGGTATACCAGGCGAGTCCCAGGCGGTTGACGTTCTGCGAAGTGATCTGATTGAGCTGGCTATAGCGCTGCTCGGACCAGCCCAAGTTGTAGCTGATCCACTCTTCGCCGGTTCGTGCGGCATCGCGGAGCGCCGCGTCGTCTATTTTGCGGGGCTGTTGGGCCACGGCGATCCAAGCCGCCGCGAATCCAAAAACCACCACACAAAATCCTGTTTTCCAACCGCGCGACACACGCAACATTTTCTTTCCCCCCTGAGCTTCTATCCGCACAGCGCCGGGCAGATTTTTGCCAGTCCCGGCCTCCTGGCTAAGCATTTAGCTCATAGTATGCTATCACGGACGCCGTGGGGCACAACGCGCGCTGCGCACGAACAAGCCAGCCGAAACCCGGACGCCGGCGGTCCGCAGAACTGCACCAGGCATACTCGGATTCTGGCTTCCTTTCATGGGGATACGAACAACCACAAATAAAGGGTGAACAGATTGAAGGTCGGCGGGATCAACGTATATGCTCCGCACGCCGAAGAACTTCCGGCGCTTTGTGTGTCTGATCTTATTAGTCACGGCCGCGATCCTCATGCCCGTCTTGTTGTGCGGCCAGTCCCAGCCGGGTGAAATCCGGATCCAAGTCAAAGACGCCTCCGGACTGCCGATGGAAGCCTCGGGCAAGCTGGAGAGTCTCGCCAGTAAGACCGATCTCAGCTTTCAGACAGACCCGCAGGGTGCGTACACATTTTCGAACCTTGCTTCTGGCCGCTATCGTCTGGATGTTTCCAAAGCCGGTTTCGCCACCCAGTCTGTATTGATCGACGTGCAATCGGGGACGCCGGTCTCACGCACGGTGATGATGGCTCTGGCGACGCAGGCTTCGAGGATCGATGTGGTCGCGGCGACTCCACTCCCTGGAACGGATCTGCCGATCGACGAGATACCCGCACCAGTTCAAACGGCGAGTGCGCACGACCTGGAGCAGAGCGGCGCGCTCGATCTCTCCGATTTGCTGAATCAGCGCCTCAGCGGCGTCCACATCAACCAGAACCAGGAGAATCCGTACCAGCCCGATGTGAGCTATCGCGGCTACACTGCGTCACCGCTGCTGGGAACACCGGAAGGGATCTCGGTTTATATGGATGGCGTCCGGCAGAACCAACCCTTCGGCGATATCGTCGCCTGGGATCTGATTCCTAAAATCGCGATTTCGGAAGTCGCGCTGATGCCGGGATCGAATCCCCTGTTTGGACTGAACACTCTGGGCGGCGCGATCTCAATCGACACCAAGACCGGCCTGAGCCAGCCCGGCACCACCTTGCAGATCAGCGGTGGCAGCTTCGGCCGCAGAGCAGGGGAATTCGAACATGGCGGCTCGAATCGCAAAGGGCTGAGTTGGTACGTGGCGGGCAATTTGTTCCGTGAAGATGGCTGGCGTCAATTCTCACCCTCGGAGGTCCGGCAGTCATTCGGGAAGCTTGGATGGCAACACCGCAAGACCTCGATTTATCTCAGCGGCGCTTATGCCGACAATTGGCTGACCGGCAACGGCCTCCAGGACACGCGTTTTCTCGCGCAGAATTATTCCAGTGTGTACAGCATTCCGGACATCACCTGGAATCGCTCCCCGTCACTGAACCTAAGCCTGCGGCACGACGCGACCAGCAATTTGACGTTCACCGGGAATGCCTACTTTCGTTATATCCGCGCGGATACCACCAATGGCGATATCAATTCGAACTCGTTCGACCAGTCGCTGTACAACCTGAGCGCCGCGGACATCGCTGCGCTTACGGCTGCAGGGTATAAGGGATTCCCCATCACCGGCAACGCAACCACGGAGCCATTCCCATTCTGGCGCTGCATCGCACAGGGGCTCGAACAGAACGAGCCGATCGAAAAATGCACGGGCCTGATCACGAACACGTTCAACAAGCAGCATAACTATGGCCTATCGGGACAGGTAAGCTGGCTGGTCTCGCACAATCGCATCACAGCGGGTGCGGGATGGGATCGCAGCAGTACGATCTTTCAGCAAGCGTCGCAATTCGGGTATTTGAGCGCCGACCACCTCACCATCACGCCGATCAACGCATTTGCGGATGGCAGCACCACCCAGGACGGCGTTCCGGTGGATACGCGCGTCGATCTTCACGGGGGCATCAATACCTTCAGTCTGTATGCCTCCGATACACTTTCGCTGGGAAAATCGCTGGCGCTCACGGCTTCGGGCCGTTATAACCGGACGACACTAGATAACGTCGACCGTCTGCCTCTGGTAACGGATGGGTCGCGCGGCTCCCTCAATGGTCAGTATGTGTTCGATCGTTTCAATCCGGCTGCCGGCCTCACTTACATCGTTTCGCGCTTCGCCACGGCATATTTCAGCTACAGCGAATCGAGCCGCGCGCCGACATCCATCGAACTCGGTTGCGCGGATCCCAATGAACCCTGCAACCTGCCCAATGCGCTGGTCAGCGACCCGCCGCTCAAACAGGTGGTCACCAGGACTCTCGAAGCCGGCGTGCGCGGTTCCATGGAAAACGGGTTGCGCTGGAGCGTGGGCTGGTTCCGGGGAGAAAATTACAACGATCTTCTGTTTGTGGCATCCCAGCAGACCGGCTTCGGTTATTTCACCAACTTCGGCCAGACGCGCCGTCAAGGGATGGAAGCAAACCTCAGCGGGCGCATCAGGCATTTCACAATCGGAGGGAATTACACCTTTCTGGACACCACCTATCAAAGCTCCCAGACGGTTGACGGCGGCAGCAACAGTACTAATGATGGAGGATTGGGTATGGATGGCAACATCACCGTGCAGCCCGGCGATCACATTCCGCAGATTCCCCGGAATATCTTCAAGGCGTATATTGAGTATCAGCCCACGGCGAAAATCTCGGCGGATCTCGACTTCGACGCCGTGGGGCGATCGTTTGCGCGCGGCAATGAGAACAATCTGGATCAGCCAGACGGTATTTACTACCTCGGGCAAGGGTTTTCCCCGGGCTATGCCGTCGTGAATCTTGGAGCGCACTACCAGGTGCAGAAGCGGACCCAGCTTTTCGTCCAGATCAACAACGTGCTCAACCATCGCTACTACACGGCCGCACAGCTAGGCCCGTCGCCGTACGATAATTCCGGCAATTTCGTCGGCCGGCCATTTCCTGCGGATGCGAACGGAAACTTCCCGATCCGGACTTCGACCTTCTTCGCGCCCGGTGCACCCATCGGCGCCTGGGGAGGGATTAGGATTAGCTTTTAGCAATGTTCGACGACAAGACCATCCCGGATCTCGCGGTTGCTAGCGTTTCCTCAACCGAGGAGGCCAAGCCGACTCCGCTGGAAGAAGAGGTCGTAGTCCTATTCGACCAGATGCAGGCTAGGCTCCTGCGCTACCTGTTGAGCACCGGCGTGCCTCTCCACGACGGGGAGGAGATTGTTCAGGAAGTGTTCCTGGCCCTTTTCCGGCATTTGCAGCGTGGCAAATCGCGCCGTAATCTTCGCGCCTGGGTATTCCAAGTGGCTCATAACCTTTCGGTGAAACACTACGTAGCGAAACGAAGAGATCGTCAGAACCTGGTGGAGCCGGGCGAAGCGCCGGTCGAGGATTCCTTCGTCGACCGGACTCCGAATCCGGAAGATCAGTTGGTACGAAATCAAAGTCATGCGCGGCTGCAAAGTGTCCTGCGAGCTTTGCCGGAGCAGGACCGGCGATGCCTATCGCTTCGCGCCGAAGGTCTCACCTATCGCGAGATCGGCCAGGTCCTCGATATGTCCTTAGGTGCGGTAGCTCTTTCCTTGGGTAGATCACTCGCGCGTTTCGCTCGCGCGGAGGAGCGGTAATTATGTCGTATAAAGATTCTCATTTATCCGATCAAGAACTCCTGCTGGCGGCCGATGGAGAATTGCCTCCTGTCCGGGCCGAAGAAGTTGCATCGCATCTAGCCGCATGCTGGACCTGCCGGGTCCGCAAAGGCGAGATCGAAGAGTCCATCCGCGATTTTGTTCACGTATATCGCGGGGATCTTGATCCGTTGCTCCCGTCGCCGGCGGGACCGCGCGCCTTGCTCAAGGCCCAACTCGCGGAGCGGGCCTCGGTAGCCCCCGGATGGCGGGAGAGGTGGACTCAGCAGGATGTTCTTCGATATGCCGGCGCGTTCGTTCTCGTGGCGCTGCTCGCATTGCTTGTTTATGCTCGTCCGATCTTCCCATCGCGGCAGCGTTTTCACGTTGTGCCGGTGTCCTTTCCGGAACCGAGTCTCACCCCAGGGGTGGCCGCCGGCGTGAACCGCGACCAGATCTGCCGCTCCATGCCGCCCAAAAACCGCATCGTGCCGGCATCCTTGCAGCGCAAGGTGTTTGAGGAGTACGGCATCGCGGGCGCGGAACCGCGAGCCTATGAAGTGGACTACCTGATTACGCCGGCCCTAGGCGGCGCAGACGACATTCGCAACCTGTGGCCGCAGTCAAATTCGTCGGCCGTGTGGAACGCCAGGGTGAAAGATGCCCTGGAAGATCGCCTACATGACCTGGTGTGCGAAGGCCAACTGGATCTTGCCACGGCGCAACAGGACATTTCTTCCGATTGGATCGCCGCCTACAAGAAGTACTTTCACACGGATCGGCCGCTTCCGTAAGCGTCATGACAGGTGGGGCCGGCGTCTACGCTGGCTCTGTTGGCCGCTCGCTGGCGCTCGCGGTTCAGCGACAGGCACCGAACCGCGAACGATAGTGAGTGGCCCGCTAGGCGGGGCGATGGAACGTCGCTACTTCTTGGTGAGCTCGTCGTAGAGCGAGCCGTAAAACGCCGGTTGGAACGTCCAGCCGAGATCATCGGTCTTCACCTGCATGGCAAGCGTATCCTTCGTCGCACCGGCTTTGATGGCATCGGACGCGCGGCTGATCAGGCTGGCGAACTTGTCTCGAAACGCCTGAACATCGGCCCTGCTCTTGGGCTCGCCGCGGCCGGGAATCGCCATATCGAAATCCAGTTTCAGCACGCCGTCCAGACTCCTGTTCCATTCGACCGCACTCCCGCCATTGGCAAAATCGACGATAGGCGTGGCGTCCGTGATCTGGTCGCTGACCATGACCACCTTCAGGTCGGGAAAGTACACCATGGTGTCATCGCCGGTGTGCCCTCGTCCGTAGAAGTGCGCGTCGACTTCCGCGCCTCCGAATTTCAAGACGTAGTCCTTGGCGAAAGTCTGGGTCGGACGGCCCGGGATGTCCTTGGTCCGGGCATCGGTGCCCATGTTGGTTTTCAGAGCTTCCAACGCGATGACGGTGGCGCCCGCGTCGATGAACTTCTGATTGGTGCCAACGTGATCGGGGTGATGGTGGGTGTTGAGTACGTACTTAACCGGCAGATCCGAGACCGATTTGATCTCTTCCATTACCCGGTTGTAGTTGTCGTCCCCTGGGTTCTTGGTATCCACGAGGATCAATCCTTCGGGTGTGACGCGGACCAATGTGTTGGCGCCGCCGCCGGTGATCATGTAAAGGTTAGGCTTCAATAGCCGGATCTTTTCGACCGTCGCCCCGGCTTTCGGGCCGCCCTTTCCGCCGCCTCGTCCGCCCGGAGGCCCCTGGGCCAACAGGGCCGTGGCAAAACTCAGCACCGTCATCAAAGCTACGCCCAAAAACTCTTTCTTTCGCATTCGTTCTCCTTGGATCAGTCAGGGACTCACCTATTATCGCTTTTCCCCCCTGCTAAGTGTACTCTCTAAACGCTGGTGAGCCGGATCGCGCAGCGTGTGGGCCGCATCACACATTGGTTCCTTCCGGGCTCGCAGAAAGTTCAAAAATAGACTCACGGTCCGGCATGGTTATGCGCGTGCTGGACAAAGGGCATGGAAAACGCACGCACCATCGATCGGAAGCGAGGCCAACGCCATTCGCGCATGAAGTGACGACCAACAGCCAGATCGCGCGGCGGCTGGACGAGTTGGCGAGCCTGTTGGAAGCCCAAGGCGCCAATCC
>Ga0209415_10006995_pt1 | contig 19849 bp, 21 predicted proteins | sample PeaSoiSIISIP2007_FD_187696 | JGI IMG/M metagenome (GOLD analysis project Ga0209415, IMG submission 187696) | Peat soil microbial communities from Weissenstadt, Germany - SII-SIP-2007 (SPAdes) (version 2) | ecosystem: Environmental > Terrestrial > Soil > Wetlands > Peat | place: Germany... | reverse complement strand
CACGTGACGCTCCACCAATTGTCCGTCGACATACTCCAGGTCCGGCTCGTAAGTCGTCCGCAGGTATTCTTCGACGGGAACGATTGCAAGCGTCGCCATGTCTTTCAATTTACCTTACTTCCGGGGACCGAGCCGGGAAAATAACCCATTGAAATCGACGGCTCCCACCAGATCCGTTTCCGCGACTCCCGAGGTGCAGCGCCGGATTCCATTGCAATCGGCTTCGACCACCGTGCGCTGGTACGGATCGATCACCCAAATGTGCGGGATGCCCGCAGCCAGGTATTCGCCGATCTTGGCGAGCATTTCGGGAATCGAATCGTCGGGCGACACAATCTCGATGGCTAGGTCCGGCTTCACCAGAACCGGAGTGGGCTCGTGTGGCAGCGCTTTCACGCAAAGGTCCGGGATGCGGTAGCGAGGTTCGTCGTTGACCTGAACCCGTTGCTCCGTGAAGCCGCGGAACCCCCGCTCTTGCTCCCGCGCGTCGAGAGCCGCGCTTGTCAGAAATTGCATGCGGCTATGGTAATATTCACCCACGTGACGCTCCACCAGTTGTCCATTGACATACTCCATGTCCGGCTCGTAAGTCGTCCGCAGGTATTCTTCGACGGGAACGATTGCAAGCGTCGCCATGTTTTCAGTGTACCCTTACTTCCGCGCGCGCATATGACAGCGGATGTCCAGCGCCGGAAAGATCCACGCGGCGTGGCGCTCGTACCAGTTGAGGGAGCGCTTCGCCAGGAAGCGGCCCGTGTTGTCCAGCAGGAAATTCCCTCCAAACGTCAGCTCGACCTGTACGATGTCGAAGCGATACGGTGGCCCGGCAAAGGTGGGAAAATCCTTGCCCGTGAAGTACTCGAAGCTGCGCGCGGCCAGGTGGCGCTTGTGGGTGGGATCGGTATAGGAATTGTGCGAGCTGAAGTGCGGCGTTGTAATGAAAACGTCGGCGCCATCCATGGCCACGCGGTACACCTCCGCCATGGCTCGCACGGGGTCGTCGAGATGCTCGATCACGTGCGACATGTGGATACGGGTGAACTGGCTGTCCGCGAGCGGCCAGGGAAACCGGTCCAGGTTCCAGATGTGGTCGGCGGCCGAATCGGGGGAGATGTCGATGCCAATGGCGCCGGGCTCGATTTTGCGGCTGCCGCATCCGATGTCGAGGACCATTCTTAATAACGTAGCGCAACGCCCGATGTTACAATAGATTTCGGACATAAGACTCTTTTATGCCAAGGCGACTCGGCCGGAAGTTGATGCTTTCGATCACGGTGATCGTCATCATCGTGGCGGCGGTTTCCGGGTTGGTCAATGTCAAAACCGAGGAGCAGCAGCTCCTCAACACGATGATCCTGGGCGCGGACCAGCTCTCCAAGGGGATCGCCAGCGCCATATGGCACGCCATGCTCGACGACCATCGCGAGGCGGCGTACGAGGTGATGCGGACCATCGCTCTCCACCAGGGGATCGACCGCATCCGCATGTTTAACCGCGCGGGCCAGACGATGTTCTCCACCAATCGGGAGGACCATCCGTCATCCACGGGATTCCCGGTGGATCTGGGGACCCGAGTGCGGATTCAGGGGCGGGAAGGAAGCCGCCGGCTCGAAATGCTCACCCCGATTTACAACGAACGCTCGTGCAGCCAGGCAGAGTGTCACGCGCATCCCGCCGGCGTGAAGGTGCTCGGCGTCCTGGATCTCGCGCTCAACCTGGAGACGGTGGACCAGGAAGTCGCCAGCATGAAGTTCCGCGTGCTCCTGGTCACGGGTGTCGAAATCACGCTGATCAGCCTGTTCATCATCTACTTTACCCGCCGGTTTCTGGGACGACCTATCGAGAAACTGATCGGAGGCTTCAAGTCCGTCAGCCAGATGGAGCTCGACACGCCGCTGGACATCGTGGACAGCAGCGAGGAGCTGGACGAGCTGGCGCGCTCCTTCGACGTGATGCGCGGCCGGCTGCGCACGGCGCTGGCGGAAATCAACCAGTTCACGCAGAACCTGGAGACGAAAGTGGAAGAGCGCAGCCAGCAGCTCAAGGCCGCGCAGAAGAAGCTGCTGCAGAGCGACCGGCTGGCTTCGCTGGGGCAGCTCTCGGCCAGCGTGGCGCACGAAATCAACAATCCCATCTCGGGAGTGCTGAACCTGTCGATGCTGCTGCAGCGCATGTTGAAGGACGACGGCATTCCTCCGAACCGGATCGAGGAATTCCGGAAGTACCTGTCCCAGGTGACCAACGAAACGGCGCGGGTGGGGCGCATCGTTTCCGACCTGCTGGCATTTTCGCGGCGCTCGAAGCCGCAGCGCACGGCCGCCGACCTGAACCGGATTGTGAAGATGACGCTGTCGCTGGTTCAGCACAAGATGAAGCTGAGCAACGTGGCGGTGGAGACCGACCTGCGCCAGGATCTGCCGGCGGCCCAATGCGACGCATCGCAGATCCAACAGGTGGTGCTGAATCTCCTGTTGAACGCCGCCGAGGCCACACAGACGAGGAATGAGCGGCGCGTGACGATCACGACGGCGGCCGGCGAGGGTACGGTGTGGCTGGCGGTGTCCGACAATGGCGAAGGCATCCAGCCGGAGAACCTCGCCCGGATCTTCGATCCGTTCTTCACCACCAAATCGGAAGGCAAGGGCGTGGGACTTGGGCTGGCGGTGTCCTACGGCATCATTCACGCCCATGGCGGCGATATCGAAGTGAAGAGCAAGGTGGGCGAGGGAACTACGTTTACCGTGTTTCTGCCGCTCGAGCAGCCTCCGCAACCCGGCGAGGCTGCGCTGTTCGAGATGTCCGGGAAAGGATGAAGTACCTGTACGTGGGCGCGACGTCCGAGCTCGATGCCGGGGACGATCGGGAGGCGCTTATGATGGTCCGCGAACGCGTGGCGGAAGAGTTTGGCGCACCGGTTCGGGAGCTGGGGCTTCCGGGGATTGAATTCGCATTCGACGCGGGCCGCGGCCAGTTCGGCTCGATTCCGGTGCTGGAGATGCTGGCCCGCGCGTGTCCGGCCGATGCGCTGAAGCTGCTGGCGGTAACCCGGCGGGACCTGTTCATCCCCGTTCTGACGTTTGTTTACGGGCAGGCGCAACTGGGAGGCCGCGTGGGCGTGATGTCGCTGGCCCGGCTGCGCCAGGAGTTTTATGGCCTGGCGCCCGATCGGGAGGTTTTTCTCGAGCGGGCGTCGAAGGAAGCGCTGCACGAGGCCGGCCACACGTTCGGATTGGTGCATTGCGCGGACCGGAGCTGCGCCATGGCCCTGGCGACCAACATCCGGCAGATCGATCTGAAGCGCGCCGCGTTCTGCGCTTCGTGCGCGGCCGAGTTGCGGCGAAGGCCGAGGGAGTAGCCACATGAAGACCCACTGGCAGATTCTGGTGGTAGACGACGAAGAGGTGATGTGCGAATCGCTAGCAGCCTGGCTCCGCGAGGACGGGTACCTGGTGGATACCGCCGCTTCGGGGCGCGAGGCGGTGGAGAAGGCGCGCGACCGGGATTATGCCATCTATTTCGTGGACCTCAAGATGCCCGGCGGCATGGACGGCATTGAGACCATGATGCAGGTCCGCCGCCTGCACCCGGAGGCGTCGATCATCATCATTACGGCTTACGCCACGGTGGACACCGCCATCACCGCGATGAAGGAAGGAGCGCAGGAGTACATCGTCAAGCCGTGCAATCCCGAAGAGATTTCGCTGCTGGTGAACCGCATTATCAAGGTCAAGAACCTGCAGCGGGAGAACACCATACTACGGAAGAAGCTGACGCGGCAATACTCGGTCCACGACGTGATCAGCAAGAATCCGCGCATGCACGAGATCCTGGAATTGGCCCACGAGATATCCAGCCTCCGCAGCACCGTGCTGATTCAGGGGGAAAGCGGCACCGGCAAGGAGATGGTGGCGCGGGCCATCCACAACTCGGGCGAACGGGCGTCCAAGCCCTTCGTGGCGGTCTCTTGCGCGGCGTTGGCGGAGACGCTGCTGGAATCCGAGCTGTTCGGGCACGAAAAAGGCGCTTTCACGGGCGCCAGCCAGCAGAAACGCGGCAAGTTCGAAATGGCGGATGGCGGCACGATTTTCCTGGATGAGATCGGCGACATCTCGCCCAAGCTGCAGGTGGATCTGCTGCGGGTTTTGCAGGAGCGCTGCTTTTACCGCGTAGGCGGATCGGAGGAGGTGCGCGTGGACGTCCGGGTGATTGCGGCGACGCACGTGAACCTGCAGCAGGCCGTGGCCGACGGCAAATTCCGCGACGACCTGTTCTACCGGCTGAACGTAATTGAAATCCGCATTCCACCGCTTCGCGAGCGGCGGGAGGACGTGCCGCTGCTGGCGCGGCACTTCATGGAGCGTCTCTCGCACGAGTTGGGCAAGGACATCGGGGAGATTTCCGAAAACGCGCTGAAGATGCTGATGGACTACAACTGGCCGGGCAACGTACGCGAGCTGGAAAACGCCGTGGAGCGGGCCATGGTGACCTGCCGCGGTCCGGAGCTCACCGCCGACGACTTCGCGTTCCTGGCGCAGAACGGCGCCCAGAAGAGCTGGAGCGCGCCGGCAGGCATGACGCTCTCCGATATGGAGAAGCTGCTGATTGTGGCCACGCTCGAACGGACCGGGGGCAACATCAAAGAGTCGGCGGCGGTATTGGGGATCGACCGGTCCACGCTGTACGAAAAGATCAAGCGCTACGAGATTCCGCGGTGACGAGGGGCGGCCACACGCGGTATGGTGCAGGCTTCCGCCCATGCTCGAATACCGCGAGATCACTCCTGGTGGCGAAGCTCGAGGTTTCATCGACTGCTGTTGGACGATGGAATGCGACGCCTCGGAAGCCAGCGTGCAGAGAGTTGTGCCGGATGGCCGGGCGGAGCTGATATTCAACCTGGCTGAACCATTCGAGTCGTTCCAGGACGGCCAATGGCGGATTCAGCCCGCATGCTTCGTAGCCGGCCAGATCACGGGCCCGCTGCTGCTTCGGCCCAGCGGTCCGGCGAAGATATTGGGCGCCCGTTTCCTGCCACAAGGCGCCGGACAGGTTTTCGGCGTACCCATGCACGAGCTGACCGGCCGGATGGTGCCGATTGCGGATCTGTCGCGGGCGCTGGCGGGCGGGCTCGAGAACGCGCGCGAGTCCGCCTCGTTCGTGCGGATCGAATCAGCGCTCGCCCGGGTCTGCGGCGAACAGGATCTTCTCGTCGCCGAGGCCGTGCGGCAAATCGTGTGGGCGCGAGGCGCTTGTGACCTCGCGCAGCTCGCCCGCCGACTGGGCATCGGTTCGCGCCGGCTCGAACGGCGCTTCCAGCGTGGCGTGGGCATGCCTCCCAAGCTCTTTTGCCGCATCCAGCGCTTTCAGCATGTGTTTCAGGTGATCGAAGACGGCTGTCCGAACTGGGTGAACGCCGCGGTGGAGTGCGGATACTACGACCAGGCACACCTGATCCGCGATTTCCGGGACTTCTCCGGTAAGGCGCCGTCTGTTCTGCTCGCCGACGCCGACCTGGCGAAGCATTTCGTGCGCGACCCCGCCGTGTCGGATTTTTACAAGACAGCAGCTTCGGCATCCGGGTGGACTGAATGCCATGAAATCGAAGCTGCTATTCTCCGTGCTGGCGGGTGTGAGCCTGCTGTGCTCTCAGACCGGACCCAGTGCCGCCATCATCACCAACCTGGCCGACGCCAAATGGACTCACGAAACAGGCGGGTCGGAAAGCGTGACGCTGCGCGAGGACCCGCAAACCGGGGCCATGGAGCTGCTGGCGCGCTATCCGGCCGGCCACGTGTTCGCGCCCCACTGGCACAGCGTCAACGAACGCATCGTCCTGCTGGAGGGCCGATTGTCCCTGAAGCAGGGCGACACCGAACGGTTTCTCGATCCGGCGGCTTCGCGTTCCTGCCGGCGCGTGAAGTGCAGCGGCTCTCGTGTGTCTCGAAAACGCGCTGCACCTTTTATGCGTACTGGGACGGGAAGCTGGATTTCCACGCCGCTAGTGCGGCCAAGTGAAGAAGTTCTCGGGCCTGTGCCACACGTCAGATCGCGCGCAGCTCTTTGCCGGTAGGTGTCAGGATCTCGCAGCCATTCTCCGTCACCACCACGGTATCCTCGATGCGAATCCCGCCGAATCCCTCCAGGTAAACTCCGGGTTCGATGGTGATGGCCATGCCTGCCCGTAACTTGCTCTTGTCGCGCTTGCCGATGCGCGGCGGTTCGTGGATCTCGAGGCCCAGCCCGTGACCCGTGGAATGGACGAATGCACGGTCCAGCCCGTAGCCCTTAAGCACTTGGCGCGCGGCAGCGTCCACACGCTTGGTGGAGGCGCCGGCACGCACGGCGTCGATGCCCGCCAATTGCGCTTCGAGCACGGCTCGATAAGTGCGCTTCACCCTGGCCGTGGGCGAGCCGAGGAACAGCATGCGGGTCATGTCGCTGCAATAACCGTCCTGGACGGCTCCCATGTCGACCACCACCAGGTCGCCGGAATGGAGCGGCGCGTCAGTCGGCTGGGCGTGCGGCAGCGCCGATCGAACCCCGCCCGCCACGATGGTTTCGAACGACGGCTTCTCGGCGCCCAGCCGGCGCATGCGGTACTCCAACTCGGCTGCCAGGTCCTGCTCCTTCATGCCCGGCCGCACCCGTGACACCGCCTGTTCGAAGGCCCGCGAATTGGTCTCCACCGAGCGGCGGATGCGCGCGATTTCGGCCGCCGACTTCACCATGCGCAGTTCCTCCACCCAGCCCGTCACCGCCTCGAGCGATGCCTTCATGGGCAGCTTCGATTTCAGCGATTCGAAGGTGTCGCAGGTCATCCGCGCCGGCTCGTAACCGATGCGCCGCAGTCCCAGCCGGGCGATGGCGGCCAGCACGTCCACCACCAGCGGACCCTTCGCAATCCGGACCTGGCACGTGACTTCCTGCCGGGCCTGAATCAAGTAGCGGGGGTCGGTGAAGAGGATGGCTCTGCCAGGCAGAACCAGGAGATTTCCGTTGCTGCCGGTAAATCCCGAGAGGTAGCGGAGGTTGGGACCGAACAAAACCAGCAGGCTGTCCAGCTTGCGTTCGGCGAGGCCGGACGAGACGGTGCGGAGCCTCGCCTCGAATTCGTTATCCGCCACGTTATTTCGCACCCGGTAAGCCCTGCGCCAGGACAAAGCCCCTCTCGGCCAGTTCATTGGCTTTGCGCATGTCACCGCCGCGCTCGGCCTCGTCGGAAAGCCTCACGAAGGACCGGATGGTATCGACCGCGTCCTTTTGCTCCTTGGTCAGCCCGCGCAGCGGAATCTGAGCGAGCAGCTTTTCGATCTCCGCCTTGTGAGCATCCGCGCTGGCCTTGAGGCGATTCAAATCCTCGGGCGGGACGATTTCCTGAATGGGCGGGCGCGTGTCGGGCTCGGCCGGAGGCGCCGCCGGTGGATTGGGGGGAGTCGTCTCAGGCCTGGGCCGCGGCGGCGATGTATTCTTCTTAGACACCCGCGGCGGTGGGGGCGGCGGCGCGGGTGGCTCACCGGGAGCCTCGGTAGTCGCCAGAGCCTCCGCGCTCAGGGGCTGCGGCGGAGGCAGTTCCGGGTGCATCTGGGGAATGGAAAGGGGCGCCGGCGGCAGGGGCGGAGGCGCGGGAGCCGCCGCGGGCTTGGGCGCCACAGGCATGGCGCTAGTGGTCTTCGGCTTGCCCTTGAGTATGCAGCCGGTGAGCGATATCGCCATGGCAGCGGCCAGGATTGCTGCAATATATCTCATGGTCAGACCGCAATCGGAAGGCGGATCAAGAAGGTCGTGCCCTTCCCCAACTCGCTCGTGAAATCGATTGTACCATCGTGCAATTGTACGATTCGAAACGTCATCGCCAGGCCGATGCCGGAACCTTCCGGGCGCGTCGTGAAGTACAGGCGGAAGATCTTTTCCCGCAGCTCCGGCGGAATGCCCGCGCCGGTATCGGAGATGCGGATTTCGGCGGTATCTTCGTCCGCCGTGGCTTCAAAGCGAAGGTCGCCGCCTTCCGGCATGGCCTGCATGGCATTCACCACCACGTTCAACACGGCCTGCTTAAGAAGGTCGCGATCCACCCGCACTTCGGTGCCCTCGGCCTGCTGCTCCACGCTTACGCGAATTCTGGAAGCCTCGGCCTGCGGCCGCGCCAGCTCGACGATCTCGCCCACCAGGTCCTGCAAGGGAACGGTAGCCAGTTTCAGCTCCACCGGGCGCGTGAAATCCAGAAACGTCTTTACCACACGATCCAGCCGCAGAATCTCGCGGGAGATGATCTCCATCTGCGGCTCGATTTCGGTGTCGCCATGAGCCAGCTTGGACTTGGCCACCTCCACGTGCAGCAGGATGGCGTTGAGCGGGTTCTTCACTTCGTGCGCGACGCCGCTCGAAACGCGGCTGATGGCGGCCAAGCGGTCGGCGGTCTGGAGCTCGCGGCCGAGTTTTCGCTGCGCCTCGGGGTCGCGGAGCCGCACCAGCATGCCCGAGCCGGCATTGGCGCCGCCGGGCAAGGTCTCCAGCAGGTCCACCGAGAGCAGCACCATGGACAGGCCGGACGCCGTTTCTCCGGGCGAACGCAAGGGAACCCGGCGGTGGCGAATGGGCCTGCCGGTTTGCGCGGCCTGGGCGATCAGCAGCCCCAACGTGGCGGCGGGCGGAAACACGTCGGAGACGGACTGGTCGGGAAGGTCGCTGCGCTGCTTGCCCAGGAATTTCTCGACCGAGCCGGAAGCGAAAACCAGTCTTCTCTCGCGGTTGAAAATGAAGACGGCGTCTTCCAGGTCCTGCAGCAGGCGGTCGATATTGCCGCGCAGATCGGACACTTCGTACTGCGCGCCGCGCAGCCGCTGGCCCAGCATGCTCACCTTGGAGGCAATGACCGAAAGCTCGTCGGTGGCTGGCTTTTCGGCGGCGGGCTTTTCCGGTTCGTATTCGCCGCGGGCGATGAGGTCGAGCTGGTGACGCAGGTGGCCCAGGGGACGGAACGCCACGGCGGAGACCAGAAACGTGATGGTGATGGCCCCGATTACCGAGAGCACCGCGACCTTGGCGTTCTGGGTCATGGTGGGGCTGATATCGCGGCTGATGAGCGCGGGAAGGATGATCACCCGCACCGCCAGCAGGGTGAGGTTGGGAGGAGTGCCGAGCGCCTGCTCGAGCTGGTAAAGCTGCCGATCGCTTCCGCTTCTCCTCAGCACCTGCCATTTCTCGTACCAGGGTGCGCGGTTGACCAAGTCGCGAAAGTCGGGGTAAGGTCCGGCCTGCTCACCCAACCGTTCGGGAATGCTGTCCGCTAGGACTTCATTGGTATGGGGATCGACCACGGCAATTTCGAGGATGGCGTTCTTCCCCAACAGATCCAGCAGATCGTTCCGCAACACCGGATCGCGCAGCGCATCGCGAAGCGGCTTGGTGCGCTGCGAGTTCAGCGTCTTGCTGACGAATTTGCCGGCTACCAGCTTGAGCGTCTCGGCGCGCGACAGCGTGGAGTCGAACTGCTGCTGCATGTTGTTGACGAGATCCACGCCGGAAATGGAGCCCACGATCACCACGGCCAGCACTACGTACCAGAGCGTCAGCTTGGCCTGTAAGTTCATATTCCGGCGGGATCGCTCCCTACGGTCGCGGCTCGGAAAGGACTCCTACCGAGCCGCGACCGCAGGGAGCGGTGCCCGGAGGCTCCAAGAACACGCAAACGTGTTTGCCAAACCGTGAACTTAGCTCTTGAGCTCATGAAATGGTGAGCAGCAATTTCCCCGCGGTCTTGCGGGCTTCCAGATCGCGGTGGGCCGCGGCGGCTTCCGCCAGCGGGTAGGTGCCATCAATGCGGATTTTGAGCTTCCCGGAGGCTACCCAGCTCAGGACGTCGCCCGCACGCCAGAGCAGTTCCTGGCGCGTCAGGACATGATGGCCCAGGCTCGGCCGGGTGAGAAACAGGGAGCCTTTGGCGTTGAGAATGGAGGGGTCGAAGGGCGGCACCGGGCCGCTCGATTGCCCGAAGAGCGCCAGCAGTCCGCGCGGCCGGAGAGAATTCAGGCTCTTGTCGAAGGTGGTCTTGCCCACGGAATCGTACACCACGTCCAGGCCACGCCCGCCGGTGAGGCGTTTCACTTCGGCTTCGAAATCCTGCTGGGTATAAAGGATCGCCTCGTCCACACCGTGGTCGCGCGCGATGCGGGCCTTCTCCTCCGTGGAGACGGTACCGAAGACACGCGCGCCCAGCATTTTGGCCATCTGGACGGTCAGACCGCCCGCTCCGCCGGCCGCGGCATGCACCAGGCAGGTGTCGCCTTTCTTGAGCGGATACGTGGAGTGCGTCAGGTAGTGGGCGGTCATGCCCTGGAGCATGGCGGCGGCGGCGGTCTGGAAGTCCACGTCATCGGGAATCTTGACCAGTTGTATCGCGGGAACCACCGCGAATTCGGCGTACGAGCCGCGCGTCATGGCATACGCCACACGGTCGCCCACGGCCACCTCGGCGACCTCCGGTCCCACGGCTTCCACCGTGCCGGCGGCCTCGTTGCCGAGCGTCACCGGCAGGTCGGCCTTATAGAGACCGATGCGGAAGTAGACGTCGATGAAGTTCACGCCAGTGGCGGCAATCCGGACCAGGGCCTGTTTGGGCCCCGGCGCGGGCGTGGGGACATCCACCAACCGCATGTTTTCGGGACCGCCGGTTTCTTTGACTTGAATGCATTTCATAGATCGACCTTGCCGCGCCCGAGTATTCCGGCGATGAAGGCCCTTCGGGCGTGAACAACCGTTGCATAGAGTAACAGATAGGCCAGCGTAAACGGGAGGGAAAATATACGTGCCAGCGTCCGGACAGCCCCTGCGCCCGCCAGACCTGAGCGAAACAATACCAATTCGCGCAAGGGGGCAAGGTGCCCGCGGTCGAGCCAGAAATAGTCGCAATTCTCGTTGACGATGAAAATCTTGGCGCGGAGGCGAAGGGCCAGCACCCACTTCCATTTCGTCATGATTGGTTCGCCGGAACAGACGATCCCCACGTGGGAATAGCGGTTGCGAGCCAACTCGCGGTAGAGCCGGCGCCGGCCCTCCCGCTCGCGGTAGCCGGTGACGCGGTACACGCGCGTGCTTTCCTGTGGAAACCCCTGCGGGATCCTGGCGTAGCACGTCACCAGGTCGATGGGGACGCTATCGCCCCAGCTCTCTCTCAGCTTGGGGAGCAGTTGTTCGAGCAAACCCCGGGCGCCGCTTTCCACCAACAGGATGGATTCGGCGTCCGGCAGCCGGCGGGACAGGAAATAACGCACCAATTCGAATATAGCGCGGGGGTTGGGGGCTGGGCTGTTCACGCCGGAACGACGGCCGCATGACCTTCGTTGCGGGCCAGATCGAATAACGCTTTGTCGAAGGTGACCAAGGTGGCATCGCTCCGCAAACCGCGCCGTCGCTTCAAGAATCCCACGTCGAGACCACGCGGTTCGGGATGGAACTCCAATCGTGGGTCGTTCAACCAAGGGTCGTATACGCCCCATGCCTTACTCACGGTAAGTACCTGCTCGCCGATGGCAGGCTGGTTCTCGGACAGGGCGAGCCAGACGCTCAGCTCAGGAAGGAACGAGATCATGGGGGTTCTCGTCTTCGGGGGATGCAGGGCCGAGTTTACCTGGGCCCGCGACGAGAAGCCCGGTCACATAACCGCCGCGCTTCTCTTAGCCGTATGCCTGCTCGATGGCCCGGATGACCAGCGCACGGATTGAGGCGCCGGACTGCTCGGCTCTTTGACGACCTGCCGGCAGGCCGGAGACGCTTGAAAAAGGGGTTGGCAGGCGGAAGCGCCAACAATGCCTCTTACTTTGGCCGTGGGGCGGACCCCTGGTCCGCGACCGATGCCCTCGGCGGCCTTCCTCGCATTCGGCCGGATCTTGATTCTATTGCCGAAAGCGGGTCCGGGGAGACCCGCGCGGACCAGGGGGTCCGCCCCACAACAAAAGCAGAATCGCAAAGTAAGTGACATTGCCTGCCCACCTCTGGCGCCGCCATTATCAGAAATAGAGTTTCAGAGAGCTGTACTTCGCGAGACAGGCGTTGGAAAGTGTATGGCGACCCAGCGGATGTGATCGCTCCGGCGCCGGGCGCGCCAGCTTTTCGCATTCGCCGCCGCGCTTTTGTGCGCGGTTCTCTCTGGCGTGGTCCACCAGGATGCGGCGCATCATCTGCGCCATGGTACATAAGAAGTGTTTACGATTCTCCCAGCGGAACGGTTTCCCTTGAAAGATCCTTACATACGCCTCATTGACCAGGGCGGTAGTTTGCAAGGTATGGTCCGGCCGCTCGTTGCGCATATACGCGCCGGCGATTTGCCGCAGTTCGCGATAAACCATGGACCACAACTCGGGCGCCCGCTCCCGACGGCCCTCGGTCCATTCCGCCAGCAAGCGCGTAATTTCACCGGCCGGAGGCTGCTCGGCCATCTGCATCCCCTCCGAGGCCATGGTTGACTATTCTATCGTGCGAGACGCCCTCGTGCTATTACCCATCGCCACGACGGCGTTTTTCAATACTGCGCATCACAGTGCGGCTGGCCTAAATGTACCGAAATCGAGGCTCCTCAAAAACCGCCAAGAATAACGCCACCGAGTGCACGCCTTCGGAGCAGGGGCTTTTTCCGATAACCCGCTCCTCCGAAACTGACCAACCGCCCGCCGCCCCTGAACCCCTCCCAATATCCCTGTTATTTTCAGTGCCTTACAAGCCGTCCTCCCATTTCGTCGAATTCGCAAAACCCGAGTCGCGTGCTACCCGCCCATCTTCCAGAGAATCTGCCGCAACATCCCAAGCAGCACCGGGGCGTCGCGCGCGGCGATGTCGAGGCGGCGCACCAGGCGCCGGACCTTCTCTTCCGTGGACGCGGCGGTTACGGGGTTCACGTAGCCGCTGCGGCGCAGCACCTCTATCAGCATGGTGGTGATCTGCTCGTTCTCAGCGGCGCCGGCTGTCCGGATCTTTCCGGGGCGCGCCTGGACGGCCTTCGGATCGCGCGCCAACTCGTACAGGCAGAGCGCCACCGCCTGTCCCAGGTTCATGGAAAGATCCGGGTCCACGGTGGGAATGCGCATGAGCCAGTGGCAGTGGCTGAGATCCTGGTTCGAGAGGCCGAATTTTTCCGAGCCGAAGAGCAGGGCAACGGGGGCCTCCGCGAGAGCACGGCGAGTGAGGCGCGCGCCGTATTCGAGGCGGCGAATGGGGTGCTGCAACTCGCGATGGCCGACGGAAGTGGTCCCCACCACCAGGCGGCAATCGGCGACGGCATCGGCCAAGCTCGCAAAATCCTCGGCCGAGTGCAGCAGGGGTGCGGCTCCCACCGCGGAGCGCGCTTCGCGGAACGCCACGTCGTACGCGTTGACCACGCGGAGTCGGGAGAATCCGAAGTTCGCCATGGCACGCGCCGCCGCACCGATATTGAGCGGGTTGCGCGTGGCCACCATGACGACGCGAAGGTTGTCTTTCCAATCGTGGGGGATGCTTCGATGGTAGCTCAGAAGGCACTACGGCACGGCTTCGAACCCCAGGCGCCAGCCCAGTTCTTCCGTATCGAACCAGGAGAGATCTACGCCGAACCAGCGCGTCTTCGAGGCAGCATGGTAGTGGCCCGGCGCGGTTGCGCCCAGCACAAAGGCGCACGGGGCTTCGCCGAAGCGGTCGAGACGCTCAGCCAGCCAGGAGTCCGGCGTGAGCGGCTGCGCCAGCACCACGGGGACCTTTCCCATCAAGGCGAGCAGCGCTCCGAAATTCTGGTCGACCTGCTTGATGGGCGGAGGCTCGCCGTAGGCCTGGCGGTAACGCTTGATGGCCTCGTCGAGATTGCGCACGGCGATCACCACCTTGGTGACGCCGGTGAAATCCCTGGTGATGGGCTTCTTCTGCGGGAAGGCGCGCTGGTCGCGCGGGGTGAAGTCGTGGATGAGGAACGGGAAGAACGTGCCGCGGGGTTCCGCGCCCACGTTCGAAGTCTCCCATTCGAGCCGCACTCCGTCGGGCCGCGCGCGGCCGCTGTGCTCCGGCGCCGCGACGGCGATGCCCGCCCCTTGCAGGCGCTTGACTTCGGCGGCCATGTCTTTCTCGCGCACCGCCCAGGCGCAGGGGCCGGCATTGCCTTTCAGGAACTTGCCCCAGGCATGTTCGCCCACGAGGCGCGGATCGGCATTCGCCTGAAGCCCCATCAGTTCCAGGTAGGAGCCGTCGGGAAAACTGGACAGGGCCATTTCCGTGGCGCCGTTGGTGTGCGCGCCGCCGTACACGCTAGGGATCCCCACGGCGGAGAGAGCGGCCTGGAGTTTCTTGACGTCGCTTCCGGCGACGGTCACGTGATCGATTTTGATTTCGGCGGCGGAGAGAGCGGCGGCCATCGCTGACAGTATAGCGAGCGAACGCATGGGTAGATTTTACCGCGATGGGCTATGCTACTCTGACTTGCGGCGATGGGGGAATCTCTTCCGCTGAGCGGAGTTCGGGTAGTGGCGCTGGAGCAGGCGGTAGCCGCGCCGTTCTGCTCGCGCCAGCTTGCCGATATGGGAGCGGACGTGATCAAGGTGGAGCGGCCGGATGGCGGCGATTTCGCGCGCGGCTACGACCGCGTCCTCAACGGCCTCTCGGCGCACTTCGCCTGGCTCAATCGCGGCAAGCGCAGCATCACGCTCGATGTCAGGACGGAGCGCGATCGCGAGGTCTTCGCGCGGCTGCTGGAGCGCTCCGACGTGTTCATTCACAACCTGGCGCCCGGCGCCGTGGAACGGCTGGGCCTCGGCTACGATCAGCTTGCGGTGAAACTGCCGCGCCTCATCTGGTGCGGGATCTCCGGCTACGGACCCGACGGGCCCTACCGCGACAAGAAGGCGTACGACCTGCTGGTGCAGGCGGAGTCCGGCGTGGTGAGCGTGACGGGCAGCGCGGATGCTCCCGCCAAAGTGGGGGTTTCGATTGCCGATATCGCCTCGGGATTGTACGGCTACTCGTCGATTCTGGCGGCGCTTCTGAATCGCCAACGCACGGGGGCCGGCGATCGCATCGACATCTCGATGCTGGAATGCCTGACCGAATGGATGATGCCGCCGCTCTATTGGTGGCATGGCAGCGGACAGATTCCGCAACGCTGCGGGGTTCGCCACAGCATGATCGTGCCGTATGGAGCGTATCGGTGCGCCGACGGCGCCGTGAACTTCGCGATTCAGAACGAGCGCGAATGGCGGCGGCTTTGCGACCAGGTGCTGGGAATGCCCGCGCTGGCCGATGACGAACGCTTCGCCGGCAATGCGGCACGCTTGCGGAACCGCGCGGAGTTGGAGGCGATGATCGAGGAGCGATTGGGACGGGACACGCGGGCGGAAGTGCTGGTGCGCCTCGACCAGGCGGGGATTGCGAACGGCGCGGTGAACGACGTGGCGGAGGTTGCGGGGCACCGGCAACTCGCGGCCCGCGGGCGTTGGGTGAGCGTCGATTCTCCGGTGGGCAGCATTCCCGCTTTGCTGCCGCCGCACAACCTGCAACATGCTCCGCCCCGTCTCGGTGCTGTGCCGGCGCTGGGCCAGCATACGCGGGAGATCCTGGCCGAGCTGGGTTTCGAGGAGAATTGAGGAATGCGTCTGGAGCGGAGCATGTTGTTCGTCCCGGCGTCGCGCTGGCAAATGATCGAAAAGGCAGCCGCCAGCGCGGCCGACGCCGTATGCGTGGACCTGGAGGATTCGGTGGCGGTGGACGATAAAACCGCGAGCCGCGCCAACGCGATCCGGGCCTTCCGCGAGTTGGATTTCGCGCACCGCCTGCGGATGCTACGCATCAACGGGCTCGATACGCCGTTCGCCTACCGCGATCTCGTCGAGGTGGTGGAAGCGGCCGGCGACCGCATGGACTTGGTGATGCTCCCGAAAGCGGGTTCGGCCAAGGATGTGTTTTTCGCGGACACGCTGCTCACCGGGATGGAATTGAATTGCGGATTTGCGCGGCGGATCGGGATCGAGGCGCAGATCGAAACGGCCGAGGGTTTTCTTTCCGTGCGCGAAATCGCCGGATCGTCGCCGCGCCTCGAAGCGCTGATCTTCGGACCGGGCGACTATTCGGCGTCGATGCAAATGCCATCATCGAGCATCGGCGAATCGGATGAGCATGACGAAATCTATCCCGGGCACCGCTGGCACGCGGTGATGCACGCCATCGTCGCCGCGGCTAGGGTGAACGGCCTACGCTGCCTGGACGGCCCTTACGCGGGGTACAAGGACGCGGCCGGCTTCGAGCGCTCCTGCCGCATCGCGCGGTCGATGGGCTTCGACGGGAAGCAGTGCATTCATCCGGGGCAACTTGGGATGGCGAACGCCATCTTCACTCCATCGGGCGACGAGGTGGCTCGGGCCGAGCGGGTGGTCGAAGCCTACGAACGGGCGGTGAGTGAACGACGCGGGGCGGCCAGCCTGGATGGCAAGATGATCGATGCGGCCAATATCCGGATGGCGAGAGTAGTGCTGGAGAAACATAAGCTCACCGCGGAGACGCGGAGATGCGGAGAAAAGCGCGGAGAAGAACAAGCAAAGACCAGCACGTGAGAACGCTGAGGGAGCGGAGGCAAAGTGGAGGAAGGCATGACCGGGTCAAACCGGACGGGCGGGCGCAGCTACGAAGACTTCGAGGTGGGGATGGTAATTCGCCATCCGCTGGGCCGCACGGTGAGCGCGGTCGACAATACCTGGTTCACGCTGCTGACGGTGAACTCCAATCCCATCCACTTCGACGCGCACTACGCCGCGCAGACGGAGTTTGGCAAGCCGCTGGTGAATTCGACCTTCACGCTGGCGCTGGTGACGGGGCTCTCGGTGGCCGACGTCTCGCAGTACGCGGTGAATCTCGGCTGGGATGAAGTACGGATGCCCGCGCCGGTATTCGAAGGCGACACCATCTATGCGCAGACGGAAGTGTTGAGCAAGCGCGACTCGAAATCGCGGCCTCACATGGGGCTGGTGGAGATCAAGACCACGGGGTTCAAGCAGGATGGCACGGTGGTGATGGAATTCAGACGTACCATCCTGGTGTACCGGCGCGGCCACGTGCCGCGCCAGCCGTTGCCAGTGCCGAAGAAGTAGTCGGAACGGAGAAACCGCTCCCTGACGGGGTCCCTCTGGGCCCGGCTCCGATCAGAGCCGCGACCGTCAGGGAGCGGTTGTTGACCAGAGAGGAGGATGATTTGATATTGGCTGACGAGATATTCGATCGCTTGGAGCGGGTTGCGCCCGCCGCACCGCGGACATTCGCGCTCGAAAGCCCCATCGACGGTTCCGTATTCGCGCAGGTAGCGGATTGCGGAGCGGAGGAGGCCAGGCGCGCCATCGATCGGGCTGCGGCGGCGTTTGTCTCCTGGAAGCAGACTACCGCGTATGAGCGTTCGGCGATCCTGCGCCGGTGGCTGGCGCTTCTGGTGGAGCGCGAGGCGGAGATGGCGCGGCTCATGACAATCGAAATGGGGAAGCCGCTGGCCGAGTCGGTGGGCGAGCTGCGCTACAGCGCCAGCTTTGTGGAATGGTATGCCGAAGAGGCCAAGCGTGCGTATGGCGAGACCGTGCCCAGCCAGTTTCGGCACAAGCGAATCCTGGTGACGCGGCAGCCCGCCGGCATCGTCTATGGCATCACGGCGTGGAACTTTCCGCATGCCACCGTGACGCGCAAGGCCGCACCCGCTCTGGCGGCCGGCTGCACATTCATTCTCAAACCCGCCGAACAGACACCGCTCTCCGCACTCTGCCTGGCGGCACTGTGGGAAGAAGCCGGCGGGCCGGAGGGAACGTTTCAGGTATTGCCGGCTCTCGATCCGGTCCCGGTCTCCGCAGTGCTGCTCGACGACCCGCGGGTGCGCGTGCTGGCTTTCACCGGTTCCACCGCGGTGGGGATGCACTTGTATGAACGCTGCGGAAAGACCATGAAGCGCATGGCGCTGGAACTGGGCGGGCATGCGCCGTTTCTCATCTTCCCCGATGCCGACGTGGATGCCGCGGTGCGCGAGGTGGTGGCCTGCAAATTTCGCAACGGCGGGCAGACCTGCGTATGCACGAACCGAATCTACGCGCACGAGGAGATCGCGGACCGCTTCGTGGAGAGGCTGATTCCCGCGGTGACTTCCTTGCGGGTAGGCAATCCGCTGGAGGCGGGGACGCAAATCGGTCCGCTGGTGAACGCGCGGGGGATGGCCAAGGTGCAGGCGCACATCAGGGACGCCCTGGAAAAGGGAGCCGAGGTGTTGGCGGGCGGCCAGCCGCTTCATGGATTGTACTTCCAGCCGACGGTGCTCACGGGCGTAAAAACCGGCATGCGGGTGATGCAGGAGGAGACGTTCGGCCCAGTCGCGCCGGTGCTGCGGTTCCGGGATGAGGCGGAGGCGGTGGCTCTCGCCAACGGCACCACCTACGGCCTGGCGGCGTATTTGTGGACGCGCGACCTGGGACGCGCGATCCGCGTGGCTGAGGCCCTGGAATATGGCATCGTGGGAATCAACGATGGAGTGCCTTCGACCGCCCAGGCGCCCCTCGGCGGCGTGAAGTATTCCGGAATCGGACGCGAGGGCGGGAAATGGGGGATCGAAGAGTTCCTCGACATCAAGTATATTTCGATGGGGCTTCCGGCGGGTTAGTAACACTGTGCTGTAAAAGTGGGGCAGCCAATCCTGGCTGCGGTGGGGGCCCTTTGGGCACTTTCCAGCGGGTCCAGCCGGCCGGAAGGCTGGCTTGCGGGCAGGATTGCCCGCCCCACATCACGTAGCGTCGAGACGAACGAACACCGGCGAAAAGGGGCGAGCCACTTTCAGGCGGGCCACGGTGATGGGCAAACGGAACCGGCGCGGGCCGGCGCTGCCCGGATTGATATAAAGCACTCCGGCACGCTCGGTGGAGGCGGGTTGGTGCGAGTGCCCGCTCACCACCAGGTGGAATCCGGCCGCCGCGGGGTCGAGATCCAGAGCGTGAATGTCGTGGAGCACGTAGATCCGGGCGGCGCCTGCCTCCGCCACCGCGATGCTGGGCAGCGCGGAAGCCCATGGACCCTTGTCGATGTTTCCCTTGACGGCCACCACTGGTGCGATGGCGCGCAAGGCGTCCAGGATTTCCGGCCGTCCCACATCACCGGCGTGTACGATCAGGTCGGACCCCTGAAGAGCGCGCAAAGCCTCTTCCCGCATCAATCCGTGGGTATCGGAGATGAGCCCGAGCGTAATCAATTGCCGACTTTGCATTTCTAAGCTCGCCTTTACTTTGAACCCCGTAGGATGGTAGGCTAAGTGTCTCATAATGCGCACAGTTGACTTGATTCGGCGGAAACGCGACGGGGAAGAACTTGCTCCTGAAGAGATCGAGTTCCTGGTGGAAGGCTATACCAGCGGCGACATTCCCGATTACCAGATGTCGTCCTTCTTGATGGCGGTGTATTTCTCGGGGATGTCGGACCGCGAAGTCAGCCGCCTCACGGAGTGCATGTTGCGTTCCGGCGACACAGTCGACCTTTCAGCCATTCCCGGCGTGAAGGTGGATAAGCACTCCACCGGGGGAGTAGGCGATAAGACCAGCCTCATCGTGGCGCCGCTGGCGGCGGCCGCGGGAGTAATCGTGCCCATGATGTCCGGGCGCGCGCTGGGCCACACCGGCGGCACACTCGACAAACTCGAATCCATTCCGGGGATGCGCACCAACCTCACGGCGGAGGAGTTCGAAAAGCAACTCGCCGAGCTCGGCCTGTGCTTCATCGGGCAGACCGACCGGCTGGCGCCCGCGGATCGCAAGTTCTATGCGTTGCGCGACGTCACCGCCACGGTGGAATCCATCCCGCTGATCTCCTCTTCGATCATGTCGAAGAAGCTGGCGGA
>Ga0209415_10006994_pt1 | contig 19852 bp, 16 predicted proteins | sample PeaSoiSIISIP2007_FD_187696 | JGI IMG/M metagenome (GOLD analysis project Ga0209415, IMG submission 187696) | Peat soil microbial communities from Weissenstadt, Germany - SII-SIP-2007 (SPAdes) (version 2) | ecosystem: Environmental > Terrestrial > Soil > Wetlands > Peat | place: Germany... | reverse complement strand
GCGGCGGCCCGTCCGATGCATGACGTCAATCCGCCCCGCGTGCGTCCGCGCGAGATGGTCCGCCACGTCGCCCGTGCCGTCGGGCGATTGGTCGTCGACGACGAGGACGCGAAGATTGGCGTGTTGCATCAGGCCGTCGACGAGCAACGGAAGATTCTCTCGCTCGTTGTAGGTGGGCACGATGACCAGGGTTCTGAGCGGGGTCACTCTCGCCGTCCCTCGAAACGCAGCGACGAAATCTGCTCGGACACCAGACCAACCAAAAAAATGACGACGCTCAGCAGGATGAGCAGCACCGAGGAGTTCGTCACATGTGACTGCGTGAAGATCGTCCACAGGGCGTACGCCGCACCGACGAGAAACGCCGCCGCGCTCACGGGCAGAAAGATCCGCAGCGGGCTGAAGATGGTGATCACCTTCAACAGAATGAGAAAGAACGCGATCCCATCGGTGCCGAGGCGGATCTTTGATTCACCCTGGCGAAGGGAGGCGTCGATGGGCTCGAACCGCACGCTGTAGCCCGCCTTCATGAATGCGAGCGTCGTGGTGGTCGGCGTCGAAAAACCGTTGGGCAGCAGGTGGAGAAACTCGATCAGGCACGAGCGGCGGGCGGCGCGAAATCCGGACGTGAGATCTGGAATGGGCCGCTCGGTCAGATAGCTGGCCGTCCAGTTCAGTATCGCGTTGCCGAGCCGCCGAACCGTGGTGGCCTGGGTCTCGGTCGACCGCGCGCCCACGACCAGGTCGTAGGCACCCAGCTGCGCAACCAGCCGCAGCGCGTCCCCTGGACGGTGCTGCCCATCGGCATCGATGATGAGAATGAACACGCCGGTTGCCTGCCTGATGCCGGTCTTGACCGCGGCGCCGTTGCCCTTGTTATAAGGATGATGGATGACGCGCGCGCCGGAAGAAGCGGCCTGCGCCGCGGTCCCGTCTCGCGATCCATCGTCGATCACGAGAATCTCGCGCCACTCTGCGGCTGCGCGGAGCTCGCTCACGAGCGCCCCGATTGAGGGACCTTCGTTGAAGGCGGGAACAATGACAGAGGTCGAACCGGAGAATTGGGCACCTGGGTGATCTGGTAATTGCTCTCGCGTGTGTTCCACAAGGCCTCGTCACTCACCAACCGACCCACTGACACCTTTACCCGGCGAACAAATTCACGATCGTTACGTTGCGAATCGGACGTTGATGATGTCGCCGTCGTGAACGATGTACTCCTTGCCTTCGAGACGAACTTCGCCGTGATCGCGGCATGCGGCCATCGAACCGCGGCCGATCAGATGATCGTAGCCGACGACCTCGGCGCGGATGAATCCTCGTGCGATATCGCTGTGGATTTCGCCCGCTGCGAGCTGAGCCGGCGTGCCGCGCGGAATCGACCAGGCGCGGCACTCGTCCTCCCCGACCGTGAAGAACGAGATGTATCCAAGCAGCTCATAGCTGGCGCGAATCACCCGGTCGAGGCCCGATTCCTTGAGGCCGAGGTTCGCGAGAAACGCCGCGGCGTCAGAGGCTTCGAGCTCGGCGATCTCCAGCTCGATCTTGGCGCAGACCGCGACGGCCGCAGTGGCCGCACCGGAAAGAAACGCCGTCAAGCCCGCCGTTTCGACCGCACGATCGGTGTCCGTCGCAAAGGGTCCGCCGCTGGCAAGCTGCGATTCGTCGAGGTTGATGACGACGAGGAGCGGCTTGGCAGAGAGGAACTGAAATCCGCGCAGCCGCTTCAGATCCTCGCCCTTCAGATCCAGCGAGCGCAACGGACGCCCTTGTTCGAGCGCGCCGCGGCACATGCTGATCGTGTCGCGCTCGCGTTCGAGGTCGGCCGACCGCGCCTTCTTGAGATCTTTTTCGAGCCGTTCCAGGCGCCGCTCGGCCACGCCCAGGTCCGCGAGAATCAGCTCGTCTTCCATGGCCCGCGCGTCCCGTGCGGGATCGATCGAGCCGGACGGATGCGGGACGGCCGGATCCTCAAACGCGCGGAGCACATGGACCAGCGCGTCGGCGTTCCTGTACGCGGCGACGTCCACGAGACGCTCGGCCCCGGCCGCCTGTCCCGTCGCGGCCATGTCGGAAAACTCGACGGTCGCCGCGACTCTCTTGCGCGGGTTGAACATGGCGGTCAATCGATCCAAACGCGGATCCGGCACCTTCGAAATGCCGACAACGGTTTCGCCTTTGCCGACCGCACCACGCGCCGTCTCACGCACGTTCGTCATGAGCTGGAACAGGGTGGTCTTTCCGCTGGAACTGAAGCCGATGAGGGCTGCCCGAAGCATGCGTGGGAACCCGGGATGGTAGCACGCGGCTGTAGGGGCGGCGGATTTCCCGCCTCCGCCTTTGTACAGCGGCATTGATTGCCAGACTGATTTGTCAATTGACCTAGTCGAAAGGGCTCCGAAAAAGGGGGAGTATTTTACGTAACTTACTGACGGGCTAGATTTTGCGGTTGACAACCACGTGAGGCTCTTCTACGATCCGTGTGGAATTTTGTGGTCCAAAGTGGAGTAACTGTGCGTGTTTAGGGGCAACGCGCCAGCTCGCATCGACGACAAAGGCCGGCTGAAGGTGCCAAACACCTTTAAGTCCTTACTCGAGAGCAAGTACGGCCGCGATCTTTTTCTGACGAGCCTGACCGGCGAATACGTCCGGATCTATCCGATGCCCGTCTGGCTGGAAATCGAAGAGAAGCTGGGCCAGATGCCGTCGACTCATCCGTCGCGGCTGCGCTATCTCGATCGCGTGAACTACTTTGGACAGGCCGGCGAGCTCGACGCGCAGGGTCGTGTGCTCATTCCGCTCCGCCTGCGCGACGCGGCGACGATGGATGGCGATGTCGACGTGCTTGGGAAATACAACTACCTCGACGTGTGGAATCACGAACGATTCCTGACTAACCTGCAGAGCCATGCGTACACCGATGACGACGCACGCGCGCTGTCGGAGTTCGGGATTTGACCGCGCACCTCCCGGTGATGACGGCGGAGGTGCTCCAGCAGCTGCGCCCGGAGCGTGGCGGCCTGTTCGTCGACTGCACCGTCGGCCTTGGCGGCCATGCCCGTGCGCTGCTCGAAGGGGGAGCGACCAGGCTGATCGGTCTCGACCGCGACCTCGACGCTCTCGAACGGGCGCGCGAGACGCTGGCGCCCTGGAGCGATCGCGTGGATCTGGTTCACGCCGACTACCGGTCGCTCGTCGAGGTCCTGGACCAATACCACGCGGGTCAGGTCGACGGGACGCTGGCCGATCTCGGCGCGTCGTCGCTCCAGTTCGACGCGCCCGGCCGCGGGTTCAGCTTCCAGCGCGACGAGCCGCTCGACATGCGCATGGATCGGAGCGGGGGCGACACGGCGGCGGATGTTGTCGCGCGGTCGAGCGAACGCGAGCTCGCCGACGCGATCTTCGCCTATGGCGAGGAACGATTCTCGAGGCGCATTGCGCGGGCGATCGTCCTTGCGCGCGCGCAGTCGCCGGTCGACACCACCGGACGGCTCGCGGCCATCGTGCGCCGCGCGATCCCCAGACGCGGTCCGAGGCGTATCGATCCGGCGACACGCACGTTCCAGGCGCTTCGGATCTGGGTGAACGGCGAGCTCGAAGGCCTCGATCGATTCATCGAGGCGGCCGCCCGGAGGCTGCGCGCCGGCGCACGACTGGCCGTCCTCACCTTTCATTCGCTGGAAGATCGGATCGTGAAGCATACACTCCGTGGGCTCGATCGAGGACGCGAGGCCGTCATCAAGGTCCTGACCAAGAAGCCGCTCGTGGCGAGCGAGGAAGAGGTCCGCCGCAACCCGCGGGCGCGCAGCGCGAAGCTGCGCGCCGCGGAGCGAGTAGGAACATGAGGTTGCAGATTGCGGATCGCAGATTGCGTCTTGAAATGAATCTGCACCCGGCACTATGCCATCGGCAGTCTCGTTGAAAGGTGCTCATGGAACCGTTCGAGTACGCCATCAAGAAAGACGTTCGCAACAACCCGATCGTGCGCGAGGTCGACGAGGCGCGCCAGCGCGCGCTCTGGCAATCGGTGGGCGTCGCCGGATTCCTCGTCCTGGTCCTTCTGTTTTCGGCATGGCAGCACTTCGAGCTGTTGCGGCATGGCTATCAGATCGAGCAGATGGAGCGCGAGCGCGCGGTGGAGGAAGAGGTCGGGCGTCAGTTGCGCCTCGAGATCGAAACCCTGCGCTCCCCCAGGCGCATCGAAACGCTGGCCACCGGACGGCTGCATCTGGTCGCGCCGACGCGTGACGACGCGGTCGTGCTCGAACGCGTCCCGCCGGCGGATCCGCCGGCCAGGTCTGTCATCGCCGAGCGATAATGAGCGATCCCGGACTGAACTGGCGCGTCACGTTGAAGCGGCGAATTCTCGTCGCGGCGGGCCTGTTCGCCTTGTGGGTTGGGGTCATCGAAGGGCGGCTCGTCTACCTGCAAGTCGTTCGACACGCGGACCTGGTGGCCCGCGCCGAGCGCCAGCAGTCAGGCACCCGCACGACGCCGGCCAAACGCGGCGACATTCTCGATCGCCGGGGCCGCGTCCTGGCCACGAGCGTCGACGTCGACTCGATTTACGCCGTGCCCTCGGAAGTCGGCGACGCCGGCGCGGCGGTCGCCAGGTTGTGTGGAGCCTTCGGCAATTGCTCGTCGAAGGAGCGTGACGCCCTCACCGATCGCCTCAAGCAGCAGCGGGCGTTTGCCTACATCCGCCGGCAGGTGTCGCCCGACGAAGCGCGTCGGGTGGCCGCACTCAATCTCGACGGCATCGGCTTTCTCAAGGAGAGCCGGCGCTTCTACCCGAACAAGGAATTGGCGGCGCACCTGCTCGGCTATGTGGGCGTCGACGGCAACGGCCTGGACGGCATCGAGTCGACCTACGACTCGCAGATTCGCGGCAAGCCGGGGACCATTCTCATTCACACCGACGCGCGGCGTCACGCGTTCAGCCGCTTCGAGCGGCCCCCGACCGCGGGTTCGACCGTCGAGTTGACGGTCGACGAGTACCTGCAGCACGTCGCCGAGCGGGAATTGCATGAGGGCGTGATCGAGAATCGCGCCGCCGGCGGCAGCGCGATCGTGCTCAACCCCCATACCGGCGAAATTCTCGCGATGGCCAACGAGCCGACGTTCAACCCAAACGTCTACCGCGATGCCGACGAGATCGAGCGCCGTAACCGCGCCATCCAGGACCTGTACGAGCCCGGCTCGACATTCAAGGTCGTGACCGCGTCGGCGGCGATCGAAGAAAAGGTCATTCCCGTCGACGCGGACATCGACACGAATCCCGGACGGATTTACATCGCCGGGCGGCCTCCGATTACAGAGGATGCCGGCCGGAATTACGGGGTGCTGTCGCTCACTGATGTCATCGTGAAGTCGAGCAACATCGGTGCGATCAAGATTGGGTTCAAGGTCGGCGCCGAGCGCCTGAGCCGATTCGTGTCGCTCTACGGCTTTGGCCGTCCGGTGTCGCCGGACTTTCCCGGCGAAAGCCCCGGGATCGTGTGGAGCCCGCAGAAGTGGACCGAAAGCGCGTTGGCGTCGGTGTCGATGGGATACCAGATCGGTGTGACGCCGCTGCAGATGGCGGCAGCGGTGAGCGCAGTTGCCAACGGTGGGCAGTATGTCGAGCCGCGCGTCATTCGAGCGGTGCATCACGACAACCGCCGGTACGTCGTTCAGCCGAAGGTCGTCCGCCGTCCGATCAGCGCCGATACGGCCGCGTCGCTCACGACGATCATGGAAGGCGTGGTGGAGCGGGGGACCGCGAAGCGGGCGCAGATCCCTGGATACACGATCGCCGGCAAGACCGGCACCGCCGCAAAGCTGGTGAACGGCCACTACTCGCACTCCGATTACAACGCGTCGTTCATCGGCTTCTTGCCGTCGCGCGATCCGGTGCTCACCATGATCGTCGTCATCGACTCGCCGCACGGCCCAAACGGGACGCACGGCGGATCGGTGGCCGCGCCGATCTGGAAGCGAATCGCCGAGCCTGCCCTCCAGTATCTCGGTGTCGGACCGACGATCGCTCCCGAGCCGCCCGTGCTCGTCGCGCGCCCCGACTCGACCAACGTGGCAGCGCGGTCGGCGGAGGGGACCGAGCCGATCGTGAGCCTTGTCGCGGATGGAGGGTCAACGACGATCCCGGACCTCGGTGGGATGAGCGCTCGCGAGGCGGTTCACAAGCTCGTCCGGCTCGGTATCAGTGCGCGGCTTTCCGGCGACGGCTTCGTGACCTCGCAGGATCCGCCTGCCGGCGCGGCGCTCGAACCGGGAAGCGTGTGCCGTCTCGTCCTGAGCCGCTCGGCCGCTCGCCCCGGGAGCCCCGGGAGCCCCGGGAGCCCTGGGAGCCCTGGGAGCAGTGTCCAGGTGGTCCAGCCGTGACGTGGGATCAGTTGGCCGGCGTGCTCCGCGCGCGCGGCCTCGTTGGTGACAGCCTTGTGGTGCCCTCCGGCGCGAGCGTCACGGTGAACGGCGTTGCCTACGACTCACGACTGGTCGCCCCCGGCGACGTGTTTGTCGCGCTGAAAGGCCAGCGCACCGACGGCACCGCATTCGCGCGACAGGCGCTCGACCGCGGCGCCATTGCCGTTGTGTCCGAACAGCCGCCGCCCCCCGACGTTCACGTGCCCTGGACGTTGGTCGCGGACGCGCGTCTCGCACTCGCACAGATTGCTGCCGCATTTTTCCGCCACCCCAGCCGGGAGATGCAGGTCGTCGGCATCACCGGCACGAACGGCAAGACGACGACCGCGCATCTGGTGGCGTCCATCTTCGAGGCGGCCGGGATTTCCTGCGGGCTGCTCGGAACGGTGGCGTATCGCGTTGGCGACGACCTGCGCGAGGCCACGCGCACGACGCCCGAGGCGCCCGACATCCAGCACCTGGTGCGCGAGATGGTCGATCGCGGCTGCGGCGCGTGTGCCATGGAGGTGTCGTCGCACGCGCTGGTGCTCCGCCGTGTGGACGAGATGAGCTTCGCCGCGGGCGTGTTCACGAACCTGACGCGCGACCATCTCGATTTTCATGCCGACATGGAGGCGTACTTTCGGGCCAAGTGCCGGCTGTTCGAGATGCTTCCTCCCGACGCCCCGAGCCTGATCAACATCGACGATCCCCGCGGCGGGGCGCTGGCCGAAATCGTCGCCAGGCCGGTGACCTTTGCGATCGGCCGGCCGGCCGACCTCACGCCGGGCCCGCTGTCGTTTTCTCTCGACGGCCTGATGGTCGACATCCGCACCCCCCGCGGCACGCTGCACGTTCGGTCAAAGCTCGTGGGCCGGCCGAACGTGTACAACATTCTGGCGGCCGCCGCGACCTCGGTCGCGCTGGGTCTGCCGTTCAATGCGATCGAGCGAGGACTGCAGACGCTCGAGGGCGTCCCGGGACGCTTCCAAATCGTCTCCACGGAAAAAGACGGCGGCGTGACCGTCGTGGTCGACTACGCCCACACCGACGATGCCCTGCGGAACCTGCTGGAGACGGCGCGGTCTTTGACGAGCGGGCGGCTGATCACGGTCTTCGGCTGCGGCGGTGATCGCGATCGGACCAAGCGCCCGCTCATGGGCGCCGTCGCCGGCCGCCTGAGCGACCTCATCATCGTGACGTCCGACAACCCGCGCAGCGAGGATCCCAACCGAATCATCGAGGAAATTGAGCGCGGCATCACCCCGGACACCCGGCGCGACCGCGGGCAGCCTCTACTGTCGATCGCCGATCGGCGTGAAGCGATTGAAAGAGCGATCGAGTTGGCGCACCCCGGCGACCTCGTGCTCATCGCGGGCAAAGGGCACGAGAAATACCAGGTCATCGGCGACGAGGTGCTCTCCTTCGACGACGTCGCCGTTGCCCGGGAGGCGCTGATGAGGCGCCGAACGAACTCGGGCGTCGTATGACGGCACACGGGAAACCGGATCCTGTCGGACCCGGTCCGCTGGCGGGTCCAACAGGACCCGTACGACCGGAGATTCCTCTGACCGCGGAGTGGATCGCCAGCGCGATCGGCACCACGATCTGGCCGGGCGATCGGGATCACGCCTTCAGCGGCGTATCGATTGACACGCGAACGATCGAACCAGGTGAGTTGTTCGTTGCGATTCGCGGCGAGCATTTTGACGGGGCCGACTTCGCGGCAGCGGCCATCGACGCCGGGGCGGGTGGGGCGATCGTGCCGCGGGGGCGCGGGCAGGATCTCCGAGCGGAGGGAGGGGCACGGCCCCGGTTCGTCGTGATCGAGGTCGACGATACAACCGCGGCGCTGCAGGCTCTCGCGCAGGCCGTGCGCCGGGAGTCGGGCGCGAAGGTCGTGGCGATCACCGGAAGCGCCGGAAAGACCACGACGAAGGAAGTGACGGGCGAGTTTCTCGCGTCGCGGTATCGGGTCGTCCGCAACCGGGGAAACTTCAACAACCACATCGGTCTGCCGCTGTCGCTCATCGAGTTGAGAGGGCGGCCGGAGATTGCTGTCGTCGAGCTGGGGATGAATCACGCCGGCGAGATCAGTACGCTGGTACGCATCGCTGAACCCGACGTACGGGTGTGGACGAACGTCGGCGAAGCGCACCTTGGCTTCTTTGCGTCGGTTGAGGCCATCGCCGACGCGAAGGCCGAAATCCTCGAGCGCGCCACGTCCGCGACCGTGCTCGTCGCCAATGCCGACGACGACGAGATCGCGCGGCGGTCGTCCCGTTTCGCCGGTCGCCTCGTCACGTTCGGGATCGATCGCGATGCGGATGTTCGCGCGACCGCGGTCCGCAGCCTGGGCATCGACGGTACCACCGCCCGCGTGACGACACCGCGCGGCGCGTTCGAACTGACCACGCCGCTCATCGGACGCGGAAATCTCGCCAACGTTCTCGCGGCCACCGCGGTCGCGATCGAATTCGACGTCCTGCCGGCTGCCATCGCTCTGCGGGCCGCAGGATTGCGGCCTTCCTCCCATCGTGGCGAGGTCATCAGGCTCGCGCGCGGTGTCACCCTCATCGACGACAGCTACAACGCGAACCCCGCGGCCACCAAGCGTGCGCTCGAGGTGCTCGGAGAGGCGCGCGACGCGTCGCGGCGCGTCGCCGTGCTGGGCGAGATGCTCGAGCTGGGCGATCGCGCGATGGCCCTTCATCAAGAGGTTGGCCGGGCGGCGGCCCGCGCGCGCGTCGATCTCTTGATCGCGATCGGCGGCGAGTCGGCCAGGGCTTTGGCGGACGCAGCGGCGGCCGGGGGGGTTGGGCGGGTGAAGATTCGGCACTTCCTGACGAGCGAGGAAGCGGCTGACGCCGCGGCGGCGCTCGTCGAGCGCGGCGATCTCGTGCTCGTCAAGGGATCGCGCGGCGTGAGGACGGATCGCGTGGTGGACCGGCTGAAGGCGGAGCTCGCGTAATGCTGTACCACCTGCTGTACCAGTTCATCTACCCGCGGACAGGGCTTTCGGTGCTGAATGTGACGCGTTACCTCACGTTCCGCACGGCCGCCGCCAGTCTGTCCGCGCTCGCGATCAGCCTGGCGCTCGGACCCTGGATGATCAGCAGGCTGCGCGAGTTTCAGATCGGTCAAGTGATCCGTCAGGAAGGCCCGACCACGCATCGGCTGAAGGCCGGAACGCCGACGATGGGCGGGTTGTTGATCCTGACGGCAGCGCTCGTGCCCACGCTGCTCTGGACGGATCTGCAGAACGTCTACATGTGGATCGCGGTCCTCACAACGGCTGGATTCGGCGCCGTGGGGTTCGCCGACGATTATCTGAAAATTGTCCGGCGGACGCATCACGGGCTGCGCCCGCGCGACAAGATGCTCTCTCAGGTGCTCGTCGGAACCTCAGTCGGCGTCTCGCTGCTCGTGCTCGCGAGCCACGGACGGTACAGCACGAAACTCGTGTTCCCGTTTTTCAAGCGCCTCAATCCCGATCTCGGCTGGTGGTACCTGCCGTTTGCGGTCTTCGTGCTGGTTGCCGAGTCGAACGCGGTCAATCTGACCGACGGCCTGGACGGCCTCGCGATCAGCGTATTCGCGATTGCTGCGGCCGCGTATACCGCCCTCACCTACGTTGTGGGCAACCGCGTGCTCGCCGACTACCTGTTGCTGGTTCACTTCTCCGACATGGCGGAGCTGACGGTGTTTTGCGGCTCACTGGTCGGCGCGTCGCTCGGCTTTCTTTGGTACAATTCGTACCCCGCCGAAATCTTCATGGGCGACGTCGGGTCGCTGGCGCTTGGCGCCGCGCTCGGCACCGTCGCCATCCTGATCAAACAGGAATTGCTCCTCGTGATCGTCGGCGGCGTGTTCGTGCTCGAAACCTCCTCCGTCGTGATTCAGGTCACGTCGTTCAAACTGACCGGCCAGCGTGTGTTTCGCATGGCGCCGCTTCACCATCACTTCGAGTTGAGCGGCTGGAGCGAGCCGAAAGTGATCTCGCGGTTCGTGATCGTGGCGATCATTTTCGCGCTCTTCAGCCTGACGACGTTGAAGCTTCGCTGAGAGATTGGTCGAGGATTTGGGATTTGACGTTCGACACAAGCGCGTGACCGTCGCAGGGGCGGCGCGGAGCGGGATTGCCGCCGCGGAGCTGCTCGCGCGCCGCGGCGCCCACGTCACCTTGTCCGAGACACGCACCGATGTGCCCGACGCGCAGCCGCTGCGCCGGCTGGGCGTCGAGCTCGAACTGGGGGGACACCGAATCGACACCTTCGCCGCCTCGGATCTCGTCGTGCTGAGCCCGGGCGTGCCTCCGGGGCAGGAAGCGGTGCAGGCGGCGCGCGCGCGGGGTGTGCCGGTCATTGCCGAGATCGAGCTCGCCTCGCGCTGGCTTCGGGGTCGAGTGATCGCGATCACCGGAACCAAGGGGAAGTCGACGACGACGGCCTTGACGGGCCGGATGCTCGAAGCGTCCGGATTCAAGGTGACCGTCGGCGGCAACATCGGCACGCCGCTCTCGGCGCAGGTGTCGGCCTCGACGCCCGAGACCCTGCATGTCGTGGAGACCAGCAGCTTCCAGCTCGAGCAGATCGAGGCGTTCCACCCGTGGATTGCCGTGATGCTGAATTTTTCGTCGGACCACCTCGATCGGCATCCGGACCTCGCCGCCTATGCCGCAGCGAAGAGCCGAATCTTCGAAAACCAGGAGCCCAGCGATTGGGCGGTCATCAATGCCGACGACCCGGCGGTGCTGGAGCTGGCACGGCGCGGCCGCGCCAGGAAGCGGCTCTTCTCGCCGCACCAGAAGCTCGCCCTTGGCACGCTGGTCGACGGCGGATGGATTGTGGACCGGCACGCACAGGCCGACGCGCGCCTCGTCCCTCTTGACGCCATTCACCTGTTGGGATCGCATCTCTTTAGCGATGTCATGGCCGCTGCGACCGTCGGTGCGATCGCGGGGGCGACGCCGGCCGCGATGACGTCGGCTGTCGACCGATTTCGCGGCCTCGAGCATGCGATGGAGCCGGTTGCCGAGCTCGGCGGCGTACGGTTCGTCAACGATTCCAAGGCGACCAATGTCGAGTCGGCGCGGCGATCGATCGAGAGCTTCGAGCGGGACCTCGTGCTGATCATTGGCGGCCGTTTCAAGGGCGGCGACCTCAGTGTGCTCCGTGACCCGCTCCGGGGGCGCGCGAAAGCTGTGCTGGCCATCGGCGAAGCCAGCGCCCTTGTGCGAGACGCGCTCGGCGACGTTGTGCCAGTGCACCAGGCGTCGTCGCTCGAGGACGCGATCTGGCGGGCGCATGCGATCGCGAAGCCAGCCGGCGTGGTGCTGCTCGCGCCGGCGTGCGCGAGCTTCGACATGTTCCGCGACTACGCGGAGCGCGGACGCCGGTTCAAAGAGGAGGTCGCGCGAATCGCGCGCATTGAGGGAGATGACGATCAACGCCCAGACCGCTGAATGCGCAGCACGAATCTTTCTGCGGGTTCCACTGTGTCCGAGGTTGCACGTCGGTCGTGAGCGGTGAGCAGTCGTCAGTCGGTGCTTGCGGTGGAGGACTGGCTGCTGGGAACGCAGGCTGCCCCGGCCTGCGAAGCTGGTGCCTTCGCCCGAGGCCGACTGATGGCTGCTGACCGCTCACGGGGATCGTAATCCGTCGGCCACCGAATTGTTTCGGGAGAAATGCGGCCGGGCGGCCGTCCGAAGACCGCTCGACAGACTGAAGGTAACGCGGGGGGGACGGCCTTCGGGCTGTCCGGGAAAACATGGCTCGTAAACTGAAGTCGGACAACGTCCTGTTCATCGCAACCGTCCTCCTGGTTGCCCTTGGCGTCGTGATGGTATACAGCGCCTCGGCCCCGGTCGCGCTTGAGCGCTACGGCCGTGCCTCAGTCTTTCTGATCAGGCAAGGGATGTGGGTGGCGCTCGGCCTGCCCCTTCTCTGGATTGTGATGAAAGTCGATTACCGCACCTATCGCCAGCCGGCATTCATCTGGACGTGCCTCGGCATCGTCGGCCTCGCGCTCGGTGCGGTCCTCTTCAGTGCTCCCGTCAACAGCGCCAGCAGGTGGTTCGGCCTCGCCGGGATCGGCGGTCAGCCCTCAGAGCTGGCCAAGCTGTCGGCGATCTTCTTCATTGCGGCGCTGCTCGAACGGCGCATGCATCGCATCGACGAGCTGACCTACGCGCTGTTGCCGATCGCAGTCGTCGTCGTCGCACTTGTCGGTCTCATCCTCCTCGAGCCGGACTTCGGCACGGCGATGTCGCTGGTCTTGATCGCTGCGGTGATGGTGTTTGCTGCGGGTTTGGACTATCGCTATGTCTTTGGCGTGCTGCTCGCCGTGCTGCCAGGGGTCTACATCATCGTGATGGGGGCGCCCTATCGCCGTCGGCGCGTGCTGTCCTTCTTGAACCCGTGGGAAGACCCGCTCGGCACCGGGTTTCAAATCGTTCAGTCCCTGATCGCGGTCGGGACCGGCGGCGTGTGGGGCAAAGGGTTGATGAATGGCGTACAGAAGCTGTTCTACTTGCCGGAGCCACACACCGATTTCATCTACTCGGTCATTTCCGAGGAACTGGGGCTGGCCGGCGCGACGGCCGTCATTTTGTGCTTTTCCGTCATCACCTGGCGCGGGGTGCGCGCCGCGTTGCGCGCGCCTGACAGCTTCGGGGCATTGCTCGCGCTCGGTTTGACGACGATGATCGCCGTGCAGGCGCTGGTGAACATCAGCGTGGTACTGAGCCTGATGCCGACGAAAGGCATTCCCTTGCCCTTCGTGAGCTTTGGGGGGTCGTCGCTGCTCATCAACCTGGTCGGCATGGGCATCCTGTTGAACGTGTCGCAGCACGCGTCCTCCGAGGCTTGATGAAAAAAGAAGGGGTCGGGAGTCCTTTTCACGATGAGCGGGTCACCGGATCGCGTCGGAGCGAAGAAGACTCCCGACTCCTTTTTTCCGCGCGTCGTGATCGCCGGCGGCGGGACCGGCGGGCACGTGTATCCGGGGATCGCCGTCGCACGCGAACTCCTGTCCCGGCAACCGGCGGCGGCGATCTCGTTTGCTGGCACGGCGAACGGCATCGAGGCACAAGTGGTCCCGCGCGAGGGCTTCGCACTCGATGTGATCCGGAGCGGCGGCCTGAAAGGCAAGTCGCTCGTGGATCGCGCACGGGGCGCGGGTCTGCTCCCGCTGGGCCTCGTCGACGCCTGGCGGATCGTGACCTCCAGGCAGCCCGACCTCGTGATTGGGGTCGGCGGATACAGCTCGGGACCGGTGGTGCTGGTGGCGGCGTTGCGCGGCGTGCCGACGATGCTGCTCGAGCAGAACGCCGTTCCGGGACTCACGAACCGTCTGCTATCGCGGCACGTGCGGGCAGCGGCGGTGACATTCGATTCGACACGGCGGTTTTTTGGATCGAAGGCGTTCGTCAGCGGTAACCCCGTCCGGCCCGAATTTCTCGGCGCGGCCGGATCACACACGGAGTCGAGCCCAGATGCAGCGATCACGAGGATTTTAGTTTTTGGCGGCTCTCAGGGCGCACACGCGATCAACATGGCCATGGTGGAGGCAACGGCGGGGCTGGCCGCCGGTGGTTCGCATCTTCACATCACCCACCAGACCGGGGTGCGAGATGTGGAGATGGTGCGCGCCGCCTACGGGAAGGCGGGGCTGGCGGCCGACGTCGAGCCGTTCCTGTACGACATGGGACGACAACTCGGACAGGCGGACCTAGTCGTTTGCCGTGCCGGCGCAACGACGCTGGCGGAGATCACGGCTGTCGGAAAGGCGGCGATTCTCGTCCCGCTGCCGACGGCCACTGATGATCACCAGCGGAAGAACGCCGAAGCGCTCGTCGCCGCCGGTGCGGCCGAGGTGCTGCTCCAGGGCGACCTGACCGGCCGTGTCCTGGCGCAGCGGATTGTGGCGCTCTCCGGCGATCGGCCGCGGCGCGAACGAATGGCGGCCGCGGCGCGTGGCCTCGCGTGGCCAGACGCGGCGCGAATGATCGTCGACCGCGCGTTGGAGCTGGTGAAGGCCTGAAAGCCCAGAAAGCCCTGACGGGTTCAAGGTCCCACGTTCAAGCTTCAGGGTTCTGCTCCGGTGGCGGACCGGGACCAAAGCGCGGAAACCCGGAACCCTGAACGTTGGAACCGAGCGGTGCTAGGCAAAACACGGCGTGTCCACTTCATCGGGATCGGCGGGATTGGTATGAGCGGCATCGCCGAACTGCTCGCCAATCTGGCCTACGTCGTGAGCGGGTCCGACGAGAAGCGGTCCGTCGTGACGGAGCGGCTGGCGACGCTGGGCATCCGCGTGGCGTACGGCCACAGGGCAGCCAACATCGGCGGCGCAGACGTCGTGGTTGTGTCTTCGGCGGTGAGGCAGACGAACGTGGAAGTACTCGAGGCGACGCGCCGACACATTCCGGTCATCCCTAGGGCTGAGATGCTCGGGGAGCTGATGCGGCTTCGCTACGCGATCGCCGTCGCGGGTTCGCACGGGAAGACGACCACGGCGTCGATGATCGCGTTCGTCCTGGAACGCGCCGGACTGGATCCGACGGCGGTCATCGGCGGCCGCGTGAGCGCCTTCGGCAGCAACGCCCGGCTCGGCCGCGGCGAGTGCATGGTGGCCGAAGCGGACGAAAGCGATCGAACGTTCCTGAAGCTGTTTCCGACGATGGCGGTCATGACGAACATCGATCGCGAGCATCTGGAGAACTATGGCGGCTTCCCAGACCTGCAGCAGGCGTTCGTGGATTTCGCCAACAAGGTGCCCTTCTACGGCGCGGTGATCGCCTGCGTCGACGATCCGCATCTCGCCGAGGTGTTGCCGCGGATCACCAGGCGCGTGACGACCTACGGGCTCTCGTCGACATCGTCGACAGCGGCCGATGTGACGGCCAGCGACATCAAGCCGGAAGGGATGGGCATTACGGCGACCGTGACTCGACGAGCCCGGAGCGCCCCTGACCGAGCGGGTGCCCTTGCCACCCTGGGAACGCTCGCGTTGAGAGTTCCGGGCCGGCACAACCTGCAGAACGCGCTGGCAGCTGTTGCGGTGGGGGTGGAGCTGGGGTTGTCCTTCGAGCAGATCGCGGTTGGTCTTGGCGAGTTTCGCGGCGCCGAGCGACGATTCGAGGTCCGCGGTGAGCCGAACGGGATCCTCGTGGTCGACGACTATGGCCATCATCCCACCGAAATTGCGGCAGTGCTCGACGCCGCGCGCGTGCTCAACAGACGAATCGTCGTCGCTTTTCAGCCCCATCGGTTCTCGCGCACGGCGGCGCTCATGGACGCATTCGGCCGAGCCCTGGCGGGAGCCGATCACATCGTGTTAACGGACATCTACCCGGCGGGCGAAGACCCGATCCCCGGAATCACGCTGGACGCGCTCGCCGCCTCTGTTCGCCGAAGCGTGGCCGCGCCGGTCGACGTCGTGCCTCGGCTGGATGAGGTCGTGCCGGCAATCGTTCGAGTCGCCCGCCGGGGAGACCTCGTGATCACGCTGGGAGCCGGATCGATCGGCTTGCTGCCCGAGCAGTTGCTCGCCGCGCTGGAAGAGCCCCGGTCATGAGCTCCATAGCGGCGCCGGCCGACCGGCGCTTCCGGCGCGCGCACGTCAAGCCGGCACGCGCACGTCGCAAGTGGATCGGCCGCATCAAGCCGCTCGTCCGATACACGCTTGTCGGGTTGTTGGTCGCGTACGCCGTCTATCGAGGATCAGGTGTCGTGGCGCACGCCCGCATGCTGCAAATCGACCGTATCGTGGTCGGTGGCAACCAGCGACTGTCGCAGGACGACGTGCTGACGGCGCTCGGTGGATTGCGCGGCGAAAACCTGGTCTGGGTCGACTTGGACCGATGGCGTCAGCGGTTGCTGGCGTCGCCGTGGGTACGGGACGCGGCGTTTCGACGGTCGCTGCCGTCGACGGTTGAAGTGCTCGTTTGGGAGCGAGAACCGATCGGCCTTGGCCGCGTCAACGGTGACTTGTATCTCGTCGACGACGGCGGCGCGATCATCGACCAGTACGGTCCGCAGTACGCCGATCTCGATTTGCCGATCGTCGACGGTCTGGCTGTGTCTGTGAGTCAGGAAAAACCGACGACGGACCGGGCGCGCGCCGAACTGGCGGCACGCGTGATCGACGCGCTCAAAGCACAACCCGAAGTCGCGCGGCGCCTGTCACAGATTGACGTGAGTAACCTTCACGACGTCGCGGTCATCTTGAGCGGTGATCCCGCGGTGATCGAGCTGGGTGACGATCAGTTTCTTGCGCGGCTGCAGAGCTACCTCGAGGTCGCGCCCTCGGTGCACGAGCGGGTGGCGGAGATCGATCACGTCGACGTGCGATTCGACCACCGGATTTACGTTCGGCCGGCCGGGAAGCGGCCCAAGACCGCGGAATCCAAGGCAGCGCCGGCGTCCGGCGTCGCCCGGAAGACGCGTTGACCCGGAGGCAGCGTGGCACGAAGAGAACGGTATTTGGTCGGGCTTGACGTCGGCACTTCAAAGGTGACCGCCGTCGTCGGCGAGATCCTCGACAGCGATAGCCTCGATATCGTGGGACTTGGGGTCGCCGAATCGCGCGGCATTCGCCGGGGTGTGGTGGTCAATCTGGAAGCCGCCGTCGACTCGATCAAGAAGGCGATCGAAGAAGCCGAGTTGGTGGCGGGCGTGGAGATCGATTCGGTCCATCTCGCGCTGACCGGGCCGCACATCAAGGGGTTCAATAGCCGCGGCGTCATCGCCGTCGCCGGTAAGAATCGTGAGATCACGCGGGAGGATGTGCGGCGCGCGATCGACGCGGCGAAGGCGGTCTCGCTGCCAGCCGGTCGCGAGATTCTGCACGTGCTGCCGCAGGACTTCGTCGTCGACGAACAGGACGGGATCGGCGCGCCGGTCGGCATGACAGGCGCGCGCCTCGAAGTGAACGTCCACATCATCACCGGCAGTCAGAGCTCGACCCAAAATATCGTCGCGTGCGTGAACCGCGCGGGCGTGACCGTCGCGGAGACGGTCGTGGATCAGCTCGCGGCGAGCGACTCGGTCCTGACCGAGGACGAGAAGGAGTTGGGCGTCGCCCTGGTCGACATCGGCGGCGGCACGACAGACATCGCGATCCACGAACGGGGCAGCCTTTGGCACACGGCGGTCATTGGCGTCGGCGGCGATCACTTCACCAACGACATCGCCGTCGGCCTGCGCACGCCGGTGCCGGACGCGGAAAAGATCAAGCGTAAGTGCGGCTGTGCGCTGTCGGGCATGGTCGACGAGGACGAGACGATGGAAGTGGCCAGCGTCGGCGGCCGCAAGCCGCGGGTGATGGCCAGGCGCATTCTGTCGGAGATCCTGCAGCCTCGCGCCGAGGAGATCTTTCACCTCGTCTGGGACGAGGTCCGACGCGCCGGCTACGAGAAGAGCCTCAACTCGGGAATCGTGCTGACCGGTGGCGGCGCGATTCTCGACGGCATGCCCGAAATCGCGGAGCAGATTTTCGATCTGCCCATCCGCCGGGGATGCCCGACCGGCATCGGCGGTCTCGCCGATCACGTCAACAGTCCGACGTTCGCGACCGGCGTTGGGCTCGTGCTGTACGGCTACCGGAATTCGATCGGTGAATCGGCGCGCGCTCGGGCCGGCGCGGGCGCACTCGTGCGCGCCGCGGGACGGCTGCGCGGCTTGTTCAAGGAATTCTTTTGACGAAGGAGTGTTGAATGGCTGACCACCACATTATGCCGGAGGGGGACCAGACCCGAGAGGCAAGCCGCCTGCGGCTACTGCTCGACGACGAAGGCAGCGTTGGCGCCAAGCTCAAGGTCATCGGCGTCGGCGGCGGCGGCAGCAACGCCGTCAATCGCATGGTGCGCGCGGGCGTCGAAGGCGTCGAGTTCTTGGTCGCCAACACCGACGTCCAGGCGCTCCGGATGAATGCCGCGTCGGTGAAGCTGCAGATCGGCGGCAAGCTGACGCAGGGCCTTGGCGCCGGCGCCGATCCCAACGTCGGGCGCCAGGCGGCGCTGGAGGACACCGAGAAGATTATTCAGGCGCTCGACGGCGCCGACCTGGTCTTCGTGACGACAGGACTCGGCGGCGGCACCGGAACAGGAGCGGCGCCAGTCATCGCGAGCCTTGCCTGCGAGCTCGGCGCGCTGACGATTGCGGTTGTCACCAAACCGTTCAAGTTCGAAGGCAAGAAGCGCCAGATCCAGGCCGAGCGCGGCATTGAAGCGCTGCGCGACTGCGTCGACACCATCATCACGATTCCAAACGAGCGCCTGCTGGCCATCATCGATCGCACGACGCCGCTCACCGACGCGTTCGCAACCGCCGATGATGTGCTGCGGCAGGCGATCCAGGGCATCTCGGATTTGATCCTAGTGCCGGGATTGATCAATCTCGATTTCGCCGATGTGAAGACGATCATGTCCGGGATGGGGATGGCCATGATGGGCACGGGCGTCGGGGAAGGCCCGGAGCGCGCGCTCGACGCCGCGCGCCGCGCGATCTCGAGTCCGCTGCTCGAAGGCGCTTCGGTCAACGGCTCTCGCGGCGTCATCATCAATGTCACCGGTGGTCCCGACCTCTCGCTCGTCGAGGTCAGCGAGGCGTCGTCGATCGTTCAGGAAGCGGCGCACGAGGACGCGAACATCATCTTCGGCGCCGTGGTCGATCCAACCCTGAAAGGGAAGGTGAAGATCACCGTGATCGCGACCGGTTTCGGGCCGCAGGCTGGCGCCGAACGGGCACCGTCGAAGGCGTGGGCCGAGGGGGTCGAGACCCCGGTGGACATGACACAGTATGCCGAGCTCGGTCGCATTCGCCCGGACATGGCTGCCTCAGTCGCCGCCCTGGAGCGGAGTGCCAGCTCAAGATTGTCCATCGCGAGGCGGCCTGCGCTCGACCTTCCGATCAAACCGGCGGTTGCGCTTGCCGACGGCGCACCTCAGCCGGCGGGAACCGATCCCGATCTGGGTTCGACATTCGACGTGCCCGCGTTCCTGCGACGGCAGGAAGGTTGAGGCAGAAAGGTTGAGCTGACATTGAGCTGACATCGCTGGCTGGGCCCAGCTGCCGAGGACTGGGCGTTCGCGGTGATACAGTAGGTAGATCCACGGCACCCGTGAACGCCGACGTGTGAGCGTCAGCGGCCGGACCCCCGATGAATTCCTGGACACAACGCGAACGCGCACAACAGAGCCTCGCGAAAGAGGTCGGCTACGTCGTCAAGCCGCACGGCGATCGACTGCGCGTGGCGCTTGCCTTCCCGAACACCTACTGGGTCGGGATGTCGAACCTTGGGTTCCAGACCGTCTATCGCCTCTTCAACGCCGAGGACGTCGACATCATCGTGGCCATGGAGCTCGCCTACACCAAGGGCATCGTGCCGGCGCGAGTCATGATCGACACCACGGCCCCGGTCCTGGTGTGGAACGCGCAGAAGATTG
>Ga0209415_10006993_pt1 | contig 19853 bp, 17 predicted proteins | sample PeaSoiSIISIP2007_FD_187696 | JGI IMG/M metagenome (GOLD analysis project Ga0209415, IMG submission 187696) | Peat soil microbial communities from Weissenstadt, Germany - SII-SIP-2007 (SPAdes) (version 2) | ecosystem: Environmental > Terrestrial > Soil > Wetlands > Peat | place: Germany... | reverse complement strand
ACCCAGCGCCAGGGCAAGATCTCCTTCTACATGAAGTCGACCGGCGAGGAGGCCGTGGCGGTGGCCGCCTGCATGGCGCTGCGCCCGACCGACATGCTGTTTCCGGCCTATCGCCAACAGGGCGCATTCCTGGTGCGTGGCTTGCCGCTGGTCGACCTGATGTGCCAGCTGCTGTCGAACACCCGCGACATGTGCAAGGGACGGCAGCTGCCGGTGATGTACCACTCCGTACCCGGGCGCCTGTTCTCGATTTCCGGCAACCTCGCAACCCAGTTTCCGCAGGCCGTCGGCTGGGCCATGGCCGCGGCGATCAAGGGCACGGACGACCTCGCAGCCACCTGGATCGGCGAGGGCGCGAGCGCCGAGGCGGATTTCCATCACGCGCTGCTGTTTGCCTCGGTCTATCGCGCACCGGTGATCCTGAACCTCGTCAACAACCAGTGGGCCATTTCGACGTTCCAGGGCTTTGCCGGCGGCGAGCAGCGCTCGTTCGCGGCCCGCGGCCCGGGATACGGCATTCCCGGGCTGCGGGTCGATGGCAACGACTTCCTGGCCGTGTACGCGGCGACCGACTGGGCCGCCGAGCGGGCGCGCAAGGGAGCGGGAGCGACGCTGATCGAGCTCGTCACCTACCGCGCCGCCGCGCACTCCACCAGCGACGACCCGTCGCGTTACCGGCCGAAGGACGACTACGAGCGCTGGCCGCTCGGCGATCCCATCGAGCGGCTGAAGAACCACCTGATCGCGCTCGGTGAGTGGTCGGAGGCGCGCCATGCGGCGCTCATCGCCGAGCTCGACGAGCAGGTGACCGCGTCATGGAAGGAAGCGGCAAGCTACGGCACGCTGACCGAGGGGCCGCGCCTCGACCGCGACCTGATGTTCGAGGACGTGTTCAAGGAGTTGCCGCCCCACCTGATCGAGCAGCGCGACCAGATGCGCCGCGGGCAGGGCTGACGATGGCAAAGATGAACATGATCCAGGCGCTGAACGGCGCGATGGACCTGTGCCTGGCGCGCGATCCCTCGGTCGTGCTGCTCGGCGAGGACGTCGGCTATTTCGGCGGCGTATTCCGGGTCACCGACGGGCTGCAACGCAAGTACGGTGAGCACCGCGTGCTCGACACGCCGATCGCCGAGGGGGGGATCATCGCGGCGGCGATCGGCATGGCGGTCAACGGGCTGCGCCCGGTCGCCGAGATCCAGTTCGTCGACTACATCTATCCGGGCGTCGACCAGATCGTCAGCGAGCTCGCGCGGCTGCGCTACCGGACGGCCGGCGCGTTCTACGCGCCCGTCACGATCCGCACGCCGTGCGGTGGCGGGATTCGCGGCGGGCAGACGCACTCGCAGAGCCCGGAGGCGATCTTTGCCCACGTGTGCGGCATCAAGGTCGTGATGCCCTCGAATCCGTACGACGCCAAGGGACTGCTGATCGCGGCGATCGAGGACGACGACCCGGTGCTGTTCCTCGAACCCAAGCGGCTGTACAACGGCCCTTTCGACGGCAACCCCAACAAGCCCGCGGTCCCGTGGAGCACGCATCCGAAGGGCGAGGTACCCGACGGCCACTACCGCGTCCCGATCGGCAAGGCGGAAATCGTCCGGCCCGGGACCGCGGTCACGATCATCGCCTACGGCACGATGGTGCACGTCGTCGAGGCCGCGGCGCGCGGTCTCGGCCTCGATGCCGAGATCATCGACGTGCGCTCGATCGTGCCGCTGGATGTCGAGACGCTGTGTCAGTCGGTCGCAAAGACCGGTCGCTGCCTGATCGCGCACGAGGCCACCCGCTTCGCGGGTTTCGGCGCGGAGCTGATGGCGACGATCCAGGAGCGCTGCTTCTGGCAGCTCGAAGCGCCGATCCAGCGGGTGTGCGGCTACGACACGCCCTACCCGCATGCGTTCGAGTGGGAGTATTTCCCGGGACCTGCGCGTGTCGCGCAGGCGCTCACGACCGTCATGGAGAGCGCATGAGCCGCTACGTCTTCCGGTTGCCGGATCTCGGCGAAGGCACTGTGTCGTCCGAGATCGTCGCCTGGCGAGTCAAGGTCGGGGATGTCATCGAGGAAGATGCGCCGCTGGTCGAGATGTCGACCGAAAAGGCCGTGGTCGAGGTGCCCTCACCGGTCGGCGGCCGGGTGGTTGCGATCTCGGGCGAGCCGGGCCAGTCGGTGGCGGTCGGAGCGGAACTCGCGGTGTTCGAGACCGACACCGCTCAAGCCGCGGCGGCCTCCGCGCCGTCGGTGGCTGCGAATCCGCCCGCCGCCCCGGCTGCGCCCGTTGCGAGTGCGCCGGCCGCAGCGCCGGACAGGGGCCGGATCATGGCCTCGCCCGCGACGCGGCGCCGCGCCCGCGAGGCGGGCATCAATCTCGCGGCCCTTCCGGGTTCCGGACCGGGCGGGCGCATCGAGCGCGCGGATCTCGAGGCGGCGCTCGCCGGCGAGCCGCGCGGCGCCACCGGAACAGCGGTCGCCGCGGGGCGCGCGCGCATCGCGCGCACCGGGACGGAGGAGATCAAGGTCATCGGCGTGCGGCGCGTGATCGCGCAGCGCATGGCCGAGGCGACGCGCACCATCCCGCACTTCGCGTACGTCGAGGAGCTCGACGTGACCGAACTCGAGTCGCTGCGGGCGTACCTGAACTCGAAAACACCGGCCGGGGGTCCCGGGCTCACCTACCTGCCGTTCCTGATCGCGTCCTTGACCCGCGTGCTCGAGTCCTTCCCCCAGTGCAACGCCCACTACGACGCCGAGCGCAACGTCATCATCCGCCACCGCGCGGTGCACGTCGGCATCGCCACCCAGACGCCCGACGGACTGAAGGTGCCAGTTGTGCGCCACGCCGAGAGCCTCACGCTCACGGAGCTGGCGGAGGAGATCCGCAGGGTCGCGCAGGCCGCGCGCTCCGGCAGCGCGACGCGCGCCGAGCTCACCGGGTCGACGATCACCGTCACGAGTCTCGGCAGGCTCGGCGGCATCGCGAGCACCCCGGTCATCAACGCGCCCGAGGTCGCGATCATCGGCGTCAACAAGGCGATCGAACGGCCGGTCGTGGCGCACGGCGGTGTCACCGTGCGGCGGATGATGAACCTGTCGTCGTCGTTCGATCACCGGTTCGTGGACGGCTTCGACGCCGCGGCGATGATCCAGGCGCTGAAGGAGCGCCTCGAGCATCCGGCGACCATTTTCCTGGGCGACTGAGGCGAGCGGTTCGGCCGCCGGAGGCTTGCGATCATGACCAGTACCGCGCCGCAGAGCGCTCCGTTCGGCAGCATCCTGACCGATGTGATGGCGATTGCCGGGTTCCACGGCGGCGAGTGGCGGCCGCACACGCTGAAGGCCGTCGGTCCCATCGAGATTCATCCGGCGGCGCACGCGCTGCATTACGGCAGCGAGTGCTTCGAGGGGTTCAAGGCATACAAGTGGGCCGACGGCAGCGTGCACGTATTCCGGATGGACCGTCACATCGAGCGCCTGCGCCAGAGCGCGCGCGCGCTCGTGCTTCCCGTGCCCGATGCGGCGCAGGTGGCGCAGATGGTCACCGAAGTGATCGACCGCTGCCGCGCCGCCGTGCCGGAGGCGCCGGGCGCGCTGTATCTGCGACCGCTGCTGTTCGGGACGATGGCAAACATCGGTGCAGCCTCGACCCCGACCGACGCGGCCTGCCTCGTCGTGCTCGCGAGCCCGGTGTGGGATTACTTCGCGGGCGGAGCGAAGCCCTTGCGGATCTATATCGAGGAGCGCGCGACCCGCTGCGCCTCGCGGCTCGGCGTCGTCAAGACCGGCGGCAACTACGCGGCGGCCCTGGGACCCACGCTCGCCGCCCGCGCGCAGCACAAGGCCGACCAGGTACTGTTCTGCCCGGGCGGGGAGGTCCAGGAGACCGGTGCCGCGAACTTCCTCGCGATCCGCGATGGGAAGATCCTCACCCGCGGCCTCGACTCGACCTTCCTGCACGGCGTCACCCGCGATTCGCTGCTGTCGATCGCGCCCGGCCTCGGCTTTGCGGTCGAGGAGCGGGTCTTCACGGTCACGGAACTCCTCGAGTGGGTGACGACCGGCGAGGCGGCGCTGTCGGGCACGGCGGCCGTGCTGTCGGGCGTCGGCACGCTGATCCGCGGCAGTGAGGAGTTTCGCGTCGGGAGCGGGGCCATCGGACCCAACACCCGGACGCTGCGCGCGGCGCTGCTCGCGATCCAGCAGGGTACGGTGCCCGACGATCACGGCTGGCTGACGCGCGTCTGAGGGAATTATCCCCGCCGGAATTTGTCGCGCCCGGGGCGCGGCCATCGGAGTATCCTGTGCGCCCGCCCGGCTCTGCCGGGCGTCGCTTTTTGAGGCTCACATGTCCTTCGGTGATCTGAAGCTGCATCCGAACCTGCTGTCCGGCGTCCGCGAACTCGGATTCACGCGGCCGACGCCGATCCAGGCGGATGCGATCCCGCCGACACTCGCCGGCCGCGACCTGCTCGCGTGCGCGCAGACGGGCAGCGGCAAGACCGCGGCGTTCATGCTGCCGATCCTCAACCGGCTGATGGACAAGCCGCGCGGCCGGACCAGGGCGCTGGTGCTCGCGCCGACGCGGGAACTCGCCGCGCAGATTCTCGCCGACCTCGAGGACCTCGCCGTGCACACGCCGCTGAATGGCGCGGCGATCTTCGGCGGCGTCGGCATGGGTCCGCAGGAGCATGCCTTCAGGAGCGGTGTCGACGTCATCGTCGCGACCCCCGGCCGGCTGCTCGACCATTTTCGCCAGCCCTACGCCAGGCTCGATGCGCTGGAGGTGCTGGTGCTCGACGAGGCCGACCGGATGCTCGATATGGGCTTCCTGCCGGACATCCGCCGTGTGCTGCGGCACGTGCCGGCGAAGCGCCAGACGTTGTTCTTCAGCGCAACGATGCCGCCGCCGATTGCCGCGCTCGCCCGCGAGATACTGCACGACCCCGCGACGATCAATCTGGAGCGGCAGTCGAACCCGCCAGTCGGAATTACACAGGCCGTCTATCCGGTTGCCCAGGAGCTGAAGTCGATGCTGTTTCTGGCGCTGCTGAGCCGCGGCGACATGAACGAGGCGCTGGTCTTCACCCGCACCAAGCACCGCGCCAATCGGTTGTGCGAGTTTCTGGTCAGGCACGGCATCGCCGCCGAGCGCATCCATGGGAATCGCTCGCAGTCGCAGCGCACCGCGGCGCTCGAGGGATTCAAGAACGGCCGCTTCCGCGTGCTGGTCGCGACCGACATCGCCGCGCGCGGCATCGACGTCGAGGCCCTGGGTCACGTCGTCAACTTCGACGTGCCGCAGGTGCCGGAGGACTACATCCACCGGATCGGCCGCACCGGCCGGGCGGATGCCGTGGGCGATGCGTTCACGCTCGTCGCGCGTGACGAGGAGGGTGACCTTGCCGCGATCGAGCGCCTGCTCGGCAAGCGGCTGCCGCGCGTGACGGTTCCCGACTTCGACTACCAGGCGCGCCCCGAGGGCAAGCTCGAGATTCCGCTCGCCGAACGCATCGCGGCGATTCGCGCGCACAAGGCCGGAGACCGGGCGCGCGCGCATGGCAACCAGCAGCGGCGCGGCGGCGGGGCGCCAGGCACCGGGAGCGGCCGGGGTGCGGGCGGCCGCGGCGGCGGGGGCGGCCGGGGTGGGTCGGGCGGAAGGCGCTTCGGAGGGTCGCGGTCGGGGCGCTGAACCGCTACGCCGCGGTCGGTGGGCCGGCGATGAGCATCCCGGGACGGAGCTCGGCGACCGAGCGGCAGCCGAGCTGGCCGAGCACGCGGTTGAGCTCGCTCTCGAGAATCTCGAGCGCCTTGCGGGCGCCGGCCTCGCCACCGGCGGCGAGGCCGTAGAGCGCCGGGCGACCGATCATCACGGCGTGGGCCCCGAGCGCCACCGCCTTGGCGAGGTCGCTGCCGCGGCGAAAGCCGCTGTCGATCAGGATCGTGAGCTTGTCGCGAAAGCCGCGCGCGATCTCGGGCAGCACCTCGAGCGGCGCGACGGAGGTATCGAGCTGGCGGCCACCGTGGTTCGTCAGGACAATCCCGTCGCAGCCGAGCTTCACCGCGCGCTCGGCATCCTCGGCCGCGAGCACGCCCTTGATCAGCAGCCGTCGCTTCCAGCTGTCGCGCAGCCGCGCGACGTCATCCCAGCTGATTCGCTGCTCGAACAGCTTCGGAATGATCGTGACGCCGGCGCGGGCGCTGCGCGCCTCCGGCGGCAGGAAGTCGGCGACGTTGACGAAGCGCGGAATTCCCGACAGCGCGACATCGAGCACCCAGCGCGGGTGCACGAGCACGTCGAGAAGGCTGCGCAGCGTCAGTCGTCCGGGGGCAGCGAAGCTGCGCTGGTTCCACTCGCGCGCGCCGAACACGTTGGCGTCGGTCGTGAACACGAGGGCCTCGCAGCCAGCCTGGTCGGCACGGCGCGTGATGTCGGCGGTGATCGCCGGATCGTTGAAGACATAGAGCTGCATCCACAGCCGCCCGCCGGCGACGGCCACCTCGTTCGGTCGCGCGTTGCCCACGGTACTCAGGCAGAACGGGATGTTGGCGCTCTGGGCCGCCCGCGCGAGCAGCAGGTCCCCCGCGCTTCGCAGCATGCCGTTGCTGCCCATCGGAGCGATCACCGCCGGGAAGCCCACCGGCAGACCGAACAGCGTCGTGCGGCAGTGGCGCGCGCTCGTGTCGATGAGCGTCGGCGGCGCGAACCGGTAGCCATCGAAGGCCTGCCGGTTGCGCCTGAGCGCGAATTCGTCCTCGGCACCGCCCTCGACGTACTCAAATGCGAAGTCGGGCGTCCGGCGCCGGGCGAGCAGCCTCAGTTCCTCGATCGTGATCGCGCGCCGGAAATCCCGGCCGGAATAGTAGCGACGGCGCGTAGCGGCGGTCTCAGCCGGTGAAGAAGCCCATCTTGACCCCGGCGAGGGTAATCACGTCGTTGTCGGCGAGTCGCCGCGCCTGGGCCCCGATCGGCGTGCCGTTGACCAGCGGGAAGTCGTCGGGCTTGCCCGCGTCCACGTGCACGAGGTAGAAGCCGTCGGCGCGACGGGTGATGGCTGCGACCTGGACGCCTGGCCTGCCGAGCGTGGTCAGCGCCTTCACGAGCTCGAGCTCGCGGCCGGCGAAGGTCCCGGACAGCACCTGCAGCTTCGCCTTCGGCAGCGCGACCGGGCCACCGGCCGCGCCGTCGCCCCGCGCAGCGGGCGCCGCGCGCGCCGGCTCCGGTTCGGCCTTCGCGGCGCGGACTCTCTCCTCGATCGCCGCCGACGGGTTGATTACCATCGTCTTCTCGAACTCATCGGGCTCGCTGTCGGCTGCCTGGTTATCGATGAACCGCAGCTGGTGATGCCCGCAGGTGATCACGTCGCCGTGCTGCAGCGCGTGCTTCTTGATCAGCTTGCCGTTGACGTACGTGCCGTTGGTGCTGTTCAGGTCCTCAAGGAAGGAGTCATTGAGGATGTTGATGATGAGCGCGTGATGGCCGCTGACCGCCGCGTTGTCGATGCGCACGTCATTGTCAGGGAGCCGGCCGATCGTGTACCGCTCCTTATTCATGTTGTACTCGGCAAGGACCTGACTATCCAAGCTGAGAAGCAATCTGGCCATGCAACTTGCGTCCTTACGTGCGTCAGCCGAACCAGCTCAAGATTCTGTTAAGTATGCCTCGCCGTGCCGGGAACGAGTCAATGACTTCGGTCACGATCACAGAGATGTTGTCCCGGCCGCCATGGTCGTTCGAAAGGGTAACCAGCTGTTTAGCAGCCGTATCAAGATTATCATTGAACGTATTGATTGTTAAGTGAATATCTTCGTCCTCGACCATGTCCGACAGCCCGTCCGAGCACAGCAGGTACTGGTCGCCCTTCTCGGCGGGGTGCTCGTGGATCTCGATCTCGACCGTCGGCTCCACCCCGAGCGCGCGGGTCACGTAGTTCTTGTTGGTCGAGCGGGCAGCCTCCTCCTGTGAGTAAAAGCCCCGGTCCACGAGCTCCTGCAGCAGGGAGTGGTCCATCGTCAGGCGTTCGAAGCGCTCGGCGCGCAGCCGATACAGCCGGGAGTCGCCGACGTGGGCGGTCGTGATCTTGTCGTTGTAAAAGAGGGCCGCGACGACCGTCGTGCCCATTCCCTCGCATTGCGGCTGGGTCTTGGACGTCTGGTGGATGATCTTGTTGGCACGCAAGATCGCATCTCGCAGGATGATGCTGGTACGCATGTAGCCGGTCGTGCGGTCGACACCCTCGAGGTGCTGGTCCTGGAAGGCCTCGCGCACCAGGTTGACGATCGTCTTGACCGCAATCCCGCTCGCGACCTCGCCCGCGTTGTAGCCACCCATGCCGTCGGCCAGCACATACAGGCCGATGTCGGGCTCGACGCCAATCGTGTCCTCGTTGTGCTCACGCACCCGTCCGGTGTCGGTCAGCGCGACGCTCTTGACCTTGTTGCGCATGTCCGGCCTCACGCGGCGAGCGCCCGCGCACAGGTCCTGACGGCGGTGGCCATCTCACCCCCGGTCTGATAGCGCGCCGCGGGGTCCTTCTGCAGCGCCCGATCGATGATCGTTGCTACGCAGGCGGGCAGGTCTGGGCGGATGGTCCGAAGCGGCGGGGGCGGTGCGTTGGCAATCCTATCCATGAGTCCCGTCATCGAGTCCGCCCGGAACGGAAGCTGCCCGGTCATCAGCTGAAACAACGTAACACCGAGCGCAAACAAGTCTGAGCGTCCGGTCACATTCCGCCCCTCGAGCTGTTCCGGGGCCATGAATGACGGGGTGCCGAGCACGATGCCGCTGCGTGTCGCGCTCGAGTTCGTGAGCCGCGCGATGCCGAAATCGGTGATCTTGGTCTCGAGCGTCTGCGGGTCGAACATCACATTGGCGGGCTTGATGTCGCGGTGGATCACGTTCTGGGCGTGCGCATAGTCGAGCGCGTCGGCGATCCGCCCGACGACCTCGAGCGCCTGGGACGGCGGCAGCAGCCGGTCGGAGGCCGCGTACTCGCTCAGCAGCCTGCCGTTCAGATACTCCATCGCGATCCAGGCGATTCCGCCGTCCTCGCCCGCGTCGTGGACCGTGACGATCCCCGGATGCTTCAGGCGCCCGGCCATCTCGGCCTCGCGGAAGAACCGCTCGCGAGCCTCGGCGAGCTCGGTCTCGGTGAACTCCTCGACGATCGGGATTGCCTTGATTGCGACGACCCGGTTGATCCGCGGGTCGCGGCCGAGGTAGACGGTGCCCATCGCGCCGCGGCCGAGTTCGCGCTCGAGCTCGTAGCGGCCGAGCTTCGGCTTCGACGGCTTCTTCGACTTGCCGAGCAAAACGTCGGCCACATCGCCCGGTGTCGGCTCATCACGCCGCGCCTCGAGCGTCTTGCTGATGCTGCGCAACGAGGCTGCTGGCGGCGCAGCAGCCGCCGGCTGCGCGGACCGCCCCGGGACCGCGGCCGGGCCCTTGGGAACGGGCGGCGCTGCGGCCGGACGCTGCCAGGGGTCGGTGGCCACCGCGCGCGACCGGCTGGGGAGCAGCGGCACATCCGGCACCACCCATACCGCGAGCGTGGCGAGCACGAGGCCGATGGCCGCCTCGAGGAGCGGAATCCAGGTGCGCGCCTCGGCGAGCATCACGAGCTCGGCGGCGATCAGCACGAACGCCGCGAACACCATCGCCGCCGCGCGCGGGGCCGGGGCCAGCGCCGGCGCGGCGAGCGCGGCGAAGGCGATCGCCGCGATCAGCAGCAGGAGCGTCGCGAGTCGCGCGAGGCGAGCCGAGACGAAGTAGCTTCCCGACTCGAGGCTCGTCAGGCGCTGGGCGATCGCCTCGCCGAGCGTCAGCCCGGGCCCGGTGGGCGTTGCGACGAGCGCTGGCCCGCGGCCGATCACGAGGATCTGCTGATCGAGCTGGGACGCGGGCACCCGACCCGCGGCGAGGTCGGCAAGCATCACCTTCGGCGTGCCGCCTTCCTCTCCGGCGCGCCGACCGTACTGGGGCACCCAGCCGCCCGAGGAGTCGGTGCGCAGCAGCGTCTGGCCGATGCTGACCCCGTGGGAGGTCAGCTGCGCATCGCTGAAGCTCGCACCGTGCGCCGCGAGCCAGACGGCGAATGTTGCGGACGGCGCCGTCGGCGGCGGACCGGGCCGGCCAAACAGCCGGTCACGCCGGGCGACCCCGTCGGCGTCCGGCGACGCGGCCGGCTCGATCCCGACGCCGCGCGCGGCGCTTGCGAAGCGTTCGAGCGGCGCTGCGTCGGGCGTACCCAGCAACACGACGTTGCCCGCGGACCTGAGCGCCCGTTCGAGCTGTGCGTCGTGGTCGAGTTCGGCGGCCCAGGCCGTGAGCCGGGCCCGCATGGACGGATCGGGCGAAGAATCCACGCCCTCCAGGAACGAGCGCACGCGGGCGAGATCGGCGCTGTCGCTCGACTGCTCGAGCGGCACGGCCAGCAGGATCGCCCGCGCCCCCGCCCGGTGTGCTGCATCGAGCGCGTGCGCCACATCCCCGCGCAGGCGCCCGCTGTCGGCGATCCCCTCGCCGGTGTCGACCCACAGGACGCGCCCGCCCTCGGCGGCGTTCTCGGCCCCCTGCAGCAGGGCAAGGGGCAGGCCCGCGAGGCGGGCCTCAAACTCGCGGGCGGGCCAGAGCAGCAGCACGGCCGCGATTCCGATGACGGCCGTCGCGACTGCCAGCGGACGAAAAAGAGGATGTGTTTGCATCAAACCGCTGCTTTCGACGACGCCGGCGAGTCTAGCGGAGCCGGGTCGTCGCGTCGCGGGCCGCGTCACGGTCGCGGCAAAAAGGGGCTCTGTTAGCATCCTGCCGGTGATAAGCCGTTCCCGGACCGTCTACGTCTGCAGCGCCTGTGGCGATGCGGCGCCGAAGTGGCAGGGCCAGTGCCCGGCCTGCGGCGAATGGAACACGCTCACGGCACTCGCCGCACCCCGGGTTGCGGCCAGCCGGGGGACGGCGCGCGGCGCCCCGCCGCAGCCGGCAACGCCCCGCACGCTCGGCGCCGACGGGACCGAGGATGCGCTGCGCCTGCCGACCGGTTCGCCCGAGTTCGACCGCGTGCTCGGCGGCGGGCTGGTCGCGGGCTCGGTCACGCTGATCGGCGGTGATCCGGGGATCGGCAAGTCGACGCTGCTGCTGCAGTCGGCCGCCTCGCTCGCATCCGCGGTCCCGGTGCTGTATGCGACCGGGGAGGAGAGCCTCAGGCAGATCGGACTTCGGGCCCGCCGCCTGGGGCTCGGGGAGGTGCCGCTCGGATTGCTCGCCGAGACCGAGGTCGAGGCGGTGATCGAAGCCGCCGAGGCCGGGCAGGCACGCCTGCTGATCATCGACTCGATCCAGACCATGGCGAGTCGGGAAGTCGAGGCGAGCCCGGGTTCGGTCTCTCAGTTGCGCGAGTCGGCGGCCCGCTTCATCGCCCATGCCAAGCGCAGCGGCGCGGCGGTGGTGCTCATCGGCCACGTGACCAAGGAAGGCGTCATCGCAGGACCGCGCGTGCTCGAGCACCTGGTCGACACGGTGCTTTACTTCGAGAGCGATGCCGGCACCCGCTTCAGGGTCGTGCGCGCCATCAAGAACCGCTTCGGCGCCGCCAACGAGATCGGCGTGTTCGCGATGGACGAGCACGGGTTGAAAGCGGTCAAGAATCCGTCGGCGATCTTCCTGTCGCGTCATGCGACGCCGGTGCCCGGAAGCCTGGTCACCGTGACCTGCGAGGGCACGCGGCCGATGCTGATCGAGGTGCAGGCGCTGGTCGATGACTCGCGCGCGCAGCTGCCGCGCCGCGTCGCCGTCGGCATCGACGCGAACCGCCTCTCGCTGCTGATCGCGGTGCTCCACCGGCATGGCGGGATTGCGCTGCACGCGCACGATGTGTTCGTCAACGTGGTCGGCGGCGTCAGGGTCGAGGAGACGGCAGCCGACCTCGCCGTGCTGCTGACGGCCGTGTCGAGCCTCGAGAGCCGGCCGCTGCCACAGGATCTCATTGTGTTCGGCGAGCTCGGGCTCGCCGGCGAGATCCGGCCGGTACCGTTCGGGGAGGAGCGGCTGCGCGAGGCGGCCAAACACGGCTTCCACCGCGCGATCGTGCCCGCCGGCAACGCGCCGCGAAAGCCGATCGAGGGACTGACCGTCACGGTCGTAGCGCGGCTCGAGGAGGCTCTGGCTGCCGCGCGCTGAGCGGCATCAGACGCCCTTTGCCGGCCAGATGCGCACCGTCTTGATCGCGTTGTCGGCGATCTGCAGAACTTCGACCGCATGGCCCTGGAGCTTGAGCGCGGTGCCCGGCTCCGGGATGGTCTCGAGGTACTCGAGGATCAGCCCGTTCAGCGTCTTTGGCCCCGCGGTCGGCAGCGTCCAGCTGAGCGCGCGGTTGAGCGAGCGCACCGTCGTGCTGCCGGACACGACGTAACTGCCGTCGTCCTCGGCCCGCACGTCGCGCCTGAGGCCGTGCGGCAGCGTCGTGAACTCCCCGACGATCTCCTCGAGGATGTCCTCGATCGTCACGAGGCCCTGCACGTCGCCGTATTCGTCGACGACGTAGGCATGGCGCCGGTGGTTCTGCTGGAACGCGACCAGCTGCTGGTTGAGCGTCGTGCCTTCCGGCACGTAGTAGGGCTCGCGCTGCCGGGCGATGCGCTCGAGACCGGCGCGGTCGAAGGAGCCGCGTGCCAGCTCGCGCGCCACCCGTTTCATGTGCAGCACGCCGACGATGTGGTCGAGGTCGCCCTCGAAGACCGGCACCCGCGTGTGCTGCGCCTCGCGCAGCCCCGCCCGGATCCGGTCCCAGTCCTCGTTGAGATCGATGCCGGTCACCTCGCTCCGCGGCACCATGATCTCATCGACGCTGATCTTCTCGAGGTCAAGAATGCTGACCAGCATCTGCTGGTGCTTGAGCGGGATCAGCGCCCCGGCCTCGCCGACCACGGTCCTCAGCTCATCGGCTGACAACGAGTGCGAGGCGACCCGCGCGGCCGACACGCCCACGAGTCTGAGTAGCGCGTTGGTGATGCCGATGATCAGCCAGATCAGCGGGTAGGTGATCCACAGCAGCGGCCGGTAGACAAACGAGGCGGGCAGCGCCAGGCGCTCGGCATGCAGCGCCCCATAGGTCTTGGGCCCGACCTCGCAGAACAGCAGCAGCAGCAGCGTCAGCCCGCCATTGGCGAGGGCGAGCCATTTCTGGCCGGCAAACTCGAGCGTCAGCAGCGTCACGATCGAGGCGGCGGCGACATTGGCGAGCGTATTGCCGAGCAGCATCACGCCGATCAGCCGGTCGGGACGGGCGAGCAGGCGCTCGGCGAGGCGGGCGCCGGCGTGGCCCTGCTGCGCGAGGTGGCGCAGCCGGTAACGGTTGACGCTCATCAGCGCAGTCTCGGAACCCGCGAAGAACGCCGACAGCACGACGCTGACCGCGAGGCCGGCGGCCGCAAGGCCCACAGGGAAGTCGTTCATTCAGCCCCAGTGGCGCCCGAGCAGGTTCTCGAGCACGAATTTGGTTCCAAAGTACGCGAGCGCCAGGATCAGGAAGCCGGCGACTGTAAACCACAGCGCCTGCCGGCCACGCCAGCCGAACTTGAAGCGGCCCCACAGCAGCACGCCGAACACCAGCCAGGCGGTGATCGCAAGCGAGATCTTGTGGACCAGGTGCTGGGTGAGCGCGTTGTGGACGAAGAACAGACCCGTCAGCAGCGCGAGCGTCAGCACCACGAAGCCGCCCCCGAGCGCCCGGAACAGCGTGGTCTCCATCGTCTCCATCGGCGGCAGCAGCGCCAGCATGCCGAGCGGCTGGCGGGTCCGGATGCGCGAGTCCTGCCAGCCGAGCAGCAGCACGACGACCGCCGCGATCGACAGCCAGCCCGCGGCGAGCGCAGCGAGCACGATATGCGCGCTCACTTCCCACTGCGGCGTGTGGATCTCGCTGAAGCCCGACAAGAGCCCGGTGCCCGTGGCGAGCACGCCGGCGAGCGCCAGCAGTGCCGCCGGCAGGGCGGCGAGCGGCAGCACGGCCATTGCGACCACCGCGGTCGCCGCAACCACCCAGCCGACCAGAGAGGCGCTGTCGGTGATCGCGAGCACGACTCCGGTGGGCGTGCGGATCGCGCCGAACAGGATGTAGCCGTGCACCAGCACGCCGAGCGCACCGACCGCAAGCCCCGCTGTCGGGCGCGCGCCCGGTCGCGCGCGCACGGCCCGGGCGACGAGCGCCGCCGCGAGCAGATACAGCGCGAGCGTCAGCACGGACAACGCGATGTGGAAGGTCGCCAAGGCCGCCAGATGATTGCACAGCGGCGCAGGCTCGGGAAGCGCGCGCCGCGCGGGAATCCTTATAATGCCGCCATCCACGGAGCGCGCTGATGTTCGACAAACTCACCGAGCGGCTGGCCGCGGCCGTCGAGGCGCTGCGCGGTCGCGGCCGCGTGACCGAGGACAACATCGCCGACACGCTGCGGCAGGTGCGCATGGCCCTGATCGAGGCGGACGTCGCCGTCCCGGTCGTCAAGGCCCTCGTCGATGCGGTCAAGGTGCGCGCGCTCGGCGCCGAGGTCCAGAAGAGCCTCACGCCCGGGCAGGTGTTCATCAAGATCCTGCACGATGAGCTCGTCACGGTGATGGGCGAGCCCGCCCAGGGCCTCGGCCTCAGAGCCGAGCCGCCGGTCGTCGTGCTGCTCGCGGGACTGCAAGGATCGGGCAAGACGACCACCGCCGCCAAGCTCGCCCGGCTGTTGATGGGTGAACGGAAAAAGCGCGTGCTGCTCGCGAGCACCGACATCTACCGGCCGGCGGCGATCACCCAGCTCGAGCGGCTCAGCGCTCAGATCGGCGCCGGCTTCGTGACGGTCGCCGCCGGCGAGGCGCCGCTCGCGATCGCGGCACGCTCGCTCGCCGAGGCGCGGCGCGGCGTCTACGACGTGCTGATCGTCGATACAGCCGGGCGACTGCACGTCGATGCGCAGATGATGGCCGAGGTGCAGGCCATCGATGCGCTGCTGAAGCCGCACGAGCGGTTGTTCATCGTCGACAGCATGGCGGGCCAGGATGCGGTGAACGCCGCCCGCGCCTTCAACGCCGCGCTCGACCTGACCGGCATCATCCTGACCAAGGCCGACGGCGATGCGCGTGGCGGCGCCGCGCTCTCGGTGCGCCAGGTCACCGGCAAGCCGATTCTCTACCTCGGCGTCGGCGAGAAGGTCGAGGCGCTGGAGCTCTTCCACCCCGAGCGGGTCGCCTCACGCATTCTCGGCATGGGCGATGTGCTCTCGCTGGTCGAGCAGGTGCAGCGGGACGTCGACCGCGACAAGGCGGCCGGGCTCGCCCAGAAGCTCGCCAAGGGCAAGAGCTTCGACTTCAACGACCTGCGCGAGCAGATGCTGCAGCTCGAGAAGATGGGCGGCGTCGGTGCGTTGCTCGACAAGCTCCCGGGCAAGCTGTCGCAGGCCGCCGCCCAGGCGTCCGGCCAGTTCGAGACCCGGCAGGTCAAGCGTCAGATCGCGATGATCAACTCGATGACCCGCGAAGAGCGCCGCAAGCCGATGGTCATCGACGGTTCTCGCAAGCGCCGCATCGCGAACGGCGCGGGCGTCCAGGTGCAGGACGTCAACCGGCTGCTGCGGCAGTTCCTGCAGATGCAGAAGGTCATGAAACAGTTCTCGAAAGGTGGCCTGCGCGGCCTGATGCGCACGCTCGGGGGCCGCCTGCCGCCTGGCCTCGGCCCCTAGCCGCGATCAGTCGATTTGAGTAGAATGCGCGGCTCTTTGGCGGCGGGCCAGCGCCCTGCCGCCGGACACTGCATACCCGAGGATCTGAGCCGATGGTCACAATTCGCCTGACGCGGCGCGGCGGCAAGAAGGAACCCTTCTACCACGTGGTCGTTGCCGACAGCCGCAAGCGTCAGGGGGGCACGACCCTGGAGCTCGTCGGCATCTTCAATCCCATCGCCCGCGGCAAGGAGACCAAGCTGCGGCTCGAGGTCGCCAAGATCGACGCCTGGCTCAAGCAGGGCGCCAAGGCGAGCGTGCGGGTCGCGGCCCTGCTCGAGCGGTACCGCAAAGAGGCCGGGACGCCGGCTGCCGCCTGAGGGACGCGGAGCGGCGCATGACGGACGCCGCAGCGACGCCGGGCGAGGGCGGCGATCGGATGGTGATCCTCGGGCGGCTCGGTGCCCCGTGGGGTGTCAAGGGCTGGATCAAGGTCAACTCGTACACCGACCCGCCGGCTGCACTCCTCGACTATCCGATCTGGCAGGTCGCGAGTCCGGATGGAAGCTGGCAGAGCGTGAAGGTCCGGACGGGCCGGGTGCACGGGACGGGCCGCAGGCTCGTGGTGCAGCTCGACGGGATCGCGAACCCGGAGGACGCGCGGCGCTACGTGTCGCGGGATGTGGGCCTGAGGCGCTCGCAGCTGCCGCAGCCCGGACCGGGTGAGTACTACTGGGATGACCTGGTCGGCTGCCGGGTGGTCACGGCCGGCGGGGTGGAGCTGGGTGTGGTGAGCCATTTCCACGACTTCCCCGCCAATCCCGTGATGGTGGTCAGCGGGGGCGGGCAGGAGCACTGGATACCGCTCGCGCCGCGCCATCTGAAGCGCGTGGACCTTGAGGCGCGCGAGCTGCTCGTCGCCTGGGACGCGGAGCAGTAGGGCCGTGAACGCGGCGCAGCCGCGGCTCGCGGTGGAAGTCGTGACGCTGTTTCCCGACGCGGTCCGGGCCGCGGTCGCGATGGGGGTGGTCGGACGGGCGCTCGAGCGCGGGCTGGTGAGGGTCGGGATCGAAGACCCACGCAGTCTCGCGACCGACGTCCACCGGACGGTCGATGACCGGCCCTACGGCGGCGGCCCGGGCATGGTGCTCAAGGTCGAGCCGCTGGCGCAGGCGCTCGAGCGCGCCGCGGGGCGGCTGCCGCCGGGAAGTCCGCGGATCTACCTGTCGGCCCAGGGCCGGCGGTTCGATCAGGCGGCGGCGCGGCGGCTGGCAGCGTTGCCGGGGTTTGTGTTGCTCGCCGGGCGCTACGAGGGCATCGACGAGCGGGTGCTGGACGAGGCGATCGACGAGCAGCTGTCGATCGGGGACTACGTGCTATCGGGCGGGGAACTTGCCGCGCTCGTGGTGATCGATGCGACCGTACGGCTCGTGCCCGGGGTGCTCGGCGCCTCCGAGTCGGCCGAGCAGGAGTCCTTCGGAGCCGCGTCCGGCGGGCTGCTCGACTGGCCGCACTACACGCGGCCAGAGGTGTGGCGCGAGCGGCAGGTGCCGGACGTACTGACGAGCGGCGATCACGCGGCGATCCGCCGCTGGCGGCTCAAGCAGGCGCTCGGCCGGACGTTCGAACGGCGGCCGGACCTGATGGTCGGCCGGGAACTGACGAGCGAGGAGCGCGCGCTCCTCGATGAGTATCGAGAGGAACGGAAGTCATGAACAAGATCATTGCCGACATCGAGAAGCGCCAGACGCAGCGCAAGATCCCTGATTTCGGGCCCGGCGACACGGTCGTCGTCGAGGTCAAGGTCAAGGAAGGCGACCGCGAGCGCGTCCAGGCCTACGAGGGCGTGGTGATCGCGCGCCGCAACCGCGGGCTCAACTCCTCGTTCACGGTCCGCAAGATCTCCCACGGCGAGGGAGTCGAGCGCGTCTTCCAGACTTACAGTCCGGCGCTCGGCGGCATCACGATCAAGCGCCGCGGCAACGTGCGCCGCGCCAAGCTGTACTTTCTTCGCGACCGCTCCGGCAAGTCGGCGCGCATCGAAGAGAAGGTCTGAGCGCGCCGGTCGGGGTGGTGCCTGCGGGGCGCGCCGCCACTCGCTGATTCGCGGGCCTGCCCGCGTGATATCGGCGGGCGGTGCGGCCGGATACACTGGTTCGTGACGATCGCCCGGGCGGGCGTCGGGCGTCGGGGTTTGTATGTCCATGCTGGCTCGGGTGTTCGGGATGCTGTGGCGGGTGCTCGACGGCCTGCGCAGGTTCCTGCACCTGCTGCTGCTGCTTGCGATCTTCATCGTGGTGCTCGTTGCCGTTCGCCAGCCGCTGCCGCTCGTGCCGTCGAAGGCGGCGCTCATCGTGCATCCCGAGGGCCGCCTCGTCGAACAGCTCTCGGGCGGTCCCTGGGAGCGCTCGATCGGCGCCCTGACCGCTGACCACGAGCCCGAGACGCTGGTTCGCGACGTCGTCGATGCAATCCGCGCCGCCGCGAGCGACGACCGCATCAAGGTCCTGGTGCTCGACACGGAGGATCTCGCCGGCGGCGGTCTCACCAAGCTGCAGGCGATCGCGGCGGCGATCCAGGTATTTCGCGCCAGCGGCAAGAAGGTGCTGGCGTTCAGTCGCTACGCGACGCAGGAGCAGTACTACCTGATGGCCCAGGCGGACGAGGCGTACATCGATCCGCAGGGGGCGGTCGGTGTGCTCGGCTACGCTGCCTACCACCTGTATTTCCACGACGCGCTCGACAAGCTCGGCGTCGACGTCCACGTGTTCAAGGTCGGCACCCACAAGTCATTCCCCGAGCCCTTCACGCGGCAGGACATGTCGCCCGAGGACCGCGAGCAGACGGTTGCCTGGCTCACGCCGCTGTGGCACTCCTACGCCGAGGGGGTCGAGAAGGCGCGCCACCTACCGGCCGGGAGCGTCGCCGCCTACGTGCGCGATGCGGTCCCGGGGCTGCGCGAGGTGGGCGGGGATGCGGCGCTCCTTGCCCAACAGCGCGGGCTCGTGACCGGCCGCAAGACCCGGCTTGAGTTCGACAAGCAGCTGATCGGACTCGTCGGGGAAGACAGCGCCTCGCACTCCTTCAATGCGATCGGCCACGCCGAGTACCTCGCCGCGGCCCGCCCCGAGTCGGCGCTGAGCCGCCATCCGGACGGGCAGGTCGCCGTGGTCGTCGCCTCCGGCAGCATCGTCGATGGCGAGGCCCCAGCGGGCGAGATTGGCGGCGACAGCCTCGCCGAGGTCCTCCACAAGGTGCGCGTCGATCCGGACGTCAAGGCGGTGGTGCTGCGGATCGACAGCGGCGGCGGCAGCATGCTCGCCTCGGAGGTCATCCGTCAGGAGGTCGAGGCCATCAAGGCCGCCGGTAAGCCGGTGGTCGCCTCCTTCTCCAGCGTCGCGGCCTCGGGCGGCTACTACATCGCGATGGACGCCGACGAGATCTGGGCCGAGCCGACGACGATCACGGGCTCGATCGGCGTATTCGGCATCATCCCGACGTTCCAGAAGACGCTCGGCAAGCTCGGCGTCGCGGCCGACGGGGTCGAAACCTCTCCGCTCGCGGGCGCGATGCATCTGGAACGGAGCCTCGATCCCTCGGTCAGCGAGGCGCTGCAGCTCGGAGTTGAGCACGCTTACCGCGAGTTCGTCGATCATGTCGCCCGCACGCGCGTGCGCCAGCCCGCCGAGATCGAGAAGATCGCCGAGGGTCGCGTGTGGATCGGCAGCGAGGCGCGCGAGCTCGGCCTCATCGACCGCCTCGGCGACCTCGACAAGGCGGTCGAATCGGCCGCGAAGCGCGCCAAACTGCGCCCCGGAAAGTACGCCACGAGCTTTCGCGAGAAGGAACTCAGCTGGCGCGAGTCGCTGGTCCGGCAGCTGCGCACGCAGGGCCTGGCGATCGGCCGCGTCCTCGGGCTGACCGCGCCTGAGCCCAGCACGCTCGGCCGGCTGGTCGGGGCGGCGGAGCGCGAGCTGCGCGCGGTCGCGGCCTTCAACGACCCGCGGCGCCTGTACTTCTACTGCGCGTGCGAACTCAGGTGAGGCGCGGCCGGCGTCGGCAGTCCGGCCGCCCTGCTCACCGCCCCCAGTCGAGAATGACCTTGCCGCTCTGGCCGGACGCCATGGTCTCGAAGCCGACCCGGTAGTCATCGACCGGCAGGCGG
>Ga0209415_10006991_pt1 | contig 19856 bp, 18 predicted proteins | sample PeaSoiSIISIP2007_FD_187696 | JGI IMG/M metagenome (GOLD analysis project Ga0209415, IMG submission 187696) | Peat soil microbial communities from Weissenstadt, Germany - SII-SIP-2007 (SPAdes) (version 2) | ecosystem: Environmental > Terrestrial > Soil > Wetlands > Peat | place: Germany... | reverse complement strand
TCCGCTCACGCCCCAATAAACTCCCCCGCCGCCGGGCTAACCCGTGAACGGTTACGTGAACTGGTTGATCTTCGTCGTGACCGGCGTGAAAAAAGGCACGCTCAACGTCGGCCTGTCCGAAATCGCCGTCTTCAAGGCGCCCGGCGCCGCGAAGGCGGCACGTTAGGGTGACGTAGCGGGATGGGATGCGTGAAACGTGATGCGTGAAACGTGAAACGTGAAACGTGAAACGTGAAACGTGAAGGGGGGAGTTATGGCATGGGGATGTTTGTGAGAAGGTCGGGCGGGAATCCGTCGGAGGTGCAAGACTCGCGCACGGCATAGGCTTCACTTTCTTCGTGCAGGTAAGCACCGCGCTGCTGCGGAACCGTCGTCAGGAGCAAACGGATGATTTGGGTTAGGAAAACCATCCGGTGGTGAGCCACTGCTTCACCGAGCAGATGGCGTCCGTCGAAATACCACGTCCGGCTTTCGCGGGCGGAGCCGAGTGAGTATTCGTAGAAACGCGCGCGGTCTTTGGCGCTGGCGCGAGAATAGCCTTCGGACAGATTGGCCCCGATGGACCCCATCGCCTCGAAGAGTTGGCTGGCAAGTCCAAGCGTCCGTTTATCCCCCATCAGCTTGGTCACATCGCGCCACGCAAAGTCGGCCGCAAAGAGGGCCAGCCGATACGCCTCCATTTTCCACAAGGAGTCCTCCGTCAAGCTCGACGGAACCGTCTTTAGCCAGTCTGAGTAATTCATGGCTTGGTTTTCATTCACGTTTCACGCATCACGTTTCACGCATCACGTTTCACGCATCACGTTTCACGTTTCACGTTTCACGTTTCACGTTTAGTTCGCCCTTCACCGGAGTCGCCGGAAGAGGAACTCGGTCTGAACTCCGACGGGCTTGCCATTCATTTCCACCACCGGATAGGCCAGGAGATTGATCGGGCCCGAAGCCGGCCCGGGCTCGACGACCAGGTCGCGGCCTTGGCTTAACTCAAACCGGTTTGCCGGGTGGTGGCCAAAATAGTAATCGGCCAAGCTCGAATTCCTGTTGGCTTCGCTGATGTCCACCGGCACCCATTTGCCGTCCGCGAAGAACTCCGCCCAACAGTGGTATCCGTCAATGCCGCCGTCATTCCGCTCCGACGGGATGGCGGCACCGATCGCGAATCGAGCGGGAATGCCGATCGCGCGAGCCAGCGCGATGAAGTAGGCGTGAAAATCCGAGCAATTGCCGCTCCGGGCATCGCAGGCATACACCGCGTCGCCGCGGCCCCAACCCGGACCGTACTTGGCATAGCGCAACTTTTCGATCACGTGGTCATAAAGCGCCCGGGCACGGGCAAGGTCAGTCGTTTTGCCCCGGGTGACTTGCTCTGCCACCGCGCGAAAAGTTTCGTTGGCGGGCACCAACTTCTCGGGTTCAAGGTATTTTTTCGGCCTTGGCTCCCGCTCCGCGTAAGCCGACTTCTCGAAACGCTTGGCGTGGTAGCGCACCTCGATCACCTTGCCGCTATCAGCCGAGCCGGTGCTCAGGAAAAGGACTTTGTTCCCGTACTCGCGCTCCTGTAGTTCGCGCCACGGACGTGGCGAACTGATGCCCGTGACTTCAACATGCTGAAACGTGTCCGTCGTGGCCAGCGGCAGCCAGAGCCGCGCCTCGCCTGTGATTTCAGGCAATCTGACCCGGTAAACGAACTCAAACTCGTCGCTGCCGTTGATGACGCCCAACAAACGCCGAGGCGCGTGCTTGACCGGGACTCGGCGCCAGGTGCCGTTCCGTTTTTGTTCCCAGGCGTAGAGCGGCTTGCCATTGACCTTGTGAACACTGGTCTCCGTCACCGCCATCGCGCCGGGCGGGCCTTTCATGAAGAAGTCCACGTCGTAAACCGGACCATCGGTCCCGACCAGATCCACGCACGCGAAGCTGACGCCGCCTCCGAGGTCGGCCAGATATTCCAAGTGGACCCTGACGAGCCGAAGGCTCAACTCCCTCTTATGGTACTCAAGCTTGAAAAAGCCCCCGTTCGTTTTCGATTGCTCCGCGATGTGCTTTTCTATCCCGGCCGCGATGTCATCGATGGCCGGTCCAGGGCCGGTGACTGTCGCTGCAGCCGGCGAGGCGCAGAGCGGCTGCAACACGGCAGAGCCCATGACCCACGCCAAAACCAAGGCGCGCAGCAGATTCATCCCGTTGCCCTTCCGGCAGACGGCGGACGATTGCACCCCGCTCGCCACGGCGCTCGCCACGGCCACTACTTCTGGGCGGGCGCGTTGGTGCCCGGATGCTCCTGGGTCGGATGCTCCGACTTCTTCGGGTGCTCTTCCGTGCTCTTGCAGGCCGAGAGCGCCAGGGCCGAGACAAAACATAGGGCGAGCAGCAAGCAGAACGTCCCGAGGATTCGTGGGTTCTTCATGTCATTTTGCTGTTAAACTGACTAAGCAGCCGGGCAAACGCAGACGGGCCGCCACTCATCATCAATCCGCCTGCCGCTTTTGTCAAACCGCAGAACGGACCGGGTCGACCATCCCACAGCGCCGGATCTCATCGGGCAGGCCGTTTTGGAGTGCGGTGGCAAGCGAAGCGCGACACCGCTTTGGCTCGGGCGGCGGCTGGCCAGCCCGGACGTCGCGCGCGTTCGAAAGCGCCGTCGCCGCTTTGCTCTGCCGACGCACTCCAGAGGGCCACTTTGTCAAGCGCCCTGCACTGGTGGGCAGGGAGGGCTTGACAGCGGTGAGCGGGGGATTATTCTAGTTATCAATTGAATGTTAAATAAAGTGGCAGAGGTTCCGAAAACCGGCTCGAAGCAGGTCGTTTATGCGCATTTCGCCGAGGTGGCCAGGGCGCTCGGGAACGGCCATAGGCTGGAATTGCTCGAGTTGCTGGCGCAGAGCGAGCGGTCGGTGGAAGGGCTGGCGGAATTAGCGGGTCTGGCGGTCGCAAACGCTTCGCAGCATTTGCATCACCTGCGCCGGCTCGGCCTGGTGAGCAGCCGGCGGGAGGGCAAATACGTGTTTTACCGGATGATGGATGATGCGGTGGTGAGGCTGATGGGGGCGCTGAGAGAGGTGGCGGAGCGGAACTATGCCGAGGCGGCGCGCGTAGTGGAGCTTTATTTCCGGCAGCGGGATGCGCTGGAGCCGGTGTCGCGCGAGGAGTTGCTGCGGCGGAAGCGCGAGGGTTCAGTGACGGTGTTGGATGTGCGCCCGGCTGAGGAGTTCGCAGCAGGCCATATCGAAGGCGCCATCAACATTCCGGTCAAGGAGTTGGAACGACGCCTGGCCGAGGTGGGGCGCGGGCGGGAAATCGTGGCGTACTGCCGGGGGCCGTATTGTGTCATGGCTTACGAGGCCGTCGCACGGCTGTGTGAGCGGGGATTTAAGGTGCGGCGGCTGGCGGACGGTTACCCGGAGTGGCGGCAGGCCGGGCTGCCGGTGGCAAAGGGGCTGTCAGAGGTGATAGGTCGCCCAGCGCCGCTGCCCAAGGGCAAAGCGGCGACAACCAAATGAGTTCGATTAGTTGAACAGCGATCAAACACGCGCACACATTGCCTCGGGCTGAGTTGGTTCGGTGAAGGAGTGAAGATATGGCCGACGCCATTACGGAGTTAAGCCGGCTCAAGACCGCCAGTTCGGTGAGCTTGTTGGTGCTGCTGCTGGTCTGGGAAAGCTGGACGCCGTTCTTTGCCTGTTTCGTTCGGGCCGCTGGCGAGCGCACTCGCCATGCGCTGAAGAACCTGGCGCTGGGGGTCCTCAACGCGCTCGTGACGGGCCTGCTGTTTGTGGGATTGTGGTGGGGCACCGCAGCCTGGGCCGAGCGGCAGCAGTTCGGCTTGCTGCATTGGGTGGACCTGCCTGTCTGGGCGCGGCTGGCGGGGGCAGTGCTGCTGTTCGACGCCTGGATGTATTTTTGGCATCGCCTGAATCACCGTGTGCCGTTCCTGTGGCGGTTTCATCGGACCCACCACTCGGATCCGCGGATGGATGTCACGACGGCGAACCGCTTCCACCTGGGGGAAATCGTTTTCTCGTCCATCCTGCGCGTGCCGGTGATCGCGCTGCTGGGGCTGCGACTGTGGGAGCTGGTCCTTTACGAGGCAGCGATGTTCGCGGTGGTTCAGTTGCACCACGCCAACATCGCCCTGCCGATTTGGCTGGACCGCGGGCTGCGCGCGCTCATCGTCACGCCGTTCATGCACAAGGTGCATCACTCGCGCTGGCAGCCGGAGACCGATTCCAATTATTCCTCGCTGTTTTCGTTTTGGGACCGGCTCTTCCGCACCTTTCGATGGCGTGACGACCCGCGCGCGTTGCGCTTCGGTCTGGAAGAGTTCGACGGGCAGGAGAACCACACCTTGGCCGGCTTGCTGGCCACGCCGCTCAGACAGGTGCAACGAGGGACCGCCGGAGCGCCGGCATACGCCACCTCGAATCGATGAAACCTGGAATCATGCTCTCACCCACCGCAGCGGAAACCGAATTGGTCCGCCCTCCTGAAGAAATCCGACGGCTCCAGGCCAAGTACGACCTCACGGCCTGGTTTTACGACCTTCTGGATTTCCCTTGGGAACTCCAGTATCGCCGCTGGCGGCCAGGGTTGCTGGAAGAGGTGCGGGGCCGCGTGTTGGAAGCCGGGGTCGGCACGGGCCGGAACCTGCGCTACTACCCTGCCGAGGCCTCGGTGACGTGCATTGATTTGAGCCAGGGCATGCTCCGCCGCGCGGCGAAAAGGGGCCGGCAGGCGGCGTGTCACTTTGTGCTCTGCCATGAAGACGTCACCACGATGGCCTCGATTCCTTCGAACCATTTCGACTGGCTGATTTCGACCTTTCTCTGCTGTGTGATGCCCGATCATCTCCAGCCCCTGGCGGTTGCGCAGTTCGAGCGCATCCTTAAACCCGGCGGGCGGTTTCGTCTGCTGGAAATCGTGTACTCCAAGGAGGCACGGCTGAGGCGACGGCAGGAATTGTTTGCGCCGTTTGTCGAGAGAGCCTATGGAGCCCGCTTCGATCGAAACACCTTGGCGCATGTTCGCGCGGCTGCGAAGCTCAGGCTGCTGAGCACTCGCTTCCTCAAGCATGACACTTATTTGCTAATCGAAGGCGAACGGACGGATTTGAAGCCGTGAAACTGCGCGAATGGCCAGTCAATCTCTCGGTGCGGTTTCCGAGGACAGTCCTTGGGCTTGCGCGGCTGCTCACAGTGCTGTGTGAGGTCAAATATAACGTCGGGCTGGCGGACGACGCGTTCACGGAACGCTCGCTGCGCCGCCCGCCCGCCCAATGGATTTTCGGCGACTAACAAAACGGCGTCCCACGCCGGGTAGATTATGCGCCAGCCAGCAAGCGGCGCGTGAGGCCTTCGGCCTCGCGCGCGCCACGCAACAGGCCCTCGACACTGAGGTGATAGTCCAGCTCGGGCCAGTGAACGCCTGTGCCCGCGCCGCAAGCTCGCCAATGCCTCAATTGTTTAGGCGTCGCCTGCACCAAAGTTGGATACCAGGTCAACGGAACGCTGAGGGTGCGTCCGTCCTGCAGTTCCACCACGAGCCGCTCGCGGCCGACACTGACGTTCTTAACTTTCGCGCGCATGAAATTCATTCCATTTCGCCAACAGATTCGCCTGCTCGCGTTCCACAACGCGCATGGCCTTGCGGAGTTCGCTCACCTTCAATCCCTCGGCCCAGACCAACCGCACCGGCTCAAGCCAGAACTTGGCCGTGCCATCAGCTTTGTCCACATGCACGTGGGCTGGCTCGTTGCCTTCTTCAGCGTAAAAGTAGAACGCGAAGCCAGCTTCACGATGAATCGTTGGCACGGCGTCAGACTATCGGTCCGCGCACGGTCATGCAAGCACAAGCACGAGAGGGCAGCCGGCAGGTTACCTCGGCCACGCCCGCCGTGAAGCGCCGGCGGCTCATCGCCGCTGACATCCTGACGCTCGGACTTTTGCAGGATGGTTGGGCCGATAATATTGGCCTGCCGTTATGAAACACATCTATCTCGACTATAATGCGAGCACGCCGATTGCGCCGGAAGCGGCCGACGCCATGCGTCCGTTTCTAAGCGAGCATTATGGCAACCCGTCCAGTCGCCACTGGGCGGGGGCTGCGGCAAGGCAGGCACTTGAGAAAGCCCGGGGCCAGGTCGCCGCGCTGCTCGACTGTGCGCCGCAGGAAATTGTTTTCACCAGCGGCGGCACTGAAGCAAACAATCACGCCATCAAGGGCGCGTTCTTCGCGCTGCGCCAGCGCGGCAAGCACATCATCACCACGCAGGTCGAGCATCCGGCGGTGCTTGAGCCCTGCCGTTTCCTGGAGCGGTTGGGCGCTGAAATCACTTATCTGCCGGTGGACCGCACCGGCATGGTCAACCCCGAGGATGTTCGGAAAGCGATCACGCCGGGCACCATCCTTGTGAGCGTCATGCACGCGAACAACGAGGTCGGCACGATTCAGCCCATTGCAGAGATCGCGCGCATCACCCGCGAACGGGGTATTCCTCTGCATACCGATGCCGCGCAGTCTGTGGGCAAAATTCCGGCGAAGGTCGCGGAACTCGGTGTGGACCTGCTCTCGGTGGCCGGGCACAAACTTTGTGCGCCAAAAGGTGTCGGTGCGCTCTACCTTCGGGGCGGCCTGCAACTGGAGCCTCTCATGCACGGTGCGGGTCACGAGGCCGGTCGGAGAGCAGGCACGGAGAATGTCCTGCTCGACGTGGCGCTAGGCGCAGCGTGCGAACTGGCCGCGGGCGATCGGGAATCCCGCCGCGCGCGGCTCACGGAACTGCGGGATTACTTTCACGCCGGAATGAAACACTTGTTCGGAGCTGCGCTGGCTCTCAACGGCCATCCCACGATGCGTTTGCCAAATACGCTCAACGTCAGCTTTGCCGGGCGCGTTGGCAGCGAACTGCTGGAAGCTTTGGACGGTGTGGCGGCGTCCACCGGTTCAGCCTGTCATAGCGGACGCCACGAACTTTCGCCCGTATTGAAGGCGATGGGCGTGCCCGAAGCCATTGGCCTGGGCGCGGTGCGATTCAGCCTCGGACGCTGGACGACGACCGAAGAAATTGACCGGGTGTTGGCTTTGTTCCAAACGCAGGTTTTGAAATGAAGGCGGATGAGCGATTCCTCGAATTCAACGAAGGCTGTTAATGCAAATCACCGTCAGGAGCGCCGCACCGATGAACTGGTTTGAATCGAAACTGGCCGCACACCGCCTGACGCTCATCCGCGCGGGTCTGCAAACGCTCCAAATCGACGTCGGCCGCAAATGCAATCAAGCCTGTCGTCATTGCCACGTGGACGCCGGGCCGTGGCGCACCGAGATGATGAGCGCCGAGACCGCGCGGCGCGTGGGCGAATGGATTCAGCGGCATCGGCCTGGGGTGGTGGACCTCACCGGCGGAGCGCCGGAGTTGAGCGAGCATTTCCGCTTGCTGGTAGAAAAAGGCCGCGGCGGCGGCGGTCGCGTGATTGACCGGAGCAATCTCACCATCATCGAAACCGAGGCGTTCGCCTGGCTGCCTGACTACCTTGCGGCGCACGAGGTGGAGGTGGTCGCGTCGCTGCCGTGCTACTTGGAAGAGAACGTCAACGCGCAGCGCGGTGACGGTGTTTTCGAGAAGAGCATCCGCGCGCTGAAGAAACTCAATGCCGCGGGCTACGGTACTCGCCTGCCGCTCAACCTGGTTTACAATCCGCTCGGTCCAAAGCTGCCGCCGCCGCAGGCGGAGCTGGAGGCGGACTACAAGGCCGAACTGCGCGGCCGCTACGGCATCGAATTCACGCGGCTTTACACGCTCACCAACCAGCCCATCGCCCGGTTCGCCGAGGATTTACGGCGTCAGGGCCGGTGGAATGATTACCTGGCACTGCTGGCAGACAGCTTCAATCCCGCCACGGTGGAGGGGCTGATGTGCCGCACCACCTTGAGCGTGGGCTGGCGCGGCGAGATTTGCGACTGCGATTTCAACCAGATGCTCGGAATGCAGATGCACAACGGCAAGCCGCTGTATTTGTGGGACGTGAGGCCGGGGCTACTGGAAGGCCGGGCCATTCAGACCGGGGAGCATTGCCTGGCCTGCACCGCCGGCTGTGGCAGCAGTTGCACCGGTGGGCTGCGTCCGCCGGGCGCGCCGGAGGCCATTCCATGAGGCCGCTGGCAACCGTCGGAGGACAAAGATGCGTTTACCCCCTCTATTGAGAAGCAAGCGGTATAAGCGGGCGGCGGTGTTCACGCCGGAGAATCTGTTGCGCGAGGCGCGGCGGCAGAAGGGAATTGCCAAGGGAGGGGCGCCGGAGATTTGCGTGCTGGACCCGGACGGAGACCTGGTGCGGCATCTGCGAAGGACGGGAGCGGCGAAGCTGAGCACGGCCTGGGCCTGTTACCATACAGAGCTTCACGAGTTCAGCGTCGGCGGCGAACGGCTCGGGGTGGTGGGTTGCGCAGTGGGGGCGCCGTTCGCGGTGCTGGTGGCGGAAGAGATGTTCGCTTCCGGGTGCCAACTCGTGGTGAGCGTGACTTCCGCGGGGCAGATTTTGGCGTTGCGTCGGCCGCCGTACTTTGTGCTGGTGACGCGGGCGTTGCGGGATGAGGGAACGAGCTATCACTATTTGCCGGCGGCGGATTACGCCGAGATTCAGCCAGCGGTGCTGGCGTTGGCCCGGGGCGCATTCGCCGGCGGGGAGATGGCCGTGCAGGAAGGGGCGGTGTGGACTACGGATGCGCCCTTCCGAGAGACGGAGCGAGCGATCGCCCTGGCGAAGCGGCAGGGCCTGTTGGCGGTGGAGATGGAGACGGCCGCGCTCTACGCGTTTGCCGCGGCGCGCCGGCGGCCGGTGCTGTGCCTGGCGCATGTAACCAACTGCATGGCCCAGAGCGGCGGAGACTTTGAGAAAGGCGAGGCGGAGGGGAGCGTCGCGGTGCTGGGTCTGCTGCGACGGCTCGCGGCGCAGTGGAGGAAAAAGGGTGTAGCGCGGCCCGCGCGAATTCGCTGACGGGATACAGCAGTCATCGCGCGTTCCTGCAGTATCCGGCAGGGTTAGCCTAGACCGGGCGCAGGCGAACGTTGATGGTCGATGATGAGCGCAAGCAGAGCATCCCGGAACTCAAGCTTTGACGAACCTTTTTCCGCAAATGCTCATTGAATCAGTTGTTCCGATCCTCTATATTGAAACGCGATAACGACAGTCAAATGCGAATACAAGCTAAATCAAAGCCGGGAAAAGAGGACAAGCTGGACCTCCTGACGGGCTTCATCCGCCTGCACATTCTTCACCACGCCACCAAAGAACCCCTGGTTGGCTTCTGGATGATGGAGGAACTGGGCCGGCATGGCTACCGGCTGAGCGCGGGCACGTTGTACCCGATGCTACACGGCTTGGAACGTCGGGGCTATCTTCGCTCCGCCTCGAAACGCGCCGGCCGCCGTTCCTGGCGCGAGTATCGCGCAACTCCCGCGGGACGGCGTGTTCTTGAGGGAGCGAAAGAGAGACTGCACGAATTGTTTCATGAACTGATAGAACAGGGCTAAATGAAACTCAGGGTGATCATCTCGACATTCGTTCTGGTTGTAGCCGTGGGCGGCTGCTGCACGGCCTCAAAACCGGAAGCGATGGGCAACGCCAACCAAAAGCTGGATATGGCGTCCTTCTATTTGCCCAACGCGGAGGGGTCGCGGGTGGTAAGCGTGACCACCAACGGCCCGGTGGCCGCCACCATTCTGGTGCAGACGCACGCCGTGGCCGTCAAGGAGACGGGACCAAAGGAAACAGTCGCGAAATTCGGGGAAGTCTATGCGTTCTCGCCGACCTTCTTCGCGGTTCATCGCGAGGAGCCAACGCAGATCCGCTTCTGGAATCTGCAGCCGGACGACAACCACGACGTCATGTTGATTGACCCCCACGCCCAGGTTTTGATGAAGCTGTTGCTGCCGCCCTTGAAAGAGACCACGTATGTTTTTACGTTTCACGAGGAAGGGTTGTTCAACCTGATTTGCGCCATGCACCTGCCCTCCATGAACGCTCAGATTCTGGTGCTTCCACCAAAATCCCCATGATCTTCATGGTAACCGGCCACTTTAGCCCGGATATTTCACAAGTCTCGCCTGCCTCTGGGCGTAGCGCAGACTTCCAGTCTGCTGTATCGCGGATTTCCAATCCGCAGATGCGGCCACGCGGGTACAGCCTGCCGACTGGAAGTCGGCGATACAGCAGGTTGGAAACCTGCGCTACGCAGCCTCGGGAGCCAGGCACGGCTCTCAGGGTATCAAATATCCGGGTTAGCCCTGACCCGAATTCCGGCTTCACCGCATGACACTCGTCGGAACCGCCCTGCGCCGGCCGCTCACGGTCGTGGTGCTCATCCTGGGCGTCATCCTGGGCGCGTGGCTGGCCTTGCAGCAAATGCCGCGCGATATTTTTCCGACGCTCGGCATCCCGACGATCTACGTGGCGCAGCCCTACGGCGGCATGGACCCGGCGCAGATGGAGGGCTATCTCACTTACTATTACGAGTATCACTTCCTCTATCTCACCGGCATCGAGCACGTCGAGTCCAAATCCATCCAGGGAGCGGCCCTCCTCAAACTGCAGTTTCATCCCGGCACGGAGATGTCGCAGGCCATGTCGGAAACGGTGGCGTACGTCAACCGCGCGCGGGCCTTCATGCCGCCCGGGACCGTGCCGCCTTTTGTGATGCGCTTCGACGCGGGGAGCGTGCCGGTGGGGGACCTGGTGTTTTCGAGCGCCAGCCGGACGGTGGGCGAAATGCAGGATTTGGCTTTGAACCGGGTGAGGCCGTTGTTTGCGACGCTGCCGGGCGTTTCGGCGCCGCCGCCCTTCGGGGGCAGTGCCCGGAGCATCGTTATTAACCTCAAGCCGGAGCGGCTCCGCGCCTACAAGATGTCGCCGGACGAGGTGGTGGCCGCGGTCACCGCGGCCAACCTCATCAGCCCTTCGGGGAACATGCCGATCAAGGGGAAGTATCCTATGGTCCCCCTGAATTCAGTGGCGCGCAACATCAAGGACCTGGAAGGGGTGCCGATTCGGGCCGGGACGTTTCCCACGGTGTTCCTGCGGGACGTAGGCCAGGTGGTCGATGGCTCGGACATTGTGACCAGTTATGCGCTGGTGAACGGCCGCCGCACGGTCTATATTCCGGTCACGAAGCGCTCGACGGCTTCGACGCTCGCGGTAGTCAACCTCGTCAAGGCGAACCTGCGGAAGTTCCAGGGCGTGCTGCCGCCCGACGTGCAGGTCAGCTACGAGTTCGACCAGGCTCCTTACGTCACGCGCGCCATTGGCGGTCTGACGCTGGAAGGGGCGCTGGGGGCGGTGCTCACGGGCCTGATGGTGCTGCTGTTTCTGCGGGACTGGCGGAGCGCCTTGATCGTCGTCGTCAACATTCCCCTATCGTTGATGGGCTCGGTGCTGGCCCTGTGGCTGACCCGGCAGACCATCAACATAATGACTTTGGGCGGGCTGGCTTTGGCCGTGGGCATCCTGGTGGACGAGGCGACGGTGGCCATCGAGAACATTCACACGCACTTGATGCGAGGCGGTTCGGTCGGCCGCGCGGCGCTGGACGCCACGACCGAGACGACCGTCCCGCGCCTGCTGGCCATGTTATGTATCCTGGCGATATTCAGTCCCACCCTGTTCATGACCGGCGCCGCCAAGGCCATGTTCTTGCCGCTGTCGCTGGCGGTCGGCTTTGCCATGGTAACGTCCTATCTTTTGTCGAGCACGCTGGTGCCCATCCTCTCGGTTTGGGTCCTGCGCGGCCACGAAGCAACGGCCACGGGCCACGCCAAGGCCGAGGGCCGTTTTAGCCGCTTTCAGGAGCGGTATGCGGGCCTGGGCCGGCGATTGGTCCGGGCGCGCTGGGCCACGGTGGCCGTTTACCTCGTGCTCGCGGCGGTGGTGATTGTGTTTGCGGGACGCCGGTTGGGCACGGAGATTTTCCCCGCAGTGGATGCCGGGCAGATTCAACTGCGGCTGCGCGCGCCGACGGGGACCCACATTGACGGCACCGAAGCGATCGCGCGGCAGGCGCTGGACCTCATCAAGCAGGAGGTCCCTCCCCAATCCATCGGGATTACGCTGGGTTTCCTGGGTGTGCATGGCGCTTCTTACCCGATCAATTTCGTTTACCTGTGGAACGGCGGCCCGGAGGAAGGCGTGCTCCAAGTGCAGTTGAAAGCCGGCACGCCGGTGCGCATCGAAGCGCTCAAGGAACGGCTCAGGCAAGTTTTCGCCGAGAAGCTGCCGGGAGTCACTTTTTCCTTCGAGCCCAGCGACATCGTGAGCCGCGTCATGAGCCTGGGCTCGCCAACGCCGATCGAGATAGCGATCAGCGGCCAGAATCTGGCGGCCGACCAGGCCTACGGCGAGCGGGTCAAAGCTGCCCTCCAACGCATCGCTTCCCTGCGCGACCTGCAGTTTGGCCAGGCGCTGGATTATCCGACGGTGGACGTGAAGGTGGATCGCGAGAAGGCCGGCGTCATGGGAGTCAAGATGGCGACCGTGTCGGGCGCGCTGGTGACCGCAACCTCGTCCAGCCGGTTTGTGGTCCCCAACTACTGGGCCGACCCGAACAGCGGGGTGGCCTACCAGGTGCAAGTGCAGGTCCCGCAGGCGCGGATGGACTCGCTCGAACAGGCCCGGAACGTGCCCGTGCTGGACCACGGCGGCCAAACTCTGCTGCTCCGCGATGTCGCCACCGTCACGGATGGCACTGCCGTCGGCCAATACGAACGCTACAACATGCAGCGCATGGTGGCGGTGACGGCGAACATTGCGGGCGCCGACCTAGGCAGCGTGGCCAAAGAGGTCAGTGAGGCGCTCAAGCGACTCGGTCAGCCGCCCCCGGGCATCAGCGTGACGGTGCGCGGCCAAATCGTTCCGCTGGCGCAAATGTTCGATGGCTTGCGCCGCGGGCTGCTGATGGCGGTGGTAGTTATATTTCTGCTGCTGGCGGCCAATTTCCAATCCCTGAAACTGTCGTTCCTGGTGGTCTCGACCGCGCCGGCGGTGATCGCCGGGGTGGTCCTAATGCTGTGGCTCACGGGAACGACGCTGAACATCCAGTCGTTCATGGGCGCGATTATGGCCGTCGGCGTCGCGGTGGCCAATGCCATCCTGCTGGTTACCTTCGCCGAACGCAGCCGACTGGGAGGAGCCGGCGCGGCCGAGGCCGCCGTCGAGGGAGCGCGCAGCCGGCTGCGGCCGATCCTCATGACCAGCGCCGCGATGATCGCCGGCATGGTGCCGATGGCCTTGGGCTTGGGTGAGGGCGCCGAGCAAACGGCGCCGCTGGGCCGCGCGGTGGTGGGTGGATTGGCCCTCGCCACCTTGGCCACCCTGCTGGTGCTGCCGGCGATATTCGCGCTTGTCCAGGGCCGCGCGCATCGGCGCTCGGCGTCGCTCCATCCGGATGAAGTTCAAGTTCCTCCCTCCTAATCTTAATCTTAATCTTAATCTTAATCGAATGAATCGCCTGTTCGACCATGAGAAACCTTAAGTTCATCAAGATACCGGTTGCACGAGGGAGATTAGGAGCAGGATTAAGATTAAGATTACGATTACGATTAGGAGCGGCCATCCAAAAAAGTGAAGTGCGCCCGCCAAAACCTATCCCAGCCAAAACCCTTCATCTCTTCACGATCCTCTCTGGCATCGTTGGAGTTGCCGGCCTTTGCGGTTGCGGGCCCTCGACGCCGGAAGTGCCGTCCAAAGCGCCCTCACCGGTTACGGTCCAGACGGTGCTTCCCAGGCGCGGCGGGATTGCCCGCAGCATCACCCTGCCCACTTTCCGCATCCTGGCCTATCAGGCGGCGACGATTTACGCCAAAGTCCCCGGCTATTTGAAAACGCTGACGGTCGATAAGGGCGACACGGTCCAGGCGGGTCAGTTGCTCGGCGAGCTCGAGGTGCCGGAGTTGCTGGCCGACGAGATTGAATGGCAGGCCGAGACGGCGGTGGCCCACACGAACTACGAGCGCATGGCGCAGGCGCGGGCCAAGGCGCCGGACCTGGTCGTGCCGCAAACGGTGGACGATTTGCGCGGCGTCTGGGAAGTCGCGCAGGCCAGGCTGCAGCGGACCCGGACACTGCTGCAATACGCCCGGCTGGTGGCGCCTTTCACGGGCGTGATCACCGCGCGATTCGTGGACCCTGGCGCGTTCATCCCCGCCGCCACGTCCGGCACGCCCGCGCAAAGCGCCGCGGTGGTGACGTTGATGGATTTCAGCCGGCTGCGCATCCAGGTGTTCGTGCCCGAACCGGAAGTGCCGTTCATCACCAACGGAGTGCCGGTGCGGGCCACGGTGGAGGAACTGCCCGGGAAGATCTTCAAGGGTTCGGTGACCCGTTACGCCAATGCGCTCGACGAAGCGACCAAGACCATGCTCGCGGAAATCGAAATGCCCAACCCGGCCGGCGAGCTGCGGCCCGGCATGTATGCCAGCGTGCAACTCGAGGTGGAACGCAAGCCGGACGCGCTGCTGGTCCCGGTGCCGGCGCTATTGGTCGAAAAGGCGGGCACCTCCGTATTTACAGTGGCCGAGGGCAAGGCCAAAAAAACCCCGGTTCGGACTGGTTTCAACGACGGCGTGAATGTGGAAATCACCGAGGGCGCGACGCTGGGCCAGCCAGTGATTCTCATCGGCAAACAGACCCTCAACGACGGCCAGCCAGTCACTTCAGTGGAGGCGAAATGAGGCTTTTGATTACCGCACTCGGTGCGCTCACGCTCTGCGCGGGTGTCGCGCGCGCGCAAACCACCAACGTCACCGCCAGCGTGGCGCAGGCTTCCAGCCTGCGAAGACCCCGCCCCGTCGCAACCGCGCAAACCGCCAACCTCACCGCCAGCCCCATCGATCTGCCAACCGTGCTTCGTCTGGCGGGCGCCCGCAATCTCGACGTCCAAATCGCTCGTGAAGGTCTGAACGAGGCCCAAGCCAATCGCCAAATCGCGCTCGAACAATTCATTCCTTCGCTCACGCCCGGCGTCACTTATCACCAGCGGGATGGCATGGCCCAAGCCGTGCCGGCCGGAACGGTTTCGGACACCCATTTCCAATCCTACGCCCCCGGCGGCACGGTCGCAGCCCAGGTGGTGGTCGGCGACGCCATTTACCAGGCCTTGGCGGCGAAGCAACTAGTCAAGGCCTCGGATCAGTCTTTGGAAGCGCAACGCGAGGACTCGGCGTTGAGCGCGGCCCAGGCCTATTTTGATGTGCTCAAGGCCAAGGCGCTGGGGGACGTGATCAAGGAGGCGGTGAGCATCTCGCGGGACTACCAGCAGGAGCTGCACCAAGCCGTCGGCGCCGGCATCGCCTTCAGGGGCGACGAACTCAGGGTGCAAACGCAGACCGAGAGCTACCAGATTTCGTTGCGGCAAACGCTCGAACAGCAACGCGTTGCGGCCGTCAATCTGGCCCAAATTCTGCATCTCGACTCGACCGTGGAGCTGGTTCCCCATGACGAGGATCTGGTGCCGCTCCCGCTTTTTCCCGCCACGGCGCCCTTGGACTCGCTGGTGCAACAAGCCTTGAACTCGCGCCCCGAGTTGAAGGCCGGCCAGGCCCGGATCATGGCGGCGCGCGAGGTCAAAAACGGAGCGGTTTACGGCGCGCTCGTTCCGTCCCTGGGCGCGCAAGTCTTTGCCGGCGGCTTGGGCGGCGGTTACGAAGGCAAACCCGACAACTTCGGCCACTCGGAAGATTATCTCGTCGGCTTGGGTTGGCGCATCGGTCCCGGCGGGCTCTTTGATTCTGGGCGCATCAAGGCCAGCCAGGCCCGCCTGGCGGCGACTCAACTGGATCAGACCAAGCTTAAAGATGTCGTCACTTCCCAGGTCGTCGCCGCCGCCGCCCGGATACAGTCCCTGTCCGACCAAATCGCCCTGGCCAAACGGAATTTGGCCACGGCCGAGGAGACCTTCCGTTTAACGCGCCAACGCAAACAATACGGAGTGGGCATCGTGCTGGAAGACATCCAGGCACAGCAGGCCTTGACCCAGGCGCATTCAGACTATGTCACTGCCGTCGCTGAACACAACAAGGCGCAGTACGGTTTGAATAAGGCGGTCGGCGGCCCGCCGGAGGCCGCCTTGACGCACTCGCGGTGACCTTCTCATTGCCTCCCAGGCCCAGCAGGACCTGACCCATGGGCGCTCGGATCACGTGTCCGGGTGAAAAGAGCGGCAGGGGTCGCGGGTTGCTGCTGGCGGCTCTGCATCCAACCGGCATTCGGTTCAACTCCGAACACCCCCAGGCCAAATATACCCCGGGCAACCGCGACGGACAATCCCGAATTGAATGGAAAACAGACAGAATAGCGGGGGCAACCCTTGCGGATGACCCCCATCGCCTTTCGGCGAGAAGTGCGTGCATGTTAGCACGAGAACGCATATTGTCAACAGGAAAAATAAAAATGAGCGATTCAGGGCGAAAAACCATTGTTTATATTGACGGATACAATTGGTATCACGCTATTTTCAAACACTACCCCGAATGGAAATGGCTCAACATCCAGACGTTGTTTGAGGCGCTCCGCCCGCATGAAAACATCCACAGAATCAAGTTCTTTACCGCACTCGTGGACGAACACAGACCCGACAGCGAGGCGAGAGAACGTCACCAAAAATACATATCTGCATTAAAGTCACTTAACAAAGTGTCTGTCATTTTAGGGAAATTCCAACTTCGGACCGTCACCTGTAGGGCAGAATGCGGGAAACCCCACACAATCCCAGAGGAAAAGAAGACTGACGTTAATATTGCTGTCCACATTCTCTCGGACGCCTTCAAAAACGAGTGCGATTCAATAGTTTTGGTGTCCGGGGATTCGGATGCGCAGCCGCCCATTCAATGGGTCAAGGAGAACTGCCCGGACAAGAAGATCGTTGTTTATATTCCGGCGCTTCCACCTGATAGAGAGAGAAGGCGGTTGGATTTCTACTCGCAGAGGGGAATTGATTGCAAGTTCTTCCCGATAGAGGTAATCCAAGGTCACCAATTCCCAAACGTCGTAAAAATCGCGCCAGGCCAATTCGTCTGTCGTCCACCATCCTGGTCAAAACCAAATTAGGACACTACCTTCTTGACGGCTTCGTCCCCGGTTCCTGGTGGCTGTTGGGAGGAGGAAGCGGTGACGAAGCCGTCCCCGCCCCGTTCATGAACCGGCCCTCTCGCTCGGTTACGGCGTCACCTTCAGGGTGGCTTGGAGAGGGATTTCTGCCGAGGAGGGTCCTACCATGATCTCAAAATCGCCCGGCACGACTTTCCAGCGCAGATCGATGTCGAGCAACTGGAGATCCTCCGGGGTCAGCTTCAAGGTCACGGCTTTCGTTTCTCCGGGATTAAGCGCCACTCGCTCGAATCCCCGGAGTTGCTTGACCGGGGTTGAAACCGGGGCGTAGTTCTCGTGAAGGTAGAGTTGGACGGTTTCCACGCCCGACCGGTCCCCGGTGTTCTTTACGTCCAGCGTCACGCGCGCCTCGCCGCCAGGATGGATTTCCGCCGGCTCGACCCGCAAATGGCTGTACTCGAAGCTCGTAAAGCTCAGACCATACCCGAAGGGATAGAGGGGCGTCGCCGGCATATCCACGTAGCCCTGCTCCATCCGGCTGGCCTTGGATGGCTTGTAATTGTAATAGACCGGCAACTGGCCGGAGTGCCGGGGGATGGTGATGGCCAGCCGGCCGGTGGGATTGTAATTCCCGAAGAGGACGTTCGCCACGGCTTCTCCGCCGCGCTCCCCGGGTTCCCAGGCCTCGACGAGGGCGGGCACGTGCTCGGCGGTCCACCGCGTGGAAAGCGGCCGGCCGTTGATCAGCACCACGACGGTAGGCGTTCCCGTCTCGAAGACCGCCCGGACGAGGTCCTCCTGCACGCCGGACAGATCCAGGCTCGCCACGTCGTGACTTTCCCCATCGGTGTGTATGCCATGCTGGCTCTCGCCGACCACCACAATGGCGACGTCGGCCCCTTTTGCAGCCTGCACGGCTTCGGCAAACCCGCTTTTGTCGGTGCCGGTAACGTCGCAGCCGCGCGCCTGCGTGACTTTGGTTTGGGGTCTCACCACGGCCTTGATTCCCTCGATGACGGTCGTCACGTGCTGCAAGATCTTTTTCGGCGAATAGTCGCCCAGTTGGTTCATCACGTCATCCGCGTTGGGCCCGATAACGGCCACGGAATTCAGGTCCTTCTTCAGCGGCAGCAGGTGCTTGTCATTTTTCAGCAACACGATGCCTTCGCGGCCCGCGCGCAAAGCCAGGGCCTGATGCGCCTCCGAATGCACCACCTGGACGGCGTGGTCCGCGTCGACGTAGGGATGCTCGAAGAGGCCCAGGCGGAACTTGAGCGCCAACACTCGGCGCAGCGCGCGATCCACGAGCGCCAGCGGGACCCGGCCCTCTTCCACGCTCGAGACCAAGGGCCCCATGTAGGCGGGCTCGTAGGTTATATTCAAATCCACTCCCGCCCTCAAGGCCAGTAGCCCAGCCTCCTTTTGGGTCGGAACGATGTGTTCATAGAGCAAAGTCCCGAAGCCGCCGCCCTCGCTCTCGACGACTCCCTGGAAACCAATTTCCTGCCGCAGGACATCGTTCATCCACTTCACCGAGGCGTGCGCCGGCACATCCTCGATTTCCGGGTACCCCGCCATCACCCCCAAGCCTCCGGCTTTGGTGATCGCGCCGATCCAGGGCGGCATATAGTTCTCGCGCAAGGAACGGTCCGAGAGCTCGATGGCTCCGCGTTCGAGGCCGCTCGCGGGCTCGCTTTGCGTGGGAAAATCCGTCAGCACCGCGATGACCTTGTCCGGGGCGGAGATGTCGGAACCCTGCGTGGCCCGCACCAGGGTCTCGCCGATGCGCATATAAAGGTAAGGATCTTCGGTGTAGGCCTCCTCGTTTCGCCCCATGCGCGGATCGCGATCCACCTCCATCACCAGGGTCGAGAGCATGTGGATGCCGACCGCTCGCGCCTCCGCCGCCGCCGCCGCGTAGATCTCCTTCACCAGCTCCAAGTCGAAGGAACTGCCCACCGCCAGGCCCTCCGGGAAAACCGTGCCCCCCGGAAACATGGCGCCATGCGTGCCTTCTTCATCCTCCATGACCGGTATCTTCAGGCGGGTTTGAGTGAGCGCGATTTTCTGCAGCTCGTTGAAGTACTCAGCTTGCTGGCGGGCGCCTTCGTGGAGAATCTCGTTGGCGAGGGTGAAAAATCCGCAGGCCGGACCGATTTCCTGCGTGTAGGTTCCCGCCGTGAATTTCTTGCAGGCCGCCATTTTCGAGGGAATGTCTCTTCCCAGGTCCTCCACATAAACACAGGGCAAATTGAGCTGCCCGACTTTTTCCTTGAGCGTCATTCGGCCCATGAGATCGTCGATTCGCTCCTCGATCGGCCGTTTCGGATCCAGGTAAAGCGGCGTTGGGCCCCCGGCTTGCGCCAGGAGAGCCAAGGTGTCACGTCGAACGAATTGGCCGAGCGGCAGCGTTGGGTCCCCGGCTTGCGCCAGGAGAGCCGAGACAGAGGCCAGCGTCGTGCCGGCGGCCACGACCCACCACGAAAAGGTCTTCTTCCAGATCGACTGGCCGGTGAGTTTTGGGGTTCCGTTCGGATTCGCATTCATGTGTAAGTGGGTTTCCGGGACCAATCGTAACGGCTCCCGGGTCGAGGGCGCAAGCAGGAAAGGATAAAGGATAAAGGATAAAAAGGAAGCGACGCAGAATTGCACCATGCGGCGATGGACAAACGCGGAAACGGTTGAAGCAGAATGAGTTGTGAAAAGCACAGGCCAAAAAGTGAGGCGAAAACAGTGCAGAAATGGTGCAGAAACGTACGGCAGTCCACC
>Ga0209415_10006989_pt1 | contig 19858 bp, 14 predicted proteins | sample PeaSoiSIISIP2007_FD_187696 | JGI IMG/M metagenome (GOLD analysis project Ga0209415, IMG submission 187696) | Peat soil microbial communities from Weissenstadt, Germany - SII-SIP-2007 (SPAdes) (version 2) | ecosystem: Environmental > Terrestrial > Soil > Wetlands > Peat | place: Germany... | reverse complement strand
GGCACCTACCGGCTGCCCGAGGCGCAGCTCGACCGGTTCCTGATGAAGACCAGCCTCGGCTACCCCGACCACGCCTCCACGGTCGCGCTGCTTGCGGCCGCGGCCACCAGGGACCGGTCCGCCAACGTGCAGAACGTGATCACCACGAGCGCGATCACCCAGATGTCGCGCCTGGCCGACCAGGTGCACGTGGACCCGGCGATCCTCGGCTACGTCAGCCAGCTTGCGCATGAATCCCGCCAGCTCCGTCAGTTGCGGCTCGGGCTCAGCGTCCGCGGTTGCCTGGCCTACGTCCGCGCCGCGAAGACGTGGGCCCTCGCCGACGGGCGGGGCTACGTCGTGCCGGACGACGTCAAGGAGCTGGCTATCCCGGTGATGAGCCACCGGTTGCTGCTCGACGCCGAGGCCGAGTTCTCCGGTGTCAGCGTGGAGGATGTGATAGGCCAGCTGCTGTCGCGGGTCCGCCCGCCGACAAGTCGCGGCGCGTAAATGATGGCGCAGCGCACGGGTCCGTTCGGGATCATTAGGAATCTCCGCCAGGCGGGGAGTTCGGGCGGCGGCACGGAGACCACGCTGGCCGACCGCCTCGCCCCCGCGCTGCGGGCGGCGCGTGCCGTCGCGCGCAGGGTGTGGCAGGTGACGACGCCCGCGGGGCGCGCCGCCGTCATCGTCATGGTGGCGGCCTGGGTGCTCGGTGTCAGGCTCGGCTGGCAGGAGCTGTTCCTCGTCGCGGCCTGCTGCCTGATCGCGCTGCTCATCGCGGTGGGCTTCATCGCCGCGCGGCCGAGCCTCAGCATCGCCATCGAGCTTGACCCCGGCCGGGTCAGCGTCGGCACGCCCGCGGCCGGCCGCCTCGTCGCCACCAACCGCTCCAGGGCGCGGCTGCGCGCGCTGAACGTCGAGGTCCCGGTCGGCCTCAACCGCGCGACCTTCCCCATTCCCTCGCTGGCCGGCGGGGCCAGCCACGACGAGCTCTTCGTGGTGCCTACCGACCGCCGTGCGGTCATCCCCATAGGGCCGCCGACCGCGGTGCGGACCGACCCGCTCGGGCTGCTGCGCAGGGACGCCGTCGAGCAGACGACGGTCGAGCTGTTCGTGCACCCGAAGATCCTCAGGCTTGACTCACTCAGCCCGGGACTCCAGCGTGACCTGGAAGGGCAGGCCTCGCGCGACCTGTCCAACAGCGACCTCGCCTTCCATGCGCTGCGCGACTACGTCGCCGGCGACGACCGGCGGCACGTGCACTGGCGGTCGTCCGCCAAGGCTGGCAGGCTTCTCGTCCGCCAGTTCCACGACACCCGCCGGTCGCAGCTGACCGTCGTGGTGGACGGGGCCGTGGCGAGCTACCGCACGGATGAGGAGTTCGAGCTTGCCATGAGCGTGGCCGGGTCGATCTGCGTGCAAGCCGTGGCGGACTCCCACGACGTCTGCCTGGTCGCCGCGAGCAACGCGGTCACCGCCGCCTCGCGGCACCGGATCATGGACACGCTCGCCCGGGGCGAGGTCGCCGAACTGGGACAGGACCTCTCGACACTGGCCGGGCGCGCGTACCGGCTAGCACGCGACACCACCGTGCTGATGCTGCTCACCGGCAGCGTGATCCCGTTCCGGACTCTGAAGGCGGCGTCCGCGTACTTCGGCCCGGACGTCCGGGTGATCGCACTGCGCTGCGAGCCAGACGCCCCGCCGGGGATCAACTCCTCCGGCGACCTCACGGTGCTCGCGCTGCGCGCCCTCACCGATCTGCCGACGCTGCTGAACGCGGGGAGCGTATGACGACGATCACCGCGGGCGCAGCGCACGGAACCGGGGCGCGCAGCACCCATGCACGGGGGATCGCGGACCGCGACGAGCTGATCGACGCCTGCGCCCTGGTCGCGCTCACCATGATCGGCGTCATTGGCTTCCGGCCTGCCTACGGAGGCCGCGGGTACCTGGCGGCCGGTGCCGTCGGCGTGCTGCTCGGCCTGCTGCTCAGCCACGCCGGGCAGCGGGCCAGGCTTCCGCTGCTCGCCATCGTGGCGGCCAGCATCCTCGCCTTCCTGGCGCTCGGCGGTGTCATCACCGAGACAGGGACGATATCCCTGCCGACTCTCCAGACGATCACCGGCACCGCCGTGTCCGGGTGGCAGCAGCTGCTCACCACCGCCCGGCCGGTCGGCGGGACCGCCGGCCTACTCGTGCTGCCCTACCTGCTCGGCATGTTCAGCGGGGTCGCCGGGCACGCGCTGGCTCGCCGCACCGCCACCGTGTTGCTGCCCGCCGCGGCCCCCGCGGCCGTCGTCGCGCTGTCGATCCTGTTCGGCGCGCCGCAGCCGGCGGACGCGACGCTCCAGGGCGCGGGTTTCGCCGCCGTGGCCCTGGCCTGGGCCGCCGTGCGCCAGGAGCGCGGGATCAGCAGGCACGCCACCATCGGCAGGCAGCGGCCCTGGCAGCGGATAGGCGCTGGGGCCGCTGTGCTGGCGGTGGCCGGCGCGGGTGCCACGGTGCTCGGCCCGCACTTGCCGGGGGCCGGCGTGCACCAGCGGGTCGTGCTCACCGCCGTGCCGCCGATCAACATTGACGCCTACCCCAGCCCGCTCGCAGGCTACCGCGACTACACGACGGTCGCGCCGTCGGCGATCAGCGTCTTTAACAAGGAGCTGCTGTCCACCACGCTGCCGGCGAAGACCAGGGTGCGCATCGCCGCGATGGACACCTATGACGACCTCGCCTGGGGCGTCGCCAATGCGAGCGCCGCCGGCTCCTTCGGCGGCTTCCAGCGGGTCGGTGCGCTGCTGCCCGGGGCGCCCGCCGGTGCGGCCAAGACGGCGACCATCACGACCACGGCGAACTACAAGTTGCCGTGGCTGCCCGATGTGGCGGGCATCACCGGCTTCTCCTTCGCGGCCGCCGGTTCCCAGGCCGCCGCCGAGTTGCGCTACAACGTCGCGACCGCGACCGGCATTATCCCCAACGACGTGCCCGTCGGGCTGAGCTACACGGTCAGGTACGTGCCCACGCCCGCGCCTGCCCTGAACGCGCTCGGCAACGCCGACCCCGGCGGCACGCCTGACCTGTGCGCCCAGTACGAACCCGGGTGTATCCAGGTCCCGCTCGAGGTTCAGCACTTCGCGTACGAGTACGGTGCGGCGGCGAGCACGCCGATGGGCAAGGTCCTCGCGCTCGCCGCCTACCTGCTTGACCACGGGCGGTACAGCGACGGCGCCGGCGCCGAGTCCTCGATCCTGCCGGGGCACGGCCAGGGCCGGCTCACCACGTTCCTCGACACCTTGCCGGTCACCGGGGACGACGAGCAGTACGCCGCCACGATGGCGCTGCTCGCGAACTGGGTCGGCGTGCCCGCCCGGGTGAGCCTCGACGCTCAGGTGGAGGCCAACGGCAGCGTCTACGGCAAGGACGTGCACGCCGATGTGGAACTCTTCACGTCGCAGTACGGCTGGGTGACCCTGCCCTACAGCGCGTTCACACCCACGAAGAGCCCGATCATCAAGCAGCAGACGGTAAATACGCCGCCCCTGCCGGTCAAGGTGGTCCCGGGTCGGCATAACCAGTCGGCGCCGGTCGCCGCGGCCAACTCAAGCAGCGCCGTGGCCAGGACCGCGTCCGCACCTGCCACCAGGCGGGGCTTCGTGATCCCGGCGATCGTGCTGGTCGTGGCCAGGGACGCGGGAATCCCGGTCCTCGCGCTCGCGGTGCTCGCCCTCACGCTGGCCGGCGCCAAGGCGCTGCGCCGCCGTCGCCGCCGCGTCCTCGGGCCGCCGGCGGCGCGGGTTGCCGGGGCGTGGCGCGAGCTGATTGACCTGGGCCGCGACCTAGGCATCGGACGGGCTGCCTCGGTGACGCCGGGCACGGCCGCTTCGGTAGCGGGTGGAGGCGCCATGACGCGCCGGGAGTTCGGCGCGTACGCCGAGGCGCGCGGCCTGTCGGCGGCATCCGCGGTAGCCGTCGCGGCCGATGCTGCCACCTTCGGCCCGGCGGACCCGGACGGCGCGGCGGTGGCGCGGGTATGGCAGCTCGTCGAGACGTCGCGGCGCGGCGCCACGGCGCCGCTGCCCCGGTGGCGGCGCGCATGGGTCACGGTCAACCCGGCGAGCCTATGGGCCTCGCGCGCGGTGATCGACCGGGCCGTCGCCCAGGCGCGGCGCGCGGGCCGCCGTCCGGCGGCTCGCGGTTCCGGCCGGTCGCGCGGACCCGGCGATTCCGGCGGCTCGCATCATTCCGGCGGTGCTCGCAGTGCTCGCGGCCAGGGGCGCGGCGGGGCGATTCCCGGAGGCGCGTACCGGTGAAGCTCAAGATCACGCTGGAACGTCCCCAGGGAGCGACCGACCTGGTGCTGACAGCCGCGGCCGACGCGACGGTCGGGGATGTCGCCACGGCGCTCACCGTCAGGGACCCCGACGGCCGGGAACGTGGCGCGTCGTGGCTCCCTGCCGGCAGCGGCGGTACCGTCCCGGCTGGCGCCGTCACGCTGACCGTGCTCGATGGCCAGCGTGTCACCCTGGATCCCGCGCTCCCGGCCGCCGACAGCGGCATCAAATCGGGCGACCGCGTCACCGTCGCCCCGGCCGGAGACCAGTATGCCGACCGTGCCGCCCGGCTGGTGGCTCAGGTGACCGTCCTTCAGGGGCCGGACGCCGGGCAGCGCGTTCCGCTCCCCAGGGGAAACATCACGGTCGGCCGGGGTAACAGCTGCGACCTGGTGCTGTCGGACAGGCTCGTGTCCCGCCGCCACGTCCGGCTCTTCCTCGCGCCCGGTTCGGCCGAGATCCTCGACCTGGGCTCGGCCAACGGGATCACGCTGAACGACGAGCCGGTCACCCGGGGCTCGTGGCTGCCGGGAGACAGGCTGCGGATCGGCGAGACGGTGCTCGGCATCGAGTTTGTGGGCGCTCCATCTGCGGCGGGGCCAGCCCATGCCGCAAGCGCGGCGTTCAACCGGTCGCCCGTGATCACCGGCAGCTATACGGTCCAGCCGCTTGAGACGCCGGAGCTGCCCGAGACCGAGCGCCCGCCGCGTTTCCAGTTGCTGCCGCTGCTCGCGCCGATCGCGCTCGGCGGCGTTCTCTTCGCGGTCCTCAAGACCCCCGTGACGCTCATCTTCGTCGCCCTGAGCCCGCTGATGATGGTGGCGAACGTGATCGAGGGGCGGATGAACGCGTCGCGCGGTACTAAAGGCTCGATGACTGTGCTGCACCGCGAACTCGGAGAAGTCGGCCAGGCGGCCGACCAGGCACACGCCGCCGAGTGGCGCGCCCGCAACGCGGAGCACCCGCCGACGGCGCAATGCCTCGACGCCGCCGCGCGGCGCTCCCCGCTGCTGTGGTCGCGACGCCCGGGCGCGCCCCGGTTCCTCGATATCCGGGTCGGCGCGGCCACCCAGGACTCGCGGCTGGGTTTCGAAACGCAGCGCAACCGCCGCGCCATGCCCGCCGCGCAGGCCGAACTCGACAACCTCGTCACGAGGTACCGGGCGATCCGTGACGTACCGTTCACCCTCTCGCTCACCGAGCACGGGGCGGTCGGCATCGCCGGCGACCCGATCGCGGCGCTTGACGTCTCACGCGCCGTGCTCTGCCAGCTCGCCGCGCTCCACTCGCCCGCCGAGGTGGTACTGACCGCGTTCTGCGGCGCCCGGTCGGCCAATGACTGGGACTGGCTGAAGTGGCTGCCGCACACCTCCTCCGCACACTCGCCGATCACCGGCCCGCACCTGGTCGCCGGGCCTGAGTCGGTGCTGCTGCTGGCCCAGCTTGAGGACCTGGTGCGGGCACGCCTCGTCAGCGCCCGGGGCGGCCCGGCCAGGGGGCCCGCTGGCGAGCCAGGCGGGCCAGGCGGCAGCAGCCAGGCCCGTGCCGCGGACACCGGCACCGCGGTGGTCGTGCTCATCGACAGCCGCACCCCCGGCGACCGGGCCAGGCTCGTCGAGCTCAGCCGGATGGGCCGGGCGGTCGGCGTCTACTGTGTCTGGCTGGCGCAGCGCGCCGAGCACCTGCCCGCCGCCTGCACCGCCTTCGTCGACGTCCGAAGCGACCGGAGCGTGAGCGTCGGCGACAGCATCACCTCCACGTCTACCGCGGGCATCGCCGCCGACGGCGTCGACGAGGCGACCGCCGCCAGGTTCTCCCGGGCCATGGCACCGCTCGTCGACGCCGGCGCGGTGATCGCCGACGACAGCGACCTGCCGCACTCCGTCTCCTGGCTTGAGCTGAACGACCCGAGGATCGCCGACGACCCCGGCGCCATCATCGAGCGCTGGCAGGAGTCCACCTCGATTCTCACCGGCCCCGCCGCCCCGCCCGGCGGTTCCGGCCGCCCCGGCACGCTGCGCGCGATCGTCGGTGCCACGGCAGACGGCCCGCATGCCCTGGATCTGCGGCTGCACGGCCCGCACGCGCTGGTCGGCGGGACCACCGGTTCGGGCAAGAGCGAGCTGCTCCAGACCTGGATTCTGGCGATGGCAGCAGCGCACAGCCCGCAGCGCGTCACGTTCCTGCTCGTGGACTACAAGGGCGGGTCTGCATTCCGCGAGTGCGTCCACCTGCCGCACACGGTCGGCCTGGTCACCGACCTGAGCCCGCACCTGGTCAGGCGCGCGCTCCGGTCGCTCGGCGCGGAGCTGACCTACCGCGAGCGCCTATTCGCGACCAAGCACGTCAAGGACCTGCAGGAACTGGAGAAGGCCGGCGACCAGGAGACCCCGCCTTCGCTGGTCATCGTCGTGGATGAGTTCGCGGCGCTGGTGAAGGAGGTACCCGAGTTCGTGGACGGCGTGGTCAACGTCGCCCAGCGGGGGCGCTCGCTCGGACTGCACCTAGTGCTCGCCACCCAGCGCCCGGCCGGCGTGATCAAGGACAACCTGCGGGCGAACACGAACCTGCGGCTCGCGCTGCGGATGGCCGATGAGACCGACAGCACGGACGTGCTCGGCTCGCCCGAGTCCGCGCACTTCGATCCGGCGCTGCCTGGCCGCGCGGTGTCCAAGACCGGCCCTGGACGGCTTGTGCCCTTCCAGACCGGCTATGTGGGCGGCTGGACCGACGCTGGCGGGCGCGACCCCGACGTGAAGATCGAGGAGCTGGTCATCGGCGAGGGCCGGACCTGGCTGCCGCCCGAGCCGGCGGTTCGGCCGGCGCGACAAGAGCAAGGACGCAGCGACATCGCGAGGATCACGGACTCGATCAGGCGCGCTACCGAACTGGCCCAGCTGCCGCTGCCCAGACGGCCGTGGCTCGACGAGCTCGCGCACCTCTACGACCTGGCCAAGCTGCCGACGCGGCGCCGCGATGACGAGTTGGTCTTCGGCGTCATCGACGAACCTGACCAGCAGCGGCAGTCGGTCGCCGCGTTCTACCCCGACCACGAAGGCAACCTCGCGATCTTCGGCACCGGCGGCGCGGGCAAGTCCACGGCGCTACGCTCGCTGGCGATCGCCGCGGGGCTCACCGCGCGGGGCGGCCCCTGCCAGGTCTACTGCCTGGACTTCTCGTCCCGCGGCCTTGACATGCTCGCCGACCTGCCGCACGTGGGGGCGGTCATCGCCGCCGACGAGGGCGACCGGGTGCGGCGGCTGCTGCGGACCCTGCTCGCCACGGCTGATGACCGGGCCCGCCGCTACGCCGCGGTGCGGGCAGGCACCATCACCGAGTACCGCAGCGCGGCAGGCGCGCCAGGAGAGCCGCGCATCATCATCCTGCTCGACGGCTTCACCGCGTTCCGTCAGCAGTACGAGTCGGCGGACGGCGGACGCTGGTTCGAGGCGCTCGCTAACCTGGCGGCCGACGGCCGGCCGCTCGGCATCCACCTCATCCTGACCGCCGACCGCCCGGCATCGCTGCCGTCAAGGTTCTCCTCGCGGGTGCAGCGACGCCTGGTGCTGCGGCTCGCCGACGACAACGACTACTTCATGACGGGCGCCGAGGCCGGGGCGCTGACGCTGGACTCGCCACCGGGCCGAGGGCTGCTCGACCGGGCGGAGTTCCAGGTAGCGGTATTCGGCGGGGCGACAGGGACCACCGCGCAGGCCCGGGCGATCAGCCAGCTGGCCGCCGCGATGCGCCGCCAGCAAGTGTCAGACGCCCCACCGGTGGAGCAGCTCCGCAAGATCGTCAGGCTGAGCGAGCTGCCTGCGACGGCCGAAGGACGCCCGGCGATTGGCATGGCGGACGACAGCCTGCGCCCGGTCGGCTTCAAGCCGGAGGGCGTCTTCCTCATCTCGGGACCGCCAGTCAGCGGCCGGACCACAGCGGTCGCTACGGCGATTATCGCGCTCGACCGTGCCGCTCCCGGCGTCGTGCCGGTGTTGTTCGGGGGCAACCGGTCGCCGCTCGCCAGCCTCGGCATCTGGCATCAGATCGCGACCGACCCCGCCGAGGTGGCGGAGGCCGCCGCGAAGATCGACCAGGCGGCGGCCGGCAGCGGCGCGGGTGGACAACGGTACGCGGTGGTGATCGATGCGGTCAGCGAATTCCTCAGCACTCCGGCTGATGCGCCGCTCGTCGCCATGATCAAGACCCTCACCAGGCTCGGTCACGTGGTGATCGCCGAGGGGGAAACCTCCGTGCTCGGCGGAGGCTGGCCGCTGCTGAACGCGGTGAAGTCCGGGCGCACCGGCCTGGCGCTCCAGCCTGAGCAGGGCGACGGGACGACCGTTTACAAGACCGACTTCCCGCGGAGCCGCCGCGCCGATTACCCGCCGGGCCGGGGCCTGCTTGTAGAGAACGGCCGTGTCCGCCTGCTGCAGGTGGCGATTCCGGAATGAAAAACCACAGCTATCTGGAACGGGCGCGTGGTCCCACGCATCCGCACAGGCTTTCTCTCCGATCGCAAACCCAACCCCCACTGAGATGAATGGAGAAGTCACATGGCAATGGAAGGCATGGACCTGGAGGCCGTGAGCCCCGTGCTGAGCACGCTCGGCAACGCGGTCAGTGAGCTGGAGACCCTCATCGGCTCCACCACTCAGGCGTATAGCACGATCGAGGGCAGCTGGACGGGACCTGATGCCAATCAGTTCCACAGCCAATGGCCGAGCTTCACGACCGCGCTGAACCAGGCCCACAACGACCTCTCGCAGCTGCACCAGCACCTGCAGTCCAACTACACCGCGCAGCAGTCTGCGTCCAACCAGTACTAGGCCTATGGCCGCTAGCGGTCTGCGGTGCCGCCCAGCACCGGGCGGCACCGCAGACCCTGGCCGCCGAAAGACCCGAGAGAACGGAGCACGCCGATGTCCTTCGAGGGCATGGACGTTGATCAGCTGCAGGGCCTGGCGAAGCAGATCGACTCGGACGCCCAGGCGCTGGACAGCCTCGTGACCACCCTCACGGGTGTCGTAGGCACACTCACCCTCCTCTGGAACGGCCCGGTGGCCGTCACCTTCGAACAGGACTGGCAGTCCAAGAACCGACCGGCGCTCCTCGGCGCGTACAACACCCTAAGAGACCTGCACACCCACCTCGTTAGCAACATCAGCCAGCAGACGTCCGCGAGCGCCGCGGAGGGCGGCTGGACAGCCGAGCGCCTAGTCGGCGATTTGGAAAAAAACGGCCTCACGATCGCAGGCGCCGTCGGGTTGCCGCTCAGCATCATTTCGGAGCTCGGAGGGGCAAAGCTCACTGACCTCACAGATGCAAACCTCTTGGAGAAAGGCTGGGCGTACGCAACTGATGATCGCCTGTTTAGTCTCAGCCCGGTTGATGTCGGATGGATGAAGAGCACCGCCAATTTCTTGAATCACTCCCACATAGACACCGCGCTCAAGGTGGTGGGGATCGCGGGCAGCGCCGTAAGCGCCTTCGACGCGGTTGACGACTTGTACCGAGGCGGTGACGATCTGTTGGAAGGCAAGTATGCGGCCGCGACCACCGAACTCGTCGAGGGTGTGGCCAATGGCCTGCAGGCTTATCCGAGTCCGGTCACCCAGCTGGCCGGCGCCGGCCTGAAGCTGGCCGACCAGGTCGCCAACCAGGAGTTGCAGGGTACCCCGGCCCCCGTTAGCGGCTCCAACTTCCAGCAGAACTACGTGCCCTCACTGACGGCAGACTTCCACTCACGCGCCGCCCTCGAGCAGACGGCCAAGGTGCTTTGGGGAGACAGCTGATGAAGACAGCCATGGACATGCTTGCGCTCACCGACGACGAGGCCGTCGCCGTTGGCGTCTCCCTCCCCGAGCCGTGGCGCGCGCCGTTGCCTACGGTCGACCAGACAAGCCGCGCGAGCCTCGTCCAGGCCGCCTACCGCGGGCGCCGCTCGCTGGTCGTCCGCGATCTCGCCGCATCGGACGGAACGCTCATCGGCATGGCCGCCGAGGTGGCCGAGCACCTCGGCAGCGGCTTGCGGGCTTTCTTCCTGCTCGCCGACGAGAAGGGCAACTGGCTGCCCAGCGGGGTCACCGTGTACCTGTACGGCCCGGCGCTTGAGGCGATCGAGGTGAGCCAGACCGTCGCCGATGCGGGCGTGCACTACTTCAGGCTCGCTCCCCCTCCGGGGCAGTGGCAGGCTCTCGCCGTGCTCGCCGAATCGATCTATGCCGACGGCTTCGCGGACCCGGCGGCGCAGCGTGGCAGGGCACGCCCAGCCGCCGCCCTGCTGAACGTCGTCCGCCCGGAAGGCGTCCGCTCGATCCGGGTGGCTCGCGGCACTGTCAGCACTGGGCGTGGACCGGTCCCGGCCCCGTTTCCCTCGATACCGGAGGCCATCGCCTGGCTCCTCGCCTAGCAACCGCCCGGTAGCCTGCACAAGCTTAGGGACAATCACCGTCAGGAGGAAAAGGCTCACAGTACGTCATGAATTCGGCCAGCATGACACGCTTGATGGCGATGACTCCATGTCGCTGGCGCTGATGACCTCAACCTGGATGCACACTCGCCCTTGGGCGAAGCTGAGCACGAGGTCCGGCTTTCTCGGCACGACAGGCTTCCAGTTGCCCCCGTCTACCTGCACGCGGAACGAATCGCTCGATGCGGAGTTGGTGTATTTCCAGCTGAATTCGACCTGCTGGCCGCCGATACTGTGGGGGGTCACCTTGGGCGTACCAGGTTCCGGTCCCGGCCCGAGGGCATCCGGGGGGTTCTGGCCGCCTACTGTCAGCGCGGGCGCCGGGCTGCCGCCGCCGTGGCCGTGGCTCAGCACGGCCACGCCGATCACCACCGCCAGCAGCACGCCGCCTCCTGTGAGCGCCAGCATGCGGCCTGACTTGCCTCTTCTCCGACGTCCCGCGTGGCCGGCGCGGGTGCCGACCGCGTGCGTACGGCCAGAGGTGTCCTGGTCCGTCAGCCACGACGCACGCGAGTCCGTCATGCCGAACGGGTCGATGTCGGCTCCGCCGCCCGGGCCGACGGTACGGGGACGTGCCAGCGTGGCGCTCTCGGGCGCCTCCGGCGGAAACTGCCGGGCCCGACCGCCGAGCCCGCCGTCGGGCATCCAGTCCCACGAGTTGGACCGCATCGGGTTCCCGGCGCGCGTCTGCGCGCCAGGTGCCGGGCCCCACGGGTCGAGTCGCCGCGGGCCCCGCGCGCGGGTGGGATCGTCGGCGTCGCCCGGGACATTATCAGGAACAGACCAGGCGGCGGGCTGCGCTGGGCCATGCCTTCCCCCCGCGGCGCCACCCCCGTTGTGTGTAGGGGGCGGGCTAGCCGGGGTCGGCCAGGGAGCGCCTGGCTGGAGACCGCGCGCGGTGGTCGCGTCCCCGACACCTTCGCCGGCCGGTCCCCAGCCGGATCTGGCGGCGCTGGTGCGGCCGTTCGTGGCGTCGGTTGGTGGCCGGGAGCCGCCGTTCCCCAGGTCCCGGCCGTACCCTCGGCTGAACGTCGTCTCCCCGTCCCGCACAACCTGGGAGGCCGCGGTATCGCCGCCTGTCGTGTCCCACGGATCACTGGCGGGCAGGATGGGCTGGGTCACCGGCAGCCGCAACTCCTGCTCTACCGACTGCAGCCCAAGGATCAGCTCCATCGCCGTCTGAGGGCGGGCGGCCGGGTCCTTCACCATGGCCTGCCGCAGTAGCCGATCGAGACTGTCGGGCACGTCGGCGCGGCCCGTGGGCGGCACCGGGTCGGACTGGATCCGGCCCATGAGCGCGAACGACTTATTGTCGCCGCCCGGTTGCTCGAACGGTGACCGGCCGGCGAGCACGTGCCAGAGCGTCGCACCGAGCGAGTACACGTCGGAGCGCTGGTCACCCGTCCCGGTGCCGTACAGGATCTCCGGCGGCGACCACGGCACGGACAATCCCTCGGGGCCGTCCCCGCCCTTGGTCGTGGCGATGCCGAAGTCGGTCAGGGCCGACTCGCCGTAGGAGTCGGTGAGGATGTTCTGCGGCTTGATGTCCCGGTGCAGCACCCCGCGGCGGTGACTGGTCTCGACCGCGCTGCCGATCTGGATACCGATGCGCAGCACCTCCGCGACCGACAAGTGCGCCCGGCGGGCCCGGACCAAGAGGTTCGGCCGCGGGTAATACGGCATCACGATGTACGGTCGGCCGTCATTGGTGACCTTGGCGTCGAAGACCTGGACGATATGCCGGTGAGCCAGGCCCGCGGTGACGTTCGCCTCGGCGGTGAACCGGCGGCGGGCAGCCTCGGTCAGCGCGGACTCGTTGAGCACCTTAACCGCTACCTCGCGGAACGGAAGGTCCTGCTCATACAGGTACACCTGGGCGTTGCCGCCGGCGCCAAGGTGCCTGATGAAACGGTATCCCGGCAGGTCGGGCGCTGCGCTGTCGTGCGATTGCGGTCGGCTCACGCGGGTGCCTCGTAGCGGAAGTCGATGCCGTCGGCCAGCGTCACGATGGTACCGGGCTTGATGGGCATGGGCTGACCGGGGCGGAGCTGCTCGGGCTCCCGGTCAGGCAGCGTGACCAGCGTCCCGTTCGTGGAGTTCAAGTCGGTGACGAGGACATGCCAGCCGTCGAGCGTCACCCGCAGGTGAGTCCGGGAGATGTCACTGTCCTCGCTCGACAGCCTGACGACGTGCGGGCGTTCCTCCCCATCTGCGCTAGGGAAATCAAGCTTCGGATTCCGTCCCATGACCACGTCCCGGTCAAGCGAGATCATGTCGCCGACCGATAGCCGGAGCACGCCGAGCACCGGCCGTGGCACGACCACGGGATCCGGCGGCAGCGCCGCACCGCACCTGCGGCAGCGCGCCTCGCTCGGCGGGTTCACGTGCCCGGCCGGGCAGATCAGCGCCGGGACCGCCGGGCCGATCTTGTCAGGGGGCGGTGCCGTCCAAGCGGCCGGCCCTGGCGGATTGCCGCGCTTGACCGTGAATCCGGTCTCGTCGGTCTCGTCCGGTGCGCCCAGGCCTGGTCCCCAGGGCATGGCATCGATCAGCTCGCCCGCCGTCGGCCGCGGTGATGACGCCACTGGCGGGAGCGACGGCTGCCCGCTCATGGCCATTCCTATCCCCGCTCTCACGCCGTCGAACGCACCGGATCCCGGGAATGCGGGCGGGCGGGCGCCGTTCGCATCGGGCGCCCCGATCGCCGCGTCCGCGACCGACCGCGTCTGCGTGGCGCCCCAGAGGAAGTCGTACTCCTCAGCGACCGCGGAAGGCGGGCCGTCCGCGGGGGCGGGAAGCGGACGGAGAGCCGACGGGGATCCGGTACCCTCGGCGATGCTCGGCGGAGCGGTCATCGTCACCGTGTCGGGATAGAGGGCGGATTCGGCAAGGCCTGCGGGGCGCGGGCCGTCGGCCACGATATCCGGGCGGATCACGCGAGCGGACGGCACCATGCTAGGCGAGGTGGCGGCATAGGGAATGGCGACCGGAGGGCCAGGGTCGCCGACAGTCCGCATGACGGCAGGCGCCGTATCGTGGGGCATGCTGTCTGGCACCGCGGCGTCGGTCAGGTCAATGATCACGCAGCTGGCCAGCAGCACGCCGGCCATCGCGGGCAGCCGCAGCGCGCCGTCGGCGGGGGGCACGCCGAGCAAGATACGCCTGACGGTGCCCGGAACCGCCTGTTCGCGCCAGGTCAGCAGGCCGCTGCCGTCGATCCGCCGCGCCTCTGCGCGCCCGCCAGCGACGCCAGGGTGGGCCGGCTCGGTGCCCTGCACCGTAGCGGCGACGGCGCCACGGCAGAACAGCCGGTGAGCATCGCTGTCATCCTGGTATAGCAGCGCGAATTCCGTCGCGCCCGCGAAACCGGCGCCGAGTAGCCCCGCGAGTATCGCTTCCGGCCGGGCGCGCTGGCCAAGCTGCTGCCAGAGCCAGTCCACCGCCAGGGAGCCTGGTGTCGCGTCGATGAGCACCCAGCACCGGTCGCCCGCCACAGCAGTCAACGTGCCGGGTGCGTAGCTGACGTCAGCCATCGCCGTCATGAGCACCACCAAGGACCTGGGCGCCGAGCGCCTCACGCGGCATCGTCGTCTCATCCGCGCCGTCGTCATCCGACTCGATATCCACGATGACCGCCGTGATGTTGTCGCGGCCGCCGACGTCGTTGGCCGCCATGACGAGTGCCTCGGCCGCCTGTTGGGGGGTGCCGGCGGAGAGCAGCGGCAGGATCGCCTCGTCCGGCAACTCGCTGAATAGTCCGTCAGAGCACAACAGGAACCGGTCACCGCCGACGGCTGGCAGCAGCCAGTGGTCGGCAAGGAGCACGGGATCAGTGCCCAGGGCGCGGGTGACGATGTTCCTGCGAGGGTGGATGCGTGCCTGTTCACGGGTGATCACTCCGTCGAGCAGGAGTTCCTGCACTTCGGAGTGGTCCACGGTCAGTTGCTCGATCCCGTCGGCGGCCAGCCGGTACACGCGCGAGTCCCCCACGTTGAACACCATCAGGTGATCCGCACCCGCAGTGCCCAGGCCGACCAGGCCGGTTACCGTGGTGCCCATCGGGTTGACCGACTCGCGCTCGATGATGACCTGGTTGGCCTCCTCGAGCGCGGCGAGCACCGCCTCGAGGAACAGTGGGTGCAGCGCCGCGCAGCGCGCAAGCACCTGCACGGCCAGCGCACTCGCGAGATCCCCCGAGCCATGACCGCCCATTCCATCGGCAACCGCGTAGATCGGCGGGGAGGTAAGGTAGCTGTCCTCGTTTACCCGTCGCACACGGCCCATAGCGGTTGCAGCGCCATGTCTGAAACCGATCACGGCACGCCCTCCCCACCGCGCTTGCGTCGCCAGTATGCCAGAGCATTTTTCTGCTCGCTGCATTTCAGCAGGGGAAAACCTGGCAGGAGCGCCACTGTAAGACTGCCACGGCGCACGACCGTCAAGCGGTACGGAAAGACTTCGCGTTGATTGTGGTGATTGTCGTGGCTTGGGTTCTTGCTACCGGTGACGCCAGTGAGCGCGGGGTGGCACAGGCGCGTGATCTGAGAAGTGCAGTGAGCGTCATCAGTGCGATGACCCGTGTCAAATATGCAGCTAGGACGTGCGGTGCACAGGGTCGTACTTCTCATAATCCGCCGGTCGCGAGTTCGAGCCCCACTCGCTCCACGTAGTATAAACTGAATTAAAGTTCGAAAAACTTCAGCTAGCAAACCGGTGATATGGCGGGTGCTTGAGTCCCGGTCGAGCGCGCCTTCGATCTGCTGGCCGATAAAATCTTCCCGCCCGTCGATGCAGTGCCTGTAGACATCTTGCAGCATGCGCACGCTGTTGCCCGCGCGAGCGGCGATCTCGCCGGGTGCTCCAGTGGCGTTCAGCCACAACGACAAGGCGGCATGCCGCAGGTCGTAATGTTTCATTGCTAGCCCTGAATGCTGACAGCGAGCAATTCAGCGATCATGAGCAAGCCGCAGCCTGGAGGCGGCCCAAAGACCCAGACTTGGCGCTGCGCGGTAGACTCGGCTGACGCGTGCTGCGAATCCGGAAGAAAGAGTTGAGCACCGACGAAACGCGCATCTCTCTGCGGGTCAAGGTCCCGGCGGAGGACGGCACGGCCGTCGTGGAGATGACGGGTCCGGCCGCGCCGGAGAATGGCCTGCAATCCTTCGGTGACTGGGTGCTGGCCGCGCTCGAGCAGCACGCGGACGGCGCCGCTGAGGCCGCGCGCCTCATGATCGCCGCGCTCCGGGAACGGGACTGGGAAGGCGACGACGTCCTGGCCGATCAGCTCGCCGCGTTGCTGGGAAGCGGCGCGATGCCGGATCTCCGCCCTCTGGGAGTGAATCTGGATGAACTGGCCGGCATCCTTGAAGGCGATCCGATGTACGGGGGCGGGCGCGTCGACCTGGCGACTGGCGAGGTCTGGCCGGCGCCAGCCGTCGATTACGCGCGGGAGATCGGGCAAGAGGACGAGGACGAATCGGACGATCCTGATAAGTGGCTGTGGGTGCACTGCGAAGGCTCACGGGATGGCTACCGGGACATGGAGCGGTTCATCGGGACGGTGCCTGATCCAGGGCGCGCCGACCGGCTGGAGATCGCCGTTTCCGGGCGGGGAGCGTTCCGGCGGTTCAAGGACGTCCTAGGGCGCTGGCCCGCAGAACTGGATCGGTGGTATGCGTTTTCCGCCGAGCGTCAGCGTGGCCGGGCCCGGGCCTGGCTGGCCGACGCCGGTTACTACGTCCGCATGGGGCTCCCTCCTTCATGAGCAGCGAGCCTTCCGGCCGGCTGCTCATCGGCGCTGCCTAAGTCCGGCGGGCATCGCATGAGATTCTGTCTCTCGCGCCGGAGGCGCTGACGAGGAGCTTCGGTGGTTGCTTGGGTTAGCGGATCCAGTTCACCGGATGATGACCACGCGTTCGCCGCGGACGTCGGTCAGGTCGACGAGCATTAACAGGTGTCCGTGGCCATGAGAAAGTCCTCGCTGGACGGTACGCAGCCCCGGCGGCTCGCCCGTGAACTCCCGCCCGTCGAGGAAGATCATCGATTCGCGGACGGTCAGTTCCTCGGCTACCCGACGGACCGCTGCCGGAGCGGCAGGTGGCAGTCCGGCGAGCGGAGTCAGTCGTCACCGGCGTGTATCAGATCAGCCCGCGGCCGCTCCGTGCAAGTAAGCAGCAACGGCGCTGGAGGTTCAGGCGGCGGTAATCCTCCCGCACAGAGTCGGAACCGCAGAGGAGGTCCTACGGTGACGATGGCAGCCGATACCAGGGGGCGGGGGGCCGAAGGCGTTTGAAGCACCTTGGATCAGCCTTCTGGGCTCAGTCAGTTATGGGTAGCGTCACTGGCTTTCTGACAATCCTGACGCTCGTATGGCGGGACTGGATTGAGGGTGTATTCGGGTTTGACCCCGATCATCATTCTGGATCTTTCGAATGGAAGCTGGTCGCTGTCGGTGCCGTCGTTACGGTGGTCTTCGCGGCCCTGGCCCGGCGCACCTGGCGAAGGGCTGCCGTGCGGGCGGCTGCGGTTTCGGCGCACTGAGCTCAGCCGGCGTGTGGAACGAGTTGAGCGCCTCGCCGAACGGGTCTGCGCACGGCTGGGAAAGCGCAGGGCGCCTGGAGAGAATTGGAACGTGACATGCCAGATAGGCCTGTAGAGGAACTCGTGAGAGATTCGCACTTCGTTGTGGCCGGGAGCGTCGAACGCCTCGGCACGACGACGATCCCGATCGACCCGGCCGTCCAAAACGTCGGAGTGTTCAGGATCGACGAGATTCTGAGCGGACCACCGGTGCTGAACGGCTTCGCGGGACGTGACATCACTGTCGTGTTCAGGGACCTGGACCATGTCCACCAGGGCGACCGGGCGGTTCTCTTCGCGACGAGCTGGCTGTATGGCCAGAGTCTGGCGGTCGTCGAAGTAGGCATGATGGACGAGGGAGAGCAGGCACGCATGCGCGATGAGATCGGGCAAGCGGAACAGCGACTATCAGACGAGCGTCTCCGGGAGAGACTCGCTCGAGCGGATCTGGTTATCGCCGGGCGGGTCACCGAAATCGCACCATTGGAAGGCGAAGGCCGAGTCGTCTTCACCGAGCATGATCCCGAGTGGTGGAAGGCCGAGGTCGACGTGGAGACCGTAGCGAAGGGCCATGCGGAAGGGCGCGTGACGGTCCTGTTTCCGCGGAGTGTGGACATCGCCTGGAGTCAGTCCCCGAAGTTCGAACCCGGACAGGCCGGCGTATGGATTCTCCAGCGCGACCAGACCGAGCGCGGCGCCCCTCGCCTTCGCCGTCCGGGCGTGACGGCGCTAGACCCGTTGGACTTCAGGCCGCTCGAGGAACTCCCGCGTCTCCGCGAACTGATGCCAGAGAACTAAGTCCCTGACACAACACGACAAAGCTATCTACGGCAAGCCCCTGAGGTTAAGGAGCGCGCAATGCACGTCAAAGTCGTCAATATGATTCCCTTTTCGCTCAGCGGCGAAGACAACATGGACAGCGAGCCGAGCATCGCCGTGGACCCGAGCGATCCGCTGCATATAGCGGCTTCCGCCTTTACGCCGGATCCCATGCTGTCAGGGAGCGGTCCGCTCTATGTCTCCACCGACGGTGGCAGTACCTGGACGCTCAACGTAGTGCTGCCCGGCGGAAACCTGACCAACGACATAACCCTCCGGTTCGCGTCGCACTCGAATACGCTTTATGCTGGGATACTTCGTGCTTTCACGCTGGAGCTCAACATCTTGAGCAAGATTAATTTCACGTCACCTGGCCTGATGACGCTTTTGCTCAATAAGACCGATGACGACCAGCCCTACATTGAAGCGACGACCGCGGCGGGCACCGATCGCGTCTACATGGGCGACAACGACTGGACTGCAGCGCCCCAGACCTCGACGGTGGACGTCTCGCTCCTAGCCGCCCCCCCGCCGCCATCGAACTTCGTCTCCGCGCGGATCGAGCATCGGCCGACCGCCTCCGTGGACGCCCCGTCGATCCGCCCGGCCATTCATCGCTCCGGAACTATCTATGCGGCCTACCTGGCCTGGCGCAGCTTTGGCGGGGCCACTAACGCCACGGACGTCGTCGTGGTCCGGGATGACAACTGGGCCGCGGGACCGAGCCGGTTCGATGCCCTGATCGACCCAGGCGACTTGCTGCCCGGGCTGCGCGTTGCACAGGGAGTGCCCATACCAGCCCTTGGAACACTGCTCGGTCACCAGCGGATCGGGTCGAGTCTGACCGTGGCGGTCGATCCGCGAGAGAAGAGAACCGTATACCTGGCCTGGGCCGACGGAACCAGCGCCGCAGGCTACACGATTCACGTGCGGCGCTCAACCGACGCGGGTGCCACGTGGAGCCCGGACCTGCGCTCAGTAGTCCCGGCAACAAACCCGCAGCTAGCCATCAACGACCGCGGCGACATCGCGTTCCTCTACCAGAAGCTGCATAACCCGGGCTCCGGAAACCGGTGGCAGACACACGTCGAGGTCAGCAAGGGCCACCACGCGTTCTCGACCTTCGATGACATCGTGCTCGCCGATATCCCGGACGACAACGGCACCGGCCCCACCCTCAACCCGACCAACCCGCTTGGCGATTATGCCGGACTGATGGCCGTCAGCGACGACTTTTACGGCGTATTCTGCGGGAACAACACGCCTGACCTGGCCAACTTTCCGCATGGCGTTAATTACCAGCGTAACCATAACTTCGGTACGAAGCAGCTGTTCGACGTTTCCGGGATCACTCCGGTTACGCCCTCCTATGATCCCTTCTTCTTCAGCCTGAAGCCTGATCATGAGGAAAGAGAGGAACTACACGGAGTGGAATACGCACGTATCGAAGCCGAGGGCCTGAAGTACGAGAAGTTGGAGATCAAAGAGCTGCGGCTGAACCTGGTCGACCCGCGGCGTTAGCCGTAATACGGCCATCCTCGAGCCCCTTCGTGTGTGTTGTCCTTGAGCCGCTGCTGAAACCTCGAAGGTCTCAGCGTTCCGGGCGCCATGCCAGGCACCCCTTCCGGTCACGTACAGCAACTGCCGAGCGGGCTCTTGCATGCCAAGGTCGACGCCGGAA
>Ga0209415_10006988_pt1 | contig 19859 bp, 18 predicted proteins | sample PeaSoiSIISIP2007_FD_187696 | JGI IMG/M metagenome (GOLD analysis project Ga0209415, IMG submission 187696) | Peat soil microbial communities from Weissenstadt, Germany - SII-SIP-2007 (SPAdes) (version 2) | ecosystem: Environmental > Terrestrial > Soil > Wetlands > Peat | place: Germany... | reverse complement strand
TTTCAACCCCGAGTATTTTTTCATGGCAGTAGGATTGGCAAGATGAAGTGTATATTTCTCCGCCATGAGCAGATCAACCAACCAATACCAATTATAGGTTGACTCAACCACGATACCGACAATATCATTTTTGAACTGTGCCAAGGCATTGAGAATTACCCCTGGATCATTCGGCAACTTTTTCTTAAATACGCGCTTGCCGGTTTCATCAAGAATACCCACGTAACTATTGGTTGAATGTAGATCAATACCTGTGTACAATCGCATAAAGCACCTCCTGGAATGGGATTGGTGTCTCTTCCCAAGAGCATATCAAAATTAACCTATTCTGATATGCTCGGAGGTGCCCTTTATATGATTATCAATTATCAAACAGTATTCGTTACCTGTAAAATATTCAATAATCCTATTTTTTTCTACCTTTAAAATACCTCGCCTGTAACACAATCTTAACTTGACCTACGCTTAATCATGGGCTTTACTATAAAATACGGTTCTACTATAACACCGCTTTAGAATAATCAGGGTCCTTTGGTAAAGCTCAAAGCAAAGGCCTTCTATGATGAATCTACATTTTCAAGGCTCTTGACGAACAAAAGCGTCCCGAAGCACCTCCATCCAATCGTTCAGGTGCTCGCAATATCCTGACTGCAGGATGTGCACAGAAGTTCCGGAGAGCAGAAGCCGCAAGTTCATTTCTTAACCGCTGATAATGAGGAATCTCGGAAATCGGTAAGCGCATCTCAATCGATTCTGTCAAGGTTCGGATAAATAAACATCAATGGCAAAACTCGAATTTCCAAAAGGATTTTTCTGGGGAGCATCAACAGCCAGCCATCAGGTCGAGGGAAACACTCAAAATCAATGGAGTGAATGGGAAATCTCGCGTGCGCGATTGGCGCAATTAGAACACGACGGCCTTATAGCAAAATACGGTAAAGAGAACTTTATTTCCGGCTCAGCGGCTGATCACTATCTTCGTTACGAAGAAGATTTTCGTCTGGCAAAAGAATTTGGCCATTTGGCAACCCGCATTTCAATCGAATGGTCGCGTGTTGAACCTCAAGAAGGATATTTTGATGCTGCGGCAATTGAACATTACCGTGAGGTCATTGCGTCCATACGCAAAAATGGCATGGAACCCTTTGTTACGCTCTGGCACTGGACGTTTCCGATGTGGTTTAGAGATAAGGGCGGTTTTGCCACTCGAAAGAATATAGAATATTTTGCGCGGTTTGCGGGAAAAATGGTTAGTGAACTGACGGACGTAAAGTTTTGGATCACATTGAATGAACCCGAAATATATGCAAAAAATAGCTACTCAGGAAGCGTATGGCCTCCTCAAGGAAAAAATTGGCTGGCCGCTTTGAAAGTTTTTTACAATCTCATTCACGCACATCGATTAGCATATAAAAAGATGAAAAAAATTAATTTCTCTGCACAGATCGGCATCGCGAAGAATAATACTTATTTTAAAGTGTGTAAAAATCAGTTACATAACGTTATCACAAAAATTTTTCTGAATTGGAGTTGGAATTTTCATTTTCTCAATAAACTTTACGGAACGCAGGATTTTATCGGACTCAATCATTATTTCCATAACCGCATAGGCTGGCGAACTAATCAAAATGAGAATCTTAAAACCAGTGATATGGGCTGGGAACTATACCCAGAAGCAATATATCACGTCCTTAAAGATTTAAAAAAATATAAGGTACCGATTTTCATAACCGAGAATGGTCTTGCTGATGCGGAAGATAAGGAGAGGGCATGGTTTATAAAAGAAACCCTGAGAAATGCTCATCGAGCTATTTCCGAAGGCGTCGATGTTCGGGGATATTTTCACTGGTCGCTTATGGATAATTTTGAGTGGGATAAGGGATTCTGGCCGCGTTTCGGATTGATTGCAATCGATTATCGAACGCAAAAACGAACACCAAGACCGTCTGCAATAGTTTACAAAAATATCTGCCAAAACAATGGATTTGACGAGTAGGTACTTTCTTTCTACGAATAGCCGCCGACAGGTGACAATTGAGTGATATAGACGGGATCTTTTTAACGGACTCTTTTTAGAAAAACAACGGTATAACGCTTGAAAAACATCTAGTATTAGATGCCTGACTGTATCTACATAATTACTGGTTAACTCTCAGGGCTACCGCACTACGTCTGCATCGGCAGACTGTGCGTTTGTACTCATCGGCACCTCTACTCACAAGCGCGCGATAGGCATCATCAGTTCTTATCACAATTGGAGGTTCTGTCCGCCATGAAGACAGATAAACTGCATAAGCCCTTCTCCATGATCCGAGAGTTCCATCTTGCCGATTGGTTCACGCTGGCAAATGCTGTGTGCGGCACGGGGGCAATGTTTTCTATGCTGACGTTCCTGGAAACTGCCGACGTCACTCATATCTACTTTGCGGGCGGTATGGTCTTTGCCGCTTTAGTCTTCGATATCCTAGATGGAAGGATTGCCCGGTGGCGACAGAAGGCTTCTGGTATGGGTCGTGAGCTCGACTCTCTCGCTGACGTCATCTCCTTTGGTGTAGCCCCAGCCGTGATTGGGTACGGTTGCGGCATGCAGGGCTTGTACGACCGTATTATCCTGACCTATTTTGTTGCATGCGGAGTATCCCGCTTGGCGCGCTACAACATTACGGCCGAGGAACTATCTGAGGGCGGAAGCAAAGTGAAATACTTCGAAGGAACTCCTATCCCAACGTCGCTGCTACTGGTACTGTTGATGTTATGGGCTGCTTCACAGGGAGCCTTGCGCGAGTCCCTCTGGTTCGGACAGGTCGTGTTTGCGGGCTTCACGCTTCATCCGATAGTATTGCTCTATGCGGTTTCCGGCTCACTCATGATCAGTCGCATACGGATCCCAAAGCTCTGACCTACCCCATGCAGGGCGTACACAACAAGTCGGGCCAGCCTGGCTACGCTCGGTGGCTCACTGGTCCTTCCTCTGTAGCATTGGAGTTGACATTCTTAACAACAGTCAATACTTCATTCTGTATTTGTGGAATACCCATACCCTCCATTGTAACCACAAATCAAAAACCCATTTGCTATACAACCCACCTGTGTCATAATATATATGCAGGAAGGTTCCGCAGAAGTGCACTGCTCAACCTATGGAGGACTATGGAATTCGCTTTCCCATTCAGCCTTGCAATCGCCAAACTGCTGGCCACAGACTATGTCTCCAGCCGTATAAAAGTCAAGACAGAGTATGAGTCCGTGAAACGGATTCTTACAATGTTAACCGCGCAGATCGTCAAGATTGTGGTGAATGTGCTGCTCTTGCTGGTTGCCGTCTACGGGTCCGGATGGTTCTTGAAGCGCAGCATGAGTGTGCTGGTCATCTGTTCTGTATACATGGCATCGGTTGTCGAAGGCCTTGTGCGACTTCTCCGGGGACTGCCCGATCTCTTTTCTCTCATCCTCGTTCATCACGGCAATCCACGCTCTTTTATCAGCAGTCGGGTGCAGCGGGAGGTGTACCGGCGGCTTGGCGAGGCAGATGCCCGGGGTTCAATATTCAGGCGACTTTTCAAGCAGATCATGCTCCATTCGAATGAAGAGATCTCCCACGAGGTGGCGCAAAAGGCCACCTCAGCGATCTGGGGCCGGGTAGTCGGACGGTTCATGGCTACGACGACGGCCCTAGTCGCTTATATCGTCTTTTTCCGGTTTCTAGTCGCACCTTATCTCATCACCCAATACACAAAGCTCACGGTCTGGCAAGCACTGCTCTATCCGATTGCCTACGCTTCCGATTACTTCTTCGGCACCTCCTTCGTGAAGTATGTGCACTCTATCCGGTTTCGGCTGTTCGGTTGAAAGGGTCCCGGTACTTCGGAGCAGGATGTCGAGAAATAAACAGGAATCTGTGAGGTGGGCGCCGTGAACTGATAAGGGGATTAAGTACGCGGGGAGATAAGGAGCGTTTAACCGACGGACCAGACATCCAATTCACTCGTTTGTCCACGTTCAGATCGGTTCGCAGTTCACGTGCACTTTTCAAGTAGGATTCTGAAATTTAGTCAACACCACTACAGGATTGTAGGTGTAGCCGAGTTTTATATAATATTAGCGAGGGCAATAAATTCATTTTGTATCATGTATCATTGCATTTTGTAATAAAGTTTTCTGTCAACAACAACTTCCTTAATCAGTTGTAGTATCCATTATTAGCAACACATAAAGTTTCAAGCTGAATTCAACAACATCTGCCAAAAAAATCCCCGATCATGATGCACTGGGATGTCAGGCACACCCTTGTTCCCTAGGAGCGCCAAGGCATAGGCACCTGTCACGAATGATGATTTTACCCTTTTTTTATCCTTTTTGACCTTCTGACCAGTCTGATCTTCGAACCCATCCTAACTCCCTCGCGGGACTGCAGAGCGCCCTTGGCACACAGTTCTCTTTTATCCCAGTTAGGCTGATCGCCCTATGTAATTGATTGTATTACAGATCGCACCGGTTCATGAGTTAATACTTTCATCAGATTGACATTCATATAAAGTCGCGCAACAATTAAATTATTGAAAAGGCTTCTCGTTCTTGGGTGAAATTTGCATAAGAGTTCGAGGAGCGAGGATAATTGTGTTTATCCACGGTCCGTGGATGATCCTGCGGATTCCGCCGCTCTCACGAAGAGAGGGGGTGAGAGGGTAGACGCGTCAAGTGTTGGCGTCAGTGCGGCGGCGGGAAAGTACAATGGTACCCGGAAAAAACACCCAATGATCGATGATATCGAAGACCTCTTCAGTCCGGTGACCGGGCATATCGAGGAAATGAATTTCATCGTGGAGAGTACACAAGAAAGGAGACTTCAAATGAAAACAACGAACGTCGTTCTTGTCCACGGTGGCTTCGTGGACGGCTCTGGTTGGGAAGGTGTCTATAAAATCCTGAAGAAGGACGGCTACACGGTCAGCATCGTTCAGAATCCGACGATATCTCTTGCCGACGATGTCGCCTCAACCAAGCGCATTATCGCCCTACAGAATGGCCCAGTGGTTCTCGTCGGCCACTCCTACGGTGGAGTAGTGATCACCGAAGCCGGCAACGATCCAAAGGTAGCGGGGCTTGTCTATATCACCGCCTTTGCCCCGGACAAGGGTGAGTCTGTGTCTACGCTTATCAAGGATCCACCGCCGGGCGCGCCTGTGCCTCCGATACTGGCGCCGCAGGACGGATATCTCTTCCTCGACAAGGCGAAGTTCCCCGCCTCATTCGCGGGTGACTTGGACTTTGAAAAGGCCGCATTCATGGCAGACTCCCAAGTCCCATGGGGCCTGGACGCGCTCAACGGCACGATCAGCGAGGCGGCTTGGAAGACCAAGCCGAGCTGGTACCTTGTTGCCACCGACGACAAGATGATCCCGCCGGCGGCTCAGCGCTTCATGTCCAAGCGCGCTGGTTCGACTGTCATCGAGGTCGCAGGCAGTCACGCGATCTACGTGTCGCAGCCGAAAGCGGTGTCCGCACTCATCGAAAAGGCCGCCTAGGAAGGAGTGAAAGCGGTAGCGAACTAAGCCTAGCGATCGCGGGGAAGAAGGCGACTTGGGTGGTGACATGTGGCATCAAACCCTCAGATGGGTAAATAGCGACCGCACAGCGAAACCCAAACACGTCGTTGGAACACTGTGCTGGTCGCTTATTTTTTAGCAACGATCCGAAGGTGATTGCGATTGAAGAATTGGACGTTGAAAAAGGCGGGAACCTATGCGGAAACAGTAACAGAGAAAGAGAGGAACCGACCATGTTCGAGAAATTAATGACGGCAACATTGCTGGTCCTGCCGTTCGTGGTTAGTCGAGTCACCGCAGGCAGTGTGCCACATCTTGAAAAAGCGACCTTTGCGGGCGGATGCTTCTGGTGTATGGAACACCCCTTTGATGAGATTCCAGGTGTTGTATCGGTCACATCCGGATATACAGGTGGACAGAGAAAGAACCCGACATATGAAGAGGTCTCAGCAGGAGGGACCGGACACGCAGAGTCAATTCAGGTCGTCTATGAACCGATAAAAGTGTCATATGAGAAACTCCTGAAAGTTTTTTGGCATAATATTGACCCAATAACTCAAGACCGCCAATTCTGTGATTCGGGACATCAGTACCGAAGTGCAATCTTCTATCACACAGAAGAACAGCATCAGTTGGCATTGCAGTCAAAGGCGCTTTTGGAGAAGAATGAGACCTTTAAAGAACCTATAGCAACAGAAATTGTGCAAGCCACCGAGTTCTACCCCGCCGAAGATTACCACCAACATTATTACAGGAAGAACCCGATTCGTTATAAATTTTATCGTACCACGTGCGGTCGTGACCGGCGGCTTAAGGAACTTTGGGGTAATGAGGCGGGACATTAATCCTAAAACCTCAGTTCTTACTTGCAGTCATGACAGCTTCCTGTAGTGTTGGAGTTTCCATTCTTCGCATTAATCAAGACTTCATTCCGAAATCGTCAGCGCATGATCCCTCAAAACCCTTCTTTTGTTCTTTATCTTATTTATAGAATCAATTATACTTAGTAAAAATTGGGGTCTCGTATCGCATGATCCTCAAGTATCTGCACGAAGGATAATCAAAGGGAGGAGACGGTATGCTCAATGAACCATATCTAACCCAAATTGCTAGGGCTATCCAACTATCGGTCGCTCCTGTTTTTCTGCTGACTGCTATAGGAACGACAATCGCTGTCCTTACTAACCGATTAGCCCGCATTGTTGACCGGGCGCGCATCCTAGAAGAACGTATGGTTTCCACGCCCGCGCAGGGAGAGGCTGCAATCCACTCAGAGCTCGCACAGCTTTCCCAACGAGCTAAACTCGTCAACTTGGCCATTACGCTTGGAACCGTATGCGCAATTTTAATATGCTTGATGATCGCTTCTATGTTCATTGGGGTTTTTCTCTCACTCAATCTCGCTGTGTTTGTCTCTTTACTTTTCGTGGCCGCCATGTTCGTTTTTATAGGAGCTCTTTTGGCCTTCTTACGTGAAATTTTTATCGTAATAAAAACAGTGCGGTTTGGGATAGGGAAGGATCCGCGCCAACCAGAGTGTCGTTGAGAAATTAGCCATCACGGTAGCGCTACAATTATCAGCTAGAATTCTGATAATCATATAAAGGGCACCTCCGAGCATATCAGAATCCAAAAGATTCTGATATGCTCTTAGGAAGAATGACCAATCCTATCCCAGGAGGTGCTTTATGAGATTGTACTTAGGAATCGATCTACATTCAAGTAATAGTTATTTGGGAATCATCGATGAAACCGGCAAGAGAGTATTCAAGAGAAAATTGCCGAATGATCCCGAGATGATTCTCGCTGTTCTTTCGCCGTACAAGAATGATATCGTCGGCATCGTCGTTGAGTCTACTTACAACTGGTACTGGCTGGTTGATCTTCTCATGGCGGAGGGATATACGCTGCATCTTGCCAATCCAACCGCGATACAGAAGTACTCAGGACTGAAATACGCCGATGACCAGCATGATGCATTTTGGCTGGCAGAAATGCTGCGACTGCATATCCTTCCGGAGGGTTACATTTATCCAAAGGAAGACCGACCTATTCGAGACTTGCTCCGGAAACGCAGCCACTTGGTGAAGCTTCGAACTTCGTTGGTGATTAGCCTTCAAAATATCATCACTCGCAATAATGGGGTCAGAATCAAAGGTGAACTGTTAAAAGCACTGACCACAGATCATGCTGCTCCGTTTCTCGAGGCCAATGAAGATCTTGCTTTGGCGGGAAAGGTTAGCAAAACTTCCATAGACTTTCTTACGCGCCAGATAAAAGCCATTGAAGCCAATATTGAGGGGAAAGTAGCACTTCGGGAGCCGTATGCTCAGCTGGTTACGATCCATGGCGTTGGCAAGATTCTGGGATTGACCATCATGCTTGAGACGGGTCCCATTAGCCGCTTTGACAAGGCGGGCAATTATGTTTCCTACTGCCGGAAGGTTTCGAGCAAGTGGATCAGCAACGATAAGGGGAAAGGCAAAGGGAACAGAAAGAACGGCAATAAATATCTTGCTTGGGCATTTTCTGAGGCCGCGGAACTGGCGCGGCGCTATTATCCAGAGGCCCGGGCGTTTTATAATCGGAAGTTGAAGCATACGAATGTCGCGATAGCGCACGGAGCACTTGCTCACAAGCTGGCGCGTGCAGCATATTATGTTATGAGGGACCAAGTGCCATTTATGCCCGAAAAATTGTTTGCATCGTAATTCAGGCTGGCTGGGACGGTGAACCTAATTCTATGCTGGCGAACCCAATATTCTGATTGGTAATCCGTCCCACCCATTATACAGTTATCAGCATCTTTGCTGCCCATGTTGTGAGCCACTCTATGCTGGCTAACAACCACAAAATCTGAGAATACTTCTTGGACGCAGCATGGAACCGAAGATTTTCTGGTCCGCCAAAAGGCGGAAGGGGTCAATGGATAACGTTTCACCAATGATCTTAATCCTGATGGGTGCATGGTGCAGTGAAGACTGACATCAAAACTGGATGAAACTCCGGCAATGGCAGGGATGTTCTTAACTTGGAAAAAACATCGACGAGAAAATTACATTTTCTCGTCAACGAGATAGCTTTTTCCCTTGACAGGTGCCCTTTAAATGGGTGCATAGATAAATTATCAACAGGACTGCAAGCTAGTAGGTGAAGCTGATGTTTTTTAAGCGTAACCCTCACACAAATGTTCTTCCTGAATCAGTCATAGTTTCCAATCTCCGCAACATACAAATTATCATCTAGAAATCGCTAAAGTCATCTATAAAAAACCACATCAGCTTAGTTGACAGGTCGCCTTGACTTGCAAACGTTTCGTGCTATAACAATAATATTAGTGGTACCAGGTAAGAAAGTCGTATGGCATATACCGGACGGCCATTTGACCTTTGTTAAAGATCAGACGGAATGGGAACAGCTCTCAAATTGTCTTTGAGATCTGGTTCAACTGGTAAAACGACAACAGGCGACATGCATCGCTTGACAAACTTAGACCGAATGAGGCTTATAACCAGGGACTCGAGAAATTCAAACCAGCTGCCTGACGCTGGCAACTCAAACAACAGAAGGACATTGCTTTTTTACTTCTCAGGCTGTCTCACGATTCCCGGCAACCTCAAAATGGACAAAATTGACAGCTGCAAGGTCTATGGTACTATCCCAATATAAACGATTGAAACTAAAAAGGAGGTCAATAAGTGATTTGCGTCGCTCTTTATGCATGCAAAACGAGAGGATAATATGAAAAATCCTTGATATATTACGTCTAATACGGAGCTGACTAATATGTTGAACACTGGTTGAAACTTGAGATAAGCGGCCTGAGACAATTCGACATCTTTTTTAACCTCAAGTCGAGGCTCATCCTAACCATTTCCATAGGAGAGACACCTTATGAAAGCGATAAGACTTAAAGGATCCGGTGGGCTCGAGCGCCTGACGATGGTCGAAATGGACGAGCCGCGTGCGCCACAGGAGGGCGAAATCCAGGTGCGGCTGCACGCGAGCTCGCTGAACTATCATGATTATCTGGTCGCGCTTGGGAAAATTCCAACCGCAGACGGCCTCATCCCGTTGACCGATGGAGCGGGAATTGTCGAAAGGATCGGGGAAGGCGTCAGCGAGTTTGCCGTGGGCGATCACGTCGTCTCCTGTTTTTTCCCCGAGTGGCAAAACGGCGAAGCCGAATCATCCAGGATCGCCAAGACGCCCGGTGATAGCTTGGATGGTTATGCGCGGGAGAGGGTGGTGCGGCCGGCGAATTGGTTCACTCGCGTGCCTAAGAATTACAGCTGTACCGAAGCGGCGACTTTGCCCACCGCCGGTCTTACGGCGTGGCGCGCACTTGTCAGTGATGGTCATTTGAAAGCCGGCGAGACGATATTGACTTTGGGCACGGGCGGTGTGTCGATGTTCGCCCTGCAGTTCGCAAAAATGATGGGCGCATTGACGATCGTCACTTCGTCATCGGATGAAAAACTGGCTCGCGCACGCGCTCTGGGCGCCTACCATACGATCAACTACAAGCAGCATCCAAACTGGGCAGATCAGGTTTTAGACTTGACCGACGGACGTGGCGTTGATCATGTCATCGAAGTGGGCGGTCCGGATACCCTGCCGCAGTCGATCAGCGCGTGCCGCATCGGCGGGCATATAGAGTTCATCGGCGTCTTGACGGGTTTCTCCGGTCCGATTCCGACCGCGGCGTTGTTGACTCGACAAGCGAGGCTTCAAGGGATGCAAGTCGGAAACCGCCAGCAGCAGATCGAGATGATTCGCGCTCTGGATGCCAATGACATGAAACCGGTCATCAATAAGACCTTTCCTCTACAAGACCTGATCGAGGCGTTTCGTTACGAAGCGAGCGGTGTGCATTTCGGCAAAATCTGCATCGAAATATGAATCGATACGAAGGCTTGATGGCAGAGGAGGCGCCGTTCGTCAGACGGTGCTTTCCTCGCTTCGCGGTGCGGCTAGTCATCAGGCGCGTGACGGGATCGAAGACCGTTGCCCTCGAATACTCACTGACCCCAATGGGGAAAATCATCATCGCCCCGCTCGGAGGCATGTGCCGATGGGCGAAACGTCACAGCAGGACTGTTACTGCCGAAGTGTGCCTGCTGGATTCGCACCAAATGCAAGAATTGCCTTCGCGGTGATAGTGCTGGCAATAAAAAATTCGGCGGAAAGCGCGACGCAGAGGCGACAGCATGACCGAGGTTAGCAAAGGAGAGGACGATGAAAAACATCATGAGAGATGAACTTGGAGCCCCTAAGGTAGTCGATCGGAGCACCTTCCAGGTCGAGCTGGACGCATTGCGGGTTCGGGAGAAGGCTCACACAAGAGAAGGCGACGCGATTGCGGCCGCCCGCCGGCGCCTCCCCATGGTCGAAGTGGATGGTGCGACACCGCTCATTGGCGAACGTGGCGCAGTGACACTATTGGACACGTTTGAGGGCCGCCGGATGCTCATCGCCTACTACTTCATGTGGCACACCGGCCACTCTGCGGCGGAGCAGTGCGAGGGGTGCACCTTCTATACATCGCAAGTCCGTGAGCTGTCTTTTATTCATTCTCGCGACGTCACTTACGCCACGTTTTGCCAGGGACCCTACGTAGAGAGCGCCCGGTACCGCGACTTCATGGGCTGGGAGATGCCTTGGTACTCGGCCCGGGACTCGCTCGATACTCTATTGGTTGGACGCCGGGTGGGCATGTTTCACCTCGTTTGTTACCTGCGACAAGGATCCAATGTCTATGAGACTTACTGGACGAATGGGCGCGGCGTCGAGGCGATGGATAACAGCTATCGGTTGCTCGACTTGACCGTCTACGGGCGGCAGGAGAGTTGGGAGGACTCGCCGATCGGCTGGCCGCAACGGCCGAAAGGCGAGCACAATTATCGTACTGATGGACGTCCTATCGCCCAGTGGTCTCGCCTGAAGGCCGGGTATTCGGACGACCTCAGAACCGGCAGGCGCTAAGCCTGTCCGAACACATAAAGCTACAAGTCGTATTTTTCAGCGCCATCTAAATATACGGGCGCCATCAGCCAACCTCAACTTTGCTGTATCAAGAATATTTTGTGCCATATCAAGGTGGCGGGGCCTCAATGTGGCTGGCAGCACAACTACTCGCAGGCACAATAGCGGCGGTAACTGGAATAGTCATTTTAAGTTTGCAAACAGCTCAATAAAGATAGTAAGGCACCTTGGAAAATAAACAGAGCCTAAGGAGGTTACACCATGGCAACTTCACGTGGGAACCAGTTGGCGCAAGACATCCGGCAGAAAGTAGAAGCCCTGAAGCAGGCATGCCAAGGAGTGGACGAGAATCTGGCCTTGCGCGCTCCGAAGGACAGGTGGTCACCCAAGCAGATTCTTTCCCACCTTTGCGGTCCCGAGGGTGTGGGACACCTGCCGATCCTCAGGGCCTTTGTCGACAGCGATACCCCTATGATAGATCTCGATACCGAAAATCCGTTCTTTACCGAAAATCGGGCGCGCATGAGCCTCATCGAACTTGTCGCGGAATGCGAGAGGAATTACCAAAGTGTGGCCAACTTCGCTGAGAAATTAACCGATGAGCAACTGGGAAGGAAAGCGCATATTCCGAAGCTGAAAGATTCTCCGTTGGGCGAATACCCAACTCTTGATGGGATGATCAATGGGCTGGGCGAGTACCACGTCCAGTTTCACATCGACCACTTGGTCGAGATTCTGGCTGCTCTTTCACGTGAGTGATGCCGAAGTTTCTAGCCACTGCAGTTTTGATCGAACTGCCAAACTGGGGAGCCTATCGGAGCTTTTACGGCAATCCGGCCTGTGCTAGGACCGGGGGGAGGAGCCCTATCCCAGCGCGAATAAAACGCGCCGGAAGAACCAGGAGCTCAAAACGAAGGACCCTACGGGTCATGGCTCAGCCCCGCATCAGCCTTTTAAGGAGGGCCGTATATGAAAATCGCTTTAATCTTTTTAGCCATTGCAATCGTCGCTTTCATTGTTTTATTCTTCATTCTTGCGGTAATTTCCAAGTCGGGAAAAGCACCTGGATTAGTCGCAGGGACTCTATCAAAATGCCCAAATAAGCCTAATTGCGTTTGCAGTGAGCAAAAAGATGATGTCAATCACTATATTGACCCCATAATTATTCCTCAAAACATCAAGTTTGAGACATTGCCCATTCTAAAAAATGTAATTCGATATATGGGAGGTACCATTTATGCTGAAAGTGAAAACTACATTGCATCTACGTTTTCGTCGTCAATTTTTGGATTCGTGGATGATTTTGAAATTAGAATCGATTCGATTCAAAAAGTGATCCATATTCGCTCAGCGTCTAGAGTCGGATATGGTGATGCGGGTGTTAATAAAAAGAGAACTGAGTTACTTAAAAAACTATATAATGAGAAGAGAGGCTAACCAGTCACTCAATGCGACGCCAAAAAAATAGCGCGCATTAGCTTTGGCGTTCATATGTACTTTCCAAGTCGTAGTTTGCATTGATTTTTAGTCAACACCGGTGCAAGCTAGTAGGTGTTGATCGGATCGACATGGGCGGTTATGAAGTGGTTAATACGGTTTGAAGTGTGCATTCAAAGGTCCTTCCTTTAAGGTGCATACAGACAGGTTATGACGTAGTCTAACCTTCTAACTGTAATTGTGAAGGAAAAACGAGATGAAAATATATTTCCCATTGGTATTTGCTTTCATCGCATTCTTTTTTCTTTTCATTGGTATTAAGGTTGTTATATCAAAAAGACCCTTGTTTATGCCATCAAAGTATTTCTTTGCCTTTATAGTGCTTGCATTCTCTCCGCAATTCGTAACCACAGTGGATATGTTTTTAAAGGGTCTGCCAGGCAAAATAGGACTAATCTTCTTGATAAGCCCCATTCTCTTCGTTTGTCTTCTAGTTTTTTTTTGGATCCTAATGAAGGGATACATGGCTATTGGAGTATCAGATGATTCTTTTAGGGATGCAATTCACTTTTCTCTCAAGAGGATTAACCAACCATTCGAGGAAAAGCTGTCTGCCATTAAGCTCACGGCGATAAACACAATTCTGCAAATTGCGATCCAATCTTGGATTGGCTCCGCACAGCTTAGGCTCAAGCAATCAAAGGATACAAAATTGTTAACAGAAATTATAGCAGGAATGAACGAATACTATATTAACAATAATATTAAACCGAATAATGTTATTTCTACTTTCTACATTCTCATCGGTTTTTTTATGTTGGTGTTCGCAGGAGTCTTTTTTTATGCCTTTTTGTAACAAGGAAGCCTATGTTCTAAAATCAAGTCTGACATTGAAGTATGTGGTGCACTCTTCTTCCTGAGCTATACACTTGGTACGATTTTGCCAAGAGTGTAACTTTCACTCTGTATTTGTCGATCTATCCGTAACATACCCCATCACTCTCGTTGACATCGTCTTAAATCGGGCATATATTCGTGCAACAAATACAGTTTGGCTGAAAATTCAAGACTTGTGTCTATAATGCGATTCATGCTCCTGAACATTTGAAGGGAACCCTTAATGACGATTTCCCCATCCAAGACGGAAAAAGTTTTTTGGCAGCAAACCGTTCCTGAACTCCTAAAACAATTGAATGCGACCTCAGATGGACTCACGAGCGGCGAAGCGACTGACCGGCTGAAGCGGGTCGGCCCGAATACGCTACGACCACCGCGAAAGCGTGCGTTGGTCCTCCAATTCCTTGCCAGATTCAAAAACCCCTTGGTCATCATCCTTCTTGTTGCCAGTGCAGTCTCAGCATTCACCGGCGATGTGACTAGCTTTTTGATCATCAGCGCCATTGTTATCATGAGTGTGACCCTAGACTTTATCCAGGAGCATCGGGCAGGCAAGGCTGCAGAACAGCTTCGCCAGTCGGTTGCCATCCGCGTCCATGCCTTGCGTGACGGGAAAAGTATGGAAATTCCCGTAGCATCGCTCGTGCCAGGGGATGCGGTGCTTCTTGCGGCAGGGGACCTTATCCCGGGGGATGGTCGAGTGCTCGCATCAACGGATTTCTTTGTGAACCAGGCGCTCCTGACAGGGGAATCCTATCCTGTTGAAAAGTTTTCGCGCGACCTGCCCGATGCAGGGCAGGACATGGCTGATGCAATCAATTCTGTTTTCATGGGCACGTCTGTGGTCAGTGGCTCTGCAACGGTGCTGATCTGTTGCACCGGGCCGAATACCTCGTTAGGTGAGATTGCGGACACACTCACGACAAAGGCCCCTCCCACCTCATTCGAACAGGGCACCCAGCGTTTCGGGCTTCTTATCATGCGGTTTACGATCCTGCTCGTACTCTTTGTCGTTCTCGTCAACGCCTACTTCCACCGGGCATGGCTCGAATCATTTCTATTTGCTGTGGCACTTGCAGTCGGTCTCACCCCCGAGCTCCTTCCCATGGTGGTTTCCGTGACCCTGGCACGGGGCGCCATGAGAATGGCAAAGAAGAAGGTGATCGTAAAGCGGCTGGAATCTATCCATAACCTGGGGAGCATGGATGTGCTTTGCACTGACAAGACCGGGACACTCACTGAGGCGAGAATCCGGCTCGAGCGTCATATAGACGGCCTCGGCCTCGCAAGCAGCCGCGTTCTTGAACTGGCATTCCTGAACAGTAATTTCGAGACCGGACTGCGTAGCCCTATGGACGACGCTATCCTTGAACACAAAGAAATAGACATCACATCATGGAAGAAGATCGATGAGGTCCCTTTCGATTTTGAACGGAGACGGGTTTCCGTGATCATTGATAATGGTGAGAAGAGAATTCTCGTTGTAAAAGGCGCGCCCGAGGACATACTCAAACTCTCTACTCAGTATGAGGAGGACTGCGGTGAACATCTCAAGACATTGGAAGAGTCCAGCCTGGCACGTGTGCAAACACTATCAGAATCTCTCGCACGAGAGGGCTTCCGGGTTCTCGGCGTTGCATGGAAGCGGGTAGAACAAACTGAACATCATGCCGTGATAAATGATGAAACGGAGCTTGTCTTTGCCGGTTTCGCCGCTTTTCTCGATCCTCCGAAAAAAAGCGCTCAAGAAGCATTAAAAAAACTTGCCCAGGCCTGTGTGTCAATCAAAATTGTGACCGGCGACAATGAACTGGTGACTCGGCATATCTGCGAACAGCTCGATCTCCCGATCATTGGCGTAATGACCGGCACGGAAATGCAGGAAATGAACGATCAGGCTCTTTCAGCTCGGGTAGAGGACGTGAACCTTTTCTGTCGCGTTAACCCTTCGCAAAAGAACCGGGTCATTTTAGCCCTGAAGCAGCGCGGAAGAGTTGTCGGTTACATGGGAGACGGAATTAATGACGCACCTTCGCTCCATTCGGCCGACATAGGGATTTCCGTGGATAGCGCCGTGGATGTTGCAAAGGGGTCGGCTGAGATGATCCTTATGGAGCAGGACTTGAATGTACTCTACGAAGGCGTGATCGAAGGTCGGCGCACCTACGGAAATATCATGAAATACATTGCCATGGGAACAAGCTCCAACTTCGGCAACATGTTCAGCATGGCCGGAGCAACGCTCTTTTTGCCTTTTCTCCCTATGCTGCCGGTACAAATACTTTTGAACAACCTCCTGTACGATGTATCTGAAATACCTATCCCGCTCGACAGCGTTGATGAGGAATACCTAACTCATCCGCGGCACTGGAACATGAAGTTTATTCAAAATTTTATGCTGGCCATAGGACCGGTCAGTTCCCTCTTCGACTTCCTCACTTTTTACATCATGCTTCATTTGTTCCATGCCGGGGAAAAGCTTTTTCAGACCGGGTGGTTCGTAGAGTCCATGGCTACCCAGGTGCTCGTCATTTTCATCATCCGGACCCGCAGAAATCCCTTCAAAAGCCGTCCCAGCTTCTGGCTTACCCTGTGTTCGCTTTCGGTTGTACTGCTGGCCCTCGCTTTCCCGTACACGCCGATCGGCAGATACTTCGGGTTCGTGAAACCACCATTATCATTTTATTTGATTCTTATCGGTCTTGTGTTCTTCTACCTCTTTGCCGTGGAGGGTATCAAGCAATGGTTCTATCGCAGATTTGTGGAATGATTATTGGAATTGAAAGCATTTACCCACGGGCAGATAATAGTTTCAGTAGATTCCTTGCTTTAACAGCGAGTCAGGAGATCCGTGTTATTAAATAAAATTCTGTTTGAAGTATTGGTTATATGATATAGCCGGCTTATAAAGAGTACTTCCATGCCCGTGTCAAAAACGGCATCGAAAGCTGGCCCGATGGAATATTGGCCGATTATGCCCGGTTGGTGGAACTCCTCATGGAGTTCGGGCCGAATTTGCGGATGCCGCATTCGCGTGCCATGGGCGACGGTCTCTTTGAGTTGCGGCCGCGCGGTCGTGAAGGTATCGGGCGTGCATTATATTGCTTCGTTATGGGCCAACGCATTGTGATGCTTCATGCCTTTATAAAGAAAACGCAAGAAACCCCGGAAAAGGAACTGCGCCTTGCCCAGAAAAGAATGAAGGAGGTATGAAATGGCTGATTTAAAATATAAACCCGTCCCCCATGATCATGAGGCTTTCCTCAAAAAAGCCTCGAAACGGAAAGAAAGGAAAGCATACGAGGATTTGGAAGAAGAGTGTCGGCTAACCCGTGAAATGCTTGCCGCCCGTTCCAAGTTTGGGCTCACTCAGGAAGCTGTTGCTGAGTTAATGGGGACGACCAAAAGTGCTGTATCACGCTTGGAAGCTGCAGGTAAGCATGCTCCATCGCTGACTACGCTCAAGAAGTACGCGCGTGCAGTCGGCTGTCGTTTGGAGATCAAACTGGCTCCCAACACGCGCAATACCAAGCGCTCAACGCGGGGCGCCAAAAAGCAGGCGGTTGGTTAGCTTCGTGTTCCTGTGAAATGAGGAGAATTTTGAAGTATGCGGTGCGGACATCTTCCTTTTCCTAAGGAGGTTGTCAAGTTTTTTGAAGCAAAAGGCCCGTCATTAATGACGGGCCTTTTGTGTTGCAGAATGTATGACTTTTCCCGCTCGTTATTATGAAATAGCGGTATAGTTCATATTACTTCGTTGCAGGAGCTGCTGCTGGAGCGGCAGCTTCTTTTTTGTGCTTCTTGACGTGCTTTGCCTTCTTGGCCAGTGTAGTTAGAAGAGCCAAAAAATGCCGGATGCATCAAGGCGGCATCCGGCGTCGCTTTCTCACGCAGCTTTTCCCACCTTGCTCCTCCACTCCAGGGTGATCTCCTTGACGAAATCGTCAAAGCTGCGGGGCTTGCGTCCAAGTAGCTTCTCCGTCTTTTCGAGATCGTCCTTCGAGGCGATCATTCCGTTATCTTGGAAGAACTGAAACATGATACGCATATCGGCAATTAGGAACTCCGGCATCATGCTTTTTGACTTCTCTGCCCAGGCATCGAGGTTCTCCCCGCTGTAGCGGATCTCACGTCCCAGATGCTTTGTGTAGGTCTTGGCGATCCCTTCTCCGGTCAGGGTATCAGGTCCGTGGACTTCATACGTCCGACCCTCGTGGCCTGATTTCATAAGAGCGTTAATCGCACAGTCGGCGATGTCGCGCACATCGACCCGGTTCAGTCCTTTCTTACCGATGGGCTGGGGATAAAGACTGTACTGCATGATGGCGGACTTCAACCACAGGTCGTTCTGGAAGAAGTTGTTTGGCCGAAGGATCGTATAGGCGATCCCCGATTCCTTGATAGCCTTTTCCACTGGGAGTTTGCTTCGGAAGTGCGGTATTCTATCCGAACCCTCAGGCATGCAGACCGACATGTAAACAATCTTTTTGACCCTGGCGGCCTTTGCTGCAGACACGGCAAGGAGCCCTTCATCGGTCTCGTTCGGTCCCACTGCATTCAGCAGAAACACTCTGTCGATGCCGTCAAATGCAGCAGCGAGCGAGTGGGGATCATCAAGGTCCGCCCTTGTCCCTTCCACGCCGCTGGGCAGTTTTTCCAGTTTATCCGGGGAATGACTCAAGACCCGTACGGATTCCCCTTGCTTCAGCAGGCCGGCTACCACCATGCTTCCTACCATACCTGTTCCACCTATGATCAGTGTTTTCATTTTGTACCTCCCTTCGCTGCTCACCGGAAGTCTTCGTAAAATTTAGGGGATGTTTAATCGAGTTGGATGCGAAGATGCTTTTGTGAGAGAGATGACTTAAGTCTGACACCAATAGACCGGTATGTCAATGAATCCGGGAAAGATAGTGTCCATTAGTACTGCATACTGGAGATATTATCGAACACGACTATTCGTATCATGAACAGTTTCCACAATTCGGATTGAAATGAGCAATTATTTAATTCATAATATCTCGCAATCAACTTCCTGTAGCTAATGACGATGCCAAGTTTATAACACTGTAATTTGCAACCTGTAGTTAGCACTTTTTGCGACGTGATAAAACAGAAAAGACGGGAGGAATGATTCATTCCTCCCGTCTTTTTGAAATCGTTTTTTTATAGTCCAGAAGATTGAACTATTTTTTACTTTCTCCGCGGGTGGGACCAGTTCTCCTTCAAGGATGATATTCGTAATCAGTCGGAGAGACCGCCTGAATCATACCTGCTTTCTTCCATAGTATGTGCTTCTTTAGACCATCTAGACCCTCGGCGCACAATGGCTAGTTCTTCACTTTTTATATTCTCGCGTATTCGGCGGAACATGTAAATGATTTTATTTCAATTTACCCTTGTCTCCTTCCGATATTACGAGGCATGAAACTGATCCCTTTTTCGCTATGTCACCGGATTTGATCTCGCCTTCCACAACCTCTCCATTTATATAATTTTCTCCCATGAACGAAAGCACCTTGATTTTTCCTACCTCTTTCATGTCACCGGACTTTTCTTCTCGATAAACAGTAAGAATATCATTAACAGCTATCGCATTTTTTACTACTGCTGTGCCGCTGTGAAATAAATATGCTGTCGTGCCCACCTCCATGAATCCTTCAGCAACCTTCTCTTCGCGTTCCCCCGGGATGGGCGAAAAAGAGACGGCATTTACCACCAAAGGGAGACCCATAGCTATTGAGAAAATCATAGCGGCGAAAATCTGCGCGCTTTTTTTCATATTTTGCCTCTTCACTGTTTTGGTAGTCCATTGAGAGTCCTGGTTCAGTTTGAGAAAATTGCCCCAGGGCTCTCCAAAGACTTCCGAAATCCTTTTATTAGTTCTTTTCATTACCATCTATACATCGCGGCGAGTGCGAAGGTGTCCTGTGTTTTCTTTGTGCCGTTGTCAAACGAGTCTATGTTCGACGTATCATGCCGATACTCAGGCCG
>Ga0209415_10006987_pt1 | contig 19860 bp, 17 predicted proteins | sample PeaSoiSIISIP2007_FD_187696 | JGI IMG/M metagenome (GOLD analysis project Ga0209415, IMG submission 187696) | Peat soil microbial communities from Weissenstadt, Germany - SII-SIP-2007 (SPAdes) (version 2) | ecosystem: Environmental > Terrestrial > Soil > Wetlands > Peat | place: Germany... | reverse complement strand
TGCTCGGAGGCGCTGCCTTCCAGCTTCTTGATACGGTCGCGCCGATAGTCGTTCTCGCGCTGGAGATTGGCATTCTCTTCTTCCAACTTGCGAATCTCGGTCCACCTTTGCTTGAGAGCGGGAAGGCCTTGGGGACCGCGCAGCGCCATCAAGCCATAGACGCCGATTACTGCGAAAACGATCAGCAGGAGGGCCCGGCGTACAGAGTTACTCATTCAGTGCAGTATTAGTCCTTACATTTGTTTATAATCCTCTTTTGCGAAAAGATCCAGAGCAACAGCGAAAAAACTTGCCATGACCGACAAAATCGTCGTACTCAGCACCTGCGGGTCGTCCAAGGAGGCACATCGGATGGCGCATGCGCTGGTCGAAAAACGGCTGGCGGCTTGTGTGAACATCATCCCCGGTGTGCACAGTGTCTATCACTGGAAAGACGCCATCGAAGAAGAGGAAGAAGTGCTCCTGGTGATCAAGACCAGCCGGCCCCTGCTCGACGATCTGCGAACCGAAATCGAGCGGCTACATTCCTATGAAGTGCCGGAAGTGATCGCGATGCAGGTGGTGGATGGCTCGGAACGCTATCTGGCGTGGCTCGAACGCGAGCTGGCCCACAAGCCCAGTTTGTAGACGCGGCGACCGAGAGTGATTGGACGAGCAGGGGTAGCGAGGCCTATTCACGGTAGCGGATCAGTGCATCGTCCAAACTGTCCTTGAGCGGGCCGAGCCAGGGCTCGTAGTTCCGCCACTGGAGGAGCGCGTCGCGGAAAATCGGCTGGCGAACCTGCTCTGAGCTTGCCGTGCGGACACCACGTTTCGTCTTGTAGAACTCGACGCAGGCCGGTTCGAATTCAAGGCCGCAGAATTCCAGGATGCGCCCCACGTTTCCCTCGAGATCTTCCACGAGGTCCTCATACCGGACTCGGAGTATTCGCCCGGGAAGCACCGCGTCCCAGTGTCGCATCAGCTCGAGGTAGGTCCGGTAGTAGCGGGCGATATCCCCGATGCTATAGGTGAACTCCTGCCCTCTGGCAAACAACTGCTTCAGGTTGCTAAAGCAGCACGCCATGGGCTCGCGCCGCACGTCGATGATTTTGGCGTTCGGCAGCATGAGATGGACGAGCCCGATGTGGCGGAAGTTGTTTGGCATCTTGTCGATGAAGAAGGGCTTATGCTGACGATAACCGCGCGTGTCCGTCATGTAGCTCTGGCCGAGCCCGCGGAAATCTTCGGGCGCAAGTTCGGCTAGCACGCCCGGGTACTTCCCCCGCATTCCCAGCACGATGCGCTGGATTTCGGCGAGTTCCTGGGTGCCCTCAACCCGCGAGTGGGAGGCGAGAATCTGCTCGATCAGTGTGGATCCGGAGCGTGGCAGCCCGACCATGAAAATCGGATCCGGGTCCGGCACGCCGACACCCACGCGCTCGGCGAAGAACTGCGCCGTACACACCTCGATCTGCTGGCGTGTGTTCGTTTCGGCGATGTCCGGATGGTAGCGGCTTTCGGCGCGCTTGAGTGCGTTGCCGCGCTCGTAAAATTGCCATGATTCCGCATACTCGTTGCGGTCCTCGAACGCCTTACCGAGCGCGAAGCACAGATGGTAGCGATCGACAGGGTTTGAGGCCGGCGCGGCTTCCTCGGCGCGCATGTGCGCAATCTCGTTCTCGGAACAGCGATAGGTCTTGAGATTGGCGAGGCTCCACCATGCATCGCCAAAGCTCGGTCTAACGGCCGCCGCCATTTGGTAGGATTCAGTCGCCTCCTTCCGCCGTCCGACGGTCTTCAGGGAGTGGCCGAGCGACACGTACAGATCGGCGGACTCGGGCGACGCGGCCAGCAATTGGCGATACAGCGTGATCGCGGGCTCATGTTCTCCGAGGCCGACACACGCGGCTGCGTAGAGTGAAAGATAATCCTTGTTGGCAGGTTCAAGGCTCAGCAGGCTGTCGATCTCTTCACGCGCCCGCAGATATTTTTGCCGGTCAATCAGCACACGGGCTAAGTCCAAACGTGCAGCGATGTAATTCGGCGCGAGCTTCAGAGCGGCTTCGAGTAGCGATTCCGCGTCATCCAGCGCGTCGCATTGGTGCTCGATTCTGGCCAGCAGCCGCAGCGCCTCGGCATCGTCGCTGCACTTGAGCAAATATGGCCGGAGGATGTTCTCCGCCGCGGACAGGTCGCCGTCCGAGAACAGCCTCCCGGCCTGCACCACCTCGGGCGCCAGGCGTTTCAGGGAGGAGACGCGCCCGGCCGCAGTCGCTGCATTTCTTAAATCCCCCGTTATGCGATACAGACGTTCGAGCATGCTCCAGCTCGCCGCCAGAGCCGGGTTGATGTCCACGCCCCGCAGAAAGGCATCGATCGCGCGGGGCGCGTCTTGCAGCGTCATGAAGCAATAACCGCGCTCCTGGTAGAGGAGGCTGAACCGTGCGTGCTGTTGCTCCAGCCGCTGCAAGGTTTTGAGCGCCTCGTGTATCCGGTTCAGGCATCGCTGGTTGGCGGCGATCAGGTACAGGGCGTCGCGGTTTGGGGGCGCTGCGTCCGCCAGCGCTTCGGCCGCAGCGAGCGCTTCCGAGTGCCGGCCGCTCTTACTTAGCTCACGGATGCGGCTCAACTCGATTTCGATCGGCGACGATTGCATGTACCCACTTATGATACCGGCGCTCGATAGCGTCTATAACGCATCAAAACAAGATTCATCGCGAATTCACCGAGGTGTCATCGGCCCGCGACAGTATTTCCCTAGTCTCATATCTGGCTGGGCAAGCATCGGTCAGCGATAGCTCGGGACCGGCTTTTTCAGAACCGCAAAATCCTACTCATTAAAAGGGAGGCACTTCATGAGCCACACCGATCGGCGTACATTCTTGCAGTTGATGGGCATGACCGCCTTAACGACTACGCTGAAGACGAACATCGCCAAGGCGCTCGATATTCCGGCAAACAATCGCACACGGAGCATTCGCGACGTTGAACACATCGTCATCCTTATGCAGGAGAACCGCCCGTTCGACCATCATTTCGGCACCCTTCGCGGTGTGCGCGGCTTCAACGATCCGCGCGCGGTCACCATCAATCTCCCGCTCGAGAGCGGCCCCGGCACCACTCCTGCCTCGGTCTTTTTGCAGCCGGCCGGCGCGGCGAACGTGGCGGCAGGATATGGAGTGCCGCCGGGCACCGTGGGTGGCCCTTCGGATGGGGCGGATGTGATCCCGCCGTTCCGCGTGAATCCGGAAAGCGTCAGCCCGGGTCTGACGAGCTTGGGCCTGACCTATCTGCCGGGAACCGATCATGCTTGGGGTGCCACTCATGCCGGCTGGAACCAGGGTCAGTATGACAGCTGGGCGGTCCAGAACGGTCCGATGGTCATGTCGTACATGACGCGCGATGACCTCCCGTACCACTACGCTTTAGCGGATGCCTTCACGGTAGGGGACGCCTACCACTGCTCGATCATGGGACCAACTAATCCGAATCGCTGCTACCTGTGGACGGGCTGCATCGGCAACGTGAACTACCTGGGCAGCGGGGGTACCGACGGCCTAGGCGCCGGCCCGGTCACCTACAACGGCCTCAGCGTCAACAACGCGTACTTCGTCTGGGAAACGTTCCCGGAGGTGCTGCAGGCGGCCGGCGTGAGCTGGAAGATATACCAGGACCTCGCGGGTGCAACTTTCGCGCCGGATTTCGGGGACGGAACGGGCAATTCCTTCGCCGGCAACTACACTGACAATTCGATGCTTTATTTCAATCAGTACCTGACGGCCGCCGCGGGCACGCCGCTATTCGACAACGGGGCTACGGGCACGGAGATCATCAACACCATCCCGAGTTCGTCGGCCCCCGCGCCGGCCTGGCAGGCCTGGGCCGAAGACCTGTTCGACGAATTCCGAAGCGACGTGAAAGGCGGCAAACTGCCGCAGGTTTCCTGGATCGTGGCGCCGGCCGGTTATACCGAACACTCGGATTACCCCATCAACTACGGCGCCTGGTACATCTCCCAAATCTTCGGCATCCTGGTGTCTAACCCCGATGTGTTCAGCAAGACCGTCCTCATCCTCAACTACGATGAGGCCGACGGGAGCTTCGACCATATTTCGCCGCCGGTCCCCCCGCAAACAGCAGCGAATGGGGCGTCCACTGTGAGCATCGAGAACGAGATCGTCACCACGTCGACCCCGAACGGCCCAATCGGCCTCGGAGTGCGTGTGCCGTTCGTCGCGATCTCGCCCTGGAGCAAGGGAGGCTACGTCAATTCCCAGGTCTTCGATCACACGTCGGTGATCCAGTTCATCGAGAAGCGGTTCGGAGTCTTTGAGCGCAATATCTCTCCGTGGCGCCGTGCGGTGGCGGGTGACCTGACGTCGGTGTTCAACTTTTCGAACCCGAATGACGATCACGCCCAGCTGCCGAGCACTAACGGCTATCTGCCGTCGCCGTTCGAACTCGCGGGCGGAAACGTCAACAGCTTCCAGCCGACTCTGAGTAGTGTGATCCTCGGCGTGCCGGCGCAGGAAAAAGGCATCCGCCCGGCGCGCGCCTTGCCCTACGAGTTGGATGTTCATGCATCGGTCAATGCTTTGACCAGCACAGTAAGCCTGACGTTCCTCAATACGGGCCGCGCGACGGTGGTCTTTCAAGTGCGTTCCGGTAACCCTGCCGATCTAGTTCGCTATTACACGGTGGAACCCGGCAAGACGCTGGCTGATACGTGGAACGTTGGCTTGACCTATAACCTGTCGGTTTACGGCCCCAATGGCTTCGTGCGTTATTTCAATGGCAGCATCGGCTCCGACGCCGCGGCTCTCGATGTTCGATCCAGCTATGAAGACGACGATGATCGCGGCTCAATCAAATGGAAAATCACCAATCTCGCCGTCAAAGACGCCGAAGTAAGCGTACTCGATGCCTATACAGGCCAGTTGAGGACGCGGACTCTCGATCCTCACGAGACGTTTGAAGACGAGTTGTCGCTCGATGATTTCCATGGTTGGTACGACCTCATCGTCACGGTTGAGGGAGACCCCACCTTCAAATACCGGCTTGCGGGTCACGTCGAAACCGGACGGGACAGCTACTCGGATCCGGCTCTCGGCGGCCTGGTTACCCTGAAGGGCTGATCCGTCAGCTTGGGGCGCGCGAGCGGGGTATTACGCGCCCTTGGGCAACTGGAGCAGGTATTTGCAGATCCCATCCAAATCCGGCGCGGCGAATTTATAAGGCGGCATGATAGTGCCTTTGGTCACGCTACCGGGATCGGCGAAGTGCTTTTCAAGCCAGGCGCGATCGTGGCGCACACCAACTCCATCCAGAGCCGGCGCCAGCGTCGAGCCCGCCCCGTTGATCTGGTGGCAGGCGTCGCAGTGGTTCGATTGATAGACCGTCGCGCCTTGGATCACGAAATCCGGCGCCGATTGCAGTGCCTGTTCGTTTTGGGGCTTTAATTTGAGCACGAACTGGGATAGCGCGTTTAGATCGGCGGTGCTTAGATCAATCGGCGGCATGGCGCTGCCGGGCACCACCCGCGATGGATTCTTGAAATGAGGAACCATCCAAGTGACATTGCGATGGTCGGCGGGCATCTTGGTAAGGTCCGGCCCAATGCCGTTCTGTCCGGCCCCCGGATGACAGTTGGTGCAGCCTTCTTTCTTGAAATGTCCGAGACCAATCAGTTCTTGCGGAGTCAAACGCTGCCAGGCGGCTACTTTGGCCGGGGCAGGCGCGGCAGCGCTGGGGGCCTGGACCTGGGGATTGGGGATTGTTGAAGATACGGTCTCTGGTTCAGGAGCGGTGGTGTCTTCGGCTGATTCCTGATTCTTGGGCGTCGTTACAACCGCGGCGGTGGTCAGGCCGGTCCAGGCAATCACGGCAAGAAGTACAAAAGAGATCGCAAATGTTCGTTTCCCGAGCCGGATCATCGGCCCGCGATCAATGAAGGGAATCAAGAAAAGCGTCAGCACCGCCACGCCGGGCAAAACCACGCTGCCGACAGTTTCCAAAGGCCCCTTGAAGAATTTTAGCGTCTGGAACAGGAACAAAAAGTACCATTCCGGCCGTGGGATATAGGCCGTGTCGGTGGGATCGGCCAGCCGCTCGAGCGGAACCTTGGCCACCACCGCCATGACGAACAAAATGATGAACGCGACCGCGACACCGACCGTGTCCTTGAAAACCTGTTCGGGAAAGAATTTGCGTTTGGGGGCGATATCGCCGACCGCCGCCGCAACACCATGCTTGCGCACCAGGTAAATGTGAATTCCGATGAGAATCATCGTTAGCGGCGGTAGCAGAACCGTGTGCAGAGCATAAAACCGTGAAAAGGTGACGTTGCCGACGCTGCCCTGGCTGCCCAGCAATCGCAACAGATATGGGCCGGCGATGGGGGCTTGTGAAGCGATCTGCGTGGTCACCACGGTGCCCCAATACGCGCGATTGTCCCAAGGCAGCAGATAGCCGGTGAGTCCGAACGCGAGGGTGATCAGCAGCAGCGTCACACCCACCATCCAGGTGGCTTCGCGCGGTTTCTTGTACGCGCCATAGATGAAGACCTGGATCATGTGGAGAACGACAATGATGAGCATCATGCTGGCGCCCCAATGGTGCAAGCCGCGGATCAACGGGCCGCCGGTCAGCTCCGTCATGATGTACTTCACGCTGTTGTAGGCTTCGCCCGGCGTGGGCGCATAATTGAAAGCCAGCAGGCCGCCTGTGAAAACCTGAATCACGAAGAAGAATACCGCCATGCTGCCGATGATCTGGTGCCAGCCGGCCGAAGCGGGGATGTCTTCGTACAGAAAATTCTTGATGGCGCTCTCGAGGCCGGTGCGATGTTCAAGCCAGTCAATAATCTTACGCATGGAGATCTTACGCGTGAGGCTCGGCTGGTCCGATATCGAGCTTCCCGCCCTGGATCCTGGTCATGAATCGATCGAGCGGGCGCGGCGCCGGACCGCCCAGCACTTGACCGTCAATCGAAAATGAGGACGTGTGGCATGGGCAGGCGAAGGTGTGGCTCGGATCGTCCCAGTGATACGCGCAGCCCAGATGGGTGCACTGCGGCAAAAACGCCACTACCTCGTTGTTCGGCTTCTTTACCACCCAGGCGGTGGCCTTCTCCTTGGTCACCTTCCATCCGTCGACGCGAGTGCGTGCGAACGAGACCTCGGTAGGGGTGCCGGTAGGAATCGTGGATAAGTCCGCCGCTTCCACCCACTGCTGCCCTTTACGCAGCCTGGGGGGGAACAGCAGGTAGATAGCGGCTGGAACCGCCAGGGCCAGGCCGATCAAGCCCGTCGCGCCATTGATGAATCCGATGTAAAAAGCCCGCCGCGTGGGGGAAACTTCCACGGACTGGTGTTGCGCTTCGTGTGATTCGTCCATTTTTCTTTCTGCGCCGCAAAAGACATCTTACAAGACGCGGGTCTTGTTGCGGATGTTACGGGCGGTGAGGGCTAAAGGGCGCCGTCGCCGTGATCATCGTTGCGGATGCGGATCGCCTCGGCGACATCGTAAACGAAGACCTTGCCGTCGCCGATCTTGCCGGTGCGGGCGCTGGCGACCACGGTTTGGATCACTTCCGAGGAGCGGTCATCGGAAACCACCATCTCGATCTTGACTTTGGGCAGCAAATCGACCTGGTATTCCATGCCCCGATAGACTTCCTTGTGGCCTTTCTGGCGGCCGTGGCCGCGTACCTCGGAGATGGTCATGCCGTCGATGCCGATCCCCTTGAGCGCCTCTTTCACGTCTTCGAGTTTATGCGGCTGGATAATTGCTTCGATTTTTTTCATGGCTGTCCGTGGTTCTCAGTGCCGTCCTTACGCTTCGAGATTATAACCTTCTTCGCCATGCATACTAACGTCCAGGCCTTCCAATTCTTCTTCAGGCGAGACCCGGACTCCGATCAAGACGTCGCAAATCTTGAGAATGACGAGCGTCCCCACAATCGCAAGGCCCCAGGAAATGGCCACGCCGATCGCCTGGTTGAGCACCTGGCCGGCTTGTCCGTCCACCAGGCCGAGCGGAAGGGTTTTGCCGGCGCTGTCCTTGAGACCGTCATTGACCGCCATGGTGGCAAAAACGCCGGTGAGAAGGGCGCCGATGGTTCCGCCGGCGCCGTGCACTCCAAAAGCGTCCAGAGTGTCGTCGTACCGAAACTTGCTTTTCACCGTGGTGACCATCAGGAAACACACGATCCCGGCGATGAGTCCGATGAGCAGGGCCGGAAACGGCTTGACGAAGCCGGAGGCCGGCGTAATGGCCACTAGTCCCGCGACGGCGCCAGAGATTCCGCCCAGCACACTGGGCTTCCCATTGTGGATCCACTCGATCAGCAGCCAGCCGAGCGCAGCCGCGGCAGTGGCGAAGTGAGTGGCCACAAACGCGCTGGTGGCCAAAGGTGACGCCGCCAGGGCGCTGCCCGCATTGAATCCGAACCAGCCGACCCACAACAGGCACGCGCCGATGACGCTGATCACCAGGCTGTGCGGCTTCATGGTCTCGGACATATAGCCCTGTCTCTTCCCCAGATAAAGAGCGCACACCAGCGCGGACACGCCCGAACTGATGTGAACAACCGTGCCTCCGGCAAAATCGAAACAGGGAATCCTGCCGCCCGAGAAAGCATTCAGCAATCCACCCTTGCCCCAGATCATGTGCGCCAGCGGAATATAAACGATGAACAGCCACAGGACGCTAAATAGCAGCATGGCGCTAAATTTCATCCGCTCGGCGAAGGCGCCCGAGATCAGCGCGGGCGTAATGATCGCGAACATGAGCTGGTAGATCATATAGGTCTGCTGCGGGATGGTTGCGGCGTAATCGGGATTGGGCGCGGCCCCCACGCCGTTCAAGAACAGGTAGCGCAGATCGCCGATGAACGGCCAACCTTCGCCAAACGCCAGGCTGTAGCCGACGATCGCCCAGAGCACCGTCACCACAGCCATCAGTACAAAGCTGTGCATCATGGTGCTGAGAACGTTCTTACGGCGCACCAGGCCTCCGTAAAACAGGGCTAGACCGGGACCCGTCATCATGAGGACCAGCGCCGCGCTTACCAGCATCCAGGCGTTGTCACCCGCGCTTTGCGCGGATTTCACGGCAGCCTCTAGATTGGTGATACGGGTTTCGGTTGCGAGAGGGATGGATTGGGCGAGCGCCAACGCCGGCGCAAGTAATGCCGCCCATAAGACTCGGCAGAGCATATCGTATATTGTTACCTCAGGTGACATCCAAAGGGCAAGGCGGTATAACATCAGCATGTCCTCTACCGCGCAACTTTTGCTGTTGTCCGTTCTCGCCTGCACTCAAGTTGGAGCGCAGCCCAGAGCTTTCCCGCAGCCTCCAGCGCCAAAAGAAGTGACCGTCACCGCAATCCCTGGTGTGATTGAGGCGGGGGCCAAGTGGACTCTGGTCTGGCAAGGCAATGGGAACGCCGATGGAATCGTGGGCTTCAAAGACGGCCTGCTGTTCGCCCAGGAACAGACCAACACCGTCAACATGCTCGACAAGCACGACAAATTCTCCGTTTACCTGTCGAACGGTCACGGCGCGGGCGCAGTCGCGATCGACCGGAAGGGCCGCGTCTTAGTAGTCGAGCGTACCTGCACCGATCCCGGCGGACACATGGGCGGCAAGCCGGCCGATTGCACCGAGCCGACGGGCATCGCTGCCCTTACGCCGACGCGCAAGGTTTTAGCGGACAGCTTCATGGGCAAAGGACTCGGGCGCGTCAACGATCTGGTGGCTGATAAGAGAGGCGGCGTCTACTTCACCAGTGGCGGAGCATTCTACCTGAGCCCGGGCGGCCAGGTGACCAGCATCGGCGAAAATCTGCGCACCAACGGGATCAACCTCAGCCCGGACGAGAAGACGCTCTACATCACCAACGGCCCGGTGATCATGGCCTTCGATGTGCAGCCGGATGGTTCGGTGAAAAATCAACGGGAATTCGGCAAGCTGGAAGGCGGCGGCAACGGCGACGGCATGGCGATTGACTCGACAGGCCGTATCTATGACACAGCCAACGGCATTCAAGTACTCAGCCCCGAAGGGAAATACCTGGGCATGATTCCAACCCCCCGCACCGTCATCAGCGTAGCGTTCTCAGGCCCCGGCAAGAAGACCCTGTACGCCGCTTGCCTGGGTGCGCTGGACGCCAAAGGCCAAGAGATCAGAACCCCGGATGGCGTGCGGAACACTGCAATGAGCATTTATAAAATTCCCATGTTGTCGCAGGGGTTTAAAGGACGCGCAAAGTAACAGGCCTCAGGTCTTGGGCTTCCATTTGAGCCCACCGCTCAGTTCGAGTCCGACCACATACTTGACGCCTTTGCGCGTGCAACTCCGGACGGAGGCTGAACCGTGCAATCCCAGGCTCGTGGATTGTAGGGTTACGTAGGTTTGCTTGTCCAGCGGCTCGGCCAGCTCAATGCGGATGCCGGATTCAGAGACGTCGATGATGGTACCCCTGATAACATTGTCGACCCCTTGGCGGTCTTTCCAGACCACATGGACGGGGGCCGACTTGGTGGATCGCGTGTGGCGGCGGAGTTCACCCTCACTCATCAGTTAGGTTTGTAGCATTCCTGGCGCTGGCAAGCAAGCGGCCTCGCAACATCCTTTCGTTTTATATCGTGTTACGATATTAACTGAATGAAAGACCTCTCTCTTGAGGAGTACCGCGCGCTCGCGGAATTCCGGCATCAAGTCCGATGCTTCCTATGCTTCAGCGAGGAACAAGTTCGCGCGCTGGGAATGGAGCCGCAGCAACACCAGCTTTTGCTGGCGATCAAGGGACTGCCGGATGGCGCCACGGCAACCATCGGCGAATTGGCCCAGCGTCTGCAGCTCAAGCATCACAGCACCGTTGAATTGGTTGACCGGCTGGAGAAGCATGCCCATGTAGTCCGAGAGCTGAGTGAACAAGACCGGCGCCAGGTGATCGTCCGGCTCACGTCTTCCGGCGCCATGCTACTGCAAAAGCTTTCGCTAGCTCATCACCAGGAACTGGAAACAGCCGGGCCGCGGCTTGCCAAGGCCCTTGGCTCCATAGCCCGGCAGCATCGAGCCAAGCGGAAAGCGGCAGCTTGAAAAAGCACCATTCGCGCGCGGCCGAGCTTGGTGATTTCACCACCGACTCGCGAGTGATCCCCATTTCGCTGCTCGCAATCCTGATCGGGCTGCTCAGCACCGGGGTCGCCTGGGCCTTGCTCCGGCTGATCGGCCTGTTCACGAATCTTTTCTATTACCATCGCTGGAACACGGCTCTGGTCTCGCCGGCCGGAAACACGCTGGGAGCCTGGGCGATTCTTGTTCCAGTCGCCGGAGCGCTGATCATCGGCTTGATGGCCCGTTACGGTTCGGAGAGAATTCGCGGGCATGGCATTCCAGAAGCCTTGGAATCGATCCTCATCAACGGAAGCCGCGTGGCGCCCCGGTTGGCGATCCTGAAGCCGCTGTCGTCGGCGATTTCCATCGGCAGCGGCGGCCCGTTCGGCGCCGAAGGGCCCATCATCATGACGGGCGGCGCGTTCGGCTCGATGATCGCGCAGTTTTTCCACCTCACCAGCGTGGAACGCAAGACTCTGCTGGTGGCCGGCGCCGCAGCGGGAATGTCGGCCACATTTGCCGCACCTGTCGCCTCGGTGCTATTGGCGGTAGAGCTCCTGCTGTTCGAGTGGAAGCCTCGCAGCTTGATACCTGTGGCGTTGGCCAGCGCAGCAGCGGGCGCGGCGCGCCGGTACATTCTGGGGCTGGGACCGCTGTTCCCTGTTCCAGCGCATCCTGTGTTCATCGGGCCCACTGGGCTGCTGGGTTGCGTTGTCTGCGGATTGCTGGCTGGCGCGCTCTCGGCCTTGTTGACTGGTGCCGTTTACGCCGCCGAGGATGCGTTCGGGAAGCTGCGGATCCATTGGATGTGGTGGCCGGCGATTGGCGGACTGGTAATCGGACTGGGCGGGCTCATCTTCCCGCAGGCGCTCGGCGTCGGTTACGACACCATTGGGGCGTTGCTGAACGGCGATGTTGCTGCTCGCGTGATTCTGGGCGTGTTGCTGGTCAAATCGGTCATCTGGGCGGTCTCGCTCGGATCCGGAACATCGGGCGGTGTACTGGCGCCATTGCTGATGATGGGCGGCGCGCTAGGCGGCATCGAAGCCATGTTTCTGCCGAACGAAGGCGCTGGCTTTTGGCCGCTGATCGGAATGGGAGCGATTCTCGGCGGCACCATGCGATCGCCACTGACTGGCGTGATTTTCGCGCTGGAGCTAACACATGACATCAACGTATTGCTGCCTCTGCTGGTGGCAAGCGTGATTGCACATGGATTCAGCGTGCTGGTGCTCAAGCGATCCATTCTGACGGAAAAGGTGGCACGCCGCGGCTACCATTTGAGCCGTGAGTACGCCGTGGACCCGCTCGAGATTCTGTTCGCGCGCGATGCCATGCATACGAATGTGGTGGCGTTCCCCTCGGGCGTAACGCTGGAGGAAGCGCGCACGATTCTGAATGGCAATCACCGGCCGCGGGGCCAGTATCTTTATCCGGTGGTGGACGAAAACCGCGAACTGAGCGGGGTCATCACCAGAGAGGGCTTGCACAAGTGGATGGCCGAGGTTGGCACCACAACTTTGACTACAACACTGGCGGAATGGGCATCCGATCCGGTTGTGGCTTATCCCGACGAGCCATTGCGCGTGGTGGTCTATCGCATGGCGGAAACCGGATTGACGCATTTCCCGGTGGTGGAACGCGGCAACGAACGCAATCTCTTAGGCATGATCAGATTGCGCGATCTGTTGTCGGCGCGTACGCGAAATCTTGCAGAAGAACGCGATCGGGAACGCGTACTTCACATTCGTTGGCCGTCGCTGGGCGGGAGCGATATGCGCAAAGCGCGCTAGCTGGGGGGCCAACGAAAGCCCGGCGCGACCTCCTGGAGGCGCGCCGCCCCGTCGCGCCACAGAAAAAGTTGCCGCACCGGAAACGCTCGCCCACGACTTCCGGATCGCCTCTTCCAAAGCGTCATACCGTCCCAGCTCCAAGTGAACTGATTACCGGCTGGATAGATCGCATGAAGGCCTTCGAAAGGACGCCGGTTCTGTTTCAAAGGGCTTCTCGAGGCCACAGCGGCGGTCAAGTCCCACTCCACATTGAAAATCACCATGCCATGATATTCGGATGGTCCGGCGTAAAGAATGGCTGCCTGAACGGGAAGACGCTTGATTTCATCCACTGGCGCGCCCCGGAGGATGCGGAGTTCTTCCCGCCAGGCGTAGCCCCACTCCTGCACGCGATGATATTGTGCCAACGCCAGCACGAGAACCAGGCCGGCCGAGGAGGCAAGCAAGGCCACTCTTACGACTCGTGCGCCTGGAATGAAAGCCGAGCAGATCAGCGCAAAGAAGGCGATGGTGAACGAGAGCGAAGCCGCAAACAAGCTGCGAGATCCCACCCCCAACGATGAAACCCCGTATCCAGCCACCGAATAGATCGCGTCTGAAAGAATCAAGGTGGCAAGGGCGACAGCCATCACTCCTACCAAATAGCCGCGAAACAATCGCTCAGAGTCCCTATGTCCTCCCCTTGCCCAGAGCGACAAACAGCAGACAACCACTAGAACAGCAAGCAAGAATCCCAGAACGCGATATTCGGGAAAGCTCTTGAGCAGTTCCTTCGGCAAGGCTAGAAGATTTCCGACGGTCCATTGCAGCCAATGATGATTGAACTTCTTATTGGTAGGACCGCCGATATAGGCGCTATAGCGATTGAAAGCTATCGGAATGGATTGCGCCAGACAACAGATGCCGACGAGCGCCGCCAAGTCGCGCCTGTTCTTCGCAGGTCCCCGCCCGACGATCGAGTAAAACACCACCACCGGAATGATTGCAAAATAGAAAGCCTCATAAAACAGGCCGGAGCCTACGACGCACACCGTCACCAGCGCCGCCAGACCCGCGGTCAAGCGCTCGCGGACCAGCAGGAGACGCGCCAATTCGGTGAAGAGGATTTGAGCCCCCACGTTGTGAGTCTGAGTGGGCCAAGCAGTCTCGCCGAGCATCCACGGCATAGCTAACCAGAAGATGACTGCAAAATCGCCTGCAACACAGCGATAGCTGGGAAAAACGCTCATCATGCGATTCAGCCAAGAGCGAAGAGAGAGGGCGGCGGCTAGAACCAAAAGAGTGGAAATGATCTGGATGGCTACCGGCGACGTTCCCGCGATTGAGGTAACCAAGAACGCCATCAGTCCCTGCAAAGGCCGGGGGCCATAGGCCGTCCCAAAGCCAACGAAATAGTGCAGCCGGTCCAAGGAGAATGCAGCGGTTGCATGCAGCGGCTCCACCAGGCCCCACCAATCATCCGCGTACAAGCCGAGCATAAAGGGCCTGGGCAGATATAGAATCGCCCAACTGGCTAAAAGAAGTAAAGGGAAGCGCTCGCTGAGTGCCGCCACCGCTCCCAATAGTGATCCGGATTTAGTCATGGATCAGGATTGTCGACACGGAGGTACGAGTTTAGCAGCATCTCTTCCTAAATGCTCGGACTTAACTGGCTATTTGGGCACGAATTTCGAGGCGACCAGAGCGCGCGCCAGTTCGAGCTCCTGCGCCAGGCTGCGCGAACCGAGCAAGAACGAATAGAAACGCAGAATCTCGTCCAGCGGATAGCGGGCAGTGTCGCCCGATTTTCGCGTCAGCGCGGCTTTTTCCTCCAGCGCTGAGATTGCCGCGGTTAACTCCGGCCACTCCGGTTGTGGCTTGCCGGTCCGAACGCTCTTGGCGAGCGATCCAAAGGCCGCGACCACCGTGGCATGCACTTGCTCCAATTCCGCAGCGAACCTCCGGAAATACGCGTCCGCCGCACCGTCCCGCACCGCGAGTTTCAGCGTGTCGACGGAATTTCGAATTCGCTTCGCCTGAGTCGCCAGCAACGCCAGAGACTCGCGCTCGCGCATCGGCCCGAAGGCTTCGTGGAGCGCGTTGTCGAGCAGCGTGGCATTCTTGCGGAACACGTCCGAAACCTGCGCATTGAGCGTATCCAATGAGTTGGCGCCCATCACGGCTTGGTAAAGGGCGCTCAGGCTTACCAGCGCGTCGGCCAGGCCCTCCCGCAGGGTTCTGCGGGCATGATTCGGCCACAGAGTCAAGGAGATCACCAGCGCAATCAGAATGCCGAGCGCCACTTCCGCGAACCGGTGCAGCGCGATCACCCACGCCGCGCTGGTCCGGCTGACGAGCATGATGATTGCCACCGTCACCGTTGCCAGCCGCTGGCTCTCGGCCAGACGCAGCTCGGCGCAGGCGAAGAAGGCAATGGTCACCGCGAGCCCAAACCCCAGGATGTTCGCGCCCCAGAGCGCCACAAAGGCTCCGCCCACTACCGCGCCGACAGCGGTTCCCGCTAAACGGGTTCTTGAGGCGCTGAGCGTGGCGCCAACGTTGGATTGCATCACGATGAGCGCGCTGAAGGCGGCCCAGTATCCCTCCGGCAGATGGAAAAGCCGCGTAATGTACATCGCGACCACGCCGGCAATCGCCGTTTTGATGGCCTGCTTGGCGTTTTCCGCCGTCACCGCGCTCGAAAACATGGATTGGTCTCTAGGGTGCCACAGTTCGCGCGCCGCGTAGGCTGTGATATTGTGGGTATGTCATGGCAATTCCAAACGTGAAACGGTTCCGGCCATTCTGCCCCACTTGCAATGAGAGCTTCACCATCATGGCGGTCCTCCCCAAGGACGCCAATGTGGACGGTTATCTGACCGACGCCGTGGCGCGTCACGATCACAAAGCTTTCCAGGAAGCGAAACAGCAGACCTTCAAGATCCGCGTCGGCCAGCAGAAGCAGAAGAAAGCGAAGTAGTTCCGCGCAATTTCGGGCGCGCGTTTGCCGTAGAATGGGCGAATGGCTAAGCCTACACTGACTGTCTGGATCGGCACTCGCAAGGGCGCCTTTGCTTTTTCCACGAAGAATCGCAAAACCTGGAGCGTGGATGGTCCGCATTTTCGCGGATTGGAAGTCAATCACGTTTCCCAGGACCCTCGTAAACCCAACCGGCTATACGCGGCCGTGAACAGCGCCTGGTTCGGGCCGCACATCCATGCGAGCACCAACGGCGGCAAGACCTGGAAGCTATCCGAAAAGGGCTTGGAGCTGAAGTGCGTTCCAGATCAGTCTATAAAACGCATTTGGCACCTTCGGGCCGGCCATGCCGAAGAGCCAGGGGCGGTCTACGCCGGCGCCGATCCGGGTGCGCTCTTCCGCAGCGGCGATTGGGGCGAAAGTTGGGAAGAGGTGCCGTCGCTCACCAATCATCCGACGCGCGCGCAATGGAATCCGGGCGCTGGCGGCATGTGCCTGCATTCCATCCAGTGTCTGGGGCAAGGCAGGATGGTCGTGGCGATCTCGGCAGCCGGCGCCTTTCGTACCTCCGACGGCGGCGCGACCTGGTCGCCACATAACGGCGGAGTGCGCGCGGACTTTCTGCCCAACAAGCTGCCGGAGGTCGGCCAGTGCGTCCACAAGCTGCTGGCGCATCCCAACGATCCCGAGGCGCTTTATCAGCAGAACCATTGCGGCATCTACCGCGGCAAATTGACTGCGGATCGCTGGACCGATATCTCGCGCGGGCTGCCTTCTCGCTTCGGCTTCGGGCTAGCTGTGCCCGCGGCTGAACCGCAGACCATGTTCACGGTGCCCATCGATTCGGCCGAGTATCGCTGCAATCCCGAAGGCAAGTTCCGTGTGGCGCGCAGCCGCGATGGCGGCAAAACGTGGAAGCTGCTGTCGCGCGGCTTGCCCCAGCGCAACGCTCATCTTTTGGTCCTGCGAGAGGCGATGACTTCCGATGAGATGGATCCAGCGGGTGTCTACGTCGGGACCAGTTCCGGCCACGTGTTCTACACACGCGACGCCGGGGACAGGTGGGAAACAATGGCCGATAGCCTGCCGCCAGTGTATTCGATCTCGGTTGCGGCCGCGTAAACGCGTGGCTATTTGGTGGAGTCCGGGGCTTTCAACGTGACGACGGGTGAAGGATACTTTGACCCTATCGGACCAGTAAACTCTTCTTTCGTGCCGTTGTCGTAATACTGCACGAATTTCCACACCAGGCTCGTGCCCTCCTTGGGATTGATGCCCAGCATGCCGAATTCAATGAACTCATACGGCGCCAGGGTGCCGGTCCACGTGGCTCCAATGATGTTGCCTTTATCGTCCTTCTTGAAATCGATTCTCCATCCAGGCTTGAACTCGAAATCGTAGAGTTTCAGCTCGGCCGGGAATTCGCCTTCCACCCTGATGCTGTTCACCTGCTTCTCGTTGGGCACGCGCATGGTGTACTTTTCGCGCGCGCCGGGCGCCGATTCCTTGGGCCAGATGGTGACATGGGCCAGCAACATGGATGCTGACAGGAACGTTAGAATCGCGCAGGCCGCGATGTTTCGACTTTTCATTTTGACACCTCACAGACAAAATTTTCCGCATCATCGATACTGCCACTGCCTTTGTACTTTGCGACCTTGGGGTAGGCGCATAAAGGCCGGGTGCGACCAGGACGCGAAGCGATAATACGCTCCGGCGCATGGCCCTTCTCACGCCAAGCAGTGATCGCGCTCATCATGTCGAAGCGATTCGGGCCTTCGCCTCCGCCACAATGCCCCATGCCGGGGACCATGAAGAGGCGAATGGAATCCTCAGTGTTGCGCTCACCGCCCAAGGTGTCGACGGCAGTCTTGTAGTAGTTCACGCTGGCGAGCGGTGGGACGCCGGGATCGGCCCAGCCGTGGTACATGAGCAGCTTTCCGCCATGTCCGAGGAAGGCTTTGATGTTGGGATCGCCGGCATTGATGGTGTCGTGATCGATCTGGTCGGCCAGCGCCAGGTCGCTATCGAGGTTGAGGGAGTGCCAGTCCCATTGGGGATTCTTGAATACGACATAGCGAAATTGATCGGTCGCCGCCGAGAAAGGCTCCGGCCCGCGAGCTAACATGCTCCAGCCGAGTTCGCTGCCTGGCTCAACGTTGAAGTAAACCGGCGCATTGGTGCGCGGATTCACCGGCGCGGTGTACATTCTTTTCGCCGCTTCCACCTGTCCCGAGGTCAGGCAGGTAGGCTCATCTCCCGCCTTACATTCGATGGTCTTGGGATCGAAGTGGCAGCGGGTCGGATCCTCGATCAGGCCGTCCTTCACTCCGTCGGCGGCGTCGCAAGCTTCCAGCACCGCTTTGTGGATGATGGGATATTTGCTGGCCGGAATGTAGTTGTGCGGGTCCAGAACGCCCTGCGCCAACCAAATCTGCCAGGCGGAGAGATGCGTTCTGGGGTTCGCTGCGGCGCCGGCCACGATGCCATCGTAGTCGTCCGGAAATCGTTGAGCTTCCTTCAATCCTTGCCGGCCGCCGGTGGAACACCCATTCCAGTAGGACATGCGGGGCGCAGCGCCGTAGAAGGCATCGATGATGGATTTCGCCTTGAGGGTCATTTCGTGAACGGCGCGATATCCGAAATCAACCAGCTTCTCCGGATGGGCCAGGGCGAAACTGCCGGTGGCTCCCACGTGGCCGGTATCCGTGGAAGACGTGGCGTAGCCGTCGCGCAGCGCTTCCGCCATGGCGCCATAACTGATCACGCCAGCCCAGCCGCCATTGCCCACCGCCTGGAACTTTCCGTTCCATCCCGAAGCGGGCAGCCAGACTTCCATCTTGATATCGGAATCGCTGGTTGGCTTCAAAGTGGCGGCGACGCGACAGAACGGGGGGAGATCCTTATACGCCACCGCGGGGGGCGGTCCCCCGCCACTCTCACCAGGCGCCGCGAACTCGCCGGCTGCGACCGGCTGCGCGAGAGTGATCGCTGTATTCGGAAGGGTGAGCGACGCGAGGCTTTCGCAAGTGGCGGCCCAAGAGGGCACGGCCAAAATGGCGACCGCGAGGAACAGCTTCATGAGGTACTCCTTCTACGTAAGCTTGAGCAGACGGCGGGCGTTGCCCGAGTAAATCTTTTCCTTGTCGGCGGCGCTGATATCCAGGCCTTCAATGCAACGGATGGTCTCGCGAATGAAGAGGCCGGGCTTTGGTTCAAAAGGCACGTCGGAAGCGAAGACGCAATGATCCACGCCGAAGAAATCCAGACCGCATCGGGTGGCCGACTGCCCGCCAAAGAGCGCCGTATCAGCATAGAAGTTGCGGAAATAGTCGACCGGCCGCTTCTTCATGGACTGCCGCAGGGAGACGTAGTCTTCATCTGAAGTGCGCGAGCCGAGGACGTCCCAGCCGTAGCCGACGCGCCCTTCAAAATACGGAATCATGCCGCCCATGTGGTGCGTGACAATCTTGAGATTGGGCCAGCGATCGAACATTCCAGAGAAGACGATGCGCGACATCGCCGCGCTGGTTTCATAAGGCCACCCGAAGGTCCACCAGATTTCGTATTTCGATTTGTCCTCCGTCGCATAGTCCGTAAAGCTGGCGCCGCGCGCCGGGTGCATCCAGATGGCGAGGTCGCGACGGGCTGCGTCTTCGAATAGCGGCGCGAACTCGGGCGCATCCACCGGCTTGCCCGCGACGTTGGTGTAAATCTGAAAACCGCGCGCACCCAGTTGCGACACGGCCCGGTCTATTTCTTTGAGCGACGCATCCACGTTGTTCATCGGCAAGGACGCGGCGAATCCAATGAAGCGGTCGGGGTATTTCGCCACCAGTTCGGCCAGCCCATCGTTTGCGATCCGCGCGAACTCGGGTGACTTGTCCGGACCGGCCATGGTCTCCATCGGCGGCGCAGGCAGCGTCAGAAACTGGCAATATTCGCCGAATTCGTCCATCACACGAAACCGCGCCTCCAGATCCGCGATGGTGAGCACATTCC
>Ga0209415_10006986_pt1 | contig 19866 bp, 16 predicted proteins | sample PeaSoiSIISIP2007_FD_187696 | JGI IMG/M metagenome (GOLD analysis project Ga0209415, IMG submission 187696) | Peat soil microbial communities from Weissenstadt, Germany - SII-SIP-2007 (SPAdes) (version 2) | ecosystem: Environmental > Terrestrial > Soil > Wetlands > Peat | place: Germany... | reverse complement strand
AAGGAAAAGGCCCAGGCGGATGCAACCACCCTGATTGAATCTCTGAAGAGCGCTTTGCCGGACGCCGCGCAGAAACTGGCGGCCGCAAAGAAGGTCAAGGGATTGAAGCTCAACTTCGGTACCTTCGCCAGGCAGCTGCAGGATGCAAAGGTTGCGCTCGCGGATGCGCAGAAGGACCTGGACGCAGGCAGCTTTTCAACTGCGCTGCAGAAGGCGAACGCAATCCAGGCTCAGGTAGCTGATGGAGAGAAGATGATCGCGGACGCGATTGCTGCCTTGAAAAAGTAGCTTCGCTTCTCACCAGACCCGAAGGGCCTCCCTCCCGGGCGGCCCTTCTTGTTCAGCCGGGGAAGAGGGCGTTCAGCAGATCCTTCCCGGTCCTCCCAAGGAGGAATGCGCACACAACTCCGGCAGCCTCCAGGACGACGTTCCCGGCTCGCACCCACGGCTGGAACGGATCGAAAGCGAAGGTGAGCGCAGCGGCCCCGGCCGCAAAGACGAAGAAGAAGATCCCCAGCAGCTTCTTTCTGCGGAGGACCGGTGTGGAAGTCTTGCGGAACCTGAGCTTCCCGTCGTACAGGCCGGAAAGGTAAGAGGCAACGACGGCCAGGGGCAGAACACCGATGAATACCCGCGCGATGTTTCCGGCAGGCCCTCCGGAGAACCCTGGGAAAAGAAGCAGGAACAGGGCGACAACCACGGCGCACGCAGAGAATGAGACCGAGAAGTGATCCACAATGGGATGGAGGTCCAGGCCAAGGAGAAACCTGCGTCGCTGGGACAACGGATCCTTCCACGGTTCCATCATCTTGCGGGGTACGCCGCACGCGGGGCAAACCTCGCCGACCCGGCCTGCCTCCACGATGTAGCCGCAGGATTTGCATCTCAGGAGCTCTGCCATTGCGCCTTCCCTCCCCCGCCCCTCCCACGGCGAAGCCGTGGGATTGTCCTTGTGCTGTGTGCTTGAATCCTAACGCGAACCGCGGATAGTCACAAGAAGCGGACGGGAGCGGCCTGTGTCCCGACGGAGTCGAAGGCCTGGGCGGACTGCGCCCTGGCTACCCGCCCGCCTTCTTCGTCACCTCTTCGGCCAGGCCAGCGAGCGGCTTCAGCATGTTCACGAACTCCATGGGGAAGATGAACTTGGTTGCCGCGCCCGTGCCCATCTGCTTCAGCGTGTCGAAGTACTGGAGCATCATGGTCTTGGAATCCACTGTCTTTGCCGTGCCGAAGATCTTCTCCAGGGCAAGTGCAAAACCTTCGGCCCGCAGGATGGCGGCCTGCCTGTCCCCCTCCGCCTTGAGGATGGCTGACTGCTTTTCTCCCTCCGCGACAAGGATTGCGGACTGCCGCTTTCCTTCGCTCTCGATGATCATGGCGCGCTTGTTGCGCTCCGCGGACATCTGGCGGTTCATGGCGTCCTGGATGTCCTTGGGCGGCACGATCTCCCGGATCTCCACCGTGGTGACCTTGACGCCCCAGCGCTCGGTCACCTCGTCCAGCTTGGTTCGCAGGACGCGGTTGATCTCCTCCCGCTTGGAGAGGACGTCGTCCAGCGGTATATCACCGATCACCGCGCGCAGCGTGGTGGTGGCAATTCCCTGGCTTGCGCCGGCAAAATTGGCAACCTGGATGACGGACAGGCTCGGGTCCATGACCCGCCAGTAGATCAGGAAATCGATATCGATGGGCGCGTTGTCCTTGGTGATGCAGGTCTGGCTGGGAATCTCCAGGTAGAGCTCGCGCAGGTCCGTCCACACCGGCTTGTCCACGATGGGGATCAGGAATACGAGGCCGGGGCCGCGCGCGCCGACGCTGCGGCCGAGCCGGAACACCACAAGGCGCTGGTACTCCCGCACCACCTTGATGGACGCGGACAGGATGATGATGACCAGGATGATGATGACAGCGGTGAGAAGATAACTCATGAGGCTCCTCCTAGGGGCCGGGCGGACTTCGGCGCACGAGGAGACTCAATCCCTCGCGGCCGACCACCTCGACGTTTTCGCCTGCGTGGATGGGACCTTCCACAGAACGGGCGCTCCACTGCTCGCCCATGCTGTGCACCTGCCCGACTGGCGCAATCTCCGTGAGAGCGACGCCCCGGGCTCCGGGAAGTGACTCCGTGCCGAAGCTCGGCCTCCTCCTCTGCGCAAGGAGGCCCTTGGATACGATGAAAAGGAAGAATGAAGTGACCAGGACGGTCATGACCACGATGATTGCCGGAGAGACCCGGACGTTCGGGACCGTGGGCAGCTGCGGCGCGCGCCAGGGCGGGAAGAGCAGGAAAGAGCCGAGCACGAAAGAGACTATTCCCCCTGCTGTCAGCACGCCGTGGGTGGGCAGCTTGATGTCCAGGATGAAGAGCACGATGGCAAGCACGATGAAGAGGACTCCCCCCAGGTTCGTCGGAAGGCTTCCGAAGGAAATGAAGGAGAGGAGGAGGGCAATTCCCCCGGCGATTCCCGGCGCCACGAGCCCCGGGTGCGACAGCTCGAAGATGATGCCGAACATCCCGATGATGAGGAGGATGTAGGCGATGTCGGGGTTCACCAGGAAGCCGAGAAACCTGTCGATGAAGCTCATGGCAAAGGGCCGTTCCAGGGCACCCGCCGTGTGAAGCACCTCGGTGCCGTGAGGCGTGTCCACGGTGCGGCCATCCGCCTGCCGCAGAAGGTCATCCAGATCGCGGGCTGAAAAGTCCACTATCCCCCTGGCAACCGCCTCGGATTCAGTGAGGGACATGCTTCGGCGCACGGCCTGTTCGGCCCAGGCGACATTGCGATGGCGAAGCTGCGCCAGGGATTTCAGCTTGGCAAGAGTATCATTCAGGACTTTTTCTCCCATGGTCCCCGGAATGTCGCCGCCCCCGGAGGTGACGGGATGGGCGGCCCCGATGTGAGTCCCCGGCGCCATGGCTGCAATCTGCGCGGCCATTGCGATGAAGACCCCCGCGGAGGCGGCACGGGCGCCTTCCGGCCAGACGTACACCGCGACGGGCACGGGAGATGCGAGCATCCTGGCCACGATCTGGTCCATGGACACGGAGAGGCCGCCCGGTGTGTCCATCTGGATGACGGCCAGGGATGCCCCGTCCCGCGCCGCCTGCTCCAGGCCCCGCTGGACGTAGCGGGCGCTGATGGGATCTATCGGGCCATCCAGGGTCAACACCGTCACGGTGCGGCTCTGCGCAGGGAGCTGGAACGAGGAAACGATGAGCAGCAGGAGGGAAAGGGTCCCACGCAACTTCATGGAATGTGCCACCGCTGATTGTACTCCGAAAGAATCACGACTGCCAGTGCTGCCAGTCGGTGTTGAGTCGCATGAAAACACCTCCGATACTAGGAAAGAGAGGCGGGCGCGGGAAGCCCGGAGGACAGGGAGATGAACGAGGAGTGGAGTATGCGCGAGAAGACCCCGCAGTCGATGCTGAGATGGATCAGCAGGGAATACGACATGTCCCCGGCGGACCTCGCGCGGATGTTCCAGAGAAACCAGCGCACCATCCACCATTGGCTGAAGGATGGCCGCATCTCCGTGAAAAACGGGACACGCATCCGCACGAGCTTCTACTTCCTCAACGGGGAGCGCAACCCGCACAACGCGGAGCGTTCTCCCATCGACATGACCTGATTCCCGGAACAGCGCGTCCCCCGGGCTAGAACTTCACGAGCGGACGAAGCGCGGAGGTCAGCCACGGCACATAGGTGATGACCAGCACAGCCGCAAGAAGCACCAGAAGGAACGGAAGCACATCGCGGTACAGGGTGGCCAGGGGCCTCTCGAAGCGGTACGAGGACAGGAAGAGGTTGAGCCCCACCGGCGGCATCAGGTAGCCCAGCTCCATGTTTGCAAGGAAGATGATCCCCAGGTGGAGGGGATTGACCCCGTACGCCACGCCCAGGGGCACAATGAGGGGCGCCACAATCGTGATGGAAGAATAGATTTCCAGGAACGACCCCACCACCAGGAGCACCAGGTTCACCAGGAGCAGGAACACGATTTTCGAGCCGATTGTGGCGTGCATCCAGTGCACCATGCGCGTGGGAAGCTGCGCGTCAACCAGGTAGTAGGAAAGCCCGTTCGCGGTCCAGAGAATGACGAGCACCCCGCCCATGATCACGACGCTCTTGAGAAAGACGGAGGGGATATTCCGAAGCTTGATATCCCTGTGAATGATCACCTCCACCACGAACGCGTACACCACGGAGAACGCGGCGGTCTCCACCAGCGTCATGATCCCGCGCAGGAAGAGGAAGAGGATCAGGATGGGCAGGAGGATCTCGAAGACCGTGTCCCGCAGGGCGGGGAGAGCCTCCTTCAGCGTGAAGGGGGTGCGCGGGGCCTTGTGCCGCGTGGACTCGATCACCCCCATGATCGCAAGGGTCAGGACCATGAAAAGGCCGGGGAGAATTCCCCCGGCGTACAGCTCCTTGATGTTCACCTGCGCAATGACCCCATAGAGAATCACGGGGAGGCTCGGCGGGAAGAGAAGCCCGACGCTTCCGGATGCGGTCAAAAGCCCCGCTGAAAACCGGGTCCGATACCCGTCCTGGTTGAGGATGTACATGAGGAGGCCGCCGGCGGCAAGGATGGTCACGCCGGAAGCCCCCGTGAAGGTTGTCAGGAAAGCGCAGATGAGGACGCTCATGATCGTGGCCCCGCCGGGAAGCCAGCCCAGGACCGCGCGGAAAAGCCGCACCAGCCTCTCCCCCGCCTTGCTTTCAGAGATGATGAAGCCGGCGAGCGTGAAGAGCGGGATCGCGGGGATCAGCGGTCCGGAGAGCATCACGTACCCTTCGTTGGGCACTGCCTCCAGCGCGCCGCCGGAGTGGAAGAAGAGGAGGACAGCCAGGCCCCCCAGGAGGATGTAGATGGGGCTGCCGAGCACCGTGGACACCACCAGCAGCAGGATCAGGGGCAGGAAGAGCGCTCCCAGGACCGGAGCAAGAGCCGCCTGCGCCGCGGCGCTTGCCTGTCCTAGTGCGCCGGCAGATGCCAGGAGATTGGAGAGGGGCGCAAGCCCGAAGGCCAGTCCCGGCAGGATCCCCGCCGCGGCGATCCATCGCAGAACGGGGCGTTCGGCGGAGCCGCGAATGGCGCGCGCCATCATGACCAGGAAACCGGCAGGCATGATGAGGGAGAGAATCCAGGAGGGTATGATCCCCACCATCGCAGACGGGTCGAACCCCACCAGGGAGAAAGAGAGACTGGCGAGGGTCAGGATCGTCAGGAACAGGACGTCGATCAGCGAGGTGACCGCCCTCACCCATTCTTTTGTCCTGGCGCCCAACGCATCGTACCCGAAGCTCAGCGCGAGATGGCGTCCCTCTCGGGAGGTGATGGCGCCCCCGGCGAAGGCGATCCAGAGGACCAGCTGCCGGATGTAGTCGGTGGACCCTCTGATGTCCGCCACCAGGAAGAGCCGCGACACCACCGGCGTGAGGGAAAGGATTGCCATGAGGCCAATGAGGACGACCGAAAAAACGTCCTCTGCCCGGGCGAGAGTCCTCCTGCCCCCGCGGTCCACCGTCCTAGGGTCGGGGGTGGGCTGCGAGGTATTCATTCAGGTACTTGACGGCCATGTCGTAGCTTGTCTTATCGTATGTCGTCCCGACGAGCCCGGAGAAAGTCTTGTCCAGGAGATCCGCCCATTCTGCCTCCGCTTTCGGGGGGACTTTGTTGATGGTCAGGCCGTATTTCTTCATGATCGCGATGGCCTGGTCGTCTGCTTTGGCCAGGTCAGGGGCCAGGGAGTCGGCGACCTTCTGCGCCGCTTCCATCAGCTTCGGGCGCAGATCCGCCGGGACCTCCGACCAGGTCTTCTCGGTGACAAGAGTGGCGCCCCACAGGGGGCCCAGCTTGATGGTGCTCATGTTGTTGACAATGCCGAACCACTGGTTGGAGGCGGCAAGGAGCGGGCTGGTGACCAGAGCATCTATCATCCCGCCCTGGAGGGAAATCATGAGGTCCGTGACCGCAAGGGACACTGTCTGGAAGCCGGCCCGCTGGTAGGCCTGGACCTCGTCAGGATCATCCGACCACACCCAGAGCTTCTGGCTCTTGAGGTCCTGCGGGTACACGACAGGCCGGCGGGAGAAAATGTAGACCCATCCTCCCGGAGACCACATGACGGCGTGGAACCCCCGCTTTTCCAGCTCCTGCTCGAAGAACGGCTTCATGTGGTCCAGCACGTCGGAGAGCTCGTCATCATTCCTCACCAGAAGAGGATAGCTGAGAGTCTTGAATCCCTTGAAGATTCCCTGCAGTCCGCTCACGGTGATCCCGGCCGCGTTCAAGGTGCCGATGCGCATCTTGCGCACCATGTCCGGCTCGTCTCCGGCTATTCCGCCGGCGTAGATCCGCAGGGTCACCGTGCCGCCGGAGATCCTGTCCCAATCCGCAGCAATCCGGCGAAGCCCTATTTCCCACGGCGAGCCGATGGGCGCGAGGGTCCCCAGCTTGATGGTGAGGGCCCCTGCAGCGGCGTAACCGGCGGCAAGGAGAAGAATGACAATCAATAGTCGAGGCGCTTTCATTGGCCGTCCTGTCCTTCCAGGAAGAATCTATCAATGTGGTCAAGCATCCAGCGGGCTTTTTGCTGGTTGATGGTGTTGGTGAGCCTCTGGGAAGGGACGGCATTCACGTCAACGGCAAGGGCCTTGGCAAGGAGATCCCGGAACTCCGCCTCGTTCTGCGTCTTGATGCTGAGGGAAGAGGCCAGGGCGACGTACGGGCCGGCCGAGTGACCGCGTGAAAGCTCCACGGCGCGCGCGAACTCTGCCCGCGCCTTCTCCTCGCTTCCCCCGAGGTCAACGGGCGCCGAGGCGTAGTACGAAATGAAGATCTCATGCACCGCGCCGTTGCCGTAGGAATCGTTCCACGCCTGCACCTGCGCGAGCAGCGCCGTGGCCCGCGGCAGCGTGACGATCAGGGAGAAATCGAACGGCTCCGCGCTGAACGCCCCCAGCCAGGCGGCCCCGGCCCAGTAGAGGTAGTCGATGTCTTCCGGCCGTGCCAGCTTCAGCGCGGCTTCGGGACCTTTGGTCTCCAGCGCGGCGCGGAATCCGTGGCGCCGGACTTCCAGGCCCTTGAGGGCGTAGTCACGGGCGCGAAGGAACAGCTTCCTGGCCCGGTTATGCATGGCCAGCTGGTCGTCCACGCGGTCCACGGAAAGCTCGTCCGCGGGTATCTCGACGAACGCGAACGTGTAGCCGGCAAACGCCTGTGCGGTGGCCAGGGATAGCTGCGCATTCTCAGGGTCCGCCTGGAGGAGCGCCTCGTAGGTCTTCAGCGCAAAGGGAAGCGCATCACGGACCAGCTCGGTATCATCATCCGTGGAGAAGACGTTGCTCTCCCCTCCTCCGGAGAGGACTCCCGCCACTGCCCGCACTGCAAGGCTGGTGCAGGAGGTGAGTGCCACAAGGAGAAAGATACCTGCGCAGGACAGGAGGGCGCGAGCGACTTTTTCCCTTGGCATGGCTATAATATACGGAATGGGGTCTCCAAGCGCAATCGCCCTTCGCTACGCATGTCTCCTGGTGGACCATGATGACACTGCCGTTGACAGCATGTCGGTGGTTCATTACCCCGCCCACCTGGAGGCGCTTGCCACCCTGCGCCCAGGGCGAAGGCCGCCCTCGCAGGAGCAGTTCCTCCTGCACAATTTCCACGGCATCATGGACTACCTGGTCGGGGAGCTGAAGATGACCCGTGACGAGCTGGCCCAGGAGTTCGTGATCTGGCGGAGATGGACGACGAGCCGCACCCCGCCTTTCTTCCCGGGCTTCATCGAGCTGCTGGAGGATTACCGGGATCACGGCGGGAAAGTGGTCGTGATCTCGCATTCCGAGAAGGATGTCATCCAGAGCCACTACCGGGCCGCGCAGGATCCGCCCTTCCTTCCGGATCTCGTCTTCGGCTGGGACCACGACGAGAACCGGCGCAAGCCAAGCCCCTGGCCGGTCCAGGAGGCCCTGCGTCAACTGGGCTGCGCCCCTTCGCAGGCCCTGATCCTTGACGACCTGAAGCCGGGGATCCTCATGTCCCGCGCCACCGGCGTGCCGGCCGCGGCCGCCGGGTGGAGCCACAGGGTGCCGGAGATCGAAAGCTACATGAGGGCGAACGCCGTTGCCTACTTCTCCCGCATAGAGGACCTGCGAACCTTCCTTTTCTCACCTCAGACTTGAGGGTGAGCCTCTTTGTTACTATACTAGTGAATTACGCCCCATGAAGCGCGATAGCTTGAAGTTGTTCCGCACCATCGAAACCCTCTATTCAATCAGGGACCTCGACTCGTTGCTGGAGAGGGTGCTCACCGAGGCCCGACAATTCGTGAACGCGGACGCCGGCACCATCTACCTGGCGGCCCGGGGCTACCTGTACTTCAGCTTCGTGCAGAACGACACCCTTTTCCGCGGGGAGACAAAGGACAAATACATCCCGAGCGGCGCCGCGCTGGCCATCGACAAGAGCTCGTTGGCCGGGTACGTGGCCAAGACCGGGGAAACCATCCTCATTGACGACGTCTACCACATCCAGAGCAGCGTCTCGTACACGTTCAACCCGGCCTTCGATCAGAAGACGAGCTACCGCACGGCCTCCATCCTGTGCGTGCCCCTGAAGACCCGGGACAACGAGATCGTGGGGGTCCTCCAGCTCATCAACGCGAAGAGCGAGAAGGGAGACGTCGTTGCTTTCTCGGTCCAGGACGAGCTGTTCATATCGCAGTTCGCCCTGAACGCGGCGGATGCCATCGAGAAGGCGCGACTGTCCAGGGAGATGGTGCTGCGCATGGTGGAGCTCGCGGAGCTGCGCGACCCCTACGAAACGAGCCAGCACGCAAAAAGGGTCGGCGCCTACGCGGTGGAGCTGTACGAGCAGTGGGCCCATCGTCGGGGCATTTCTCCCCGGGAGATCCGCAAAGTGAGCGACGTGCTTCGCACCGCGGCCATCCTTCACGACGTGGGCAAGATCGCCGTGAGCGACATCATCCTGAAAAAGCCGGGCGGCCTGACCTATGACGAGACGCTCATCATGCGGGAGCATACCGTCCGCGGCGCCCGCCTGTTCCGCCGCACCACGTCATTCTGGGACTACATGTCCGCGGAGGTGGCGCTCAACCACCACGAGAACTGGGATGGCACGGGGTACCCCGGCCGCATCGACAACATCTACGCGCCCAAGATCTACATGGGTCCGGGCAAGCGGGGCACGGAGATTCCCCTTTCCGCGCGGGTAGTCACCATGGCGGACGTCTACGACGCCCTTGTCTCGCAGCGGGCCTACAAGAAGGGCTGGCGGCAGGAACACGCGCTTCGCTTCATGCGCTACCAGGCCGGCAAGAAGTTCGATCCCGAGCTGGTGAGCATCTTCCTGAAGATGGACGAGCTGCTGGTGGCCATCGCAAAGAAGTACGAATACTAGAACGCTGTGCGCTCCCGTCGGTGTTGAATGGGGAGCGGAGGTGACCATCATGTTCTGCGTGAACTGCGGCAAGGAGCTTTCGAACCAGGCCGTGTACTGCCCCAACTGCGGGCACCCGGTGCGCTCGCCCGGCATGGCCCCTGGCTTTCGCAGCGACAAGACGGTAAGCCCGAAGAGCCGGCTGGCGACCCTCCTGTTCTGCATTTTCCTGGGGTGGCTTGGCGTCCATCGTTTCTACGTCGGCAAGGTGGGGACGGGCGTCCTGATGCTCATCACCGCCGGAGGCTTCGGGATCTGGGTCGTCATAGACTTCATCACCATCGTGGTCGGCGGGTTCACGGACTTCGACGGGAAGTACGTGCTGGACTGGCAGGTATAGCTCCGCTACAGTCTCCCCCATGATCCAGCTGGGCATCATTGGGACGGGCAACATGGCGGGAGCGCACGCGCGCAGCTTCGGGGCCATGCGGGGAGTGACGCTTGCGGCGTGCTGCGACATTGACGCGGACAAGGCGCGCGCGTTTGCCCGCGCATGGAAGATCCCCCGGTGGTACACGGACTCCAGCGAGCTCCTTGAAAAGGAACAGCTGGACGGGGTAGCCAACGTCACGACGGACATCATGCATGCCCCCATCACCCTTGCGGCAATTGCCAGGGGAGCAGCCGTTCTCTGCGAGAAGCCCCTTGCCACCACGCTCGCGGACGCGCGCAGGATGCGGGACGCGGCGGCCCGGCGCAAGACCATCGGGATGGTCAATTTCAGCTACCGCAACTCCTCGGGCGCGCAAGCGGCGGCGGACCTCCTCAGGTCCGGCGGGATCGGCAGGATCATGCACGTTGAGGCGAGCTACCTGCAGAGCTGGCTCGCGCAGGACGCCTGGGGGGACTGGCGCACCAAGCCTTCCTTCACGTGGAGGCTGTCCACCCGCCATGGCAGCGCGGGGACCCTTGGCGACATCGGCTGCCACATCTACGACCTTGTGGGGCTTCTCTGCGGCGACATCCGCCGGATCTCCTGCCTCCTGCGGACATTCCCCAAAGGCGTGAAGGGAAACAGGATCGGGCCCTACGTGCTGGATGCCAACGACAGCTTCGTCTCCACCATCGAACTGGAAACCGGCGGGATCGGCACGGTGCATGCCACCCGCTGGGCACCAGGCCACCAGAACAGCCTTCGCGTGCGCGTGTACGGGGACGATGGCGCGGTGGAAGTGGACCTGGATCGTGACCCTTCCGGCTACCGCCTCGTGAAAGGAAGGAAAGCGGCCCGCGCGGCCCAATGGCGAGTGGTCAAAAGCGGGCGGACGCCGACGCAGTACGAACGGTTCATCACGTGCATCCGAACGGGGAAGGACGATGCTTCGGATTTCAGAAACGGAGCCAAGGTGCAGGCGTACCTGGAAGCGAGCGTGGAGTCTTCCGAGAGCGGTCACCCGGTCAAAGTCAAGCTGTAAGCTCGTCCACGATTATTCTCCCCCGAGCCATCACGAGCCGGATCCTGAGGTCGTCGTCGAACAGGACAATGTCGGCGTCCTTTCCGGCCCGGAGGGTTCCCTTGCGCGCGTGCACCCCCATGACCCGGGCCGGGGTGAGAGTCATCATGCGAACGGCATCCGGGAGAGAGACCCCCCGCACGCGGCTCATGGTACGCACAAGCCGGTCCGCGGTTGCGACGCTTCCCGCAAAGAAGGACCTGTCGGGAAGCCAGGCCACGCCGTCATCAACAATCACCCGCCTGCCGCTTGAGAGGCTTCCCAGGATGCTCTCTTTCACCTCCTGGCCGGCGGCGCGCATGGAGTCCGTCACCAGGCAGATTCTGTCCGGTCCTTTCACCTTGAATGTCAGCTCCAGAAGCGCGGGGGGCAGGTGCATGCCATCTGCAATCACCTCCACGGCAAGCTCGTCCAGGACAAGGGCGCTCTCAGCGACTCCCGGATGCATGATCGCATCCTTGCGCACCAGTCGCGACATCCCGTTGTACAGGTGTGTCACGAGCGTGTAGCCGTTGCGGCACGCCTCTGTCACCTGTTCGTAGACGGCGTTGGAATGCCCGATGGACGCGACGATTCCCCGGCGCGCAAGCTCCCTTCCCATGGGGAGAGCCCCTGGCAGCTCTGGGGCAACGGTCCATCGCACGATCCAGGGACACGCGTCCAGGACCCTCGCGTATTCCTCGGGATCCGGGTCCTTGAGGAATCGAGGGTCCTGTGCGCCTCTCTGCTCCGGGGAAAAGTAGGGACCTTCGACATGCACGCCGAGGATTTCGGGCAGATCGTCGAATATCGCGGGACTCGCGGCGCCCGGGGGCAGGCCCTGGCCGCGGCGCACTCGTCCGACGACTTCGAGGATGGAGCGCAGCTCCGTGAATGTGCTGGTGAGAGTGGTCGGAACGATGGTCGTTGTTCCATGGCGAAGGTGAGTCCGGCAGGCCGTGAGCACGGCCTCCTCGGTGCCGTCCATGAAATCAGCCCCACCCGCGCCGTGCGTGTGGATGTCCACGAACCCCGGAGAAAGGTACAGGCCGTCTGCGTTGATGACACGGCTTCCCGCCGGCGCGGCGTGGGCCCCTTCGCGGACTTCGCTGATCAGCGCTCCCTCCACGCCGAGTGAGCCCGAAACGACGCGGTCGGGAAGAACAAGCCTCGCGTTATCGAACAGCGTGGTCATTCTTGACAACCAAGGGTATCCATGTTTTGATGAATTCTCTTCAATTTCTTACATAATAAGTCGGCCATTGCCAGGATACAACATGTAGCGAAATTATCTTCGAGGTGACGGGAATGGTGCTGGAACCAGCACTGCGCAACGATCTGGTGGAGCTCATCGCGTCAAATTTCAAGACCGACGAGGTCAATGAGCTCGGAAAGCTCGTTCTGGGAAGCTTCGATTCGAACGAAGCCGCGGGGACAAAGAATCACATCTCTCTCTCATCGCGCAAGAGCGCAAAGCTCCTGGTGGAGCGTTGTGATCAAGGTGGTGAGCTGCAGGCGCTTCTCAAGCTGGTGGTGGAGGTGGATGACGGCGTGGTGCATGGCCGCGCCGTGCGGGTGGACGGACTGGAACGGTTTCTCGGCAAGCTCCTGAAAACCGGGATCCGCTACGATTTCAAGACGCGCAGGATCCTCAGCTCATGCAAGGATCCGGGCGAGCTTGCCAACTGGGGGTGCCTCAAGGAGGGGCGCGAGTACGATACCGCGGTGATCAGCCTCGACATCGCCAACAGCTCCGTCCTGGTCCGCAAGTATGGCCTCAAGAAGATGGAGAGGCTGTACTTCAACCTCTGGAGCTTTCTGCGGGACAAGCTTGCAGCCACTGACGGCCGCGTGTGGTCCTGGGCGGGGGACGGCGGCATCATTGCCTTCGCTCTCAAGGATGGCGCGCGCAGGGCGGTGAGGTTCTCCATTGAGGTCCAGACGGCCATTCCCGTTTTCAACCTCACCGCGGCAGCGGACTGGCCCGCGGATATCTCCCTTCGCCTCGGGATAGACGCGGGGAGGATCCGGTTCAACCCCGAGACGGGAAAGATCGTCTCGGACGTCATCAACTTCGCGGCGCACCTGGAAAAGAAATCCACGCGCCCCGGATGCGTCTCGATTTCGAGGGCAGTCTACAACGCCTTGCCCCGGCGGCTTGCGGGCCTGTTCCATTTCGGAGGCCGCTTCGAGGACCGGGACTACTTTACGACGCTCCGCAGGCTGGACGGCCTGCTCCTTGATGAGGATGGGAGCGAAGAACGCTTTGCATGAGACGGTGAGCGACCCGGCGGAGATCGCAGGAATTCTCGACCAGTCCAGCGTCCTTTTCCTCGTTATCCACAGGGAGCCCGCCCCGTACGCCGTGCCAATGTTTTTTGGATACGAGGAAGGCACGCTGTATGTTCACAGCGCTCCGGGCGGCACCAAGATCGATCTGCTGCGGGCGGATGCCCGGGTGGGATTCACCGCGGTCGCCGGGGTGCAGATCGTGGAAGGGGAGACGGCCTCGACTTCTCCGTGCGCTCCCAGAGCGTGGTCGGGAGCGGCATCGCGAGAATCCTCCGGGATGAGGCGGAAAAACTGCGCGGCCTTGACCTCATCATGCGCCATTACGCCGCACGCGGGGGGGCGGACAGCTTCGCGTACAAGCCCTCATCACTGTCGCGGACCTCTGTAATTGCCATAGATATTCACGATATAATGGGGAGGAGATTGGGAGACCAGACCGGATGAGCCCGGATCCGCGGGACGCCGGTCAGTAAGCGAGGAAAGTTTCCCGGATCATGCCTGCCCTTCTCGCGCTGGACATTGCAGCCCTCGGGCTGTCCACTCTCCTCTCCGCAACTCTTGCAGTCGCGGTGGGGGCGGCGGGGCTGCGCAAGCCTCTCAACCGCAGCTTTTGCGGTTTCGTTCTCTTTGCCGGCGCCCATTGCGCTTTCGCGCTGCTCCTCCGCCTGTCCCTGTTCTACCACGCGGGCAATCCCGAGCTACTCCTCCAGCTTGCCGCCGCATGCCTGTTCATCATGATCCCGTTTCTCTTCCTTTTCGTGGCCCGCTACCTGAAGCTCGGAAAGGGCTGGCCCCTGGCGGTGGCGTCGGCGGCGCTTGCCCTGCTGGCTGCTCTTGGACCGTTCCTTTTCTCCGGGAAGATCGTGTATCACCCCTGGCTCGAGACTTCGGGGATCACGCGATTCCTCCTTTCGAAGCTCGGATACTGGGAAGGCGCGCTTCCCGCGGCGCTGCTCGCGTTCTGCCTGCTTCTGATCTTCCGGCACCGCTCGCGCGTGACGGAGGCTTTCATCAGTGTCAGCGTTCTGGCGCTCCTGGCCGGATACCTGGTTGGCTCTTTCACCGCCGTCATGGTGCCTGTCATGTCCATCACCACCGCAGTCTGCGTGGGCATCCTTGGCAGGGGTATCATGAGGCGGCAGCTGTTCAACCCGCTGCGTGAGCTCACCGCCCACCTGCAGGAAAGATCGCATCGCCAGGCCCTGATTGCGCGCGTAGGGCGCCGGACCACCGCCATCCTCGAGCTGGAGGAGCTGCTCATGGAGGCGGTTGACCTCATCAAGGACTCTTTCGCCTATTCGACGGTGGCCGTCCTGCTGATCGAAGGTGATGAGCTGGTGCTCCGCGCGTCTTCCATGCCGCTGATCCACTCCTTTGCGGGGAAGTTCCGCCTGAAGATCGGCGTGGAGGGAATCTGCGGCTGGGTGGCCGCCACGGGGCAGCCCCTGTGCGTGGCGGACGTGGAAAAGGAGCCCCGGTACGCCTCAATGTCCGCGGCGGTCAGCACGCGCTCCGAGATGGCCGTTCCGATCCGGCGGGGACGGGAAGTAATCGGCGTGCTGGACATCCAGAGCCCGAGCCTTCGAGCCTTCGGGGGCGCGGACGTGGCCGCCCAGCAGACGGTTGCGGACCAGCTTTCCAGCTCCATCGAGAACGCCCGCCTCTACGAAAAGCTTCGTCGGGAGCTCATCGCGCGTCAGCGCACGGAGCGTTTCCTCCACTCCCTGAACGCGGCGGCCCTTGCCATGGAGCAGGCCCTCAACCCCGTTGAGATCTTCCCGATTGCGATCCGTGAGCTCACCGCCCTTGGACTGTCCTGCGCCATTTTCATTTCCGACCCCAGCGGCAAGAGGCTCTCCCTGGCCTGCCGCAGCAGCGAAAGCGGAGGGGTGGAGATTGCGGCCGGGGGAAAAGATGCGACATGGTACGACCTGGACGGCGTTCCCACCCTGGCGGAAGCCCTGCAGAGGCAGGTGACGCTGTCCCTGGAGCTGGACCAGCCCATGGTCAGGTCCCTTCCGCCTCTGGAGTCCTTGCGCTCCCGCGCGCGAAAAGATTCCCGCCGGGCAATCTTCTCCCCGCTTTCCGCCATGGATGAGCTCATCGGACTGCTGTGCGTCCGCGGTGAAAACCTGGGAGCAGAGGACATCCCGATGTTTCGGGCTTTCGCGTTCCAGACTGCCGCTGCCATGCGCAAGGCGCGGCTCGTGCAGGACCTGCAGAGCAGCCTCCAGCAGCTCAGCCGGGCCCAGGAGCAACTCTTGCACTCGCAGAAGATGGAGGCAATCGGGAGACTGGCAGGCGGCATTGCGCACGACTTCAACAACCTTCTCACGGTCATTTCGGGATACGCGAGCCTTCTTACGGAGTCCGTGGCGGGCAACTCCCTTGCACTGTCTGACCTGGAGGAAATCAAGAGCACCATCAAGCGCGCGGCCGGCCTCACGGGACGCCTCCTCGCTTTCAGCCGCAAGCAGATCACCCAGGCGTCTGTCATGGACTTGAACGCCGTGGTTGCGGGCGCGGAAACGCTCCTGCGCCCGCTCCTCGGGGAGGACGTGGAGCTGGAGGTGCGCCTGACGCGGGCCCCGGTGTGCGTGCTCGCGGACCCCTACCAGCTGGAGCAGGTGATCATCAACCTCGCGGTCAACGCCCGTGACGCCATGCCGGACGGCGGGCGGCTGGTCCTGCAGGCCGCGGAGGTTGACATGCAACAGTCCTGCCAGGACGCCGACTGTCCTGCCGTCCCGGTGGACCTGCCGCCGGGCGCGTATGCGGTGCTGTGCGTCCAGGACACCGGGGCCGGGATGTCAGAGGATGTTCGGCTGCACCTGTTCGAACCTTTCTTCACAACGAAAGAGCACGGAAAGGGAACGGGGCTCGGCCTTTCAATCGTTTACGGGATCATCACGCAGACGGGCGGAAGGATCAGGGTGGACAGCGCACCCGGGCAGGGAAGCACGTTCACCATCTGGATCCCGCGCGCTCCGAAGGACAACTCGTGCGCGGAGAAGCAGGAAGGCGCACGTGACGTCCCGGCGGGATCGGGAACAGTGCTCCTGGTGGAAGACGAGGCCGACGTACGGCTGCTGACCCGCAGGCTCCTGGAACAGGGAGGATACAGAGTCCTCACCGCATCCTCGGCTCAGGACGCCCTCCTGATTGCTGAAGGTTCTGCCGCAATCGATGTGGTCGTTACGGATGTCGTCATGCCGGGAGGGATGGGCGGGCTGGAGATGGGGGAGCGGCTGTCGCGCACCAGGCAAGGCCTGCCCGTGCTGTACATGTCGGGGTATACCGAGGACGACCGCCTGACAGCGAGCATGGCGGGGGCTTCGCTCCCCTTCCTTCCCAAGCCCTTCCAGCCGGAAGAGCTCCTGCGCCGGGTTTCCGAGCTGGTGCGGAAGACGCCGGGGGACCCCGCCCTCTGACCGGGGGTGGCTCTCCAGCGTGGCTCGGCCCCCCTAACCAGTTCGGCCTTCGCGACCTAGCTCGGCGGCCCCCAGGTCGGATGCAGGTCCGTGACTCCCGCCACCGCCTCGTCCATCCTCTTCAACACATCCGGGGTGAGCCTGGGGAGGATGTCCAGGGCCTTCATGTTCTCTTTCACCTGCTCGGGCCTGCTTGCGCCCGTGATGACGGTGCTCACGTTGGGATTGTGAGCGCACCAGGCAAGAGACAGCTGGGCCAGGCTGGCCCCCATCTCCTTCGCAATCGGCTCCAGCTTCTTCACCGCTTCGATCCTTTCCGGAGTCACTGCTGACTTGCGGAGCCATTCGTAGCCCGGGAGCGCCAGCCGCGAATCCTTGGGAACGCCTGAGTTGTACTTGCCGGTCAGGATGCCTGAGGCGAGCGGGCTCCAGGTGGTGAGACCAAGGCCCATTCCTGAATACAGGCGCGCATAATTCTGCTCGACCTTGTGCCGGATGAACAGGCTGTACTGGGGCTGCTCCATCTGGGGCTTGTGCAGGTGGTGCTTCTCAGCAATTGCCCACGCCTCCCGAAGCTCTTCCCCGCTCCATTCGGATGTTCCCCAGTACAGGGCCTTGCCGCTTTCAACCATCATGTGCATGGACCAGACCGTCTCCTCGACCGGGGTATTCGGGTCGGGGCGGTGGCAGAACACGAGGTCTATGTAGTCCAACCCGAAGCGCTTGAGCGCGCCGTCAATTCCCTCCCGCAGCTTCTTCCTGTTGAGAGTCTGCCTTTCGTTGACTCCGTCGTGCATGCCGAAGTAGATCTTCGTCGACACGATGTAGCTGGCCCGTCGCCAGCCGAGCTTTTTCAGCGCGGCGCCCATGATCTCTTCGGACTTGCCCGCTTCGTAGGCCTCCGCGTTGTCGAAAAAGTTCACCCCGGATTCCCAGGCGGCTTTCATGAGCGCTTCGGCGGCGCTCACATCGACCTGCTTTCCATACGTGACCCACGAGCCGAGTGACAGTAGGCTCACCTTCAGCCCGGCGCTCCCAAGACGGCGATATTCCATGGCACCTCCTCGGGTAAGATAACACATTGTCCAACGGTCGGGTCAAACTGAGTCAAACTGAGGCTGCCCAGTTTCGGGAGCCAGGAGAAGTGTCGTGCCTTCTACGGGCGCTCTGGCGTGACGGCTTGCGTCACCAGGGAATCCCCGCGCGAATAGTCGATTGTCCGGCCAATACCCTCGGCAAGCCCCTCCATGCACAGGGCGCACGCGCCCGTCGGCTCGCTCACGCACCTCTTGCCGGGATAGATCTCGTAGAGCGTCTTGTATTCCACGGGAGTGAAGTTCGGCATCAGGACATTCGCGCCTGCCCTGAGGCCATCCAGGCGATAGTCGCGGCCCATGCTCCCCAGGGCCGTTGTGGCCGGGAGGTGGGCAGCCTTCGTGACGATCCTCGTGAGGGCGACTGTCCTCAGTGTCAGCGGGACGCTGCCCGGCGGCAGGCCGCGCAGCTTCGTTTCAGGGTGAGGAATGAACGGCCCAATGCCGATCATGTCGAACCGCCTTTCGGCAAAAAAAAGGATGTCCCCCGCGATGTGCCGCAGGCTCTGGCCGGGGAGCCCAACCATGATGCCGCAGCCGAGCTGATAACCGAGCGTCGTGAGGTCAAAGATGCAGCGAAACCTTGTCTCGAGCCTGCGTCCCGCGTGCAGGGAGTCATACAAGTCCGTGTCAGACGACTCGATCTTCAGGAGGTATCTGTCAGCGCCGGCCTCCCGCCACAGCGCATAGTCTTCCCGCGGCCGCTCTCCGACGGAAAGCGTCACGGCAATGCCAAAACGCTTCTTCACGTCCCGCACAACCTGCGCGAGCCACGCGGGGTCCAGGCCGTCATCCTCCCCGGACTGAAGGACCACCGTCTGAACTCCCTGGGATGAGATTCTTCGAACGCTTTCGAGGATCTCCTCCGCGCTCATCCTGTACCGTGTGATGCGCGTGTTTCCCGCGTGAAGGCCGCAGTAGAAGCAGGTGTTGCGGCAGAAGCTTGAAAACTCGACAATTCCGCGGAGGAGGATTCCGTTTCCCATGAACTGCCGCCTGGTCCTGTCAGCGGCATCCAGTATCGGCTGAACCTCCGCATCGGCCTCCCGGGCGAGGAGGTACCTGAGGTCTTCGACATCAGGGCTCGGCGCGGCCGCCACTCGCGCCAGGGTCTCCTTCACTGTCTGCACGCTCATCTCTCTCGCTCCAGGGCGGGTTGCGCCCTGCCCTCCAGGCGGCGCTTTTCCCGCGTGAATGCATCCAGCGCCGCGGGGAAAGGAGAAAGGGTCCGTTCGATCACGCCCTGAAGGACGGATATTGCCACGCCATAGTTCGTGATGGCCACCCCCGCCTGCCGGGCCCTTGCGATGCGGGAGAGCATCTCCCTGCGGGTGAGCATGCACCCGCCGCAGTGGATGACCAGCCGGTACTGCGGCAGGTTGTCCGGGTAGTCCCTTCCCGCGCACGTGTCGATGTGCACGTCCGCCCCGACGTACTGGCGCAGCCACCGGGGGATCTTCACCCGGCCGATGTCGTCCTCGATGGCATGGTGGCTGCACGCCTCCGAAATGAGGATGCGGTCCTCAGGCCTGATGTCAGTGAGGACCGCGGCGCCGCGCGCCAGCTCCACGAGGTCTCCCTTGTTGCGGGCAAAGAGAATGGAAAACGTCGTGCACGGCACCTCGCGGGGAGTATCTCCTGTCATCTTGAGGACCACCTGGGAATCGCAGACGGCGATGTCAGGCGGCGCGCGCAGCTGCTGCAGGAACGCGGCGTACTCCCGCTCCTTCACCACCGCCACAGCCGCGTCACAGTCCAGGGTGTCGCGGATGGTCTGGACCTGGGGCAGAATGAGGCGCCCGCGCGGAGCCTGCAGGTCGATGGGGACAACGAGCACGGCCAGACCCACTCCCTTTCCCGCGGAAAGAAGGTCCCCGATCAGGGGCGGCGGTGCCAGGAACTCCTCCGGGCAGACATCAAGGAGGTACTGCTTGAGCTGGATGAGGCACGCCTCCCGTCCTGCCGCGCGGATGCTGGAGCACGCAACCACCCGGGGAGATCTTCCCTGGAGCATTTCGAGAAACTCCGGGGAGGGGTCGCGAATGTCGGTCTTGTTGATGACGAAGATCACGGGGGCTTTCCGGGCCTCAGCCTGGGAAAGGATGTCCTCCTCGTAGCTTGTCCAGGTGCCCGGCTCCAGTATGAGCAGGA
>Ga0209415_10006985_pt1 | contig 19867 bp, 13 predicted proteins | sample PeaSoiSIISIP2007_FD_187696 | JGI IMG/M metagenome (GOLD analysis project Ga0209415, IMG submission 187696) | Peat soil microbial communities from Weissenstadt, Germany - SII-SIP-2007 (SPAdes) (version 2) | ecosystem: Environmental > Terrestrial > Soil > Wetlands > Peat | place: Germany... | reverse complement strand
CACCGTTGACGGGAACAGCGAAGCCGCCCGACCGCGGTTGCCGGCGGACTATAGCACGCACCCTCGCCGAGCGGCAATCGCGTCCGACGCGGCGTCCGGGGCCACCCGACGCGCCCCGATCGCGCCTCGCCCGATCGCGCCTCGCGCCGGTCCCAGGTTGCGCTTGGCCCAGGCTCGAGTGACACGGGTTACGCCTCACCCAGGCTCGGGTGGCACGGGGCCATCGCTCAGACGCACACCGGTGGAACGTTGGCATCGGTGGGAGCGTCGCGGCGGAACGTCTGGTCCCGCGTGCGGCCCAGGCTGAGCGTGGCGTGGCACGGCGAAGGCCGAACCGCCGGCCCCAGGCAGCGATCGGCCGCGCCAACGTTCCGGAGGCGTGCGTCCGAGAACGGGCCGGCCGGGTGGTTGCGTCGTGACGCCGCGGCGAGGGGCCGGCTGCGGCTCAGGGTCGGCGCGCCGCGGATTCGGCAGCGAGACGGTCGGCGAGGACGTCCCAGGCCTCGACCGGCTGCTGCTCCCCTGCCCTGGTGCGGGGCGCGGCAGTGCGACCCTCCAGCTCGCGATCGCCCAGGACCAGCATGTAGGGCACCTTCTGCTCCTGGGCCAGACGAATCTTGTTCTGCATGCGGTTGCTGGAGTCGTCGACTTCGACGCGCAGGCCCCGCGAGGCGAGGACGGCGGCCAGCTCGCGGGCGCCGTCGATGTGGCGATCGGCGATGGGCACGACCACGGCCTGCACGGGCGCCAGCCAGAACGGGAAGGCGCCCGCGAAGTGCTCGGTGATGACGCCGATGAATCGCTCCAGTGAGCCGTAGATCGCACGGTGGATGGCCATAGGGCGCTGGGGCTGGCCGGCCTCATCGATGTAGGTCAGGTCGAAGCGCTCGGGCAGCATCACCAGGTCGACCTGGATGGTCGCCATCTGCCATTCCCGGCCGAGTGCGTCGTCCACGTACAGGTCGATCTTGGGCGCGTAGAACGTGCCGTCCTTGGGTTTGATCCCGTACGCCACGCCGGATCCGTCCAGGGCCTGCTGGATGAGCTTCTCGGCCTGGGCCCAGAGCGCTGGGTCGCCGAGCGCCTTATCCGGCTTCGTGGCGAACACGTAGCGCGGCGTCATGCCTACCCAGCTCCACGCTTCAGTGGTCAGGGCGAAGAGCTGGCGGAGCTCCTCCTCGAGCTGGTCCGGCCGCACGTAGATGTGGGCGTCGTCCTGGATGAAGTGGCGCACCCGGGTGAGGCCCGAGAGCGCGCCCGACAGCTCGTTGCGGTGCAGGCGCCCGTACTCCGCGTACCGCAAGGGCAGATCACGGTAGGAACGGACACGGCTGCGGTAGATGAACGTGCTTTCGGGGCAGTTCATGGGCTTGAGGGAGTAGCCCTGACCCTCGATGTCGAACAGGAACATCGTGTCGGCATAGAGCGGCAGGTGCCCCGACTGCTGCCAGAGCTTCTGGTGCACTAGGATCGGGGTGCTCACCTCCTCGTAGCCGTAGCGCGCCTGGAGGCCGCGCATGGCGTCCTCCAGCGTGCGCCACAGGCGCTGGCCCTTGGGGTGCCAGAAGGCCGACCCGGGCGCCACGTCGTGGAAGCTGAACAGGTCAAGCGCCACCCCGAGGCGGCGGTGATCGCGCTTCTTCGCCTCCTCGCGGCGCCACAGGTAGCGGTCCAGGTCCTCTTGCGTCGCCCAGACCGTGCCGTAGATCCGCTGAAGCATCGGCCGCTTCTCGTCGCCGCGCCAGTAGGCGCCTGCCACGCTCAGCAGGGCGAAGGGCCCGATCGCCCCGGTCGACGCCACGTGCGGCCCGCGGCAGAGGTCCACGAACGAGCCGTGGGTGTACGTGGAGACGGTCGGGTGGGGCTGGCCGGCCGCCTCCGCGGCGCGCCCCAGGTCGTCGAGGATCTCCACCTTGAAGGGCTGCCCGCGCTCCTCGAAGAAGGCCCGACCCTCTGCCGGGGGCAGCTCCGCCCGCACGAACGGGTGGTCCGCCTTGATCGAGGCCCGCATGCCGGCGGCGATCGCCTCGAGGTCATCGGGCGTCAGGGGCCGGGGCAGCTCGAAGTCGTAGTAGAAGCCGTCGCGGATGGCCGGTCCGATGCCCAGGCGCGCGTCCGGGAACAGGCCCAGCACCGCCTCGGCCATGACGTGGGCGGCCGAGTGGCGCATGGGATCGAGCGGATCGCCGGCGTGCGCGTCAAGGAGCTCCTCAGCCGACCCGCGACCGGGTGCCTCCAGGATCTCCTCATCCGGGGTTTCGTGGACTTCGCTCATGGCGTGCCTCCGCGGGAAAGGATCGTCTCGCCCTGACGGGACGAGAGGTCGCCCTCCCGCGGTTCCACCCGCCTTTGCGTGGCGGCCTGGCGGCCGCTCCACGCACGCTCATGAGTCGCGGTAACGGGCGACACCCGGGCCGGTTCGCCGGCCGCTCACGGGTGGTGGCGGTGCGCGGGTGGTGCCATCCGGGCTTGCAGCCATGGCCCGGACTCTCTGGGGCGCCCGTTCGACCGCCAGGTCCCGTTCGACGCGTTGGATATGGTGGGCGACACTGGACTCGAACCAGTGACCTCTTGCATGTCAAGCAAGTGCTCTAACCAGCTGAGCTAGCCGCCCTTGTTACGTTCGGATTGACCCGATAACTGCCTCGGCGCTTGACCTACGCCGCATTACAGGCGATGCCATCAGCCTGATGGCTCGAGAGCATGATGGGTCGATCCGAACCGGGATTGTACGTGACCCCTCTGGGCTCGTCACGCCAGGGGCAGTAGGCAAGGACGTGGCGTCCAGCTCCAGCTGCCCATGGTCAGTCGCGCAACTGCTGGTGGCCGCGCCGCGTCCTATTGTGGGCGCAGCATGGAGAGGGATCGGGTGGTCGCGAACAGTGGACGCACAACGGTTCGCTCCCGAACCCGAACGGCGATTGTGCGCGACCCCCTTGCGCACGTCACACCTGGGGCCGGCGCTGGCCCGACGACCTCAGGGTGCCCAGGCGACCCGCCAGACCCGCCAGAGCGACGCCGGATCGACCAGTGGGTCGCCATGCACCAGCAGGAAGTCCGCTGGGCCGCCTTCGTGGACGGTCCCCGCCTCCGGCTCGCCCAACAGCTCGCCGCCCCGCCACGTGGCCGCGGCAAGCGCCTCCCAGGGCTCGAGGCCCGCCTCGACCAGCGCCTCGACTTCCCACGCCAGCTGGTTCGCGCGGAGCGAGCCGCCGCCGAAATCGGTGCCCGTGGCGATGCTGACGCCCGCGGCGTGGGCCAGGCGCACGCTCGCCTCGGCGGCCTCTCGACGGGCGGCGATCCGGCGGCGACCTTCCGCCGTGGTGAAGCGGTCGATCCGCGTCGTCGTCGCGAACGTGCCCCACGAGCGCATCACGGCGAGGGTGCTCACGAGCCGCGTCCCGCGGGCGGCCATATCGCGCACGACGTCGGCGTCCAGCTCGAAGCCATGCTCGATCGAGTCGACGCCCCCGCCGACGGCCGCCCGGGCTCCGGGCAGGTTGCCCGCGTGGGCCGTCACCCGCGCCCCGCGCCCGTGCGCGGCCGTGACCACCCGCGCCACCTCTGAGGCCGTCCAGGGCGCCGTGTCCGGGTCCGGGCCGTCCAGGTACAGCTTGACCAGGTCGGCGCCGTCGTCGAGCTGCCTCACCGCGCCCGCCAGAAGCTCGTCGCCATCCTCGGCCTCAACCGTTGGCACCTCGGGCAGCGTTCCGCGACGCATCACCCAGGTCCCGGCAGCACGCAGGTACGGCATCCCGGGGCGGCCGCGCCAGCGGTCCCGGACGCCCAGCGCGAGCGCCCGATGCCGACCGTCGGTCGGGTCGACGCCCAGCGGACTCCCCACGTCCCGCAGCCAGCGCACGCCGGCGCCGGACGCCAGGCGGCCGTTCGCTTCCGCGACCGCGAGCAGTCGATCCGGCGGATCGGCGAAGCGCGCGATCCAGTGCGCGCCACCGGGGCCCGTCACATGGCTGTGGCTGTCGACCAGCCCGGGCACGATCGTGGCGCCTGTCGCGTCGACGAGGTCCACGGAGGGGTCCACGGAGGGCTCGTCATCGGCGGACCGTATCCAGACGATCCGTCCGTCCTCCACCAGGACGCTGACGCCCACTCGCAGTCGTGGCCCACGCCCGTCGGCCAGCGCCGCGTCCCGATACAGGGTGGCCGTCATGCCACGACCATCCGTTCCTGCGGCACCACCGCCTCCGGCTACAGGACCAAGCCGTCGGGCACGAGCGGCAGAGAGCGCAGCCGTGTCCCGGTCGCGGCGAAGATGGCGTTGGCCAGCGCGGGCGCGATGGCGATGATCGGCGTCTCGCCCGCGCCCGCCGAGGGCTGATCACGCCGGTCCACGAGCACCACCTCGAGCGGCGGCACATCCCTGAACCGCGCCACGCGGTAATCGGTCAGCGACCCGTTGGTGATACGCCCGCCGTCGAAGTGGATGGCCTCGAACAACGCGCCGCCGAGGCCCATGATCATCGCCCCCTCGACCTGGTTCGTCAGGCCGTCGGGGTTCACGATGGCGCCGCACTCGAACGCGGTGACGGCGCGCAGCACCTTCAGGCGCCGGTCGCCACTCACCTGCACGGCCACGCACGTGGCCACCCGGGCGCCCTTCTCCACGCCAGCGGCGATCCCCATGCCGAGGCCCGGCTCACGGGGTCGCCCGGCCCAACCGGCCCGTTCCGCGGCCGCCCGCAGGACGGTGGCCAGTCGCTCGTCGGCGAGGTGGCGGAGGCGGAACTCAAGGGGGTCCACGCCGAGGGCGGCGGCCAGCTCGTCCATGTGCGATTCTCGGGCGAAGTGGTTGGCCGTCGCCGCCAGCGCGCGGTAGGAACCCTGCCGCAACGGCGAGTCGGCCGGCTGGTAGTCCAGGCGCTGGTTGGCCACCTCGTACGGCCCGACGAGGCCGAACATGCCGGCGTTCGTGTCGCGCATCTCCCACGCGGTGATCACGCCGTCCGGGCCGGCCCCGCTCCGCACGTCCATCACGGCGGCCGGGCGCAGGTACCCCCTGGTGAACTCATCGCCCCGGTTCCAGCGCACCTTCACCGGGCGGCCCGCGGTCCGGGCGAGCCGCGCCGCCTGCACCGCGATCTCCGCGCCATGCTTGCCCCCGAACCCGCCGCCCGTGTCGGGCACCACCACGCGCACGTCGGCCTCGGCGACGGCCAGGGCCTCCGCCACCTCGTGCCGCACGCCGAACGGCTGCTGCGTGCCGCACCACACCGTCACGCGGTCGCCGTCCCACGCGGCCAGGGCGACGTGCGTCTCCAGGGGCACATGCGCGAGGTAGGCGGTCGTGTAGGTGGCGTCGAGGCGGACGGGTGCGCCAGCCAGCGCCGCGTCGACGTCGCCGACCTCCCGGTGGAACGCGCCTTCCCACCCCTGGTCCTCCACCGGGTGGGCGCGCAGGTAGCCGCTCAGCTCGGGCTCCGACGGCAGGGCCGGCTCGTCCCACTCGGCCTGGATGGCGCGCAGGGCACGGCCGGCCGTCGGGGCATTCCCGGCCACCACCCCGACGAGCGGACCGTCGCGGATGACCGTGACACCGCCCATGCCCTGGGCCGTCGCAACGTCGACCGAACGGAGGGTCGCGCCGGGCGATGGCGGCGCCAGCACGGCCCCGTGCAGCATACCGGGCAGCGACAGGTCGGTGGGATAGCGCTTGCGACCGGTGACGATCGCCTGGGCCCCGATGCGCGGCGCCGGATGGCCGACCAGCGCTTCCGCCGGCCCGGGCGTGAGCGGCGGCCCCGACGAGGTCCGTTCGACGCGATGGAGGCCGCGCACGAGCTCTCCGTAGCCGATGGAACGGCTGCCGTCGCGGACCGCGACCGTACCGCGTGACACGACCAGGTCGCCGGCCGCGACCTCCCAGCGGGCCGCGGCCAGGGCCAGGAGCGATCCCCGCGTCGCGGCGGCGGCCCGTCGCAAGTCCTCCCCGGCGTCGGCCATGGAGCGGCTCCCGAAGGTGCCCACGTCGTAGGGCGAGAGGTCGGTGTCGCCCATGACGAGGCGGATCGCGCCGAGCCCCACGTGCAGCTCCTCGGCCACCCGCATCGACAGGGCCGTCCGATTGTCCTGGCCCACATCGACCTTGCCGGTGAACGCCGCCGCGATCCCATCGGCCCCGATGTGGATCCAGGCCCCGCCACTCGGCGCCCAGCGGCCGGGATCCCGCGACGGCCCCGGCTCGAACGCCACGACGAGGCCCTCCGGCAGCACGGCGAACCAGTCCCGGTCATCGGCGTCCGTGAGGTCCCATGGTCGCGCCGGCCGAGTGGCGAAGGCCGGCGGCTCGATCGCGCCGGACTCCATCCCGGGCACGGCGGCCACCTCGGGCTCACGAGCCACTTCGGCGGCGCGCCGCACGGCGCGCACGATACGGGGATAGCTGCAACAGCGGCACACGTTGCCATCGAGCGCTTCGTCGATCTGCTCCGCGTCGGGCTGGGGATGCTGGTCCAGCAACGCGACCGTGCTCATGATCATGCCGGCGGTGCAGTACCCGCACTGGAAGGCACCGATCTCCAGGAAGGCCGCCTGGACGGGGTGGAGACCGCGATCGCCGGCCAGGCCCTCGATGCTCGTCACCGCGCGGCCGCGGACGTCACCCGCCGGGGTCCGACACGCGCGCACCGGCTCGCCATCGATCAGCACGGTGCATGCACCGCAGACGCCCTCCCCACAGCCGGGCTTGGCGCCCGTGAGGCCGAGGCCGTCGCGCAGCCACGCCAGGAGGCTGATCTGCGCGTCAGCCGGGAGGTCGCGAGGCACTCCGTTGACGACGACCCTGGCGTCGCTCATCCATCTCCTTCGGCTGCCGCGCCGGACGAGCCAAGGATAGCCCTCGCTCGTCCGCCGGGATCCCGTGCCACTTGACGGCTAGCCAAGCGAGAGGGCGTAACCCACCACCGTCCGTCCGTGGCGTTGGGCGAGGGCCAGCCAGACCTTCACCATCCCCTCGAGGATCTTTGCGTTGGCCAGCGGGCCAGCGTCCTCGGCTACGAAACCGAGCTCGGTCGCCAGGTCCATGGCGACCCGCTTGGCGTCCGCGTCGTCCCCGGCCACGAACATCGCGGCCGGCACCCGGCGCGAACGGGCCGTGGTGAGGTTCTCGAACCCGATCGTATTGAAGGCCTTGACCACCCGTGCGCCGGGCAGCAGCTCCGTCAGGTCCTCCGTCGTGCTGCGCACGGGATCGCCATCGAACCGGTTCATGGTGTCGATCACGACCACCCCGTCGAGCCCCGGAAGCTCGGCCACGATCCCGGGCACCGCCGCCCACCGCAGCGCGAACACCACGACGTCCGCGCCGGCCACGGCCCGGGCCGGGCTGGTGGACGTCGAGCCTGCCGCCGCCGCCACGGCCGCACGGCACTTCTCGGATCCCGGGTCACGCACGCCGAACACAACCTCGTGACCCACCGCGGCCAGCGCCGCGCCGAGTCCGCCACCCACGTTGCCCGCTCCGATGATCGCGATGCGCATGCCCGTCTCCGCGCTATCCCTGTCGGCCCGTCGCCGTGCCGGGGCCGGTCCGGTGCACTGTGCCACGACTACGCGGGTGGAGTGGATCCGCGTGCCCTGGAGCCGGCCCCAGGCGCTGCTTCCGGGTCCGGAAGTAGTTGCGCCTGCAATCATCTAGTATACTCATGGGACGGACGAATCCACGAATGCCGCCTGGGGCGGCCACCTCGTCCGATCCGCCTGGGAGGCGTGACATGGGAACTCTCGATTGGGGCCTGCTGGTCGTCCGCCTCGTGGCCGGCCTGATCTTCGCGGCGCACGGCGCACAGAAGGCGTTCGGCTGGTGGTCGGGCCCGGGCCTGACGGGCTGGCAGGGGGCGCTCGATCGCATGGGCATCCGCCCGGCTCACCTGTGGGCGCCGCTCTCGGCCGGCGTGGAACTGCTCGGCGGACTCGCGCTCGCCGTCGGCTTCCTGACGCCCCTCACCACCGCGTTGCTCGTGGGGCTGTCGATCGTCATCATCGGGCAGGTCCACCTGCCGCGGGGCCTGTGGAACAAGGACGGCGGGATCGAGTTCCCGGCGACCCTCGCGGCGATCGTCGCGGCCGTCCTCCTCACCGGCCCCGGCGCGGCGTCGCTCGACGGTCTCCTGCAACTCGAGCTGGCGCCCGCCGCTCGAGTCGCGCTCCTGCTGATCGGCGTCCTCGGCGGGATGACCGCCCTGGCCTTACCCCACCTCGCGACGAAGGCCCCGGTGCACGCCGGGTAGACGGCCGGGTCCTGCGCCCGGCGGCCGATCAGCGGTCGAAGTCGACCGCCCGGGCCACTTCCTCCCCGTCGAGGACCGTGAGGCGCGGCCGACACGTGGCCAGCGCCCCACCCGGACGCACCGGCTCGGCCAGGGCGCCCGCGTCGAGCACCATGAAGTCGGCGCGCCGCCCGGGGGTCAGGCGCCCGCCCTCGCCGTCCTCCCCGGCCAGGAGGATCGGATCCAGAGTCGCGGCTCGGATCACTCGCTCCAGCGCCAGCCCTTCGGCTCCCGGGAAGGGCCGCGGCTCACCCGGCAGCCGGCGCGTGACAGCGGTGGCGATGCCGGTCCACGGGTCGGGCGATTCGACCGGCGCATCGGTGCCGAAGGCGAGGGGCATCCCGGTCGCCGCAAGCGACCGCCATCGATAGGCTCGCGCCTGGCGGCGGGGCCACGCCCGGCGGGCCATGGCCGCATCGTGGAGCAGGTGGGCCGGCTGCACCGACGCGGCGATGCGCAGGGGCCCCAGGCGCGCCACGTCGCGCGACGCCGCCAGCTGGACGTGCTCCAGGCGCGCCAGGTACCGGCCGCTCCGCGCCGCAGGCACGGCCTCGAGCGCGTCGAGGGCCATCCGCAGGGCCCGATCGCCGATCACGTGGACCTGCGGCGCGAACCCGGCCAGCGCGGCCTGTCGCACGAGCGCCTGGAGCTCGCCCGGCGAGAGGAGCAGCCGGCCGTGGCCGCCGCGGTCGGCATACGGCGCGAGGACCGCCCCGCTGCGCGAGCCGAGCGCGCCGTCGGCGAAGAGCTTCAACCAGCCGACCCGGGCCCGCGCCGCGGCGCGCACGGCGCGCAGATCGTCCGGGACCGAGGCGTGTCCCTCCGCGCCACTGTGCAGGCCGCGGGCCACCGCCTCGTCGAGCTGTTCGGGACGGATGCTGCCGTGGACGCGGAGCGGCAGCCGCCCGTCGCGCGCCAGGCGCGCGTATGCCACTGGGCCGCGCTCCATGCCCGGGTCCGGCGCCAACCCGCCCGGGTCATGGCACCCGACCACCCCGAGCTGCGCCAACCGCGCCGCGTAGGCCGCGATCGCCACGGCGAGCACCTGCTCATCGACCGGCGGGATCGCGCGGTCCACCAGGCCCGCGGCATGCTCCAGCAGGATGCCCGTCGGATCGCCCCGTCCGTCGTGCCGGATGCTGCCCCCCCGGGGGTCCGGCGTGCTCGAGGTGATGGCGGCCGCGACAAGGGCCGCGCGGCTGACCCAGCGCGAGTGGAGGTCGTGGCTCCACAGGGCGATCGGCCGGCCCGGCGCGACGCGCTCGAGGGCATCGGCGTCGGGCCATTCGCCGAAGACGTCCAGCGACCAGCCGAGGCCCTCGATCCAACCCTCCCGGTCGCCCGCCCGGAGCCGCTCACGGTGCAGCCCTGCCACTCGGCGGAGCGTTTCGTCCAGCGACAGGTCCTCCAGCTGGAGGTGCCGCGCGGCGAGGGCGGCGTCGGTCAGGTGGAGGTGGGCGTCGGTGATGGCCGGCAGCACGACATGGTTGGCCCCCAGCTCCAGGTGCCGCGTCGCCGGCCCCGACAGCGACGCCACGTCCGCCCGGCTGCCGGCCGCCACGATGCGTCCCTCCCCCACCGCGATCGCCTGGACCCACCCGAAGCCGGCCTCGCCGGCCAGCGTCGCGATCCGGCCACGCACCAGCAGGTCGGCCGGGCGAGCCACATTCAGCCGCCGAACAGGGTGCGCAGCTGCGCCTCCGTGGCCTGGGCCCCCAGGGCCAGCGCCAGCGCGACGCGCGCCTTGGGACCGTTCATCGTGCCGCCCATGATGGCCCCTGCGCGAGCCCAGGTCGCGCCGCCGCCCGGGAACGCGTAGGCGGGGTGCACCCCGCCGGTCAGGACGCGCGAGGTGAGCACGACCGGCACGCCGGCGGCCATGGCCTCCCGTGCCGCGGCCAGGACGTCGGGATGCGTGTTGCCGCTGCCGGGCGCCATGACGACGATGCCCCGGGCGCCGGCGGCGACCGCCGCCCGCAGCGACGCCCCGTCGGTGCCCATCGCCGCCGCGACCAGGGCGATCGGTTCGGCCGCCGCGGCCGGCAGGCGCGGCAGGGCCGGCCGCCGCACACGGCGACGTGTCAGCCGCAGGCCCTGGTCGGATACACGCCCCAGGGGCCCCTCGTTGGGACACACGAAGGCGGCATAGGCGACCGTATCGACCTTCACGACATCGTCCGCCGGCAGGACGAGGCCGCCCATCACGACCGCCGCGCCGATGTCGCGTGCCGCCGGATCCGCCGCGCAGCGCACCGCGTTCCGCAGGTTCTGGGGCCCGTCATACCCGTCCTGCCCGGCGTTGCGCATCGCGCCGGTGACGATCACCGGCCAGGGGCCGGGCACGAGGAGATCGAAGGCCAGGGCCGTCTCCTCCATGACGTCGGTACCCTGCACCACGACCGCCCCGGCGACGCCTGGATCGGCCAGCGCCGCGCGCACGCGCGCCGCCTGGTCGAGGAGGTCCGCGAACGAGAAGTGGGCGGCCGGCAGCCGGCCCCAATCGATCGGCTCGACCTCGGCGATGGCCGACAGGTCGCCCGCGCGCGCCAGGATGGCCGCCGCATCCAGGCGTGGCACGGCGCCCCCGGCGGCCGCGTCGGGCTCCATGGAGATGGTGCCGCCGCTGAACAGCATCGCGACGCGCGGCCTCATGGAGCGCCCGACCCCCGGTCGTCCCGCACCCGCGGCGCGGCATCGGGCGGGGCGTCGCCGACGTGGCCCAGGGCCATGGCCGTGACGGTCACCGGATCGATCGGCTCCAGGTGGGCCGGCGCCGGTGGGCGGATCGTCTCGGGCCAGCTGAGGAACACGGCCCGCACGCCGGTCCCCACCACGAGCACGGCCATGAGGAACAGGACGAGGCTCGTGCCGAGCGTATCGGCGAGCGGCCCGGCGATGATGATCGGCACGAAGCTGGCTACGCTCACCAGCATGTTCAGTACCCCGAAGACGCGCCCGCGGACGTCCGGGGGCAGCTCTTCCTGCAGCTGGGTCTGGGCCGGGACCGCCACGAAGGCATAGGCGACGCCGGCGGTCAGGGCGATGGCCACGATGATGCCGAGCAGCGAGACGAACGGCTCCAGCGCCACGGCCCCGTTGCTGTCCACCCGCGAGCGCAGGAAGCTCGACAGGGGCGCGGCCACCGAGAGCAGGGCCAGGGCGATGCCCAGGACCAGCAGGCCGCCTTCGATGAGCCGCCGCCGCCGCACGAGGCGCCCATAGGCGTTGAGGAGGAGGATACCCAGCACGAGCCCGCCGCCGAGCGGCAGGACGACGATGAAGAAGTCCTGTGGCTTGAGGCCCAGCGACTGCTGCGCGTACTTGGGCCCCAAGGCACCCAGCACGCCGACGAGCGACGCGGTGATGGCGAGGTAGCTGAGCGACCAGAAGATGCCCGGATTGGCGCGGATGTACTGCAGCCCCTCACGGAGCTGGCGCAGCGTCCCGGCCAGGGCCGCCTCGGCCTCGCCGAGGGCCTGCCCCGAGGCGAGGCGGCCGGGTCGACCCGCCGGCACGGAGGGCGGCAGCGTGACGCACAGGGCGGCCGCCGCGAAGTAGCAGCCGGCCACCAGCACGATGAGCCCGTTGACGTCGGCCAGGATCACGACGAACGGCCCCAGCAGGGCGAAACCCAGGGCGAAGGAGCCCTGGAGAGTGAAGGTGAACAGGCTGTTGGCGGCCAGGAGCTGCTCCCGTCGCACGAGGACCGGGATCATGGACGCCTCGGCCGGTGCGAAGAGCGTCGTGATCGTGGAGACGGCGATGTTGAGGACGTAGATCACGACGAGGTTCGCGTCCAGCACGACCATCGCGACGAAGAGCCCGCCGCGCAACAGGTTGGCGACGATCAGGATCAGGCGCCGGTCGAGCCGGTCCACGAAGACCCCAGCGATGGCGCTGAAGACGACGGCGGGCACGAGGAACGTCAGGAGCAGCAGGCTGACCGCCGAGGCCGACGCCGTCCGCTGGGCGACGAGCACGGTCAGCCCGTAGAGCACCATGTTGCCGCCCACCTGGCTGGCCACCTGGGCCAGCCAGAGCGAGAGGAACCGCCGATCGCGGAGGACCTCGCCGACGCTCTGCGTCCCGCCGGCCGCCGTGGTCGGCGCGGCTCCCGGCGCGCCGTCCGCGTTCATGCCGGGGGTGGAGCGGGGGTCAGGCGCACGAGGCGACGCTCGACGTCGCGACGAGCGAGCAGCACGCGGCGTGCGCACCCCTCGCACTGCAGGCCGATATCGGCGCCCAGGCGGACCACCCGCCAGGTGCGGCCGCCGCAGGGGTGCGGCCGCCGCAGTTCCAGCCGGTCGCCGATGGCCAGGGCCAGGACCGGCGGCAAGCGACCGGCTGGCGGGCCGCTCAGTGTTCCGTCGCTCCCGTGAACGTGAAGGCCCCGATCCGCAGGGCCGGCACGAGCGAGGCGCCCAGGAAGCCCCGCAGCAGCCGGCGCTCCCGACCGACCGCCTGCACCCCGGCCAGCGCGTCGAGGTAGCTCTGGGTGAAGCGCAGGTTGCGCACCGGGCCCACGATACGGCCGTGCTCCACGAGGAACGTGCCGTCGCGGGTCATGCCCGTGACGATGACCAGCTTGGGGTGGACCGGGTTGGTGTAATGGAAGCGGGTCACGAGCAGGCCGCGCTCGAGGCCCCCGATCAGCTCCTCGCGCGACGCCGTCCCCGCGCTCATGATCATGTTGAGCGGGAACGGGCCGTAGGGGTTCGGCGCGGGCAGGCCGTGGCCCGTCGACTCGCGGCCGGCGCGCGCCGCCGTCTGGGCGTCGTAGACCGCCTCGCGGCAGACACCCGCCTCCACGAGCGGCACGCGTCGCTTGGGCGTGCCTTCGTAGTCGAACGAGATCGGCGCCCCCGCCAGGTCCTCCGCGTCGTCGACGATCGTGACGAGCGGTGAGCCGATGACCTTGCCGGGCTCGAAGAAGGATCGCCCCTCCTGCACGGCGAGGGCCGAGAAACCCAGGTAGCCCAGCATGTCGAGCAGGTCCACCACGGCGTACGGCTCGAGCACGACCGGGTAGTCGCCGGGCGGCACGCTCACGGGCGCCCGTGCCGAGCGCGCCTTGTCCGCCGCTTCGCGGCCCACGGCCGCCACGTCGATGGCGGTGCAGTCGACCGCCGCGGCCTCGGCATAGCCGGCCTCGCCGGCGCTGCCCATGGCCACCGTCAGCAGCTGGGACCACGTGCGAGCCTCCTGGGCACGCACGCCGAGCGAATTGGCGAGGGCGACCCGCTCCAGGTCCGTGGTGAAGGAGCCGTAGGCCTGGACACCGGCCGCATCCGCCGCGGCGATGACCTCACGCGCGGCCGCCGCCCGGAACTCGGGCGTGGCATCCGCGGTGGCCGGCGCGGCGGCGCCGTGCACGTAGGCGATCGGCGCGGGCCCCGGCAGGTGGACCGCCTCGTCGGCCTCGGGCATGAATCGGGCGATCCGGGCGGCCGACTCGGCCAGCCGCCGCAGCGCCTCGTCGTCGGTGCGATTGGTCGAGGCGCACCCCACGCGCCGCTCGTCCACGAAGCGCAGGTTGACCATCGTGTTGGACTCGGCCACGTTCTGGTGGATCTCGCTGTTGGCGAAGCGGGTCAAGCGCGATTCGGCCTCGTCGACGAGGACCTCCGCCTGCGTCGCGCCCAGGGCCTCGGCATGCCGCAGGACGCGTTCGGCCAGCTCGAGCCCGTCGGGATCGCGCTCGCTCAGCATGCGCCGCTCACCACTTGCCCACGCCGACCTGGACATCGCGGAACCGCGCGCCGCTGGCGCCGTGGCCCACGTGCCCGATCTGGCCCGGTTCGCCCTTGCCGCAATTGGGCGTGCCGAAGAGCGTGTAGCTGCGTTCGTCAGCGACGGCGTCGCACGAACCCCAGAACTCGTACGTGATGCCGGTGTACGTGGGGTTCTTGTAGAGCTGGCCGATCTTGCCGCCCTTGACCTGCCAGCCCATCTCGGTCGCGAACTGGAAGTTCAACCGCCGGTCGTCGATGGACCACGAGCGGTTGGTGGCCAGGAGGAGCCCTTCGTCGGTGTCGGCGACGATGTCATCGAAGCTCATGCCCGGGCGCGGCAGGAGGTTGATGTTGGTCATGCGAATGAGCGGGATGCGGTTCCACCCGTCGGCGCGCATGGCCCCGCCGCTCTGGGCGCCGATGCGCGGGGCAGTCTCGCGGCTGGTGAGGTAGCCCACGTGGCGCCCGGCCTCGATGAGCGGCACGCGCTGCGCGGCGACGCCCTCGTCATCCCAGCCGAACGTGCCCAGGCCGCCGGGCACGGTGGCGTCGGCGACGATGTCGATGAGCTCGGAGCCGTAGCGGAAGGTGCCCAGCCCGTCGGGCGTCAGGAAGCTCGTGCCGGCGTACGAGGCCTCCGTGCCGAAGACGCGGTCGAGCTCGCAGGGGTGGCCGCAGCTCTCGTGGACCTGCATGTACAGCTGCGACGGATGGAGGATCACCGTCGTCCGCATGGGCGGGCACTGCGGGGCGGCGAGGAGGGCCATCGCCTGGCTGGCCACGCGCTCGCCGTTGCCGGCCAGGTCCAGATCGCGCACCCATTCGTAGCCGCCGGCGGCGGCCGAGTCGGGGTAGCTGCGGCGCTGGATGTCGTCGCCCTGGACGGCATTGGCCTCGATGACCGCCCCGACGTGGCTGATCTCCTGTTCGACCAGCGAGCCGTCGTTCGCCGCGTACGTCTTCCACTCGCGCTGGGCGTCGTAGCGCACCTCGGTGAAGCCGATGCCGGGCACCCGGCGCATGGCCTCGTCCGCGGCCAGGAGGTCCCCCACCTTGCGTTCGACCGACAGGGCGAACGGATCCTCGACGACCGGCGTGCGGTACGTGCCGTGGGCCGGCGGCCGGCTGTCCAGCTCCACGCGATGGCGCAGCGCGGTGGCGGAGGCGCGGGCGATGCGGACCGCCTCGGCGGCCACGCGATCCGCTTCGGCGGCGGTCAGGCGGTTCGACGCGGCGAAGCCCCACGCGCCATCCACGAGCACGCGCACGCCGAAGCCCTCGCTGTCGCCGAAGGTCACGCCCTCTACCCGGCCGGACTTGATGGCGATCGACTCGTCGGCCCGCCGCGTCTGCCGCACGTCGGCGAACGTCGCGCCACGCTGCACGGCCGTGTCGAGGGCGCGGTCGGTCAACTCGGGCATCGGCGGAAGGGTAGCAGAGGGCCTAGAGCTGCGGCTTCGCGTCGGGGGCGCTGAGGTCCCGATCGGTGCCCGGAAGGGTCAGGGTCGTCACGCCGACCTCGACGGTCACGTCGGGCTGGGCCACTTCGATGCGGCTGACCACGCCGCCCGCCCGCTGGAGGACGGCCTGCAGGTTGGCGGGATCGCCGATGGCCTGGAGGTGGAAGGGCGTCGGCAGGGCCACGTTCTCCACGGAGAGGCTGCCCGGATCGCCTCCCACGACCGTGCCCGGCGCCACGCGCACCCCACTGATGGCCATCGCCTCCACGCCGGCGATGCGCAGCTCGTTGAGGATGTCGTTGCTGGCCGCCGCCGTGATCGGCCCGTCGATGAGGATGTCGACCCCGTCGCCCTGCACCGGATCGAGGCCGGCCCACATGCGCAGCTGCTGCAGCTCGGACTGCAGCTGGCCGACGTTCGACGCCCCGTTCTGCTGCGTCTGCTGCAGCGTACGGAGCTGGCCCTGAAGGTCGGTGACCTCACCGCGCAACTCCGTGTTGCGGTCGTTGAGGTTGGCGATCAGCGTGGTCAAGTCCTGGGTCGTCAGGTTGCTCAGGCCGCCGTTCTCCGTCTGGGCCCGGAACTGCACCACGAGCAGGACACCCAGCACGAACAGCACGGCGCTCATGGCCCAGCGCCCGCGCGCGGTCCTCACGGCTGGCCCGAACCGATCGGTGAGGTCGCGCCGCCGGGCGTCGGTGACGGCACGGGCCGGGCGTAGACCAGGTTGACCGTGCCGCTGTAGGCCGGCACCTGGACCTGGTCGGACTGCAGCAGGGCCACGTCCAGGCCCACGGCCTGCACCCGATCCTGGAGGTAGGCCACGAACGCGGCCGAGGTGGCCAGGCGCGTGTAGAGGTCGGACGGGCCGATGGCGGAGATCTGGTAGGGCGGCTGGAGGTAGGAGCTGTTGACGAGGACCGACGACCCGATGTCGGTGAGCGGCGTGGTGACGGCGATGCGCTCGCCGTTGACGCTCACGGCCTCCGCGCCCGACAGCCACAGCAGGTCGATGACCTGGCGCAGGTCGGCCGCCGACACGAGCAGGTCACCGGGCGCCGCGCCCGGCGGCACCGGCCGGGTGGAGTCGCGCAGGCTCACGACCACGCCCGGTCCCTGGAGGGCCACCAGCCCGGCCGCGAGCCGGGCCACGCCCAACTGGGCGTTGAGGGCCGTGATCTGCGCCGCGTTGCCCTGGCCGTTCTGTTCGGCCGCCTGCACCTGGGCCCGCAGGTCCAGGATCTGCGTCTTCAACTGGTCCTGGGCGGCCTGCAGCTCCTGGGCCGTCTGTCGCAGCGGCGGCAGGTCCGAACTGTCGTACTGGCTGCGCGGCACCAACGAACGCAGCTGGGCCGTCATGAGGAAGCCCAGCACGAGCAGGGCCACCCCCAGCGTGAGCTGCCAGCTCGGGATGCGGCGCACCCGGGCGACCAGGGCGGTCATCGGCGGCGCGTCAGCGCCCGGCGGCGCAGCAGCAGCACGAAGGCCAACGCCACCAGGGCCACCGCGCCGAGCGCGGCGGCCGGCCCCAGGGACGAGGCGACGTCGTCGATGGCCGCCGTGAGGGGGTCACCGCCGGCGGCGGCGGCGGCACCGCCGGGCGCCTGCGCGACCGCCGTCGTGGGCAGGGCGGACGCCCCCGCGGCGGATCCCTCGTTCCAGCCGGGCGGCACCGGCCCGGCGGCTGGCTGACGGGGGCCGAAGGCGGCCGGCAACGAGGCCTTGAGGTCGCTCAGCCAGGCCGCCTGGAAGCCCGCCACGTCGACCCCCGCGGCGGCCTGGAACGCCTGGTCATCGGTCACGCCCTGGGCGTAGGAGCGGATCAGCTGCACCAGGTGGGCCTGGCCGTAGGTCCGCACGAAGAAGTCGACCGCCGAGACCGCCTCCGCGTACGACAGGTAGAACAGCTGCTGGCGCGTGGGGAACGAGCCGGTCAGGCCGGTCAGCGGCAGGAGCGAGCCGCTGGCCACCGCGTCGTGCACGCGCGCCTGGTCGTCCGAACCGTAGCCCACCGACTCGTACACGGCGAGGCCCTCGTTGAGCCACAGCGGCGGCTCGTGGTACGGATTGCGGGTCGCCGTGTCGAAGACGAGGTGGGTCAGCTCGTGGGGGATGACCTGCTCCACCCAGCTCGAATCGATCTGGTCGGGGTCGATCTCCGCGAAGAGCGTGCGGATCTCGGGCACGGCCCGTCCGGCCACGAACTCGCTCGTCCCCGGCCCGAGGGCGCCGTCGAGGCCGTCGGCCGAGGCGTAGACGAAGAAGTCGATGGGCTGGGTCTCCTGGACGCCCAGCAAGGCCGAGACGCGGGTCACGGCATCGTCGCCGACCGCCAGCGCCTTCTGGGCGAACGCCTGGTCGCCGCTGTACCAGTGCAGGCGCACGTGCACGCCGCTGATCGTCTGCCACGTGTAGCGCGTGTCCTGGAGGGTGAACGTGGCGCTCGGCCCGAGGGTGGTGCCGCCCGCCGTGCGCATCCGGAAGCGGAACCCCACGGTCGTGTTGGGGATGACGTGGCTGCTGTCCACGACCTCCGCCCGGTACCCGCCGGCGGCCGGGACGACGTCGGCGTCGGTCACCAGCGGGCCGTAGAGCCCGGGCTCCGTGAGCAGCAGTTCGACGCCGAGCGGTGCCGAGTCGGCCTGGAACGTGTCGCTGTAGGTGATCGAGCCGCCCAGGGTGCCGCTGGCGGTCGGGGCCGCGATCGCCACGCCGTCCGCGGCATGCACCGGCCCGGCCACCCCGCCGGCCAGCACGAGGGCCATGCCGAGGATGGCGAGGACGCGGACGTGGGGTCGCATCAGCTACCCCACGCCAGCCCGGCCCAGCGCAGAAGGCCCAGGCTCGACGCGCCGGCACCGAGGAGGCCCGCCCGCACGAGGGCCCAGCCCTGGCTGTAGCTGACGGGGATCACCGGCACCTGCTGCTGCACGATCCGCTGCGCGTCGTCGAAGTGCTGCGCCTGGGCCACGGGGTCCGCGCTCGCCGCCCCGGCACGGACGTCGGCATCGAAGGCGGCGTTGCTCCACCCGCCGTAGTCGTTGCTGCTGCCGGAGGTCAGGAGCAGGCCCAGGAAGTCCTGCGGAGCGGGATAGTCGGCCACCCACTCCAGGGCCCAGATCTGCGGCGGATCGGCCGCCAGCACGTCGAAGTAGCCGTCGATCCGCTCCTCCACGTTGACCGTCACGCCCAGCTCCTGGTGCCAGGTCTCGGCGAGGGCCTCGTCATAGGGCAAACCGCCGGAGTCGAGCGTCACCGCCGGCAGGCCCTGGCCGCCGGGGTAGCCGGCCGCGGCGAGCGCCGCCCGTGCGGCCGCCGGATCGTAGGTCGGGCCGTAGTCACCGGTCGGTCGTCCGGGGATCCCGGGAGGCACCAGCGATGAGGCGACCGCGTCGAACGGGCTCTCGAGCTGCACGAGGCGGGGCCAGTCGACGGCCTCGGCGAAGGCCTGGCGGACACGCACGTCATCGAACGGGGCGCTTCGGGTGTCGAAGCCGTAGTAGAGGACCGCGGGATCGGGTACCTGGACCAGCTCCGGCCCGTCGGTCGCGTCGTAGCGGATCCAGCTGGCCGCGTCCGGCGAGACGGGCGCGTAGTCGACCGTGCCCGCCTCGAACGTCTCATAGGTGTCCTGGCCCCCCGTGTCGGTGACGAGGTCGACCGTCGCGATGGGCGGCGGACCGGCCCAGTAATGCGGATTCGCCTTGAACGTGATGTCCGAGGCGCCGCTGCCGGTGGGGACGTAGGCTCCCGAGCCGACGAAGGCGGCCGGCGGGTCGGTTTGCTCGTACGACGCGTCGATCGAAGCCGGCACGACGGCGAGCGACGGCGAGGCGGCCGTGGCCGGGAAGTAGCTCGCGGGGGCGCTGAAGGTGACCGCCACGGTGAGCGGGCCGGTGGCCCGGATGCCGACGGCGTCGAGCGTGCCGTGGCCTGCCAGGACGTCAGCCACGCCCGTGACCGGCTCGAGCAGCGACGCCAGCGGGGACGGGTGCTGGGCGTCCAGCAGCCGCTTCCAGCTGCGCACGACGTCGGCGGCCGCGAGAGGTGTGCCATCGCTGAAGGTCAGATCGGGTCGGAGGGTGAAGGTGATCGTCTGGCCGTCCGGCGAGCTGGCCCACGAAGCGGCCAGGGCGGGCTGCACGTTGCCAGACGAGTCGATCGCGGTCAGGCTCTCGTCGACGTTGGCCAGGACGCTCGCCGTCGCCTCATCGCCCTGCAGGGCCGGGTCCCACAGGGCCGGCGCGCTGCCCAGGATGCGCACCGAAGCAGCGGGCGCGGCGCCCGCGGTCGTGCCGACACAGGCCGTGAGGGTCACCGCGAGCAGCGCGGCGGCGGCCGCCGCGGCCGGCCACCCGAAGCGAACGTGGCGGGACCGGCGAGAGGCGCT
>Ga0209415_10006984_pt1 | contig 19868 bp, 14 predicted proteins | sample PeaSoiSIISIP2007_FD_187696 | JGI IMG/M metagenome (GOLD analysis project Ga0209415, IMG submission 187696) | Peat soil microbial communities from Weissenstadt, Germany - SII-SIP-2007 (SPAdes) (version 2) | ecosystem: Environmental > Terrestrial > Soil > Wetlands > Peat | place: Germany... | reverse complement strand
TCCGGAGTTTTGCGCGCCGTTCATCTTCGTTAGGTAAAACGCGCGGCAGGTGTACTTCCTGTTGCCCGACTCAAATTCGGCTGCGCCGGTGGAGCTGTCGGAAATTTCTTTCAACGGGTATATCGATTCGAGTCGCTTGAAAATCGCCGCGCGGTCGGAAGAGGCGTTCTCGCTTGCATGAGGATAGGTCAGGATCCTTTGCGCTGGTGGATTCGCGTAAATCACTCGCTCGTCGGAATCCATCAGTACAAAACCAGCTTCATCCGGTGGACGATGTTCGGGCTTCGCCGAGCGCCGCGGCGCGGGAACGCCGGCCCTTAAGGCAGTCCGGCTTTTCTTTTGTAGCACCGCGGAATTCAGTTGAGCCGCCATTTGCTCCTGCTAAGGATCACGTAAAACGAATACACGTGTAGAAAGGGATCGAATCCTGCGGGGAGACGAATTGTGCTATCCGAGACCTGGGAAGTCAATATAAAATTTAATAATTCGTTTACCTAGCATTTACCGCCAGTCTAGGGCCCAAATGCATTCCCTTCCCGATTTTTGACAGATTACGTAAGAATGAAGTACTAGTTATTCTAGCCTGAGGACATCTCTTTTCCGTGTGTGCTCAGAAAATGCTAACATTTTCAAACGATTGCGAGCAACGCGAGAGATTCCACTGGCGGGAATTGATTTGCATCATACCGAGAGATAGCAATCTGGCATGACCTGAAAGGGGCATGCCGCGTGCGCAGGCTTTCCAGTTACTTGCCAACAATCTTTCTGGGTTTGACCCTGATTTCACCCTGCGTCGTTGGCGGTTGCCCGGTTCGCGTGAGCGTCTACGACGAGTGGCACCACGACCGCAACGAATGGGACAGACCTGATGGAGCTTTTGCACGACTGCGAGCGAGAGAGTTTACATCACTGCCCCGGATGTTATTTGCACTCAAACGGGAAATACTTCCCTCCAGTTGCGCAGCTATCTGCACTAGGCGCATCAACCTTCCTGCGTTCTAGTACCTTCAATCTGAAGAATGTTACTTGCCCGGTGCGTGACACCATAAGACAATGCGCGCGACGATGAAGAATCTCACGGCTTTTGTGACAGCGGGATACGGGAGATCGAGATTTGCATCTGCAGATTCGCCGGATCGGAGGCGCTCTATGAGAGGTAATTGGTTCGTTGCAAGTGTGATTCTGGTGTTGACGTTTCTTCCCGCGGGACACCTGGCGGGGCAGGACGGTGATCATGACGATTCCCCGGTCAGAGAGCAGCACACGTCTGGCGTAATAGCTCGGGTTGGCATTGAAGATTATCCCGTCGGCTGTAGCAGTAGCCTGGGAAATCCAACGGACGCAAATCCCTGGACGAGTAAGTCAGGAAGCAACAGGTGCTCGATAGCCACCGGGGAAGATAACGTCGATGGCCTGATGATTCTGGTCGATTGGAGTACCCTTCAGCCCAAGTCCTATTATGATGCGCTGAGCAGCTATTACATTGATAACGCAATCTATTCACTGGCTCATCCGGAGCGTCAGCGTATTCATTTGGCGGTGTTGGCCGGCACTCATAGCCCAGACTGGCTAATTAATCCTCCTCCTGGTACCAATGTCTCCTTTCCCGACACATTCGGTAAAGGAACATGCGATGCGGCCGCTTCCTCCGCCGGAGGGCCCACCAAAGGCGTTCCGGGAAGAATCTGGAATCTATTCTCTTTTGACGGCACGCTAGTGCCGATGCCCAATCCATTTGCATCGAACACTTGCCTGTTCAGCGCCTTGGATAATCTCGTTTACAAACTGGGGCAGTCTGGGGATTACAACTATCCGAATACGAGTTCCTACCCCCCGCCTTTGGCTCCCTACGACGACCTATATTACGACAGTGCGCCAGGTAAGCAGGGCTTTGTACACACCAATGCACCGACTGCCACAATGAACAAAATTATTGGGCATGTGTCGGTGTTAGGTCCGCACTCCTACGATGGAGAGTCGGTGCTTTGTTCGGACGAAGCCGATTGCAAGAACACCCCTGCGAACTCGTACAACTACACGCTGTGGCGGTCTCTCCAGTCCGACGATTTCTCAATGGAAGCGGCAATCGAAGGCGCACAGGAAAGAACAACGGATATCTATGCCGCCCATTTCCCAAGCACTTATTGGACAACAGACCTGGTCGAACGGCAGATGCCGTTTTTCGATGTTACGGGTTGCGACGTCTCCCCGAATCCGTATCCGCCCACGCCTGGGCCGCTCGTTAACGATGCCAGCGACTGCTTTGGTAAATTACGAACCGATCTGATCCGTTACGTCCAGGCTCATTACTCTTGGCGCGGGGGCGTGCAGAATAATTCCCTGAGTCCGGACCCGGATGGCTTGACCAATCATCCTGTGTGGATTCAAACCGCCCGGGCAGCCCAGCAACAGCCTATCAATCCCGTACACTTGTTTGTCGGTCTGCAGGTCGGCGATCCCGGCGGGTTTTACGAGGCGGGAGATACTTCATTTTCAGACTTCAAGGACGACGATCAGACGGCCGTCAATCGTGCAAAGCAAATGCTTCTTTGCTATGAACACGTCGACTTCATCGAATTCTACGACGTGGAAATATCTCAGAATTTCACCTTGCCGCTGATCGGTGGCGGCATGTCTCCCAACTCTCAGGAACTCAACCATCCCGCTACCGCGCTCAACGATGATCCGGGCGGATTCATGTATGTGCCTCTCACGGACGCTCATCGAAGTTTGAGGGGAAGCACGCAAGAGCCGCCGCTGGACTGTCACACGTGTCCATGCGAAGCGAACTATCGATAGGCCTTTGAAGAGGCCGGTATTTATTGTCTAAACGGGAGACATTCGATGAAGAAAATTGGATTCGTTACCGTTTGCATTTTCGTGCTGAGTACTTTGACCTTGACCCGCGATTGCTCCGCAACTCTTCGTGCGCGATATTGCATACTCCGTTACAGCGTGGTGATAGGCCATCGTAGCTTGCGGGATGTCGCGCGTTACCCAACGCACGGAATGAGACTTCTGCAGGCCAAAGTCATCTTAGGCCAACGCTCATCGTTTCCGAAGTGGGGAAGAAGATTCCAAGCTATGATAGAGCACGTGGAAGCTTGCTGTAGCTCGCCATCAGCGATTTGCTAGTGGTTCACTGTCTCGCTTGTGACGTGGGGAGTGCTGAGCCTCACAGGAATCTATTGGCATCCTCCCAGCCCGTCTCCAGCGGCTGCGTGCCTTTTCGCCATGGCCATCGGCTTGATCAAGAACCCGGCTAGCCACCGTTCGCAAGCAGGAATCAAACCGGCTGAAGCAGTCGAACGCATCATGTTGGGAAGCCACCTACTCCGCATAGTGGACGAACCGAAGGCTGCGATTCAGGCGCAAAATAGCCCGGCCTCAGCCAAGCCTGCTGGCGCACACTAAAAGGACCGTCCTGCCTGTCAATACTGTCCGCGCCAGACCCAGATGCCATAAATCACAAAAAACAACACGCCCGCAGATATCCCGGACACCCAAAGCGGCTTGGTCAGGCGTTTGAGCTTGTCCACGAGTACGTGCAGGGCTTCTGCTTCTTTGGCCTCGCCTTCGGTCAGGAAAAGTGCGTCTTCTTCGCGGCTGGCCAGCGCCGCGCGGTAAGCGGCCAACGCCAGCCAGACAACGGTTAGGACTACGAAGAGGAGTGACAAATAGCCGAGCAATCCTGAAGTTAATTCATTCATGGCACCCTCCCACTGCGCACCGGACGGAGCGTCCGCAGGCTAGGGCCGCCATCCGTCCCGTACTTTCTCCGGAGGACTACGAATTTCTTTTCAGCCATGGGGCTCTTGCCGCCCAAGTGATGAGAAGGAGCAGCGGCCTCAGGCGAACGCAGCCCGACCGGGATGGTCGGTGCGCTTAAAAATGAGGAACTTCCTTGACGACGTCGCCCTTCTGACCGCTGCTCCCGGAAATGGACGGTCAGCAGCGGACGGATTGTGGGTTGGAGTCCGTCACCACCTCGAAAGTGACTGGGCCCATCCGCGGCGTCCATCCATCCTCCATCTGATTCATTTCTACTGCGATTTCAAGGAAAAGGGAGTGAGCGACGTCACTCTCTGACGTGACCACTGACACATTAAGGTGCAACCGCCTTGATGCATCAACAATCCTGTTTCCGCTTTAAGCTTGACTGACGACCTACCGCGGACCTAGTCCCGCTGGAACGTTGACTATCTTGACGGCAGGGAAGCGATGGTCAAAGACGGCATTGTTGCCGACTTGGAGGACAATCAGGAGGACGACGCCACCGATCACCATCGTTGCTAGTCTTAACCATGTCCGAAGCGTCGGGTGAAGGGAATCCCTATCTTCCTTCTTGATTGAGTTTTTCACACTCCACACAGTGAGGTTTATTTCCAGTACCGGGTCTTCGCTTCGTCGGTTGAACATCACTCGCGGGTTTGCATTTCGTATTGCTGTGGTGAATCTTGTCCTCAGTTGCGTGCCACGGGCCAGTTTTGGTCATGGGAGAGTTCTCCTTGATTGAGGAAACGGGATCGGATGAATGATACACGGAATGACGGCGGAAGATCGTTCAACTTAGCCCGCCTTTTTCTCTGCTGCTTTTTCCCGCATCATCTCCACGCGCTTCAGCACGAATTTCAGCCGGTCGCGGCCCCATTTCGTGTGCATGATTACCTTCTCGATGTTCAAAAACACTTCCGGGTCGCCCAGTTTTTCCCGAAGTTCTTTCAGGAAGGGATGCACCTTGGCGAAAACCACGAACATCTCGCCACTTACCGTGGGCTGCAGGAACAGTTCTTCGTTCAACGCTCCCTGTAGGACGAACGATGCAGCCATACCCCAATAACCGGCCACCTGTCGCAACCAGTTGTTCTCCTGCGAACCTGCTGCCCACGCGACCTTCATGAAATCATCTGCGCTTCGCGGCGAGAATTCGAAGGCCCACCAATGGCGTGCCTTGCGCATCTCCTGCTCGCGTCGCAAATCGTAAAGCTGCATGATCAATTGAGCGTCCGTACCATTGGCTTTCTTGAGCATCATTTCCTCCATTTGTCGAAGTCCATCGCGGTAGCGAAAATTCCTATTGAGAACGTCCGAAGCGGCTAGCATTGTACACATCATCACCACCTTCGCGCAGCTGAGGGTGACGTCAGGCGACAGGAAAGGAATTGAAGAAAGGACGAAGGTCTGGGACGAGCTCATCGTTGACCGAAGAAGTGGACTATCTGAATGGGCGGAAAATCTGGGAAGAGTACGCGGGAGGAAAATCCAAATCTACTCGTATGCGAACAACGACTATGCTGGTTATGGCCCTGCGACTGTGGAGACATTCCTCAATCTGTGGGAGAGGCAGGTAAGAGTGAAAACGAAGAGCGACAAACTCGACACCCTATTTCCGATGTGACCTCGGCGTATGACTCTGAGTGCCACCAAAGACGCCGTTCCGCCGTCGGCTCTCTCTAAATTTTCTAACTCGCGGCTTTCCTCGCTCCCGCTTTCACTTTCGCCCACCGTCTTTTCGCGGCTGCCGAAATCTTTGCCCTTGCTGCTTCTGAAAGGACTCTCTTCCGTACTTTGCCGAGTTCCTTACTCGCAGAGTTACCGAGAGCCTTAGCTGCGGACTTCAGTCCCTCCAATTTTCGCTGAAGCCTACCGACTTGCTTTTCGAGCTTCCGCTGCTCACGTCTGATCGCGGCTTGGATGTTCATTCCAGATTAGCCTCCGAAATGGAATCTATCCCAAAGTGGAGGCTCGGCACCAGATGTAACCTGCGAGGAACGTAACTCAGGTATGTAGACCTTGATTTAGTCCAGCGCGATTGCCTGCGCGCAACACGGCTTGGCGTGCCCCCGGCGCTTGTCAAAGAATCGTGTATGTGAAGCACTTCGTGGAACTGTTATGTGGCGGATTCTATCACGGCGCATTCCGGAACTTTTCGGAAGACGCAGGGGTATAATCCGCCTTGGAATCAGACGGAGGAAGGAATGGCCGAGCCAACCTACGAAGAACTCAAAGCACGCGTCGCTGAACTGGAAAAGCAGGAAGCCGGTGGTCGCTCCGGTGAGCTTGAATTCAGAGTCGGGGAAAAGGGAGGCGTGAGCGTGTACCGGCTGGGTCGATTCCCTGTGACATTGTATTACGAGCAGTGGATTCGGCTCCTCGATGCTGGTGAGAAATTGCGGGCCTTCCTCGAACAGAACAAAGCCGAAGGCAAGCTGAAACTCAAGGAAAAGTAGGCAGGTAGAAGAATAGTAGCAAACGCCCAACAACAACAGCACCAACGCCGCGCCCAGCGCCGCCGGCAACACAAGAACCGGTGAACCGGATGCCTCAAACCCTAGCTAGGTTCGACTCCCAGTCGCTCTCATTAGCGCTGAAGACGATCAAGCTGCAACTTGTCCGCGACCCTGCGCGCCATGAATCGGTCCTGCGTCTCTGGATCGATCTCCTGTTCGATCTCGCGCGCTGTATCCCGCGACTGCACCTTCGTCCTGCGCCTGCTGCGGCTCGTGCCGTTGCCCCGGCTTTCCTGATGCTCGAAGGGGAACTGCTCCGTGCCGAATCGTTACATCTTGGAGTCGTCGTGTCGCTATTCCTGATCGTTGCTGTTATTCCGATCGGTCACTTGTTGACACGGACGTCGGCCGCTTACCTTCGGCCCGAAATCGCTATGCAAGTTGCTGCGCAAGCGACCCCGCAACTCGCTGCTGGTGACCGCCATCGCCTTATCGAGGCCGTGGCCGCCAACGTGAGGCAGTACTATTTCGACAAGCAGGTGGCTCAAACCACCGTCAGCGCGCTCCTCGCGCACGAACAAGCAGGCGATTACAACGCAACCACCGATGGTGAAGCTTTCGCCAACCTTCTCGCTCGCCATCTGATCGACGCGAGCCGCGATGTTCATTTCACTATGGAATACACGCGGAACGTGTTTCCGGATTTCTCTAAGCCGCCAACGCCAGAAGCCCAGGCGCGATACCGGACCGCGATGGAGCAAGCCAACTGCACGTTCGAAAGAGTCGAAATCAGGTCGAACAATGTGGGCTACATGAAGCTCAATTCATTTCCTGATATTGCCGCGTGTCAGTCGAAAGCCCAGTCCGCCATGAGAGCTCTGAACCACGCAGATGCGCTCATCTTCGATTTGCGTGACAATCGCGGAGGCTACGCCAACATGGTCGTTTTCCTCGCGAGCTATCTGTTTGACCACCCAGAATACATGTTCGACCCCAAAGATCCGATCACGGAGCAGACCTGGACGCGCTCTCCTGTTGCGGGAAGTCTCCTCGTGGACAAGCCGGTCTATATCCTGACTTCATCCCGAACCTACTCCGGCGCCGAGCAATTCAGCTATGACCTGAAGATGCTCAAGCGCGCAACGCTCATCGGCGAAACTACCGGTGGAGCCTCTCATTACGGTGTTCTCCACAACCTTGACGATCATTTCGCGATTGGAATTCCGGAACACAGGCCCGTCAATCCTTTCTCCGACAAGGATTGGGCTGTCACGGGCATCGAACCGGATGTTAAAGTCGAAGCCGCCGACGCCCTCGCCACAGCCGAGCGATTTGCCGAAACCAGGCTACGAAGAAGATAGGCCGGTGCGACCTATCGGCTCACTTCCAGCTGCAGCGCATCATACAGCACGTGCATAACTGGTCCCGCGCTCGGCGTCAGTCGCGCATCCGCGTGAATCAGCGCCGTCGCTGAGTTCAGCTTTTGTACACCAAGCGCTCCTCCTGACTTATACATTCAAACAATCGGGGCTTAGGAAATTGCGAAGCTTCTGGGCAAACGGATACTATGGACGTCGTAAACACAACCAGCAGGAGCGGTGCGATGGTCGAGTTATCAATTTCAGGAGGAAAGCTGACGCTGTCTGTAATGGGCGCTGACAAGCTTTGGGCTTTGAAGAGCAGCCTCGAAATACCGCTTGTTCATATCGCGGGCGTCCGACCAGACCCAGAAGTCGCGCGCGCCTGGTGGCACGGAATCAGGCTGCCCGGAACCAATGTGCCCGGGGTGATAACTGCGGGAACGTTTTACCAGGACGGCAAGCGAGTTTTTTGGGATGTTCATCATCCCGAAAGAACCATCGTCATTGACTTGCATGATGAGCACTACAATCAATTGATCATAGAGGTGGCTGACCCCCAGGTAGCAATCAACCTGATTCAAAGTGCATTGTGAACTTCCCGATTAAGGCTCGGACGTTACAGCAGTAAAGGCGCGCTAGTGCGAAAGAAAAGCACTCACTACTCAACTCCTGGCTAACGGCGCATCCGGAACTACCCGTTGCGAGCGCCTGAAAGCTCCGCAGCACGCTTAATTGTCCGGAAGTCCTAGTGCTGTATCGGAAGCACGCATCGACAGAAGTATGACGTGCGGGCAGGCTGCTCCGGCGCGGTTTCGATACAGCGACTTGAAGTAAGCCGCCCGGTAGCGGATGCGGAGTGCTACCGCAGTTCGATCTCCGCGAACCCCGTTCCTGGCCAACTTCCTGTTGCCCGACTAATCGCCCGGAATCGGGTGGTTCGTTGAACACGGATGAACTGCGAATCAGAATTTCATCACAATAAGCTGTGACGCGAGTCACGGATTTCACGGACGAATCAATGCTATCGAATATTCAATGGAGAGTTTGCGACAGGACCTGCGGTACGCGCTGCGCTTGCTGGCACGGGACCCCGGGTTTTCAGTTGTAGTGATTCTCACCCTCGCCCTCGGCATCGGCGTCAACACGGCGGTCTTCACTGTCGCTCAGGCGGCATTGCTGCGCTCGTGGCCAGCGAAGGCCCCTGAAAGTCTGGCAAAGATCATTGCCACAACGCCGCAGGGCAGGGACGATTCGTTTTCTTATCCTGACTACCAGGACCTGAGCGAACAATGCCGCTCACTCGAAGGGATCGTCGCCTGGTCACGCCACGGACTCACACTGCGCATAGGAGCAGCATCCCAACTCGTCCTTGATGATTTGGTTTCTCCCAACTATTTCACAGTATTGGGTGTTAACGCGCAGCGTGGCCGGACATTTTCAGCCGAGCCCAATCCAACCGACGAACTGAGTGTGGTAATCAGCGATGCATTGTGGCACCGCGTCTTCGACGCTGATCCAAACCTGATTGGTAAACCGATCATTCTAACGGACAGGAGCTACACCGTCATCGGTATTGCGCCCCCAGGCTTCCGCGGCCTCCAGCGCGGAGTGCCTACTGATCTTTGGCTGCCGGTCAGCATGGAATACGGAACCGAGCTGCAGGATAGGGCCTACCACGATTTTGAGCTGCTCGGCCGGCTCAGGCAGGGCGTGATGGCCCCACAGGAAAAGTCAGAGCTTGAAACCATCGGGCATCGCCTAGCCGTGGCTTATCCGGCCACTAACAAGGCCAGAAATTTCACATTGGTATCCGAGAGTGAGCGCCTGCGCGATGCGATGTTTCCCACTTTAGTGCTTATGACGGCAGTTGGGTTGGTGCTGCTCATCAGCTGTGCCAATGTCGCCGGACTGGTTCTAGCGCGGTCGGAGATGCGACAACGTGAAGTTGCAGTGCGACTGGCACTCGGAGCTGGGCGTGGACGTTTGGTGCGCCAGTTGCTCACAGAGAGCACCTTGCTGGCCTCAATTGGAGCGGGGCTAGGATTACTTCTGGCTTCGTGGCTCTTCAGCTTACAACATGCGTTGATGCCCCCATTGCCTGTTGAGATTGGTCTTGACCTGCACCTGGATATGACGGTTCTCGCCTTTACGCTGGTTGTTACTGTGCTCACGGTGGTTGTTTTCGGCCTGGTACCGGCCCTCCAAGCTGCGAATTCGAATCTCGTTCCCGCCCTGAAGTCGGAGCAGTCCGCTGGAGGTCCGGGTCGGAGCTTGGGGATGCGAAACGTGCTCGTCTTGGGCGAGATTGCGCTTTCAATGGTGTTGCTCACGGCGTCCGGCCTCCTGCTACGAAGCCTGCTTTACAGCCGAGGTTTGAACGTGGGTTTCAACACACGAAAGAGCCTCTTGTTTTTCGATCTCTCGCCAGGCTTAGCCGGCTACAACGCCGAAGAGAGCCTTAGATTCTTCCAGCAGGTGGCGGAAAAAGTAGGCGGGCACGCGGGCGTGAGGCGCGTAACCTTCGTGCGCCGCGTGATGCTTTCCGATTCGGGCGGGGGTGCCGACCAACGCGTTTCGATTCCTGGCGTCGAGTTGCCGCAGGGCCAGCCAAACGTTGCTATCAAATTCAACATAGTCGGCCTGAATTACTTTGAGACTATTGGCACACATCTTATCGAAGGACGCGATTTCACTGCCGCCGACGGCTCTTCACGCTCCAAAGTCGTCCTCATTAGCCAGACGATGGCCCGCCGTTTCTGGCCGGATAAGGATGTCCTCGGCAAGCACATCGTCGCAAATGGTAAGGACTTCCAGATTATCGGCGTGGTGGAGGATGCCAAAATCAACCAAATCCACGAAGCGTCGGAACCCTACATGTATTTTCCGTTCGCGCAATCGCCCATCGGCGGAGGAACGCTCATTGTCGAGACGCGGGGCGATCCGCGGTCGATGGTGGCTGCAATTCGAATCGACATCGAAAGCGTCAACCAGAAGGTGCCGGTTGAAATCCGAACACTAACCTATCTTATGCAACAAGCATTTTGGGCAGACAAGACGGCCGCAGCATTCGTTGGTGCGCTAGCTGTTATGGGCATGTTTTTGGCCACCATTGGTCTTTACGCCGTCATAACATTTCAGGTGAATCGGCGACGCCACGAAATCGGCATCCGCATGGCACTGGGCGCCGCGCACCATGACATCCTGCGGTTGGTGGTCACCCAAGGGCTGAGGCTCGCCGCCATCGGAATCACTGTTGGCCTTGTGATTTCGTTTGCCGTCACGTGGCTCATATCGTCCATGCTTTACGGCGTCAAGCCCCGAGACCCACTTACATTTGCCGTCAGCTCGGCAGTAATAGTTCTAATTGCCCTGGTAGCAAGCTACATTCCGGCGCGGCGGGCCACGCGTGTCGATCCTATGGTCGCATTGAGATACGAATAGGCCTTTTTCGCGTATGTGACCAGTGACCCACCTAGAACAACCTCGCTTAAACGTGTGGGGCTCGCGGACGTTCCTGGCGGTTGCTCCCGAGTGCCGGGCAACTCTGACGTAACGAGATTAGGTAAGGGTTGCCGACAACCCGGGAACTACTCCATTCATGGACACAAGGGGGCTACTTAAGGTGCAAGTTGTTCGTCCGTGATGGCCGCGACAAATACTTCCTCATATGTTTGACCGTCGAGGGGCATTGGAGATGTTGCCTAAGAAACCGCGCCGCCACCAGTCTGTTCATTGTTTAGCATATTTAAACCGAATGTCCGGTTTCCCGACTACACAGGAGTTCGGTCTTTCGGCAGCGGTCGATGGATTTTTGAAATCATGTTGGCCCGCTGCCGTCGAGCGGCCTAGGGCAGGCTGATTGCGTTGGACAAGTCGGGGCGCGCTCCTCTCCTTCAGCGCCTCCATCATGGTCAAACGGACGAATCTGACCTTATTTTTGGTCCTACTTATCCCCCACAACAAAAATTTGGCCGTCGTTCTGGGTGTAGATCTTTCCGTCTGGGCCAATCGAGAGCGGCGTATACGCCGCGCCGATGGCCAGATTCAGAAACAGCTTGTGCACTAGCTTCCCATTCTGGTTGATGACGTATATGTTGCCATCCTCGCTGTTGGCATAGACGTTTCCTTCCGCATCAATCGCCGGGGCATTGACGCACCACTCGAAACCGTTGGGGTTTGTATTGGGGATGCAGGTAATCGAGCCATCGGGGTACCGAGTGCAGCTATCCGTGGTCGTGTTCTGGAATTTCCATTGGGGCTTGAGATTCGCGTTTAACTCGGTGATGTAGTAAGGCCCTGGTGGCAGCGGAGTACAGATGGGATTCGTGGAATCGAAGCAGTACATCCCGGCGTCATAATGATTGTCCTTGAGCACGATAGAATAGGTGTTGCCATGGGGATAAACGGCCGGCGTGGTGTCCCAGCCAAAGTCGTAGGACGCTTCGAATTTGCCGTGCGAATTGAACTTCATGAGATGGCCACGTGTGGCGGCGTAAAAAGTCCATGCGGGTACGAGTATGGCCCCATCCGGCAGAACGGTGAGCGTCGACGAAGCTTGGTCGATTACTTGGCCTGAGCCCAGATCGTTTGTCGTGGGGTCCACACCGGGGATTGTTCCCATGCGACAGGAGTTGGGTTGATTTGGGTTGTCCGCGGGAGCGATCGGCACAAGGACGCCACAACCGTCATCGAGACGCCGTTGCAGCGAGGCCTGCCATTTCGGAGTGAGATCCGGATTCACCGCGACCAGATAGGACACCAGCGGGTCATAATGCGCCCTGCTGAGCGTATAGATCGTGCCATCAGGGGCAATCGCGGGAGCAAAATTAACCCCGGGCCGCTGCGATCCGCACAGGAAGGTTGGCGCTACATCGTTTGCGCTCGGCGGCCACGGGAGTGTATTCGTATCGTAGAACCAGCCCGGACAACTGGAGGTCCCCAGTGGTGCCCCGGGAACGAGGTCTGCGTAAGTTACCGTTGTTGCCTCGTCCTTCGGAGATACTTTTACAAGCCAAGCCCCGAGCACATCGGAATCATACCAGGGGTCCGTTCCACTCGCCGGGTCCTCCAGCTTCATAACGTTGTAATAGACGTTTCCGCGAGAGTCAGCGCTAAGAGGTCCCGCAACGAATGTGTCCGGGTCAATCGAGCCAAAGGGATTGATGTGAGATACTGCCTTTCCGGTTTCCTTGTTCACCTTCCAAATCGTGCCACCGAATCCCGGGACGTAAACAAACCCGCCCGCGAGCACGGCGTGAAAGACGGGTTCCCAACCGTATAAGTTATACCCGTTGCCGTCGGGCTCAGGCTTCCAGTCGCTTTGGAAGGTCCAATTCGTGTCTAACTGGCCGTTGTTCCAGACAAGGTCCTTCTCATTCCAAATCTCTTGGTTCCAGGCGTTCGGTCCGCACAGGTTTCCGATATTCCCATACCACGACCCAATGGGGTTACAAGGTACCCAGTTCCCTGTCTTGAACTCCATATATACGTGGTTCCCCTCGACCAAGGGCACTTGGTAGTGGACGACCAGATCGCCACCCTGCTCCGCTTGCTCCTGCGCTACAAAAGGGTCATAAACAATCTGGGCAAGCTGGTGCTTGGGAATCTGGCCATAGACCTGAACCATGCCGGTATGCTGGGGATTCTGTGCCCACTGCGGCCAGCCGAACGGCAATTCATGTGCGAACAACATCATGCCGGCTGTGGCTGTTGCTATGGTCAAAACAACTAGAGGCAGAACGCGCCTTGAAAAGTTTGGCACACTTCTCAGTCTCATATGCTTCCTCCTCTTCCAACATTCGACTTCGCTTCCAATGATGGAGCCGACAGCGGGGAACTCAGGACTGGCGCCGTGCATTGACCGACTTGCAGGGCACAGCTGTATTTATGGCTCAAGCTTGTTCGGGGACAGTGGACGTATATATATCTTGATAAGAGGACTGTCAATCGAATAAATGTGAGAAATAGAGTCAGAGTTTTGCCTTCTCGTCGCCATTTGTAATGAGTTGAAGGGATTGGTTGTGGCAAATCGCCTCAGCCACTCGCAAGTGTCCTGATTATGAACAAACTGCGGCCCTGGAATACTTGATGGATCGGAACGAATCCGTCGGTTCCAGGTTCGAATCCTGTCGGGCCACTCATTGCAGATCCGCCTTCAATTAACAATCGACGCGGCACAACATATGAATCCGCCGACTAGTTTCCCGTGCTCGCCAGAGTCACCACGTGCGAACTGTCAGGCGCGCTGTCATTAAAGACAAGCGTGCCGGTTCGAACAGCGTCACCGTTTGCGACGCGCTGGTCAGCTGAGTTGGATCGCAACGCGCGTAACCATGTAAACGGCTGTTGTAATTCAAAGCATTGAGGCCCTCGGCGGAACGCCGGACCTAGTGAACAGATTCGTTCTCCAAAGTTGAGCCGCCCAAGTCGAATTGGATTGCCCACCCAAATCGCGCCTATGTTTGCCGGTTGTCTTTTACTTCCCTGGTAAGTCCTGCGGGCTCAAGCGGACATGTTCATACTAAAAACCACTTTTCTGGGAACCGCGTTTATCGCCCACTTGCCGCGGCCACTATTGACGCAGTCGCGCTCTTAAGGCATCCTCCATTCGTTCTGCAACTACGAATGCATTCTTCCTGACGATGAAATACCGAATCAGATGATTACTCGCCGTACAGCGTCGCGCACATTGGTAACGTTGGGTTGCGTTGTGCTGCTTGTGGCTGCCGCCATGCATTTCCTCGCGTATCAAAAGATCGTCGCCCCGGCCGTGCATGCGTCGAATCTGCCGATGGCGCAGCAATCTGTTTTCGAGATTGCCTTTCTCTCGATGGCGTGGAGTTGGATCGTTCTTGCACTCATTGTGCTGGTCGTCACGTACGGGGAAGCACGTTTGGGCAAGCCTATCGCCCTGATCTGCGGTTTCGCTGTGTTGATTCAGGCTGTATTCACTGTTCCAATGGTGGGGTTCTTCATCGGAAACGAAATGATCGGTGCCGCATCCTTGCTAATCATTATCGGGGGCTTTTTGTTTCAGCGTTCGCGGGTCGAGGCCCGATAGCCGCGGGCCGCCACCCTCTCGTCAATTCCCGGTAAGTCCGGATCACGCTAATTGGGCCAGTTACCGACAACCCCGAGTAATCGATTCCGATGTACAGTTCAAATGTGGGGTTCATGCGGGAGTATTTAAGAGCGAAGGTGACTATCTTTTGTCCGAGGATTTGAGATGCGGACGGTGCACCTTCTTGCGTTTGACTTGGCGGCCTCGGCGGCGGTTGTTCTTGGAAGGTTTCTTGGGTTTCTTAAGACCTTCTGCGAGTCGTGAGGCAGCCGGGGGCAGGGGGGCAGGCTTCGCTGTGAGCGGCTGCGCGGTCCACAGAAACAATCCTGCCGCCGCAATCACCGCGCCTTTCAAAAATTTCCTCATGCAAACCTTCCCTGCGGGCGTGCTGCGTGCTCACGCCGAATTAGTTCATGCACTTATCCGAAAGCTTTGTTGCAAGAACGGGGCCAACGTATTCACAACTTGGCGACCGGTTCTATCTGTCTGAGAATTAAAGGGTTGTCACTGGCGGTCGGGCGCCGAAACGCAGAGCATGGCCGGCAGGTGTTCATTCACACCCCTCCACCTGTGAACAAAAGGAGACGCAAAACTGCTTAGCTCCCATCACTTCTGCCCAAATACTCATTCGCAGTAATGTGACGGTGCGTGGTTGCTTAATCTCACCGAGCAATCACAGCCGGTCGAATAAATTAGCAGCCCCATTGCGCGCCGGTGGATATCCAAGTTGTATGTTATCTCGAATATTGATAGAAGTACCCCAGCGTTCCGCACGTTCGACCGGAGGTTTCCTATGCTCAATCGTCGCAGGGAATTCTTTAAGGATTTGCTGGCAATGGGAGCGCTCCAGGCTTTTGCAGGATCTCCTGCGGCGGCGCGGGGCATCGTTTCGCTGCTTGATCAATCTATCACGCAAGACATTAATCCTGACTTCGACGCCAAGGCATTCAAATTCTGGTCGGGTTTTCTGGATTCCAATGCAGATCCGATTGTGCGCTCGGCCGGTCAGACGCGGGGAAAAAGTGTTTCCCCGGGGAGCGATCTTCAGCCTGTTTTCATGCACTATGACGCGGATGGTTTTAAGAATGCCGCCGATATGGACACAAGCAAGCTCATAACGGATGGTGACGTTGCCGTGAGCTTGAACACTTCGACGATAAAGATTGCGCCGGAAGATCAAAAGACATTCGACCGGCTTCAAAATGCACAACTCCGCGTTGACGTCGTCCAGAGGACTGCGATCGTGCCCGTGATTGAAGCGATGGCATACACCGTTGTCTCGGGAATGATGTCTTTGAGACAGCAATTGAATCCAAAACTTCCGAAACCGCCGGTCATTCAAAACGTGAGCGTCCCATCAGATCCCACGTGGCAAAAAATGCAAAATATCATCCTGCCCGGCGGCGAAGGCCGTTGGGCTCTGAACCTCGAGGCGCAAAAGAAAGATTCATTGTTCTGCAAGGTGCTCCAAAACGTGGTCAAGGAGGGTGGCCTATTCGCACCCATGATCGGCCTGCCCGGCATTGCCATGTCCGCGCTCCAATCCTTTAACGTCATCTATGGTGCCATTCATGCCGAACCTGTACAGGTGATGCAATCCAATCCGGTACGCGTCTTCGCCACTCAGAAAGCGATTCAGGACACGGGCTCGCCAGGATCCGTCACAGGCATAATGCTAAAAAGCGGCACGTATGTTCTGATGCCCGCTAATCGAGCACCCGCCCCCGACCAGTGGCAGAATCTTGCTGTGATTCAGGGCCGGGTCGTTCCACCGAATACTCCGAAAGATAATGCCAGTCTGGACGCCGCCGCTGCCGAAACACTCAAGGACGTAACGTACGTCACATTCGATGTCCAGGTTGAACCCAAGACTCTCTTTCCCAGCAGCTCGCCAGGGAAATCTTGATGACTACGGTAAGCGCCTCCGCTTGGGCGAAATCCAAAGGAGATAACGCCATGTTGCCTCGCGCCTTGTGTTTATCGGTTGCGTTCTTGGCGGCCGCTGGATCTATTCAAGCCCAAAGCTCTTCCGGCGCTTCCGCCACACCACAAGACAAGCCCGCAATAATCGGGCCAGGCAAGTCATTAGTAAGAGCGCTCGCGGGAGGCCAGAGAGATATTTATGAGATTCACATGGATGCAGGCCAGTTCCTACATGCGGCTGTAGAACAACTTGGCATCGATGTCGCCTTGACCCTTCGCGGCCCTGATGTAAAAACGATCGGTTCGATGGATATGGAAAGTCCTGTAAGAGGGTTGCCGGGGCTGACCAGAAGCAATGCGGCCCTTTGCTTGATGACTGCCGGTTTGGCCGCGCAGTTTTTGCTTTGCACATCGTTATCCGCTCAGGATACAGCTGCTCCCCAAAGCAATTCAGTCGCAAGAAGCAAGCGACTGAAAATCGGAAAGACAAGGAAAGGGCGACTGCAGGGCGGGCAGAGCCAGAATTATGTGATCCGCGCTCAAGCGGGCGTCTTCGTCCATATAGTCGTCGAGCAAGAGGGCTCTGATCTTGCGCTCACACTTTCGAATCCCTCTGGCAAGCAAATCGCACAAATGCACATGTCCGGCCGCGAGCCGATTTCAACGATTACGGAAATCTCGGGGAACTTACAACTGCGCGTTGCTCCGGTCTCAAAGACTGCGCCAGTTGGTCGATACGAGATAAAGCTCGCGGACATGAATGCACCGACCGAGGCCAATCGTGCGCGAATAAATGCCGAGCGGACATACATGGATGCTCAACAGCTTCTTGACCAGAAGCAATACGACGCCGCGGTTTCCAAGTGGGAAGAAAGTGCCCGGCTATGGCACGGGCTGGACGACCCCGACGGAGAAGGTATTTCACTTCATAGGTTGGGCGTTCGCTATCACCTGAGTCTTCAAATGCAGAAGGCATTGGACTTCTATAACCAGGCGCTTCCTTTAGAAAGCAAGGCGGGGGATCCGTCCAAAGTTGCATTTACGCTGATGAATATGGCAGCGGCCGAGAATTATCTCCAAGAGTTCCAGAAGGCGATCGATTACTACAGCCAGGCCTTGCCAATTGAGCGAGCGCTGGGATCGCTGTCTGGAGAGGCATCTTTGTTGTTCAATCGCGGGGGGCTTTATACAACAATCGGAAACCAGAAGTCGGCCCTCGATGACGACAACAATGCGCTCCAGATACAGCGCAAGTTGGGAAGTCGCAAGGACATGGGCGCAACACTTGGCAATATGGGTCTGGCCTACACTGACCTTGGGGAACAACAGAAAGCACTTGGATACTTTACTCAAAGCCTCGCGATTGCGCGTGAAGTGGGCGACCGATCGCTGGAGGGGAGGAACCTCTCCAGGATGGGCAACCTTTATTCGGATTTGGGAGAAAAAGAGAAGGCATTGGATTTGTACACACAGGCTCTGAGGATTCAGCGCGAGGTCAAAGACCAAAGGCAGGAATCCCATACCCTGATGAACATGGGGATCATCTACCGCCGCCTTGGAGAGATGGAGAGGGCACTGGATTACTACAACCAAGCGCTGATGATAGTGCGCGAAACGCGGGATCGCGCATTCGAAGCTGCAACATTGTTAAACATTGGAAATGTTTATGGAGATCTCGGAGAGTATCAAAAAGCGCTCGGTTATGAAGAGCAGGCTTTGGAACTCATGCGCGCAGTTGGAGATCAGACGGGAGAGGCGCGCACTCTCAACGACATGGCTGTTTTTAACCAGGGGCTTGGCGAAAAACAGAAAGCACTTGAGAATTACAACCAAGCAATATCGATCGAGCGCTTGCTGCGCGATCGCCCTGGCGAGGCGCGAACTTTAATCAGTATGGGTGGGATCTATATTGACCTGGGGGAAATCCAGAAGGCACGTGAGTTCTTGGGCCAGGCTCTATCACTGGAACGTGCCGTGGAAGATCGGGATGGCGAGGCCATGGCGCTGGCAGACTTGGCAGAAGCGTACAACCGCAACGGGGAAATGCAGAAGGCGTTAGACAATTACAATCAATCGCTCCCATTGTTTCGAGGGGTTCAAGATCCCCTACATGAGGGTGAGGTATTGGCCAATCTCATGGAGTATTGGAAGGGTGAGCAAAATCCGAGTTTAGCCGTGCTGTTTGGAAAGCAGGCGATAGATCGGTTTCAGCAATTGCGGCGCGGCATCAAGGAGTTGGCACCAGAATCGCAGCAGAGCTTCTTGAAGTCCAAGGAAAGCTATTATCGCGAGTTGGCGGAACTGCTCATTTCCCAGGGACGCCTTCCAGAAACACAACAGGTGCTCGATCTTCTAAAACTCGAGGAGTATTCCGAGTTCACGCAGCGACGCGGAGATAAGGGATCCGACACCAAGCCCTTGGCACTCACGCCTAATGAAGAGAAGGCAAACAAAGAATACGAACTGATTACGGCAGATATCACTGCAATCGGCTCTGAATATTCTCAGCTGCAAGCCAAGTCCCACAGGTCCGCGGATGAAGAAAAGCGATTGAACGAACTGTCCGATAAACTGACAGCGGCGAATAACAGGTACGAAGTATTCCTTGCTGGCTTGTACGTTAGCTTCGGTAAAGGAGATCCGGCAAATAACACGGTCAACGCAATCAAAGATAAGATGGCCCTACTGCAAGCGAAGCTCGGCGAAGGCGATGTGGGAATCTACACAGCTGTATCAGACCACAAGTGCGACCTGATCGTAATTACGCCGGCAACCCAAGTTGTGCGTGAAGTTCAGATTGAAAAGATGGCGCTGCGTTCCAAGGTGTACGACTTTCTGGCCGCTTTTGCGCAACACCAACCAGAAAACGATATTCAGTCTAAAGCTCAGGATTTTTACAAGATTCTCATCGCGCCAATCGAAAAAGACCTCCAGGGCGCGCAGGCGAAGACGCTTGTCTGGTCGCTTGAAGATGTCCTGCGCTATGTGCCGGTCGCAGCACTTTACGATGGAAAGCAGTATTTGGTGGAACGCTATCGAAACGTGGTGATTACTACTGTGAGCTTTGGGAACCTCGATCATCAACCACAATTGAACAATTTGCGTGGCCTGGCGATGGGAGTTTCGAAAGTCTATAACCCTGAAGACGGACTGGGCCCTCTCTCAGCCGTGCCGGGGGAGCTGCGTTCCGTCGTGCACAGCACCGAGGACCCGGCGTCGCATGGCCCGGTTTCGGGATCCATCATGCTTGACGATGCCTTCACGGAAACGAGTATGGAGAGTGCGCTCGCACGG
>Ga0209415_10006983_pt1 | contig 19871 bp, 20 predicted proteins | sample PeaSoiSIISIP2007_FD_187696 | JGI IMG/M metagenome (GOLD analysis project Ga0209415, IMG submission 187696) | Peat soil microbial communities from Weissenstadt, Germany - SII-SIP-2007 (SPAdes) (version 2) | ecosystem: Environmental > Terrestrial > Soil > Wetlands > Peat | place: Germany... | reverse complement strand
ACGAAGAAGAATTTGTCGCTGACGTTGTAGAGGATGACCGCCTCGGCGTCCAGCAGGAACGAGTTGGTGTTCGGGTTGTTGAAATTGCTGGTCGTATTGGTATGCCGGCCGTTCCAGAAATAGCTCATGTCGGCATCGCCAACCACGGTAAAGCGATGCGTACCCCACCAGTTCTGGAGCGTGTTGCCCACGATCGACGGGGTCTTGGCGACCTGCGCCTGGATGGTCTTGATCTGCTGGGCGCTCTGTAATTCGTTCTCGTGCTCGGCGGCCTGCTGCTTGGTGAGCTGATCGTTGACCTTCTGCAACTCCGTGTTGTGGCTCTGGATCTCCTGGACCTGATGCTCGAGTTGCTGGATATGGCGCGTGTCGCGCTCGCGGTCGGCGCGGAGCTGTTCGATCTCGTGCTGGATTTGGCTGAGCGCCGCGGCTTCATCGGGCGCCGCGCCCGCCCCCAGCGCCGGCAAAGGAGAAGCAGCAGCAAGCACTACGAGGGCGACTACGAAAAAAGCGATCGCACGTGCATCCCCGCGCATCATCCGTCCTCCCCACCACCACACCGGTTGCGGCCGCCCGCGAAAGGCGGACGCGTCGGGCTGGACTCAACTACCGGCGCGACCTATGGCGATTGCCGTTGAGCAAAGTTATATCGAGCACATATCATCATCTCAATGTTGCACTCGACGAAGCCGAAAGAGTTTTCAACAGCGCGCGGAAACTCGGCGCCAGGGACCTCTCAGCCGGTTCGCTCAGGTTGCCTGAAGGCCGATTTTCGGCGATGTTAGAAAAAGCGTCTCAAGCGTGGGAGGACTGTGAAATGCGCGCGAATGACTTCCGGGACCTGGTCAAGGACGATCCCAAACGTGGGATATTCCGGGTCCATCGTTCGGCGTTTGTCTCGCCCGAGATTCTCGAGGCTGAGCGCGAGCGGGTTTTCGATCGCTCGTGGCTGTACGCGGCGCATGAATCAGAGATCGCGCGCCCGGGCGATTTCGTCACGCGTGACGTCGGCGGGCGGCCGCTGTTAATCTGCCGCGGCGGCGACGGCGCGCTGCGAGTCTTCCTGAACACCTGTACCCATCGGGGAGCGCAAATCTGCCGCGAGACGGCCGGCAACGCGAAAACGTTTCAATGCTTCTACCACGCCTGGACCTTCAACAATCAGGGCGAACTAATTGGCGTGCCCGATGCGGCGGGCTACGGCGGGGCGTTCCGCAAAGAGGAAAACGGACTCAAGTCGCCGGCGCGGGTCGAGAGTTATCGCGGGCTGATCTTCATCAGCTTCGATCCCGAAATCGAAGACCTCGTCACTTACCTGGGCGACTCGAAAGATGTGCTCGATGCGACCCTCGACCAGGGCGGCGACGACGGGATGGAGATCGTCGCGGGCACGCACAAGTACTCGATCCGGGCCAACTGGAAGTTGCTGTGCGAGAACAGCATCGACGGCTACCATGTCCGCACCACCCATAAGACCTTTATCGATTACCTGAACACGGTCGGCGTCCCCTCGCAGGCCGGGATCAAGTTTCCGGGCGCCGCTCGCAACCTCGGCAACGGCCACGGCGTGATGGAATACAAGGCGCCGTGGGGCAGGCCGGTAGCCTCGTGGGAGCCGCGATGGGGCGAAGAGGCGAGAGCCGAGATCGAAGCGATGCGCGCGGAGTTGATCGCGCGTTTCGGTGAGGAGCGCGGCCTCAGGATCGCCGATTACCAGCGCAACACACTGGTCTATCCGAATCTGATCGTCAACGACATCATGTCGCTCACGCTGCGGACCTTCTATCCAATCGCGCCCGGCTATATGGAGGTTTCGGCCTGGTGCCTGGCGCGCCGCAACGAGCCGCAGCGATGGCGCTCGATTCGCCTCGATGCGTTCCTGACCTTCCTTGGGCCGGGCGGGCTCTCGACGCCCGACGATGTCGAGGCGCTCGAATCGTGCCAGCGTGGCTTCCGCGCCAGCCGCGAAGTTCAATGGTCTGACATGTCGCGCGGACTCACGCGCTCGCCCGTCATGGAAGACGAGGAGCAGATGCGCGGGCTGTGGCGCAAATGGCAGGAGCAGATGCGCGGCGGCAGCCCCGACCGTCGGCGCGCCGTCGCCTAGCCGTATCCCCAGCCCGGGCATGGTAATCTCATCCCGGGATGACCCCCAAAGTTGCACTGACTATCGCCGGAAGCGATTCCGGCGGCGGCGCCGGTCTGCAGGCCGACCTCAAGACCTTTGCCGCGCTCGACGTTTACGGCTGCTCGGTGGTGACCGCCGTCACCGCGCAGAACAGCCTCCGCATTGATCGTATCGAAGCGGTTGCGCCCGCGATGGTCGTCGCGCAGATTGAGGCGGTCGCCGCCGAGCGCATCCCGGATGCAATCAAGACCGGCGCGCTGATCGATGCCGGAATCGTCAATGCTGTTGCAGGCGCGATCGCGCGGCTGGGATTGCCTGCGCCGGTCGTCGATCCGGTGCTGATCGCGAGCAGTGGGGCGCGTCTACTTGACGACGATGACGAGGCTGCGATGCGCGCCGCGCTGATACCGCTCGCGATGATCGTGACGCCGAATATTCCCGAGGCCGAGGCGCTGACGGGAATCGCGATTCGCGATGAAGCGGCGCGGCGCGAGGCAGCCGTCGTGATGCATCGGATGGGCCCGCGGGCGGTCGTCATCAAGGGCGGTCATCCGTTCACCGGCGCCGCGCCCGGCGCGAAGGCGGATGATCTCTTTTACGACGGCAGCCGGTTCATCGTGCTCGAAGATGCTCGCGTCCCGGACGCGAGCCTGCACGGCGGTGGATGCGTTTTCTCGGCCGCGATCGCCGCCTACCTGGCGCGCGGCGAAGCGCTGGAGGCGGCGGTGCGCGCGGCCAAGCGGATCGTCGCGCGGGCGTTCAGGAATCGGATCCGGCTCGGCAAGGGACGTGAGGTCCCGTATCGAATCGTGCCGAGATGAGCCTCAGCGCGCGGCGAGAAACTCGGACGCCGCGGCCTTCAAATTATGGCTGTGCTGCTTGCCGCCGCCGAGCTTGACCAGCGCGTAACGCTCGTCGGAATCGAGTTGCGCCCACGCCCTGCGATCGAGCGCGACGCCGAGCGCATCCAGATTCTCGACCAGCACGGCCGGTGGATCGGCGGGCGGGTCGGCGGCGATTCGGTCCGCATCCGGGATGCTTTTCGGTGGTTCGCCGCTCCGGCTTTGCACCGTTTCCTGGATGAAAAGTTTCAGGGCCTCGGCCTCTTCCTCGGAGTCGGCCGGCAGATGACAGACGGCCAGCCGTTCGCCGCGTCCCAGCGCCTGCCATTGCTTGAGCCCGATCTTGACGCCGAGCCGGTCGAGCTTGCGCCGCACCGCCATCGGCACGCAATAGAGGCTGCTATAGATTTCATCTTCAAACCTAAACCGGCGCATCATGGCGATTCTCCCCGCAGGCCGTTACCTCGAAATTCGACCGAAACTCGCTCGACTATAGCATCGCAACGGCCCATATATTCCCCCTTGACGGAAATGACACTATGGGCGAGCCTTGTCGATAGAGCCTGACCGCCCGCGGGCGGTCTTTGCCGCCAGGGGGCCCGATCCGATGGCCTTGGCGGCGCCAAGACGCTGATGGCCGCAGAGCACGAATGGGACCGCGAGACGGTCCAGCGTATCGCAACTTCGCTCAAGGACGAGCCCGGGGCGCTGATGCCGATTCTGCGCCAGGTGCAGGACGAACTTGGATGGGTCCCGCCCGAGAGCATCGCGATGATCGCCGGAATCCTCAATCTCTCGCGCGCTGAAGTACATGGGGTCGCGAGTTTCTACCACGATTTCAAGCATCACCCGCCCGGCCGCTGCGTGATCCAGGTCTGCCGGGCCGAATCCTGCCAGGCGATGGAGGGCGGCGCGCTCGCCGATCACATCCAGCGGCGGCTCGGAATCGGCTTCGGCGAAACCACGCGCGACCGCAAGTTCACGCTCGAACCGGTCTATTGCCTAGGGAACTGCGCCTGCTCGCCGGCGATCGTCGTCGATGGCGAGCTTATCGGCCGCGCCAGCCCCGAACGCTTCGATCGGAGGTTCGCCAGCCTCAACGGTAATCGCCGATGAGCGTGCGGGTCTATATACCGCGCGATTCGGGAGCGCTCTCGATGGGCGCGGAGGCGATCGCGGATGCGATCGGAGCGGAGGCGCGCCGCCGCCGTCTCGACGTCGCGATCGTCCGCAACGGCTCGCGCGGGCTCTACTGGCTGGAGCCGATGATCGAAGTAGCGACGCCGTCCGGACGGGTCGCCTATGGTCCCATCGGGTCGGGCGACGTCGTGTCATTGTTCGACGCCGGCTTCCTGAGCGGCGGAAAGCATCGCCTCGCGCTCGGCCCAACCGCTGAAATTCCATATCTAAAGCGCCAGGAGCGGCTGACCTTCGCTCGGGTCGGGATTACCGATCCGCTCTCGCTCGATGACTACCTCGAACATGGCGGCTATCGCGGACTCGAACGGGCGCTCGCGCTTTCGGGTGCGCAGGTGGTCGAGGAGGTCACCTCCTCGGGATTGCGTGGGCGCGGCGGCGCAGGCTTCCCGGCCGGGATCAAATGGAAAACCACGCTCGAGACCGAAGCGAACCAGAAGTACGTCGTCTGCAACGCCGATGAGGGTGATTCGGGCACCTTCGCCGACCGCATGATCATGGAGGGCGATCCGTTCGTCCTGCTCGAAGGGATGGCCATCGCGGGTCTCTCGTGCGGCGCCACCCGCGGCTACATCTACCTGCGCTCCGAGTATCCGCATGCGCTGCGCACGCTCAATGCGGCGATCGCCGCGGCCGCCGCCCACAATTATCTCGGCGAGAATGTCCGCAGCAGCGGCAAGTCGTTCACGATCGAAGTCCGGGTCGGCGCCGGCGCCTATATCTGCGGCGAGGAGACCGCGATGCTCGAGAGCCTCGAGGGCAAGCGCGGGATGGTGCGCTACAAGCCGCCCGTGCCCGCAGTGGCGGGATTGTTCGGCGCGCCGACTGTGGTCAACAACGTCATCACGCTCGCCTCGATTCCGATAATCCTCGAAAAGGGCGGAGCCTTCTACAAGGATTTCGGGATGGGCCGCTCGCGCGGCACCAGTCCCTTCCAGCTCGCCGGCAACCTGAAGCGTCCCGGACTGGTCGAGAAGGCCTTCGGCGTGACGCTGCGCGAGCTGGTCTACGAGTATGGCGGCGGCACGGCGAACGGACGCCCGCTGCGCGCGGTGCAGGTCGGCGGACCGCTGGGCTCGTACTTCCCGGAAGCGAAGCTCGACGTCGCGATGGATTACGAAGCGGTCGCGGCCGAGGGCGGTATCCTCGGCCATGGCGGAATCGTGGTATTCGACGATACAGTCGATCTCGCGCGGATGGCGCGCTATGCGATGGAGTTCTGCGCGATCGAATCGTGCGGCAAATGCACGCCGTGCCGGATCGGATCGACGCGCGGGATGGAGCTCCTCGACCAGATCATCGGCGATCGCGACCGGGCGGCGAGCGCTGCGCTTCTCCGCGAGCTCTGCGATACGATGACCAACGCATCGCTGTGCGCGCTGGGCGGCCTGACCCCGCTGCCCGTGATGAGTGCGCTCAAACATTTCCCGGGCGACTTCGGGCTGTCCGGCGAGCCGACCTGACCTATGCCAAACTGGAGTTGAGCTGTGCAATCGATCGACGACAAGGACCTTGGCACTCCGGCTGCGCATTCCGGGCAGCAGGTGACGCTCGAAATCGACGGGCGCGAAGTGACCGTCCCCGCGGGCACCTCGATCATGCGCGCTGCCGCGCTCGCCGACCTGCAGATTCCGCGGCTGTGCGCGACCGAAGCACTCGCGCCGTTCGGTTCGTGCCGGCTCTGCATCGTTCAGATCGAGGGGCGCAACGGCTTCCCGGCCTCATGCACCACGCCGGTGGCGCCGGGAATCAAAGTTCGCACCAGCGGCGAGCGCGTCGAGGGGCTCCGCCGCAACGTGATGGAACTCTACATGTCCGACCATCCGCTCGACCCATTCGAGTGCAAGGCCGGCGGCAAATGCGAGCTTCATCAGATGGCGGCAGAGGTCGGCCTGGAGCAGATGCGCTACCCGGCCGGGCATAACCATCTCGAGCTCAAGGTCGATGACACCAATCCGTACTTCAGCTTCGATCCGACGCGATGCATCTTGTGCTCGCGATGTGTCCGCGCGTGCGACGAGGTGCAGGGCACCTTCGCGCTGACCATCGATGGCCGCGGTTTCGCGTCGCTGATGTCCCCGGGCGAGCATCAGCATTACGCGGACTCGGAGTGCGTTTCGTGCGGCGCCTGCGTGCAGGCCTGCCCGACCGATGCGCTGATGGAGAAGACGGTGCTCGAGCGCGGCGCGGCCGAGCGTGCGGTTATCACCACCTGCGGCTACTGCGGGGTCGGATGCTCGTTCAAGGCGGAATTGCGCGGCGACCAGGTCGTGCGGATGGTCCCGAATCGCAACGGCCTGCCGAATCACGGCCATTCGTGCGTCAAGGGACGCTTCGCCTGGGGCTACGCGACCCATCCGGATCGCGCGCTTAAGCCGATGATCCGCAAGCGCATCAGCGATCCGTGGGCCGAGGTCTCGTGGTCCGAGGCGATCAATTACGCCGCCGCGGAATTCAAGCGCGTCCAGAAACAATACGGACGCGGCGCCGTCGGCGGCATCACCTCCTCGCGATGCACCAACGAAGAGACCTACCTGGTGCAAAAGCTGGTGCGCGCGGCGTTCGGCAATAACAACGTCGACACCTGCGCCCGCGTCTGTCATTCGCCCACCGGCTACGGTCTCAAGACCGCCTTCGGCACGCCCGCCGGCACCCAGGATTTCGATTCCGTCAACGCAAGCGACGTGATCGTCGTGATCGGCGCGAACCCGACCGAGGGCCATCCGGTCTTCGCTTCGATCATGAAGCGGCGGCTGCGCGAGGGCGCGCGCCTGATCGTGATCGACCCGCGCGCCATCGAGCTGGTCCGGATGCCGCACGTCGCCGCCGATTATCATCTGCAGCTCCAGCCCGGCACCAACGTCGCGATCCTGAACGCGATGTCCCACGTGATTGTGACCGAAGGGCTCGTCAACGAGCGCTTTATCGCCGAACGATGCGACCCGGCTGAGTACGCGACCTGGAAGAAGTTCATCGCCGAGCCGCGCAATTCGCCCGAATCGGTCGAGCAGGCGAGCGGCGTGCCGGCCGCGAGCATCAGCGGCGCGGCGCGGCTCTATGCCCAGGGACCCAACTCCGCGATCTACTACGGACTCGGCGTCACCGAGCATAGCCAGGGCAGCACCGCGGTGCTCGCGATGGCGAACCTCGCGATGGTGACCGGGAATCTCGGGCGGCCCGGGGTCGGCGTCAATCCGCTGCGCGGTCAAAACAACGTGCAGGGCGCCAACGACGTCGGTTCGTTTCCGCATGAGCTCACCGGCTACCGGCATATCTCCGACGGGAAAATGCGCGCCGAGTTCGAAGCCGCCTGGGGAACCAAGCTCGATGCCGAGCCCGGCCTGCGCATCCCGAACATGTTCGATGCCGCGCTCGACGGCAGCTTCCGCGGCCTCTACATCGAGGGCGAGGATGTCGCACAGTCCGATCCGAATACGCATCATGTGGCCGCGGCGCTCGGTGCGATGGAGATCGTCGTCGTCCAGGACATCTTCCTGAACGAGACCGCGAAGTATGCGCACGTTTTTTTACCCGGCTCATCGTTCCTCGAAAAGGACGGCACCTTCACCAACGCAGAGCGGCGGATTTCGCCCGTGCGCAAGGTGATGGAGCCGCTGGCGGGCTACGCGGACTGGCAGGTGACTTGCCTGCTCTCCAACGCACTCGGCTACCCGATGGAATATCGCCATCCCTCGGAAATCATGGACGAGATCGCGCGGCTGACGCCGACCTTCTCCGGCGTCAGCTACGAAAAGCTCGATCGCCTCGGCAGCGTGCAATGGCCGTGCAACGCCGAGGCGCCCGCCGGCACCACCGTGATGCACGTCGGGCAGTTCGTGCGCGGCAAGGGCCGGATACTCGTGACCGAATACGTGCCGACCGATGAGCGGACCTCGGCGCGCTACCCGTTGCTGCTGACCACCGGCCGGATTCTCACCCAGTACAACGTCGGCACGCAGACCCGCCGCACGCGCAACGTGCGCTGGCATCTCGAGGACCTGCTCGAAATTCATCCGCACGATGCCGAGCAGCGCGGGATTCGCGATGGCGACTGGGTCGAAGTCGCCAGCCGGGCCGGCGCCACGACGCTGCACGCGCAGGTGACCGATCGCGTCGCGCCGGGCGTGGTCTACACCACGTTCCATCATCCGGAATCCGGCGCCAACGTCGTCACCACCGAAAACTCCGACTGGGCGACGAATTGTCCCGAATACAAGGTGACCGCCGTGCAGGTGATGCCGACGCGGCGGGTTCCGGAGCGGCCGACCGCCGAGCAGATTATCCGCGCCGCCGAACAGCAGATCGGAAAGTAGCCGCCGGCGCGCCGCATCGCGGATGGATACCCATCACCTCGCCAAGATGGCCAACCAGATCGCCGAGTTCTTCACCTCCGCGATGGAGCGTGAGGCGGCGGTCGCCGCGACCACGACTCATCTGCGGAATTTCTGGGAGCCGAGGATGCGTCGCGAGATCGTCGAATATGCGAAAGGCGGCGGCACGGAACTCACCGACGTTGCACGCGCGGCAGTCGTCGCGCTCGGATAATTTCCTGTGAGCGACTTCGTCCATGACCATCCGGCGCTCAAATGGCGCAGCGGCGCGGCCCATCGCGAGCTCGACCATCTGGCGGTCGAGGAGCCGCTCGAAATCCGCCTGGGCGGGAATCGCTTCACGGTCACGATGCGCACGCCGGGCCACGACGAGGAGCTGATCGCGGGCTTCCTGATGACCGAGGGTTTCGTGGCCGCGCGCGAGGAGCTCGTGGAGCTGCGACGGGTGCGCGATCGGCGCGGGCATCCCGAACCGAATATCGTCGATGTGATTCTCGCCGTCCCCGCCGACGCGCTCCGCAAGCGCCTGCGGCGCAATCTCACCATCTCGTCGAGCTGTGGACTCTGCGGCAAGACTTCGATCGATGCGCTGCGCTTGCGTCTCGAGCCGCTTCACGATGCGACCGTCGTTGATCCGGAGTTCCTGCTCGGGCTTTCAGCGCGGATGCGCGCGGCGCAGGAAATCTTCGCGCGCACGGGCGGACTGCACGCCGCCGCCCTGTTCCGCGTCGCCGGCGATGGCTCCAACGGCGCGGCCGCGCCGCCCGACGTGCTTCGCGAGGATATCGGACGGCACAACGCGGTCGACAAGGTGATCGGTCACGCGCTGATGGCCGGGAAGGTTCCGCTTGGCGGCACGGTCCTGATGGTCAGCGGGCGGCAGAGTTTCGAGATCGTCCAGAAGGCCGCCGCTGCGGGCGTGCCAATTCTGGCCGGCGTCTCGGCGCCGTCCTCGCTCGCGGTCGAGCTGGCCGAGGAGCTGGGCCTCACGTTGATCGGCTTCATGCGCGAGGGCGGCTTCAACGTCTATTGTCACGCCGAGCGTGTGGCCGAGCGATGATCGCTCGCTTCCGCGCAGCCCGGTTGCGGATCGCCACGCGCGCACAGTAACCTAGCAGGCGGAGAAGACCACCAACCGGATGTTTCCGCGCCAGCGCGCGCTCGAGCGCATCGCCAACGAAAAACTGCTCTATGAGCGGCGTGGCGGCGGCGATATCGCGGTCTGCGTCGCCTACACGAATCTCTACCGGCTGGGGATGGCGAACCTCGGCTACCAGGCCATCTTCCATATTTTCGACACCGACTCGATGGTCTGTGCGGACCGCGCCTTCCTCCCCGATCCCGACGAGCGCGAGACGATGCGCGGGCGCGGCGCGCCGCTGGTCTCGTTCGAGCAGGGCCGCCCGCTCTCAGATTTCGACATCCTCGCATTTTCGATCGCGTTTGAAACCGACTACCTGAACCTGCTCGCGATGCTCCGGATGGCGGGTATCCCGCTCGATCGGCGCGAGCGCGCCGGCCGCGAATATCCGCTGATCATCGCCGGCGGCTCGGCGGTGTTCCTCAATCCCGAACCGATCGCCGACTTCGTCGACCTGTTCCTGATCGGCGAGGGCGAGGAGATGGTGCCGGAATTTCTCGCCCGCTATCACGCGGCGCGCGGATTCGATCCGTCGCGCCGGCTCGATCAGCTCGCGCTGGTCGGCGGCGCCTATCGTCCCGATTACTACCGGCCGGTCCGCGATGAGGCGGGGCGCCTGAGCGCCTTCGATTACAGCGGCCCGGGCGAGGCGCGCGTCAGCCGCCGGATGATCCGCGACCTCGATCAATTCACCACCGCCTCGCTGATCCTCACCAATGAATCCGTGTTCGGCGACATGTACCTGGTCGAGGCGAGCCGCGGCTGCCAGTGGGGATGCCGCTTCTGCGCGGCCGGGTTCATGTACCGGCCGATTCGCTATCGCAGTCCCGAGCGGCTGCTTGCCGAGGCCACGCGCGGACTGGCGGAGCGCGACGTGATTGGATTGGTGGGCGCCGAGATGGCGAGCGTGCCGGGCGTAGCGGCGGTTGCCGAGCGGGTCGCCGAGCGCGGCGGCCGGCTCTCGCCGTCGTCGCTCAAGGCCGACTGCATCTCGCCGGCGCTCGCCACCGCGCTCTCGCGCAACGGCAATCACAGCATCACGATCGCGCCCGAGGCCGGCAGCGAGCGGATGCGCAAGGTGATCAACAAGAACCTGACTGAGGCCGACATCCTGCGCGCCGCCGATCTGATGGTGGGCAACGGCGTCGAGCATCTCAAGTGCTATTTCATGATCGGCCTGCCCGAGGAGCGCGATGACGACGTGCTCGAAATCGCGCATCTGACGGGGCGCATCCTCGCGCACACGCGCGCCGGCCGCCGCCGCATCGGCCGCGTGACCGTCTCGCTCAATCCGTTCGTGCCCAAACCATGGACGCCGTTTCAATGGGATGCGATGGAGCCGGCGGCGGAATTGAAGCGCAAGGTCGCGATGTTGCGCGCGGAGTTCTCGCGCATGGGCGGCATCGATCTCGATGCCGAGTCGCCGCGCGAAGCGTACTTCCAGACCCTGGTCTCGCGCGGCGATCGGCGGGTTGGAGCGATCCTGCGGCACCTCGATGCCGCCGGATGCGACTCGCCCGGCTCGATTTGGCATGAGCTGCGCAAGCTCGGGCGCGAGGCCGCAGCCGGCGCGAGCGCGCTTCCCGACCCGGACTTCTTCGTCACGCGCCGCTATGGCAACGACGAGCTGCTGCCGTGGGACTTTATCGATCATCACATCCACAAATGGTTCCTGCTTTCGGAGCGCAAGAAGGCGCACTACGAGCATCAGAGCAAGCCGTGCGACGTGACGCGCTGCACGGTATGCGGCGCCTGCTGAAGGGTCGGGACAGGGGAGGGGAGGAGGCGACGACAGCTATGCGACGCTACCGTTATGCCACGCTCGGCGTGATCGCGCTGACCGCCGCGGCCTTCGTGAGCTTGGGCTCCGCGCGCGCCCAGGAGGCGGGACCGGCGCCGGCTGCTTCGCCGGGGATTCCCAGCGGGGGTGTGCCGCCGACCACGATCGAGCCCGAGGGCGCTCCTGAAGCGGCTCCGCCATCCGGCCCCGCCGCCGCGCCGGCGAAACCGCCGCATCGCGCCGCGGCCCGTCACGCGGCGGCCGTCGGCCACTTCGACATCGAAGAGGCCAACGCGCGCCTCCAGCTCATCGAAGATACGCCGATCTACGCGAGTCCCTCGACCAGCGCACATCAGGTCGAGCGGGGCGTTGCCGGCAAGTACGTCCAGGTCACAGGCGTCACGCGCCATTGGCTCCGAGTCAAGCTCAAGAATGGCGCGACCGGCTACGTCCAGCAGAAGGACGTCCAGATGGTGAAGCCGGCCGACAAGATTTTCATGCTCACCAAAAACGCGCCGGTGCGGGCGGAGGCCAACCCGTGGTCGAAGCAACTCTCCGCGGTGCATCGCGGACATAACGTCCACGTGATCGGCATCGCGCTCAACTATGTAAAGATTCGGACGAAAAGCGGGCTCGAAGGCTATATTCCGCTGAGCGCGCTTGAATAGCGCCGGCGATCACTCGGCGACCGCGTCGCTTCCGCCGCCGGCCGCATCCTGATCCTGCGCCTCGGGCGCGGGAACCTCGGTCGTATCGGGTTCCACTGCCTCGCTGAGGTCATCTTTGTCGGCGTCGGCGGGTTGCTCCTGTCCAAAGCGAATCGCAGTGCCCGGAATAAAGGGTGGGCCTGAATCGTGCGCCGTATATTGCACGCGCGCGGGTATCCGGCTTCGCGCGAAGATGAAGCTGCCAACCATGGCCGCGAGCGCGAGCAGAATCAAGCCTGAGCCGAGCGGCCACGCAACGCGCTTGGCGCGCGCCGGGCCGCGATCGACCGCCAGATGGATGCCGCGCGGTCGCCGCTGATCGTGCCGAACTCCTGACTTTGGCCGCTTGCTCACCTGCTCCCCGGGGCAACGCTATCGCCTCCGGACTCCAAATGCCAAGTGCGGCGGCGATGCTGAATCCACAGCCTGTCAACCGGTGCGGCTTAATGGCTGGGGGTCCCGGCAGCGGCGGTTGCGGCCGAGACCGGGCGGTGGACCTCGGGATTCAACGAGACGATCGGATGACCCGCCGCGGCGCACAGCTTCGCGATGGTCGTATCCTGGGGCCCGGCGGCGAGCGCCGCCCGCATCATCGCGCGCGCGGTCTTGAGGTCGACTTCGGTGCGATGATGGTCCGCGTAGGTAAGCGAGGCATCGGCGACGACGCGGGGCAGCGCCAGACGGCCGGTCGGCAGGTTGGCGTCGTGCGCCAGGGTCGTGCAGAAGCTCGCGAGCAGGTCAGATTGCTCGCGCGGAGTGAGTCCAACCGTCATGGTGGCGCTGGAATGAAAGGTGAGCGGAAAAAAATCTGCCAGGCTGACTAACAGCACCCCAAGCAGGATCACGGCCGCCAGCATCGCGGCCAAGCCGAATGATCGCGGGGGCTTTTCTTCTTCGGTCGCCACCTGCTCCCCTTACGGCGCAAGCTCGATAGCGATTCCGCCCAGCCGGCGCGCGACCCAGTTGTAGAATCCGCATACGACCGCTGTGAGCACGAAGCCCAGCACTCCATACATGATCGGCACGAAGACCAGAAACACGAGGATCCGGGGATGATGCGGTCGGTGGAACATCAGGCTTTGTAAAAAAAAGGCGATCGCGACCAGAACCCCGATAAAGAGGTTGACCACGCCCATCACCTTTGCGGTCTGCAGGACCCCGAATGACTTGACCTGTTGCATTGCTTACTCCTCCGCTCCTGCGCTGCCTGTCTCATCTTTCATAACCCAACGCCCGGCCCCGCGGCCATCGCGGCGAACGATTGCCGAAATCAACCGAATCGGCTAGGGGTGCCACGATGACCCTGCAGGAACGGCGCCGATGGACGATCGTCGCCAGCCTCTTCACCGACCTGATGCTGGTGTTCGGCGCCGGCTTCTTCACCTCCGGCATCTTTTTCATCCCGTTGCTGAAGCAGTTCGGATGGAGCCGCTGCAGGCGACGCTTGGAATGACCACCCCGGTCTTCGGCTGGATTCTCGATCGCGTCGAGGCGCGATGGCTGATGGCGGGCGGGGTGGCCTTGGTCGGCTTCGGCTTCATCGGCGCCAGCCGGATCCATTCGTTTGCGCCGCTGATGCTCTGCTACATCGCGGTCGGTATCGGACTGGGCGCATCGTCGCTGTTGCCGGCCTCGCTGGTGGTCGCCAACTGGTTCCGCGAGCGGCGCGGGATCGCGATGGGCATCACGATGGCGGGGACGTCGGTCGGTGGCAGCCTGATGACGCTCGCGGCACATTGGGCGATCGGCTACGGCGGGTGGCGCTTCGGCTACCTGTTCCTCGCCGCGCCGATGTTCCTGATCGCCATCCCGGTGCTGTTGCTCAACGTCCAGAGCCGGCCGCCGAGCCAGGCGCCGGTTTCGCCGCTCACAGGACCTAAGACCGAACTGCCCGGCCTGGAGATCGGCCCCGCGCTCGGCGCCCGTTCGTTCTGGATGATCTTCATCATCCAGTTCTGCTTCGGCTACTTCGCGGTTGCGATCGTGGTTCATCTGCCGCCCTATCTGATCGGTCTTGGTTACAGTGCCGGGATGGGCGCGCTGGCGCTCAGCCTGGTGCTGGTCTGCGCCTCGCTCGGCAAGCTGGTGATGGGCACGTTCGCCGACCGGGTGAGCGGCCGGGTCGCGGTCGCGCTGAATTTTCTGATCACGGCTGGAGGGTTCCTGATTTTCTTAGGCGCGCGCTCTCCGCTCATCCTGGCGGTGGCGATTCCGATTCTGGGGGTGGTAATCGGCGCGCCGATCGCGCTGGTCCCGTTCCTTACGGCGGAATGCCTGGGGCTCAGGTGTTTCGGATCGATCGTCCGACTGACCAATCTGGCCTATACGATGGGGGCCGCGACCGGCCCGGTGCTCTCCGGGCGCATCTACGACCTGAGCCATAGCTATGCTGCCGCGCTAGGGCTGTTCGCGGTCTTCGCGTTGATCGGATCGGCGGCCGCGATGGCCTGTCACGGCCTGGAAGAAGAGCAGGCCCGGCTCGTCAAACAGACCGTCCCCGCCTGATTCGGATTCGATTCGAGCTAGCCGGCGTCGTCCAGCGCCTTGAGAATCGATCGGCACCTAACGCCGATCGCGGGCGAATTCACCAGATCGCTGATGATCGCGACCGAGTCGGCGCCGGCCTCGATAACCGCGCCGGCCGTCGCCTCGGTGATGCCCCCGATCGCTACAATCGGCAGCTTTACGGCCGCCCGAACCTCGCCGAGGGGGGCGAGCCCCTGGCCGACGCGCGTATTTTTGGTCCCGCCAGTGAAGATCGGACCGAACCCGATATAGTTCGCGCCGTGCGCCTCCGCCGCCACCGCCTGCGCCACGCTGTGGGTCGAAATCCCGATCAGGTGAGCGGGCCCGGCAACCTGGCGGCCCGCCTCGAGCGGGAGATCGTCCTGGCCAAGATGGGTCCCGTTAGCGCCGACCAGCAGCGCGATATCGATACGGTCGTTGACGATAAACATTGCGCCCGCCGCTTTGCATAATTCGGTTATCTGGCTGGCCGCCTCGATGAAGTCTTGCGTCGGCACGTGCTTGAGCCGGAGTTGGATGGTGCGGACGCCCGAATCGAGCATCAGGCGCGCCAGTTCGACGGGCGGTATCGGGGCCGAGGAATCGACGATTCCGTAAAAGCGCGATAAAAACTTAACCTCCGAAGGCATCCGGGCTAACTCCTTATGTCACTTACATTAGGGTAGCTTTGGCTATGATGACGTCAGAATGTGTCTTAAAACTCGTGCATTTTTCAAATTATATAAACTAGCGAGGTTTTGGAAATAAGTCTTTTTAATGGCATGTCCACAGCGGGCGTGTTGATCGGGCCTCGGTCGGGGGTTAAGGTGGCCGAGAAATATGAAGGCGCCGGCCACATATTTGACGCTCGCCCTAATCGCACTTGCGCTCCTGCTCCCGGTCATCGGCCGCGCTCAGGATGACGCGCCTGGCATCCGCGTGGTCGGGCGAGTCGCCGTCAGCGCGCATCTCGCGATACCCAGCACATCGAAGTCCATGGCTGCGCCGAGCGTCATCCCGGCTTGGGGAGATTCCGCGGCGGCCTTCCTCACGACCCCAGGCATCGCGCGATTTACTCCGTCAGGGCCCGTCCAGCCCGGTGCGATGCCCTTCGTCCGCAGCGACCCGCGCGGCGTAGCGCCGTTCCCAATCGTTCTGAATCATACCGTGCGTCACTATGTCGACGATATGCTGGCTCATCCGAGCGGCCTGGTCGAATCTTTCGAGCGCAGCCGTCCGTTCTTCGCCGATATGGTGCAGGTGCTGCAGCAGGATGGCCTACCACGCGACCTGGTCTACCTGAGTTTCGCCGAGAGCGGCTTCGCCAGCAGCGGCGCCGGACCGTGGCAGCTCAGCAAGACGACCGCCCGGCGCTTCGGCCTGGTGGTCAACAAGTACGTTGACGAGCGGCGTGATCCGATTAAGTCGACGCGCGCCGCCGCCGAATATCTGGCCACCCTGCACGACGAAACCAACGATTGGCACGTGGCGCTGATCGGCTGGAATAAGGGCGAGTCGGTGCTGGAGCGTTTCTGGTCGCTGCGCGGCGTCGAGTACGACCGCCTGGTCGCCCAGCTCCCGCGCACCACCAGCGGCCTGATGAACCGCTTCATGGCGGTCGCTGTGATTGCCCATCATGCGCGCGAATTCGGTCTGCAGGCGGTCACCTTTGTCGAGCCGCCCGCTTATCGCATGATCAAGGTCCGGCCGGGCACCATGCTGACCCAGTTGGCCGAGCGTTACGGCACGACAGTGGCTCGGCTTCACTCGCTGAATCCCGCGCTGTTGCGTGATCGCACCCCGCGGCGGATCGCCTTCGATGTCCGAGTTCCCAATCAGCCCAGGGCCGCGCTCTAATTCCCGCTCGCTTCTGAATCCGTCGACATGGCTTAACGCGCGCCGCTTTATCGCAGGCGATTTCCCTCGTCCATCGGCCGGGTTATGCTGGATGGCCCGATGATTAGCGTAGATGAAGCGCTTGCGCTGGTACTGGAAAGTGTCGCCCCGCTGGGTCTCGAGCGGGTCTCGATCCTGAAGGCGCGCGGGCGTGTGCTCGGCGAGGAGATTCGCTCGTCGCGCGACATCCCTGGCTTCGCCAACTCCGCGATGGACGGCTATGCGGTGCGGCGCGCCGACGTCGTCAATGCGGCCGAGGACCGCCCGGTCCGGCTGGCGGTTACCGAGACTATCGCCGCCGGCGCGATGCCCTCGAAGGCGGTGGCCGCGGGTCAGGCCGCGCGCATCATGACCGGCGCGCCGATTCCCGAGGGCGCCGATGCGATCGTCCCGGTCGAGCGCACCCGCAGCGACGGCGCTACGGCTGAAATCCTTCAGGCTCCCGAGCCCGATGCGTTCATCAGGCCGCGCGGCGAGGACCTGCGCCAGGGCGAGCTAGTGATGAGCCCGGGGCGCACGCTGACCGCGGCCGACCTCGGCACGCTCGGCTCGCTCAACCGCGCGATGATCTACGCCTATCGGCGGCCGCGCGTGGCGCTCGTCGCAACCGGCGACGAACTGGTCGACGTCGACCGGGTGCCGGTCGGCTCGCAGGTCATCAATTCGAGCGCCTACAGCCTCTATGGGGCGATCGAGGAGGCGGGCGGGGAGCCGGTGATGCTCGGGATCGCGCCCGACGATCCGGCCGAAATCCGGGCCCGGCTCAAGCAGGCCGCCGGCTTCGATATCGCGCTCTCGACCGGCGGCGTCTCGGCCGGCGAGTTCGATCACGTCAAACGTGCTCTCGACGAAATCGGGATGCGCGAGCTGTTCCATGGCGTCGCGCAGCGCCCCGGGCGCCCACTCAAATACGGGCTCATCGATGGGCGACCGATCTTCGGCCTGCCCGGAAATCCGGTCTCGACGATGGTCTGCTTCCTGGTCTACGCGCGCCCGGCGCTGCGCAAGATGGCCGGCGCGGCGACGCTCGGCTTACCCCGCATCCAGGTGCGATGCGCAGTCGATATAGCGAAGCCGAAGAATCTGACCGAGTTCGCGCGCGTCAAGCTCGAGCGCGAGGGCGAGGCCTGGATGGCCCGGCCGACCGGGAATCAGAGCTCGGGCGCGCTCAGCTCACTCTCCAAGGCCGATGCGCTGCTGATCGGACCGGCGGGGGAAAATCCGCTCAAGGCGGGCCGGGAATTGACGGCGCTTTTGCTGGATTACGGCGCGGTGGCCGATACCGGCGCGGTGCTCGAAGCGCGCCATCGGTGCCATATCGATTGAACCCAGACGGCGAGGAAGGCGCCCACCGCCATCGCGCCGAAAATTACGGCCGAGACGTTGAACTGCAGCCCGACGAACGGCAGCAACTTGATCTGGATCGGCTCGAGCCGTGAGTTGAAGTAGATTACATAGGCGATCCACGCCACCACGATCGCGCTGATGATGAACCTGGGACTTTTCAGAAAGGCCGGCATCGACGCCTCCTCCTCGCCTGCTCCGCAGCGTGGCAAAAGCTTGGACAGTTGGCGCCGCCTTGTCAACGTAGCAAGGCTGAGCCCTGCACCCATCGACTACGATGGCAGAGTGAGGCTCGCATGCATCGATTGGGTCAGCCTCCTTTTTAGTCATCCCGAGCGGAGCCGAAGCGACCGAAGGGGGCGAGGCGCAGCCGAGGGATCAACGCGGAGCGATTTTCCGAAAGCACAACAGGTTTTCGCACGGTTGAGGCGTCTTTAGGGCGATGAAATTCAGGGTCGGCAATGGCTTCGATTTTCATCCGCTGCGGCCGGGGCGCAAGCTCGTCCTGGGCGGCGTCGAGGTGCCCCACAACGTCGGATTGCAGGGCCATTCCGATGCCGATGTCGTCGCCCATGCGCTGGCCAATGCGATTCTGGGCGCGCTGGGCCTCGGCGATCTCGGCAGCCATTTTCCCGACAGCGATCCGCGCTACGCTGGCGCCGACAGTATCGACCTGCTCGCGCAGGTCTGGGCGATGGCGGCCGGACGGGGATGGCGGCTCGAGAACGCCGACCTGACGGTCTTCGCCGAACGGCCCAAGTTGAAGCCATACCTCCCTGCGATGCACCAGCGGCTCGCGGAGGCGCTCGGCGCCGCAGCGGAGCAGATAAACCTCAAGGCGGCGAGCCCCGAGGGCTTGGGCGCGCTGGGACGGGGCGAGGGGATGGCCGCCGCCGCCATCGTGCTGCTGTCGAGCGATTAAGCGAACCTAACGCGCGCGCCGCGATGCGCCGCTTGCCCTTTCTGAAGGGAAGGGTTGAAGAACTATGCGCCGCGCTTCACCCGTCATGTCATCCTGAGCGAAGTGAGCATCGCGAACGAAGTCGAAGGATCTCGGATAGCTTCGCGCCAGCGAAGCCGGTACCGGTTCTCCATTCGCGAAGCGCTCTTTACTCCGGCTGGACTCTGCGTGGGGCCTCGGTCACGGAATCTGAGCCGCGAGGAGACCGCCGTTGACGGCGATCGCCGACTCCGAAGCGTGAGCGGGCGCGATCTGCGCGATCAGGTACATACCGCTCGGGCTGGCTGGCGACGAAAGCTTGAACTTCACGCCGCGCGCGTGATTGATGCCCGGTGGCGCTTCGAGCGTCGAGCCCAGCATTATCGCGCCGCCGCTGAGCTTTGCGGTGTCAGAGAGAAAGTAGGTTAGCTTGAAGTTTCCGTCTGCACCGGTCCCCAGGTTCATGAGCTTGAGTCCGCCCGAGAGAATCGTCTTGCCCGCTTTGGCTGTGCTTTCGACGCTTAGCGATTCAAGACTCACCGCGGGCTCGGTCAGAAAGGCGTAGATGGGCACCCCGGCCATCGCGGCATCCGCACCGGCGAACGGGATACCGACGCTGTCCACGGCTAACCTGGGAAAGCGCAGCATCGGTCCATTGCCGATGGTCTGAAGCTTCCACTCGCCACCCATCCGCTGAGCGTATTTCGCGATCGTTTCCGCGCCGCTCCCTTGCAAGATCGTTATGAGACTTGGCACGTCACCTGGCGCAAAAACCACGTTGGAGTAATCGGCGACGTTGGAGTTAACAACCTCGGAGTTCCATGCGCTGCCGTCGAAATGGGTATAGCTCAGCCCTCCGTGTCCCGTGTCGTACACGATGCCCGGGAGGTTCTGGGAATCGACCGCGGTCGAAGGACCAAAACTTTCTATGTTCGTTGTCCCGAACTGGCCGGTCGAGTTGAGCGTCCAGCCGCCGGAGACTCCCACTGCGTCGATGACCGTACCGCAACCGTTACAGCTCGGATCCGAAATAAATCCGATGTGGATGGTCCCGTCATTC
>Ga0209415_10006982_pt1 | contig 19871 bp, 10 predicted proteins | sample PeaSoiSIISIP2007_FD_187696 | JGI IMG/M metagenome (GOLD analysis project Ga0209415, IMG submission 187696) | Peat soil microbial communities from Weissenstadt, Germany - SII-SIP-2007 (SPAdes) (version 2) | ecosystem: Environmental > Terrestrial > Soil > Wetlands > Peat | place: Germany... | reverse complement strand
AGACTACCCGGAAGGGCCTCATGCATGCCCACAACGATAGTGCGGATCTGTTCCGATTTCTCGTCCCGTTCGATCGCCGAGTGAATCCACTTCAACTGGGAGGCGTCGAACTGGTCGGCGGAGGCATTATCGAGTGCTATGAAATCCACGTTGCCCCTGACCCAGTGATAGTACGCGCGCAACTTGTGATCCTGTGGGTCGTCCTTGAGCCTCTGCTCACGCAAAAGCGGAACATCGAGCCAATCCGCAAACTGCGCGAGATACTCGGCACGGGTGGCGGGCGGAATGGTTTCGTGGTTGCCGGGGCTCAAGAAAACCGGGAAATTGCCAAAGGGCACAATTTGATGGGCGATGAAGTCCGGCCACGCTCCATTCTCATAGTCGATGATGTTGAGAGGTTTCGCAGGCAAGCCGAGCTTCGCCGGAGGAACCATATCCTCATCGAAGGTATAGATCGCCCGAAAATCGCCCAGATGCCAATAGAACTGCGCGCCGCTCTGAAGCACGCCTCGGGCAATGGCGGGCATCACGATATCGCCGCAGTTGCGCGAATCGCCGGAGATGGCAAACTCCCACGACGCATTTTGAGCCAAGGCGACGCCGCTCATGGCTACCACCAGCCATCCGATGTGCTTCATAACCCAAGTTTAGCGAAGCTTGCTATTGAAGAGCCTTTTGAATCGCCGCCTCGAGAATCCCATGGGTTTCGGCTTGCGAAGAGTGTATCACGGACTGATTTGAGATACACTTGGCACCAATAAGCACACCATGGCCAGCCAAACTCCCAACCTGCTGAAACCCGGTGACCCCCTGGGGCCGTACCGCGTCAAGCGCGAAGTAGCTGAGGGGAATGGAGAAAAAAACCTACAAAACCAGGACTTGGTCAATCCACTCGCCTTGTAAAACGCGCTCCGAACCTCCGTCGGAGCCGATGCGAACAATTGAGGCGCCGGCGGAGTACACCAGGCTCCCATCCGCTGCGATATCGAAGGCAAGCACGTTCTTTGCGATCGACTCGGTTTGCCCGCCAGGCCGGCGCCGAACCAATTCCCAAGAGGACAGCGCCCGCGCCCGCGCCTCGTCTTCTTGCGGATGGGTCATCAAGGCATTCGCCAAATTTCCGTTAATGAATAATTGCCGCGGGTCGGCGGGCTGCTGTACCGCTCCTTTGTTGGTCACCAGCGGCTTGCCCGTATACATCATCGAGAAGATGTTGAAGTATTGGAACACGGCTCGAGCCATGCGGAACGGAAACAGCGTCGCATCGGTCATTGAACTCAGCAGGGAATTCGCCAGGCTGGCCTGGGAAGAGCCCGATTCGTAAGGCTTGCGGATGTAGAAGAGCGTCCCATCCCCGGTCTGCCTCGGCTGGAGCAGATCGTGGCCTGTTTCCGAAGCGATCTCCTCCAGATCACCGGAGTCCAAATCCAGTTGTTGAATGGTGCAAGGCCCCAACCCCGCGAAGCGGCCGGCCACATCCCGGCCCACGCCCGCGCTCTGAAACACGATTCGACGCCCAGGTCCAGGAACCCATCGCGGAGCCTGGTCTAACGAATCCCCCTCGGTCACTTCCGAAAGGTCCGCTCCGTGCAGGGGAAGGACGACGATGTTGGATCGAAAACCTTCCTTATAGAATGCGGTGGCCGCGAGCATCGCGCCATCGGGATGAAGCGCCGCGTGACGAATGCGGAAATCCGCGGTGTGGAACAGGCGCGTTTCCATGCCCATGACGTCCAGCATAAAGACGCCGCTTACAGCGTCGGTCTCCATGGAGTATAGGAGCGCCCCTTCCGGGCCGGCCGCCAGACCCGTCAGAAGAACCGGGGTAGCATCTCGAACGCCCACCTGCGTGGCCCTGGCCCCCATGAACATCGCGCCGCGTCCTTGCGTCTTCCACGCATGCCGCCGTTCGATCGAAGCCGTGCGATCCCGCACAGTGCGTTCAAATTCGCTCTCAACTGCCTGAGTCACGCCATTCTTCCGCACGTGCAACTTGTACTTTGACAAAAATGCGACTTCCAGCTCAGGCATCCTATCCTATAGTTCGGCCGTTGTCCTCCAATTCCCTGTAGGGGAAACCGCTGAGAAACACTTGCGCTTAACGAAAGGTGGGGCGGGTCACCTGACCCGCGCGTCGACCCACTCTGGCTCCCAGCGCGAAGCCTGCAGAGCTGCGCAGGCCCGGCGCACTTGGCCAAATCTGAGATACACTTGGCACCAATAACCACATCATGTCTGGCCAAGCTCCGAACCTGCTGAAACCCGGCGACGCGCTGGGGCCGTATCGCGTGGATGCGCTGATTGGCAAGGGCGGCATGGGCGAGGTGTATCGCGGCACCGATACGCGCCTGGGACGATCGGTCGCCATTAAGGTTTCCGCGCGCGAGTTCAGCGACCGGTTTGAGCGGGAGGCGAAGGCGATCTCGTCGCTCAATCACCCCAACGTCTGCACGCTGTATGACGTCGGCCTCAATTACCTGGTGATGGAGTTCGTCGAGGGCGAGACGCTGTCGCACTTGATCAAGCAGGGTCCGATGCCGCTCGATAAGGTGTTGCAGTACGGCATCCAGATCGCGGATGCTCTGTCGGCGGCTCACGCGAAGGGCGTCATCCATAGGGATCTGAAGCCGGCCAACATCATTCTTACAAGTAGTGGCGTGAAGGTTCTGGATTTCGGGTTGGCGAAGCTCGGGGGTGCGGCAAAGTTCAGCGCTTCTGGTTCGAGCGAAGTGGTGACGCGGACGGAACCGATGACCGAGTCGGGTTCCATCGTCGGCTCGCTGCATTACATGTCGCCGGAACAGGCCGAGGGCAAGGAAACCGATGAGCGCTCCGATATCTTTTCTTTCGGCGCTGTGCTGTATGAAATGCTTACCGGCAAGCGCGCCTTCGACGGCGATACCAAGACGGCGATACTGGCGGCGATCCTGAAGGACCAGCCCGAACCGATCTCGCAATTCCAGCCGCAGGTTCCTCGGGCGCTGGATCGCGTGGTGAGGAAATGTCTGGAGAAGAAACCAGCCGACCGCTGGCATTCGGCGCACGATCTGAAGCCAATGCTCGAGATGATCGATCTCGCGGGACCAACCAGTGCATCGACCAGCATGAGTGAATCGCAGGCCGGAGGCCTGCGCCACAAAGACAGAAAGAAATGGTTGTGGCCGGCGATTACCGCGGCATTAGTGGTAGCCCTCGGAGTCACAGCGTGGATGTTGTGGCCCAAGCCCGCTCCCGCGCGCGCGACCCGCTTCCAAGTCAAACTTCCGGACAACGTGACCTTCAGCGAGTTCGTGTCGGTCTCGCCCGACGGCCACAAGCTGGTTTTCAACGCTACCGGAGAGCAAAGCGGACTGTGGGTTCACGACCTGGATACCCTGGAGTGGCGGCGGCTGGCCGGCACCGAGGGCGGTGGGTCGCCGTTCTGGTCGCCGGATAGCCGGTTCCTTGGGTTCGCCGTCGGAAACCAGCTCAAGAAGATCGAGGTTGCCGGTGGGCCGCCTCAAACGTTATGTTCTGTGGCTAGCGTAGTCGGAACGGGCGCCTGGAGCCGGAACAACGTGATCGTGTTTGGCAGCCGCGGCACTGGCCCGATGCGCCGGGTTTCGGCGGCGGGCGGCGTTGCCGCCGATCTTACGGTGGCGGATAGTTCGCGCGGCGAGACCATCCACACCTTGCCTACCTTCCTGCCGGACGGAAACCACTTCCTGTATCTGCGCCGGGGACCCCCTGACCTCGCCGGCGTTTACGCCGGCTCCGTGGACGCCAAGCCCGCGGAGCAATCGAAGGAACGTATTCTGGCGACCAACTTGGGTGCGCCCTATGTGGACGGCAACCTGTTTTTCATGCGCGACGACACGTTAATGGCTCAGCCCTTCGACGCCGCCAAGCTGCAATTGCGCGGGGAACCTTTTCCGGTGGCCGAACACGTCGCAATCACCGGCGCCATCGGAATCTTTTCGGTTTCCACAACCGGCGTTCTGGCATACCGGGCGGGAGCCCTGGCGGCGGGCCTTCAGCCCACCTGGTTCGACCGGCAGGGGAAGGTTACGGGCACGTTTGGAGATCGCGGTCCGGACCGGGGATTCACTCTCTCACCAGACGGCACGCGCGCCGCGGTCCGCGATGCTGCCCAAGGGGTGAATGGCGATATCTGGCGACTGGATTTCGAGCGCGGCGTCCGCACGCGGCTCACTTTCCGCCAAAGCCCCGGGTCCTACCCAGCCTGGTCTACGGACGGAAGCCGCATCGTATTTGCCGCTGGAACCGCGTTGGACACTCTTTTTGAAAAAGCGTCCAGCGGCGCGGGCGAGGAGAAGGAACTGCTGAAGAAACCGGGCGAGATTAAGTTTCCCTCCAGTTGGTCCCGCGACGGCCGGTTTTTGCTGTACTTTACCCTCGCCGCGGCGAACACGAGGGACGATCTATGGGTGCTGCCGCTAGAGGGCGATCGCAAGCCGGTGCTGTTACTGGGAACGGAGTTCAACGAGCTCCAGGGCAGCTTTTCGCCGGACATGCGGTGGATCGCTTACGTCTCCAATGAGACGGGCCGGGATGAGATTTACGTCCGGCCGTTCCTCGCTGGATCGGGAGGGGCCTCGGGCTCTTCCGGGCCGGCTCTGGGCGCGGGCAAGTGGCAGGTTTCCAAGGACGGAACGGCCGTGACCGGAACTACGTCGGTTGGGGCCAGGCCCGCATGGCGCGCCGACGGCAAGGAGATCATTTTCCGGGCTGCCAACGGATCGCCCATGGCGGTGGACGTGAACGGAAGCGGCTCAGAATTTCAAGCCGGGGTTCCCAAGCAACTGTTCCCCGCTCCCGCGGGCGTCGGCGATTGGGACGTGACCGCGGACGGCAAGCGGTTTCTCATGGGCGTGACGCCCGGCGGGCAAAGCGCCGACGAACCCATCACCGTGATCCTCAACTGGCAGGCGTCGCTCAAAAAATAGGAGAGGACATGGCCAGTCAAGCTCCGAACCTGCTAAAACCCGGTGACGCGCTGGGGCCGTATCGCGTCGATGCGCTGATTGGGAAGGGCGGCATGGGCGAGGTCTACCGCGGGACTGATACGCGCCTCGGGAGATCCGTCGCCATTAAGGTTTCCGCGCGCGAGTTCAACGACCGGTTTGAGCGGGAGGCGAAGGCGATCTCGTCGCTCAATCACCCCAATGTCTGCACGCTCTATGACGTCGTTGTTTCAAAAAACGCTCCGAACTACTTGGTGATGGAGTTCGTCGAGGGCGATACGCTTTCGCACTTGATCAAGCAGGGTCCGATGCCGCTCGATAAGGTGTTGCAGTACGGCATCCAGATCGCGGATGCGCTCTCGGCGGCGCATGCGAAGGGCGTCATCCATAGGGATCTGAAACCGGCCAACATCATTCTGACCAGCAGCGGCGTCAAGGTTTTGGATTTCGGATTGGCGAAGCTCAATAGCGCCGCCAGGTTCGGCGCTTCGGGATCGAGCGATGTGGTTACGCGAACGGAACCGATGACCGAATCGGGCTCGATCGTCGGCTCGCTGCATTACATGTCGCCGGAGCAGGCGGAAGGCAAAGACACCGACGAGCGTTCCGACATCTTTTCTTTCGGCGCGGTGTTGTATGAGATGCTCACCGGCAAACGGGCTTTCGACGGGGATACCAAGACCGCGATTCTCGCGGCGATCCTGAAGGACCAGCCGCAACCGATCTCGCAATTCCAGCCGCAGGTTCCTCGGGCGCTGGATCGCGTGGTGCGGAAGTGTCTGGAGAAGAAACCGGCCGAGCGCTGGCATTCGGCGCACGACCTCAAGCAGACGCTGGAGCTGATCGATCTGACGGGGCCGACGAATGCGTCGGCGAGCGGATCGCAGGCCGAAGGCCTGCGCCACATGCAGGCCGAAGGCCTGCTCTACAAAAGCAAGAACTGGTTGTGGGCGGCCGCGGGCGTGATTGCGGCGGGAGTGGGCTTGGTGATGTGGGCTCCGTGGAAAAAAGCGGCTCCCACGCAAGCCGTGCGCTTCGAAGTGGGACCAGCCGAGAAGATGGCGTTCATCAATCAAGCGGCGATGGCGGTTTCTCCCGACGGCCGTTGGATGGTGTTCCCCGCTGCCGGCGAGGATGGCAAGACGCGCTACTATTTACGCGCGCTCGACGGCGTCGAGGTACGCGCGCTGGTGGAAGCAAATCAATCCCCCGCATCCTGGTCATACGATAGCCGCTGGGTGGTTTTCGCCGTCGGCAACAAGCTCAAGAAGATAGACATTCAGGGCGGACCGCCCCAAAACATCGCGGATTTCCCGTCCGCTGTCCTGAGCGGAGCGGGCTGGAACCCGGATGGCGTGATCGTCGCCGCCGCGATCGGCACGCCGATCCTGCGGGTGCCTGCCTCCGGCGGCCAGATGACTCCCATCACAGCTCTCGCTACAGGCGAAAGCGGCCACGCTTGGCCACAATTTCTGCCGGACGGAAAACATTTTCTGTACTTGCGTGTCTCCTCCGACGCAGGCAAGGGGGGCGTCTATATCGGTTCCATCGACGCCGAGCCGGAACAGCAGAGTATGCAGCGATTGCTCGCGACCGATCGGCAGGCATACTATGCGGCCGCACCCGGCGGCGGCGCGGGGCACCTGATTTTCCTGCGCGGCGCCACGTTGATGGCGCAGCCCTTCGATCCAGGCAAAATGACGCTCTCCGGCGAGCCCGCGGCCATCGCCGACGGAGTGGACTCGTTCGCCGGCACAAGTCATGGGCTGTTCTCCGTATCGGACACCGGCACGCTGGTGTACCGCGGAGGCTCCGGAACGCAGAACGTGCTGACGTGGTTCGATCTTCAGGGCAATCCCGCAGGGATGCTGGGCGATCCGGGCGACTACTGGTCTCCAGCCGTCTCGCCAGATGGCAGCCACGTGGCTGTCGCGATGGGTCCACAGGCGAATCGGGACATCTGGATTCTGGATGTGGCGCGGGGCAATAGCACGCGCTTCACCTTCGATCCTGCCCGCGACGACTATCCCGCCTGGTCGCCCGACGGCAAGAACATCGCGTTCAGCTCCAATCGCGGAGGGCAAGCGGATATTTACATCAAGCCCGCCGACGGTTCGGGAGAAGAGAAATTGCTGTTGCATACCGATGAGCCGAAGCTGGAAGAGCGTTGGACCAAGGACGGCCGTTACCTCCTGTTCGAAAGCACGAGCCCGAAGACCAGCGGGGACATATGGGCGTTGCCGTTTCCGGTGGGCCCCTCCCCGGTTCTCCTATTGCAGACGCCGCTTACGGAAGGCCAACCACACGTATCGCCGGACGGGCGTTGGCTGGCATACAGCTCCCTTGAATCGGGCACCATCGACATATGGGTTCGGCCGTTCGCGCCCGGGGCGCCTCCCGGCACGGGCGCGAAGTGGCTAGTTTCGAAAGGCACCGGCTGGCGTTCCATCTGGCGACCGGATGGCAAGGAGCTGTTCTACCTGTCTCTGACCTCCGAGGCGATGGCGGTGGATATCGATACCAGCAAGGGATTCCAGGCTGGTGCGCCGCGACGCATGTTCACGCTTCCTGCGGGCGGGGGAATCGCGGGCTGGGACCTGTCGCCGGACGGCAAGCGTTTCCTGTTCGTCGCCCCGCCGAACACCAGCCGCGTCATCCCGTTTACCGTGGTCCTCAACTGGGCGACGGGGTTGAAGAAGTAAGGCAGCGAGGCTGAAGAAGTAAGGTGGTTTAAGGGCGGGCGAGGTGAAACCCCGGAGGATTTACTACCGTCAAAACTATCATGTGCAGTAAGCTTTTGGGGCCGGTCTTTTTTCTTATTCCTTTTACCGGCAGTCTGTTAGCTCAATCCGTTGTTTGCGTTACGAGCGCCACTCCACCCCTGGTGCGAGCCGAAGGACTCACGGAGCGCATTGGCGATATCGAGATGGCCTGCACCGGAACGCCGGGAAATACGATCAACGCCAATATCAGCATCGGGTTGAACACCAATCTGACCAACCGCGTTTCAAGCGGCAACATGCTCACCGGAATCGTTTTCACGATCGACAGCGGCGCCGGACCTCAGCCCGTGTTGACGCAACCTCTGCTGTACAGCCCGACCGCGCTCACTTATAACGGCGTGAGCCTGACGTTTTCCCCGCAAGGGGCCGTGAACCTGCGATTCGCGGGGATCCGCGCCAACGCTACCCAGATTCCGCTGACAAACCAGATCATCGCCAGCATCGGCGTGAATAATGCGGGGCTCGCGGTGACCTCCGCGCAGCTCACGGTGGGGACTACGCAGCGGGGATTGTACGCCAGCTACGACGGCACTCTGGTGTGCTCGCAAACGGGCTCGCCGCTGCCGAGTGCGATTGGCTTCAGCAGCCTGATTGCGGCCGGCACGGCGTACGCCGACACCCGCGTGACGGAAGGGTTCGCTGATTCCTTCCAGCCTGCCTCCGACTGGGAGAACCTGAATGCCGATTCGGGTGAGCGCATCCTGGTGCAATACTCCAACTTCCCCAGCGGCGCAACCTTATATGTACCGGACGTCATCGCCGGCTCGGATGCGGTGCAACCTACCTCCGGCGGCAGCTTCGGGCTGGCGATTTCGGGCGGAATTTACGCACCTGTCACTGGCGGCTCCTTGCTGCTGGCGCGCGTTGCCGGGGCGAATGCGAACGGCGCGGGCGGATCGCCGGTGTACGTGCCCGGGGTGATCGGCTCAGGACCAGTCAGCTTCGACAGCATCACGCAGATCGCGGTGGTGAACGGCTCAGCCTACGTGGTGTATGAAGTGGTGGACGCGAACGATTCCGCGATCGAATCGGCGCAGTTTCCGACGTTCCTCGGACTGGCTCCGAGCGGAAGCACGCCCGACACGACCACCGGCGAACAGGTGTTCTTCGCACCGTCCTCGAACGTTGGCGTCGCGACCATGACCGATCCCCTGCCGCGCTTCATTCAGGAGACGGCGCTGCCGGATTGCGTGATCGTGGGCGATTGCGATCCCACTCCTCCCAAGCTTTCGAGCGACACGACCTCGCTCAGTTTCACGATGCAAAGCGGCGGTGGATACCAAGTGTCGAACGTAGCGATCATCAACAGCGGCGGCGGCTCGCTCCAATGGCAAGCTTCGGTAAGCTACAACAGCGGCGGCTCAGGATGGCTGAGCATCACTCCGAGCAAAGGCATCGGCAACGGGACGCTCCAGGCGGTGGCGTTGCCGCACACGCTCGCTCCCGGAACTTATACGGGGACGCTGACGATCAACGCCGGTCCGATTGCGGGGACGCTGACGATTCCGCTCACGCTGGTGGTCACCGCGCCGCCCTCGCCGGCCATTTCGTCGGTGCTGAACGGCGCAAGCCTGCTGGCCGAGCCGGTGGTCCCTGGATCGATCACGACGGTGATGGGAACGCTGTTCGGCGGCGCGAATGTCTCCGCGACCTTCAACAATCTTTCGGCGACGATTCTGTTCAGCAACGACACGCAGCTGAATCTGGTGGTCCCGTCGGGACTGGCCGGGCAGACGTCGGCGCAGTTGGTGGTGACGGCGGGAGGCCTGAGCAGCTCGCCGACTACGGTCAATGTGGCTGCATTTGAGCCGGGAATTTTCACGGGCGGAATCGTCAATCAGAATGAAACAGTGAACAGCGCCAGCAATGGCGCGGCTCCGGGTTCGGTCATCGCGCTGTGGGCCACCGGATTGTCGGGAACCGGAACCATCACCGGCAATATCGGCGGCGAAAACATTTCGATTCCTTACTACGCCGGTCCCGCTCCGGGATTGCCCGGCGTGCAGCAGGTGAATCTGATGGTGCCGACGGATCTCGCGCCGGGGACCACCCAGGTTTATGTCTGCGGAATCGCCGCGGGGGCTGCGAACGTTTGCAGCATTCCGGCGCCGTTGACGGTGAATTAAATATCGCCAACTATCCGATTGGCTCCGGTTTGGCGTGGTTTGGGCGGTATCCTGGGCGTAAGCTCCGCCTGGAGGTCTGGTGTTCATCGGCGCGACCAGCGACAACCGCGTTCGCGCGTTCGACGCGAAAACCGGCAAGGAGCTGTGGGTGACGAAACTGGAGCGCGCGGCCAACGCGAATCCAATGTCGTATCAGGGCAAGAACGGCAAGCAATATGTGGCTGTGATCGCCACCGATTCGGTGTACGTTTACCCGCTGCCGTAACGGATAGTGGGGCAGGTCGGCGACCTGCCAAATTTCAAGTGCTACGCTGCCAGTTTGCGAAGCCGCGCCGTCAGGCGGCTCTTATATCGCGCCGCGGTGTTCTTCTTGATGATGCCCCATTTGGCGGATCGGTCGATCATCGAGAAAGTCTTCGACGCCAGGGCCGCGGCCGCATTCGCATCCCTGGACTCGAGCAAACGGCGCATTGCGCGGATCTGGTGCCGCAGCCGGGTCTTGCGGGTCCGGTTGATTTCCGTCCGCCGCTCGGCGATGCGTACGCGCTTCAGTGAGGAAACTGTATTAGCCATGAAACTTCAATGGTAGCGTACGTTCGCGATTCGGGTCAATGATCGGCGCAGCGGATTACCTGCGAGTGACCTTCAACGGGTCACGCTTCGAATGCCGTTTCCAGAGACCCAAGGTGGCCAAACCAAGGCCTAAGAAACCGAGCGTGTACGGCTCAGGCACGCTCGCGCCACCAAAGATTACTTGCGTCCCGGAGAGGCTCGTGGATTGTTCAGTGCCGGTGGCCTGGAGGGCTTCACCGGCAGGCTCGCCTCGCGCAGTCGTTGTCATTCGCGGCGGGGCGCCAATAGTCTACGCCTGATCCAGGGCTCGGAGCTTGAAACAAAGCGATGCCACCGTCGGAGCCGCTGAAACTAAACAGCAGTTGGGTTGCCGTCGCCGACAAATCGGCTCCCTCGATCTCTATAGCGGAATTCGCGCCGCTCAACGGCCCCAGGAAATCAAAGGTAGAGGTGCCGTCATTCAATAGCAGGTTCCATGTGAGAATGTTGCTGCTGCCGAGAACTCCGATTGTTCCGTCGGTTTCGATGGAGCCGGTGACGCCTCCGGCGCCCACCGTCTGATTCACGTTGTAAGTTATGGGGCCAGCGCTGCAAGCGACAACACGACGACGGTGTACTCCGATTTGACTATCACCAAATGGGGTTTTGACGGTTGTGGCGGGGCATGGCGGGTGAGCTCTATGGTGTCGTGGCAACCTGACGCTCTGATTCTTTCGAGGTAACCTGCGATGGAGCGGGAAGCTGCTTGGTATCCCACCCCCCGCCAAGGGCCTGGATCAACTGAACCGCCGCAGTCATTTCGCCCACGCGAAGAGAAACCTCGGTCAGCTGGTCGCTCAATAGCGTGTTCTGCGCGGTGATCACATCGAGGTAGGGATCGAGACCGGTCTGGTACCGCGATGTAGCGATCTCCAGGTATTGTTGCGCAGTCCGGATCGCCGCTTCTTGACGCGCGATCTGCTGCGAGGTCACACGGAGAGTGGCGATGAAGTCTTCCACTTGCTGAAATGCCGTCAGCACGGTCTGCTTATAGGCGGCGACGTCGGCATTATAGGTCGCGGTGTACTGTGCCACCGTGGAGTTGCGCAGGCCCGCGTCGAAGATCATTTGAGTGGCCGAAGCCCCCAGCGACCAGAACAGCGCCGGGAGTGAAAACAACGTCCCGAGTCCTGACGACTGAAGTCCGCCGGCCCCCGTTAGGCTTAGCGTGGGATAGAAGGCCGCCTTCTCAACGCCGATGAGCGCATTTGCCTGCGCCATGGTGCGCTCCGCCCCGGCGATATCCGGCCGTCGCTCAAGCAGCTGCGAGGGGACACCCACGGGAATCGCGGGAAGCGGCGTCGTCAGGCTCTTCACGGGCATCGAAAAGCTGGAAGCAGGCTTGCCGATCAACGTCGCGATCGCGTGCTCATACAAGGCGCGGTTGGTAGCAATGCCGATGGCTGCTGCTTCCGCGTTTTCGAGCGTGAGCTCCGCTTCAACGACAGCCTCCTGGTTGTCGATGCCAGTGTCATATAGAGAGCGGGTTAGCTCGAGCGATTGGCGATCGGCCGCAACGGTGCGATTATACAAATCCTGCAAGGCATCTTGCCCGCGAAGTTCGAAGTAATACTCGGCGAGCGCAGCCTGCTCCGTGAGACGTTCGTTTTCGAGATCCGCCGCACTCACCTGGGCGGCATACTGAGCTTCATGGACCGTGTTGCGGATGCGCCCCCAGAGGTCCGGCGCCCAAGCTGCTTCGAGGGGCAGGGCAAAGCCAGTGCCTCCCCCGCTCCCAACCGTGGTTCCATTGGTTACAGCCGTACCTCCTGTTGTCGAGCCCGTCGATGAAACGGCCGTTGTCGTGGAGGCTTGCGTGACGGTGCTTCCGCGCGGACCAGTCCCGCTCTTGGTGACCGACGGAACCGCGTTCAAAGTTGGAAAGTAGCCCGCGCGGGCCTCTCTCACCTGCGAACGGGCTGCCATGAAGTTCTGGAAGTATTGCGCGATGTTCTGGTTATCGATATCCAACTGTTCTTCGAGCGCGTTGAGGTCGGGCTCTTTGAACATCTCCCACCATTTCCCCTTGAGTACCGCATCCTGCGGCTGCGCGGGCTGCCAAGTACCCGGGGGCGCCGAGCTATAAGCCGCAGGGGCTGACTCCTTGAAAGCCGGTGCGCTGGGAGGGGTGGGCGGGACATACTTGGGGCCGACAGTACACCCGCTCAGGAGACCGATCCCAATCAGAACGAAGCCGATTACGGCGCGGCGAGGTACACTGCTACTTCTTAGCGTGGCTCGGCGTGAGCAGGCTCGCACGTGTGAAACCTCCGCAAGCGAAGGGCCAAATCCCTTTATGGTGCTTTTTGAGGAGCGAGCGAACGCCACATCGCGGTCTGGCTGCAAATATTGCTATTTCATTTGTAAGCCGAGCTGACCACTGGCTGACCAGATATGGTCGCTGAGCGATCTTGTGGCACTCCGATTTGCGCGCCGGGTCCCGATTCGGGTGCCTGCGGGTCGTTCCCCAAGGTCCTTGTGTGGTGGGATTCGATTCTTATGGTTTGGCGGTCCGCGTGCTCAACTAACCGCATGATCGAGTACTCGGTCCTCGCTTATCGTGAGTGGGCGGACCCTGAGTCCCCGGCATTCTCAATAGCGCCGCCAGCAGTACCAGAGCGCTTCAGCCGTTAGCGAACCACTGTTGCGGGCATTCAGGCCGCAACGGAAAACAGTCCGGTAGTCTCGGAGACGGGCCCTGAAACATGCCCGCTCCGATTTTCTTCCTAGTTTGAGGAACGCAGTGGAGCGGCAGCGCAGCAACGACGGATGTTCGATTTTTGATTTGCCCGGCGGGCAGTCGAAGGAAGGCCGCCGGGCCTACACGCAGCCAGAAGCCGGGAGCCAAAATGCAGAGTCTGGAAAAGCAGCAGCCTTTCATCGGTCCTGATCATCAAATCGCGGCTCCCATTCAGCCTCCTCCCCGACGTCGCAGAGTCCTGCACCTCGTGTTGTGGCTTCTTTTGCTCCTGGCGTTGATACTTTTGGGCGTGGTGCTCTTGCGCCGCCACGAAAACGCCGACAAAGCAGCTGCTGCTCTCGCGAACCGTCCGGCCCCGGGAATCGCAATCACAACTGTGACCGCTAAGAAGGGCAGTATCGGCGTTTATCTAGACGCAATAGGAACGGTTACCCCGGTCTATACCGACTCCATTACCGCCCAGGTGAGTGGACTGATTGTCGCCGTGCACTACCAGGAGGGCCAGGTGATACAGAAGGGCGATCCTTTGGTGGACATCGATCCGCGTCCCTACAGCGCGATGCTTTTGCAGGCGCAAGGGGCGCTGGAGAGAGACCAAAATGTGCTCGCGCAAGCACAGATGGACGTGGAGCGCTACCGCACCGCCTGGGATCGTAACGCCATTGCAAAACAAATCCTGGACGACCAGGAAAAGCTTGTGCTCCAGGACCAGGGCACAGTCAAGAACGACCAGGGAACGGTGCAATACGACCAGGTTCAAGTCGAGTTCTGCCACATCACCGCTCCCATCTCCGGCCGCGTAGGGTTGCGGCTGGTGGATCCAGGCAACGTGATGCAAGCCACCGGAACCGCGACCCTCGCAGTCATTACGCAATTGCAGCCCATTACGGTAATTTTCACAATACCGGAGGACAGTCTGGATCAGGTTGAAGCTCGCCTGAACCAGGGAGCTAAGCTCAGCGTCGATGCCTTCGATCGCACCGCGCAGAAGAAAATTGCAACCGGGCAGCTGCTGACGCTGGACAATCAGATCGACACCACCACGGGGACCGTAAAAGGGCGAGCCCAATTCGACAACACCGATAACGCCCTGTTTCCGAATCAGTTCGTGAATACGCGGCTGCTGGTAAACACTCTACAGGGGGTCACGCTGATTCCGGCCTCGGCCATTCAGCAGAATGGGCAAGCCTCCTTCGTATACGTGATTCAAAACGATGTCGCTCATATGCGCAGCATAAAGCCGGGAGTTACAGACGCTGGTGTCACGCAAGTTGACGGCCTCAATCCTGGAGACGTTGTCGCCAACAGCAGCTTCGATAAGCTGCAGGACAACGCCAAGGTCGCCCTTCCGAACACCCCCGCCCCGGCCAAGTCCACCGGGAGCAAAGCGAAGAAGTGAGTCCGTCTCGCCCATTTATTTTAAGGCCGGTAGCCACGTCCCTGCTGATGGCTGCAATTCTCCTGGTCGGTCTGGTCGGCTATACGCAACTGCCTGTTTCCGCGCTTCCGGAGGTCGATTACCCGACCATTCAGGTGCTCACGTTCTATCCAGGAGCAAGCCCGACCGTGATGGCGACCACCGTGACGGCGCCGCTGGAGCGGCAATTCGGCGAACTCCAGGGATTGAGCCAAATGACGTCGACCAGCTCCGCGGGCACGTCCGTCATCGTGCTGCAGTTTAATTTAACCCTGTCGATCGATATCGCCGAGGAAGAGGTCCAGTCCGCAATAAACGCGGCGCAGAGTTTGCTGCCGTCCATCCTGCCCGCGCCGCCGACCTACAGTAAAACGAATCCAGCCGATGCCCCAGTGCTGACCCTGTCCATCACCTCCAATTCCATGCCGCTTTCCCAGGTCGAGGATCTTGTGGACACGCGTCTTGCTCCAAAGATTTCGCAGCTCAACGGCGTGGGCCTGGTAAGCATCAGCGGCGGGCAAAAGCCCGCGGTGCGCATCCAAGCTAACCCAACCGCGCTGTCGTCCTACGGCATCAACATGGAAGATCTGCGAGCCGCGCTGACGCAAGCCAGTGTGAATGCGGCTAAAGGGAACTTCGACGGACCCAGCCAGGATTATCAGATCGACGCCAACGATCAGCTGGTCACGACCGACGACTATCGAAGCGTTGTCGTGGCCTACCGCAACGGTGCGCCGGTGATGCTGACCGACGTGGCGCGCATCGTGAATGGCGTGGAGAACAATAATCAAGCCGCGTGGATGAATCAGACTCCGGCGGTGATCCTCAACGTGCAACGCCAGCCCGGAGCGAATACCATCAGCGTGGTCAAGAGTATCAAGCAACTGATTCCGACGCTTGAGGCCAACCTCCCCACCGGAATTCAGGTAACCACACTTACCGATCTGACCACCGCCATCGAATCCTCGGTTTCCGACGTCGAGTTCGAATTGCTGTTGACGGTGGGATTGGTCGTGTTGGTCATTTTCCTCTTCTTGCGGAGTCTTTACGCCACCATCATCCCAAGCGTGGCTGTGCCGCTGTCGCTGGTTGGCACCTTCGGAGCGATGTACCTGCTGGGTTACAGCCTGGACAACTTGTCGATGATGGCGCTGACCATCTCCACCGGCTTCGTTGTGGACGACGCCATCGTGATGATTGAGAATATCTCGCGCTACATCGAAATGGGCGATCGGCCCATGGAAGCAGCGCTCAAGGGCGCGGAACAGATTGGCTTTACCATTCTCTCGCTGACTGTGTCGTTGATCGCGGTGCTGATTCCGTTGTTATTCATGGGCGACGTGGTCGGGCGCTTGTTCCGCGAATTCGCAGTGACGCTGGCCGTGACGATCATGCTTTCGGCGCTAGTCTCCCTTACGCTGACGCCCATGATGAGCGCGCGCATCCTGCGGCATGAGCCCAAAGAGCAGCAGGGCCGTATCTATCGAGCCTCGGAACGGGCTTTCGAAAATATGATCGCATTCTATGGGCGCACGCTGAAGTTCGTCCTTCGATTCCAGACGGTTACTTTGCTGGTTGCATTGACCACGCTCGGATTGACGATTTTCCTTTACATCATTATTCCCAAGGGCTTTTTCCCAGTACAGGACACCGGCGTCATACAGGGCATATCGCAAGCAGCGCCGGCGATCAGCTCGAAAGCCATGGCCGAAAAGCAGCAGGAGCTTGCAAAGGCGGTTCTGGCCGATCCCGCCGTTCAAAGCCTTTCGTCGTTTATCGGCGCGGACGGCACGAATACGACGACCAACAGCGGCAGGATGTCGATCAATCTGAAGCCGCTCGACCAGCGCGAGATTAGCGCGTCGGACGTGATCCGCAGGCTTAATTCCAAGCTGAGTCAGGTTCAGGGAATCCAGTTGTTCATGGAGCCGGTGCAGAACATCACTGTAGACGACCGGGTGAGCCGCACGCAATACCAGTACACGCTGGAAGACCCCGATGCGAATGAACTGAACGATTGGACCGGCCGCTTCGTCACTCGATTGAAGCAACTGCCGGATTTGGAAGACATCGCCACCGATCAACAACCCGGAGGCTTGGCTGTGAATCTGGTGATCGATCGCGTCACCGCTTCGCGGCTGGGCATCGCGCCTACGACCATCGATAACACTTTGTACGATGCTTTCGGCCAGCGGCAAATCAGCACGATGTATACGCAAGTCAATCAGTACCACGTTGTGCTGGAAAGCCAACCGCAATTTCAAAAGGATCCGAATAAGCTGAACAAGCTGTACATTCAGGCGAATGCGTCTTCCGGCGCAAGCGGCGCGGGAGCCGCTTCCTCATTCGCGTCCTCGGGATCCTCCTCCGCCGGATCGAACGCACTGACGAGTTCCGCGCTGTACACTCCCTCGGCAAATACTCTCGCTCCGCCGACCAACGCCTTGTCGCCGAGCTCCACGGCGTCGTCCAATGTAGGAGCCGGCTCCGCAGGCTCGCCCAGTTCGGCCATGAGCAACGCGGTGCCCTTGAGCACGTTCGCGCACTTTGAGAACACGACGGAGCAGCTCGCCATCACCCATCAAGGTCAATTCCCGGCCATCACCGTGTCGTTCAACCTGGCGCCGAATGCCTCGCTGGGCAACGCCATCACCGCGATCGACGAAGTTCAGAAAGACATGCACATGCCTCCCAGTCTTCAGGCCGGTTTTCAAGGCACCGCGGCATCCTTCACGAATTCGCTCTCCAATGAGCCGTTGCTGATTCTCGCCGCGCTGGTGACGGTGTACATTGTACTGGGCGTTTTGTACGAAAGCTTCATCCACCCGATCACGATTCTTTCCACGCTCCCCTCCGCGGGCGTTGGCGCTTTTCTGGCGCTCATCATCTTTCACCAGGATCTAAGCGTTGTGGCGATCATCGGTATCGTCTTGCTGATCGGGATCGTGAAGAAGAACGGCATCATGATGGTCGACTTCGCACTGGAAGCCGAGCGAACGCGCGGAAAGAACGCGACGGACGCTATCTACGAGGCCTGCCTGCTGCGCTTCCGTCCCATTATGATGACCACCATGGCCGCCCTGCTGGGCGGCCTGCCGCTGGCTCTTGGAACTGGATTCGGCTCCGAGTTGCGACGGCCTCTGGGCATCGCCATGGTGGGCGGACTGCTGCTGAGCCAGGCGCTCACGCTTTACACCACGCCCGTCATCTACATCTTCTTCGACAATCTGGCGCATCGCTTCAGCTCCCACAAATCGGCATGAACATCTCCGCACCCTTCATTCGCCGGCCGGTGGCTACCACGCTGCTGACGGCGGCGGTCGCCCTGGCGGGGGCGATCGGTTTCGAGGTGCTGCCGGTGGCGCCCCTTCCCGAAGTCGACTTTCCGACGATTTCCGTCAGCGCCAGTTTGCCGGGAGGCAGCGCCGACATCATGGCGTCGTCCGTCGCCACTCCCCTGGAGCGGCAGTTCGGTCACATTGCAGGAGTGACCGAAATGACGTCGGCGAGCTCGCTGGGCAGTACCGGGATCACTATCCAGTTCGACCTCAGCCGCGATATCGATGGCGCGGCGCGCGACGTGGAGGCGGCTATCAATGCGGCCCGAACCTATCTGCCCGCCAACCTCCCCGCCAATCCCACTTATCGCAAGGTCAATCCGGCCGATGCGCCGGTCATGATTCTTGGCCTTACCTCCGACAAATACGGTCCCGATAAGCTGTATGACGAAGCTTCGACAGTCGTCCAGCAGAAGTTGTCGCAGATCCAGGGCGTAGGGCAGGTGACCGCGGGAGGCGGCGCGCTGCCGTCCGTGCGTGTGGACGCAAATCCTACACAATTGGCCAGCTACGGACTCACGCTTGCGAATTTGCAGTCCGTGCTGAGTCTGCAAAACTCCGATTTGGCCAAGGGCCAAATCTCGGATGGCATTGTGACCGCGGACATCCTGGACAACGACCAGATCTCCAAGGCGGACGACTATAAGCCGCTGGTCGTCGGCTATAACCACGGTGCGGCGATCCGGCTGTCCGATGTCGCTCAGGTTACAGACTCCGTGCAAAATATCCGCGCCGCCGGCTATTTGAACGGGAAGCGCGCGGTGACGGTCATCATCTTCCGCCAACCCGGCGCGAATATCATCGGTACCGTGGACCGCATACGCGCGCAACTTCCGTCCATTGAGGCGTCCATTCCGCTCGGCATCGAAACCACTATTGTTCTCGATCGCACCACCACCATCCGCGCTTCTGTCAGCGACGTCGAAAGGACGCTGCTGCTGTCCATCGGTCTCGTCATTGTCGTGGTGTTTCTCTTCCTGCGCAATGGCCGCGCCACTCTCATTCCCGGCGTCGCCGTGCCGGTCTCTCTGATCGGAACCTTCGCAGTGATGTACTTGTTTGGATATACGCTCGACAACCTCTCGCTGATGGCCATGACCATTGCAACCGGATTCGTGGTCGATGACGCCATCGTGGTGATGGAAAATATCTCGCGGCATCTGGAAAACGGCATGGACCCCTTTGCCGCCGCGCTGAAGGGCGCAGAAGAAATCGGTTTCACAGTCTTCTCCATCAGCGTCTCGCTGATTGCCGTGTTTATTCCTCTTTTGATGATGGGTGGAATCGTCGGCCGTCTCTTCCGCGAATTTGCCGTGACGCTTTCGACGGCGATTCTTGTGTCCATGCTGGTCTCCCTGACAACCACGCCGATGATGTGCGCGTACCTGCTGAAGGACCAGCGCGAAGAAAAACACGGGAGCATCTACAGGGTCAGCGAAAAGTTCTTCGACGGGATGCTGTCGGTGTATCGCGGCAGCCTGCGTTGGGTGCTCAGGAATCCGGCGCCCACGCTGGTCGTGCTGTTCGTCACCATAGCGCTGAATGTGGTGTTGATCGTCAAAATCCCCAAAGGGTTTTTCCCGCAGGAAGACACGGGAGCACTCTCCGGTGCGGTAAGAGGGCCGCAGGACGCGTCCTTTCCGGCGATGAACACATCCCTCCAGCAAATCATCGCCGTGGTTAAGAGCGACCCGGCCGTCGCGAATGTGATTGCATTTACCGGCGGCAATGGGGCGACGAATACCGGCAACCTTTACGTTGCACTCAAGCCGCTGGCGGAACGCAAGGTCAATGCCGCTCAGATCATCGACCGGCTGCGCCCCCAATTGAACCGCCTATCGGGAGCGTCGGCTTTTCTCCAGGCCGTGCAGGATCTCCGCATAGGCGGCCGATCCAGCAATGCTCTCTACCAGTACACCATCCAAGCCGA
>Ga0209415_10006981_pt1 | contig 19874 bp, 15 predicted proteins | sample PeaSoiSIISIP2007_FD_187696 | JGI IMG/M metagenome (GOLD analysis project Ga0209415, IMG submission 187696) | Peat soil microbial communities from Weissenstadt, Germany - SII-SIP-2007 (SPAdes) (version 2) | ecosystem: Environmental > Terrestrial > Soil > Wetlands > Peat | place: Germany... | reverse complement strand
TTTCGCCGTATAGGCCCGCACGAATTACCGATACGTTCATCCTGCCGTTGTCTTTGGGAAAAGTTTTTTGCAGATACTCACCAATCGAGTTGAGTTCCGCGGAGGCCTGCGCCGGAGTTACCCCAGCCCTCAGATGTCCAATCGTCTCGAAAATCCAACGGCTTCCACGCGTGTTCAGGGTATCCTCGTCCTCAAGACTGACGATCGGCACAAAAAAATCGGGAGAGAGCAACAATAGAGTTCCGCGAAACTCACGCGGAGCGACGCCGATGATCGTGAACGGGCGCTTGTTCACTTCCACCGTACGGCCCACCGCGCCAGGATCATCCTGAAAATGACTGTGCCAGTATCCGTAGCTGAGCACGATATACGGAGCGCTGGCGGCGCCGTGCTCGTCGGAGGAGTGGAAAAAACGGCCAAGAAACGGCTGAATCTTCAATACGTCGAAGTAGTTTCCGGTCACTTCATAAAGCCACACGCGGGATGGATTTTTACCGGTGTCTAAACCCACTTGCCCCATATTATAAGCGGCCAATTCATCGAAGCTATGGATGCGATCTCGCAAATCCAAATAGTTAGGATAGGACTGCGCGCCGCGAGTTCCTTCGCCAAACTGAAGTCCGTAGAGGCTGTCGGGCTGCGGCACGTTCAGAGGACGAAGTAGGAAGCCATTCAGGGCGCTAAATACCATTGCGTTGGCCCCGATGGCGGTTGCCAGGGTCACGACGGCAACCGCCGTGAAGCCGGGAGATTTGCGCAGCAGGCGCAGCGCGTAGCGCACATCCTTAAAGAACGATTCCAGGAGCGTGCCCCCCGCCGCTTCACGGGATTCTTCTTTGTAGCGAACGTGGCCGCCGAACTCGATGCGCGCGCGGCGCTCGGCTTCGGCGCGTGGAAGACCAGAGCGCTCCAGATCGTCCGCGCGAAGCTGAATGTGAGAACGAAGTTCCTCTTCCATCTCCGCATTCAGGCGAGATCGCTGAAAGAGAGCGGCGATACGGAAACGGAGCGAGTCGAAGAGCTTCATACTTCCTCCGGTTGCGCGCCAAGAGCAGAACCGATAGCGCTGACGAGGCGATTCCAGTTGGCGGTTTCTTCGCGCAAACGCTTACGGCCGGCGATGGTGAGTTCGTAAAACTTCGCGCGGCGATTGTTCTCCGACGTGCCCCAGCTGGCTTTCATCAGTCCCTGACGCACCAAACGAAACAGGCCGGGATAGAGCGCGCCCTGCTCGATCAAAAGTGCGTTGCCGGAGATCTGTCCGATGCGCAGGAGAATGCCGTAGCCGTGGAGCGGCCCGAGCGAGACGGCGCGCAGTATGAGCAGATCGAGAGTGCCGGGAAGCAACTGAGCTTGATCGGTCATGCGCTCTCCTGAGATGGTTAGGAGACTAGCGCAGTCACTCCTAAGCTGTCAAGGAGAGAAGAGGGGAAGAGAAGAAGAGGGAAGAGTCCGCTCATCAGCGAGACCGCGGATCCGGCGTCGTGTCTTATTCGTAGCGCAGAGCTTTCACGGGGTCGAGGCGGCTCGCGCGCCACGCGGGAATGTAGCCGGCGGCGGAGGCTACAAAAGCCAGCGCTACGGTCGCGATGACGAGCGTGGCGGGATCGTGTGGAGTCAGGCCGAAGAGTTGGCTCTGCACCAGTTTTGTCAGAGCGAGAGCAGCAGGGACTCCCGCGGCGACACCGACGGCAATCAAGATGAGAACTTCGCGCATCACCATCCAGATGACACTGCCTTGTGCAGCGCCGAGCGCCATGCGGATGCCGACTTCGCGAGTGCGCTGCGCGACGGTGTAGGCCATGACGCCGTAGAGTCCTATGACAGCGAGGAGAGTGGCGAGAAAGCCAAAGACGGCGGAAAGGCTGGCGATCATGCGCTCGCTCGCGAGCGAGTTGTTAATCTGGACTTCCGTCGTGTGCATGTTGGAGATCGGGATGTTGGCATCGAGATCGCGGACTTTGGCACGGATCGAAGACATGAGCAGAGTGGGATCGCCCACTGTGCGAACGTAGATGACCATTCCTCCGATGTAGCGGTCGGCTATATAGGGAAGAAAAGCCTGCGGAGGAATTTCTTCGCGGAGATTCTGGTATTTGATGTCTTTGACGACGCCGATAACTTCCATGTCCGTGGGAGTGCCTGGGTCGGAACCGTAGCCGATGTGCATGCCCACGGGATTGCGGCCGGCGAAATATTTTTTGGCGAACGTTTCGTTGATCATGACGACAGCAGGATTCCAGCCAAAAGGGTCATCGGGTTGGTGATTGACTTCACGGGTATCGGAAGGCCGAAAGTCGCGGCCATTGACGATGGGAACGCCCATCGTGGCGAAATAGTTGGGGCTGATCTCGTTCATGTAGGGTTCGGGGTGGGCATCGGGAGAGGGAGGATTGAATCCCTCGACGGTCATGCTGCTATCCCATTCGTTGTCTTCGAGGATGCGCACGGAAGCGAGGCCGGTGGACTGAACACCAGGAATGGAAGAGAGAGAATCCAGCAACTGAGGATAGAAAGTTTTCAGGCGAGGGACGCTGTAGCCGCTGTACGAAGGATCCATTTCAAAGCCGACAAGATTTTGCGGGTTGAACCCGGGACCCAGGTTGCGAAGATTGCCCAGGCTTTTTGTGAAAAGACCGGCGCCGATCAAGAGCAAAAGAGAAAGAGTGACCTGAGCGATGACGAGAGATTTTCTGAGCGCGCCGTGACCTCCCCCGCCAACGACAGCGGCGGCTTCATCCTTGAGAGTCGTGGCGACGTTCGGCTTGGTCGTCTGCAAAGCGGGAACCAGGCCGAAGAAAACGCCGGTCGCGACGGTCACTGCAAGCGTGAAGAGAAGAATGCGGAGATCGGGAGCTGTCGAGATTTTGAGGCCGGAATCGGTTGGAACGTAAACGGCCATGAGGGCCTTGTCGGCCCAATAGGCCAAGGCCAAGCCGACGAGGGCGCCCATCGTCGAGAGAGAAAGACTCTCGATGAGGAGCTGAGAGACGATGCGGCCGCGCGTAGCGCCCATGGCGAGACGAATCGCCATTTCTTTTTTTCGCGCGGAGCCGCGCACGAGAAGCAGATTCGCAAGATTGGCGCAGGCGATCAGAAGGACGAGGCCGGTAGTGGACATGAGAACCCAGAGCGGAGTGGAGAGTGTCTGCCGAGTGTACGAGCGGCCCTGCGAACCGGGAAGCAGGTCGATGGTGCACTTCAGGAATTGCTCGCGATCATAGGGTGAAGCGTGAGCGAAGGCTTTCTCCTTCACTTCCATTTCAAGCATGGAGTGCATGAACGGCTGCAACGAGGCTTTGGCCTGTTCGCGGGTGACGCCGGGCTTCAGGCGGCCAAAGGCGTTGACCCATCGGTTGCGGCGCTCCTTGAGCATGTCGGTGGGATTGCCGACGAGGACTTCCTTCTCCATCATCAGAGGCACGAAAAGTTTGGGAGTGCGGCCGAGTTCGACGCCGTCAAAGCCGGGCTGAAGGACGCCGACGATGGTCATGTTCTGGTTGTTGAGGATGAGGGTCTTGCCGATGACGTTGGGATCGGCGGAGAAGCGCGATTTCCAGTAAGCATAGTTGAGGATGACGTAGGGATAAGCGTCGGGGAGACGGTCATCTTCCGGAGTGAACACGCGCCCGAGGTAAGGGTTCAAGCCGAGGGTGGAAAAATAGGTGCCGGAGACCAATTCCAACTGAACGTGCTCGGCCTGGCCATTGAAGGAGACGCTGGCGTCGAAGGGGAAGCGGGCGAACATGTCGGTGAAAACTTCGTTGTTGGCGGCGAAATCGCGGAACATGGGATGAGAGATGGCGCTGCCACCCCAGTTGCTGCCGTAGTGGTGGCCGCGCATGGTGAGGAGGACGAGTTCCTGAGGATTTTTGACGGGGAGAAGGCGGAGGAGAATCTGATCGAGGAGAGTGAAGATGGCGGTGTTGGCGCCGATGCCGAGGGCGAGGGTGAGTATGGCGATGGCGGTGAAGCCGGGAGTGCGGGCGAGGGTGCGGAGCGCGTACTTCAGATCACGAAAGGCAGTGTCGAGTGAGGCGATAGTGTTCATTTCGCGGGGCTTAGCCTTTCCGAGAGTTTCGTTTACAACCAATGGATACGAGTATTGAGGAGAATTGTTCCCGGGAGAGCGCAGCCACTGGCCTTTGGGGAGACTCTCCTCACTTGCCTAGGGTTGAGACGAGGGGGAGACGGAAACGTCTTGAGTGGAGAGGGGGAAAGCGGGGACAGTCATGGGCCAGTTAGGCTGGGGTCCCCCTGGGTTTTTGCGTAAGTGTTCATTCTAAAGGCAGATAAAGTCGTTTGTTCTGATACAGATTTGTAAGTGTTGATTTTAAATGGCTTGCAGATTTTCGCTTAGGCCTGGAGAAGTGCGTTAAGAAGCAAAAAACGCCAATCAGGAGATTGGCGTTCCCATGGGCCTAGGCCCATTATTACCTACCGGATACTGTACTACGAAACTCTCTTTTTGTCAAGAACGAAATCGGGGTGATTTTGTTACCGCGCAGGTCGAGCTCGGTGCAAAAGAGACGAGCACGCCCCAAGACGGGGCGGCTTGGAATTACGGTTGGGTGGCGTTCTTACAAAAGCGAAACGCGATCCAGTTTCGAAATCAGCGGCGAGTTAGATCGAGAGCTGGCTCGCGGAGGACGGGAAAGAGACGCTCGGCCAGGGCGAAGGAACCGAAGAGGAGGATCGCGTAGACGGCGTCTCCGGCGAGGGTGTTCCAGAAGAAGGGAATTCCGGCGACGTAGCAGGCGACCAAGCCGGCGCGGGTGTGTGGATAGAAAGCGCCGAACTGCCAGAAGGCGAAATTAGTGATCAGGAAGAATTGAATAGCTCCCGCTAGCGTAGCGGCGCTAATGCTCACGACTGTGCGGCGATCGCGGAGCCAGAAGCCGATGGCGACGCTGACGAGGAAGCTGGCGTAGACGACGGGAATGAGCTTGTGAAAACCGATGAAGATGTCGCCGAAGAAAAGGGCTAGCAAGGGGACGAGGAAGGCGAGGCGGCGGTCTTTGATTACGGCGCCGGAAAAGAGAGCCATGGCGCCGACAGGAGTGAAGTTCCAAGGGTGGGGAGCGATGCGCAGTGCGGCGGCCAGGGCGATGATGCCGAGAGCGAGGAGCAAGCGATACAGCAGAGATTCGTTTTGAGAGAGTTGCGCGTTCATTGTGTGGCTTTCTCCGTTTCGGGAAGTATATCGCAAAAGATGAAGCCATCGCGGTTGACGATTTCTCCGGTGCTGATGGGAATGGGGGATTGAAAAATGGGACCGTCGAAGACGAAGGTGTGGAACTCACCATTTTCGCCGCAAGGATCGGCGTGCGGGGGAAGATCGAGGAAGAAGGAGTCGTCCAGTTCGCGGCCGGCGAACGATGGATCGAGGACTTTGCTGTCGATACAGACGGCGACGGCGCGGAATTTGTTGGCGTGAAAGGAATGGATGAGTTCACGAGTATCGCGTTTCCAGATGGGGAAGAGAGCGGTCATGCCGATGCGGGCTAGATTTTTTTTCGCGGTAGGCGCGGAGGTCTTCGAGGAAGATGTCGCCGAAAGCGACTTTGCGGACGCCTTGATCGAAATGGATGCGCAGGGCTTGTTCCATGCGGGCTTCGTAGATGGGGTTGACGCATTGCTGGGGAATCAAGACTTCGTGGAGAGGTAGGCCGAGGGATTGGGCTTGGCAGTGAAGGAGTTCGCGGCGGACACCGTGCATGGAGATGCGGTCGTAGCCTTCGGTGACGGTGGTGAGGAGGGCGGCGATACGTACATCGCTTCGCTGAAGCAGCGTATGCAGCGCCATGGCAGAGTCTTTGCCACCGGACCAGCAGAAGAGAATGGGTTCGGACATTTTTTGAAAAACCCTCCGAAAGCGTTGGAGATTGCGTTTGGTTAAGAGGGCCGGGCCCTTCGTGCCTCAGGGTAAACAAGCCCGGCCCCTTCAGCGAATTTGTCAGCCTTGCCTAAAAAAGGGCGCAATGAATTGCGCCCCTACAAGGGGCGGCACATATTAGTTGCGGCCGCTGAACGAGTAGCGGACGCCGGCGCGCATGTCGCGGCCTAGAGCGGGGTAGCCGAGAGCGTCCTGGTAGTGTTTGTCGAAGAGATTGGTGGCGCGGGCATAGAACGTCACGCCGTGGCCTGCGTTGTAGCTACTGGACAAATCGAATCGCACATAGCCTGGATTCCGCGTGAAGCCGAGGCTGAGAAAATCGCTGTCGGTGCGGACGCCGGAGAAGTAGCCGCCCAGGGTGACGTTGAGGCGGCGGAAGGCCCCGTTCAGCGTGAGAGAGCCGGAGTTTGCCGGGCGGCGGAGAAGGCGGTTGCCGGGGAGTTCGGTGGGGTCGAAGGCATTGGGCGATTTGATCACCAGGCTGTCGTCATACGTGTAAATTCCCGCGAGGTTCAGCCAGCGGGTGAATCTTGTTGTGCCAGTGAGGTTGAGTCCGCGTGCGCGAGCGAGGTCGGTGTTGAAGTAGTAGCCAAAATTCGGGCCGGAGCCAGGGAGAGTGAACCCGCAACTGTTTGAATTGGGGTCCGGGTTGCTGGGGTCGTGCGCGCAGAATTCAAAACTGACGATGTTGTAAAAGCGACTGGAAAAATATTCGGCGGTGAGGCGGACATGATCGCCGAAGAGTTTTTGATCGAGGCCGACGGTCCAGGTTTTGCTGGCCTCGGGTTTCAGGGAAGGATTGCCGAAGTCGCCGAAGTTGTCGCCGTAGATTTGGTCGAAGCGCGGCTCCTTAATGCCCTGGCCGTAGAAAATGCGGAAGAGAGTATCGCCGCGTGTGCCTTTGCCATAGAGAAGAACGAGAGATGCTCCGGTACGTGGGACGACGCGCGTGCCGAAATTGGAGTTGGCTTCCGCGCGGCCTCCGAAATTGAGCGAGGCGCGCGGATGCGGGCGGTAACGAAAATCAAGATAGCCCGCCTGGTTGTTGCGGCGGGCGTGGGGAACATCGATGGAAGTGAGGAAAGCGTTCTCGACTTCGTATTCGTAGCCGGCGGTGACGCCAAAATTGGAGAGGAGGTAGCTAGTTTGCGCGGTGACGCCCGCGCGGTTGTATTGGAAGCGGCTGTTGCCGGGGAAATCGCAAAATTCAGCGGTGGCGACGGCCGCGGGATTAATTTGCGGGCAGAAAGCGTTAGGATCGGTGGCGTAAAAACTTTGCAGCGGGTTGTCGCTGGCCTGCCACGTGTAGGATTCACCGCCGGTGAGCTGGTGGCGCCAATGTTTTCCGGTGGCAAAATCCCAGCGTGCGTTAGCGCTAAAAAGATGCTGGGTGTAGCGCTGGTCGAGATTTGGCGGTGTGAAGAGAGTTTGACCGGGGATGCCGGCGATGCTGTCGTTGTTGCGAAGAGTGAAGCGGAGCTGATTGTCGTCGCTAAAGCGGTAACCGAAATTGGCGGAGAGGGAGCGGTTGAGAAAATCGTCGTCGGGGCCCTGGCCGTCGGTTTGTAGGTAAGAGGCGGCGAGAGAATAGTCGAACACGCCGAGGAGGCCGCTGATTTGCGCGCCGCCACGGCCGGAGGAGAAACTGCCTCCTTCGCCGTAGATGCTGAATTCGGGGATGCGCGTATCGCCGCGATGGGTGAACAGCTGGATGACGCCGGAGACGGCGTCCGTGCCGTAAATGGCGCTTTCAGCGCCGCGAACGATTTCGACTTTGTCGATGTTGTCGAGCGTGACGCTGGAAAAATCGACGGCTGCGCCGGGAGGATTGATGGGAGCGCCATCGACGAGGACTTTGGTGAAATTGGAATTGCCTCCATTGAGGAAGATCGAAGCGGTGCCGCCTTCTGGGCCGGTGCGGCCAATGGCGATGCCAGGAGCGAAGAGAAAAGCGTCGGTTAAGGAGACGGATTGGCGCTGCTCGATTTCTTCTTTGGTGATGACGGAGACGGGGGCGGTGACTTGATCGACGAGCGTGGGCTCGGCTTGCGCCGTGACGATGACGCTGGCGGAGAGACGCTCAAGGTTGAGTGTGAGATCGAGTTTGCGTTGTTGACTTGGAGAGAGGTCGAGGACGAAATCGCGGGGTACGAACGGGGAGCGTTCGAATGTTACGCGATAGCGGCCCGGGGGAATGGTTAGGCTGTAGGCGCCGTCGGTGGAAGAGCTGGCTTTCCAGAGTTGCGCAGATGTGTTGTTTTCGAGTTGGGCGGTGACGTTTACCTGCGCGACGCCGGCGCCGCTGGTATCGAGAAGCGAGCCGAAGAGATGAGCGTCCTGGGATTGCGGGATTGCGCGTGCGGAAAAACTGACAGCAAAAAATAATAAAGAAAAAACTGCGATGCGAAAAGCGTGTGGGCTCATGGTTTCCTCCGCTCCCTCTCGCGCGGGAGCTTGAAGGTTGGCCTGGCGACGTGTGGAATCGCCGAGGCTTGCAGACTTCGCCGGTCTCCTGGCTTGGCGGCAGTTCCAGTCTCGTATCGAGTGATTCGAGCGAGGCTGGTGCGCGGCCTTCCCGTGGCGCTGCCCATTTTTTGTTGCGCGATATAGGTGGAAAGATCGCGAAACGTGAGCGATGCGCCGCAGTGGCCGCGGCAGTACTTATTCCGCCTTACAGTCGCGCGGCGGCGACGGCTTGATTGCGTGTGGCTCCAGAGCTGGCTGGAGCTGACGCACCGTCTTCCCGTGCACGAAGTCCGCGGTGATTGTAGTGGCTCCCTGTGCTTTCGACGAGGGGCCGGTTGGGGTGAACGATGGGACCGCTACTGCTTTTCGGACGGCATGCTAACGCGAGGGCGGCCAGATGAACCGAGCTCCACGGTGAGAGGCGTCTGAAAAACCTGTTCGAGCAGCTCGCGCTGGAAGACGGTTGCGGGCGGTCCAACGCGAAGACATTTGCCCTTTTGCAAAAGCACGACCTGGTCGGCATATTGGCCGGCGAGATTCAGTTCGTGGGTGACGACGACAACCGTATAGCGGTTGGCGGAAGCGAGGCGGCGCAGAGTTTCGAGGAGGTCGACTTGCGCGCCGATATCGAGGTGGAGAGTGGGTTCGTCTAGAAGGAGCAAGAGAGGCTGCTGCGCGAGAGCGCGGGCGAGGATGACGCGCTGTTTTTCGCCGCCGGAGATTTGATCCATGAAGCGGTCGCTGAGATGTTCTGCGCCAACCTGGGCGAGGGCATTGCGCGCGATGGTGATGTCTTCTTCGGTTTCGAAGCGGAGAGTGCGTCCGTAGGGATGGCGGCCTTGCAGTACAAATTCCCAGGCGCGCGAAGGAAAAAGCAGAGGACTTTCCTGCTGGACCATGGCGATGCGCTGGCCGCGGGCGCGGTGCGGAAGAGTATGGGTGATGAAGCCGTTGAGGAGAACGCGGCCGGAGAGGGGCTGGAGAGCGCCGGCGATGAGTTTCAGTAAGGTGGATTTGCCGCAGGCGTTTGGGCCGAGGATGGCGACGATGTCGCCGGGGCGCGCTTGAAAACTTGTGGCTTCGAGCGTGAAGAGAGGTGCCTGGGTGGGATTGGCGGAGTAGGCGTAGCTGACCTGCTCAACGCTGAGGCGCACGTCGGAGTTGAAGTCGCCGGCGTCCCCGGATGGGCGCAAAGCAGAGGCGGAGCGGGCGTAACTGCTCAAGCGAGCCTCCTGCGCATGAGGTAGAGAAAAAGCGGAGCGCCCGCAATGGCGGTCATGGCACCGACGGGAAGTTCGGCGGGAGAAACAACGGTGCGCGCGAGAGTATCAGCAACAACGACAGCGATGGCGCCTCCGAACGCGGCTGTCGGCAAAAGAATGCGGTGATCGGAGCCGAAGAGGAGGCGCATGACGTGGGGGACGAGAAGACCGACGTAACCAATGGCGCCGCTAACGGAAACGGCCAGGCCGGTGAGAAGTGAGGCGGCGATGTAAACGACAAGGCGAACGCGGCGGACGTCAACGCCGAGGTGCATGGCTTCTTTTTCACCAGCGAGGAGCAAGTTCAAATCGGACGCGGTGGTATAGATGACTCCGGCGGCGAGAAAAAATCCGATACGGAGAATAAGGCTAACAATGCGCGGCGGAGGCGTTTGGAGTTCGCCCATCATCCAGAAGGCGATGCCGCGGTAATTGCCGCCGGTAAGAGTGGACATGAAAAACATGATGATGGCTTGCAGGAAAGAGGCCGAGATGATGCCGGCGAGAAGCAGAGTGGCGCTGTCAATTTGACCTCGGCGGAGGCCGAGGAAGTAGACCGCGGTGACGGTGAGCGCCGCGCCGAGAAAAGCACCAACGGGCGTGAGAAGAGCGGCGATGGCCGGCGCGAGGGACAGATGAGGCTCGACGATGAGAGCGATGATGGCACCGACAGCGGCACCGCTGGAGACGCCGAGAACGTAAGGGTCCGCCAGAGGATTGCGCAACAAGGCCTGAAAGCTGGCCCCGGCTACGGAAAGCGATGCGCCGACAAAAACAGCGAGAAGAATGCGCGGCAGGCGAATGTCAAAAATAATGAGCTGGTATTCGCTGGAGAGCTGGCTGGTCTGGCGAAAAAGAACGCGAAGGAGATCGTGGCCGAGGCCGTAGAGAGAGACGGGCACGGCGCCGAGCTTGAGCGCGATCACTACCACGACGAAAAGGACGGCGGATAGAAGCGCGCAGTGCGTGAGCAAGCGGCCGAGCGTCAAAGGGCGCAAGTGCAAACCTCCAAAAAAGCGGGAACCCGGCTGGCTGAATCGAGAGGGCGAGCGGAGGGTTGCGTAGGAGGAGGAGGCGCAATTTTCTTTTCGTCGTCGGGATGCGCGGCAAAGGCTTCGGGGTGGAGTTGACGGGCGAGATCCTCAATGGCGGAAATGATGCGGGGCGCGGGCCGGTTGACCGCATCGCTGATGACGGCGAAGCGGCGGTTGCGGACGGCGTCGAGGCCGCGCCAACCGGGGCGCTCGGCGAGGACGTCAAAATCATTTTGTCCGGCTTCGGAATGCGACGAGGCGAAAACGAGAAAATCCGGTTGCAAGCGGACTACTTCCTCAAGGCTCATTTGAGGCCAGTTTTGCTCGGAGTCAACGATAGAAGTGGCGCCAGCGAGACGCATGGCGTCGGCGATGAAAGTGTGTTTGCCCACGGAGATGAGGGGATCCGACCAGACGATAAAGAGGACGCGGCGCGAGGAGAGACCGTTGAGACGCTGTTGCAGGTCGGCGAGGTGACGTTCGAGATCGGCGCCGATGGCCGTGCCTGCTTCGGGCACACCGAGGACTCCGGCAAGCCGCTCTGTCGAAGAGATGATATCGCGGACGTTGTGAGGATCGGTGCCGTAAGACGATACGCCGAGATGATCGAGAGCGTTGACGGTCTCGATGACGTTCAGACTTTTGGTGACGAGGACAAGATCGGGGCGCAGAGCGACAATCTGTTCGAGACTGGGGTTGATTGCGCCGCCAACTTTGGTTTTTTTCTGGGCGTCGGGAGGATAGTCGCAATAATCCGTGTCACCCACGAGGCGATCCTGCAGGCCAAGCGCGTAGATCGTTTCCGTGAGGCTGGGGGCGAGGGAGACGATGCGTTGAACGGGCAGCGGGACGCGCACGGTGCGACCGGCTTCGTCGATGACCTCTTTGTAGAGGGGCGAGGCGGTGGAGTTCGCGGGCGGCGTTTGTGCGCGCAATGAGGGACACCAAGCGATCGCGGCACAAAGCAGTAGACCGGCGAGGATGCTCACCGCGCGAGTGGTTCTTCGTGTGTCGGTCGTTGTCGGCACAAATCCCCGTTGAAAAAATCTTTGACGCAACAAAAAAGCCCCGCGAGACACCCTGGGGCTTGTTGGCAACGCTTCTTCTCGCGAAAAGCGCCAGCCGCTGCGGCGCGGGAGGGTAGTCTGGCTCACGGCTCAATCAGCCGATGACAGTGGCGGGACCGCGGCCGATTCTCACGGCCTTCCCCACTTCCCTTGCCTGCAAATTGGAAAATCAGTGTATGCCGGAGGTCTGGGAGTGTCAATGCACGGCAAGAGCGCCCGCGGTCGTGCAGGCTCAGCGGTTCTTCCAGACCGGCTTGCGCTTTTCAACGAGAGCACGGAGTCCCTCTTGAGAATCCTCGAGGCGATAAAGTTCATTGAGGAAAATGTTCATGGAGTTTTTCAGGCCATCGCGCAACGAAAGACCCATACCGCCGAGAATGGCCTTTTTGGCCATCATCAGGACGGGACCAGAGTGCGCCGTGATGCGATCGACCAGTTCACTCACGGTCTGTTCGAGTTTGGCTTCGGGGACGAGTCGGTTTATGAGGCCTAAGTCCAAAGCGCGCTCTGCGGTGATGGCTTCCCCGGTAAGAATGATCTCTAGGGCTCGTTTCGGCCCAACGAGAAACGGGAGGATCGTGGAGGCGAGAGGCGGGAAAACGCCAATGGAAATCTCGGGCTGCGCGAAACGCGCTTTCGGGGTGGCAACGACCAGGTCGCCAAAGGCGGCGAGCTCGGCACCGCCGCCGATGGCGGGGCCGTTCACAACGCAAATCACGGGCTTGCCCACTTCCAGCATCCCGGAAAAAGCCGCGTGAAACGCGTCGAGCATTTGAAAAACGCGCTCGGAGGTGTACTCGCCGATGTCGATACCGCCGCAAAATACCTTGCAGGCGGAATCGAGAACGACGAGCTTTACTTCGGGGTTCTGGCCTGCGAGGGTGATCCCATCCGAGAGTTCGCGCAGAAAGGCTTCATTGAGGAGGTTGTGTTCGGGACGGCTGAGCGTCATGCGCGCGACGCTGCCGTCGACGCGCATCTTTATGAATTCAAACTGATCTGCCGAGCGCTGCCCGGATTGTGAGACGTACTCTTGCTCTTCAACAGGCTCAATCATGCCCCGCCCTCCTGGGAAATAGCTGCCTGAATGTCTTTAAAGCGGCTTCAGACTAAATTTGATGCTAGCACGCCGGAGCAGGGCGACTTGGAACAGTGAAGGGTCGCGTGCGCAAACGGTTTGCCCCTCCGACGCATGGCTTCGCAGATTGGTGCGAAGCTCCATGCCATTCTCCGCACATCGAGCCATTTCGCGCGTCTCCCACTTCTCTTAGAAGGTATGCTGGGCTACGGCATTTTCTATCCTGCGTGGGGTGCACTGCGTGATTTCTGGAAAAACATCATCGGCGCGTGAAACGGAGACCGTCATCGCCGTGCAATTTGCCGGCGGCACCGATGCGGAGGGATTTCCCGCGGAACAGGTGTGGGAGAACGCTCCTGCAATACACTTTGCTCATGATTGGCAGGGGAAGAACAAGGACCTTGGGCGAAAAACCGAGGCACGAGTGCTTTGGACTCGAGAGACACTCTACGTGAACTTTTTGGCCCGCTATCGCAGCCTTACGGTTTTCGCCGATGCCCAGCCGAATGGAAGGCGGGAGCAACTTTGGGAGCGAGACGTCGCTGAAGTCTTTCTACAACCAGTCAGTTCGGAGGGGCGGCACTACAAAGAGTTTGAAGTCAGTCCCAACGGCTTCTGGATAGATTTGGACATCGCGCTGGGAGAAAAGCGGGATTTGAACAGCGGATTGAAACGCCGCGTCCAGATTGATGAAAAGGCGAGTCTCTGGAAAGCAGAACTTGCGCTGCCGATGAAGTGCCTGACGGCGGGCTTTGATCCTGCCCGGGCCTGGCGCGTCAATTTCTATCGGGTTGAGGGTCCTGGCGAACCGCGCTTTTACTCCGCGTGGCGCCCGACAGGAACACCTGTCCCGAATTTTCATGTGCCGGAGTCGTTCGGCACGCTCGTCTTCGAAACCTGATTCGATACTGCCGGCGCGCGGCTGCAAGACTGGCGCTGCGCAAACTTTTTACCTATGCTTGCCGGGTGAAGAATTCCGTTTCGACATTTTGCTCTTTGTTTTTCATACGCCTTCCGCGAACGATTTCCGCAGTACTTCTCTTATTTTGTTGTGGGGATTTGCCCGGGCAGACTGCGCCCTCGCCAAAAACGGATGTTAACGCGCCTGTGGTGACAAAAGTCGAGCCTCCCTCGTGGTGGACCAATCTGACTCCTGAAGTGATGTTGTTGGTTTCGGGCCACAAGCTTGAAGCGACGCGCGTTGTTTGCAACCTGCCAAGCGTTTTAGTGGAGCGGACACAGTCGACCGCAGGCGGCGACTACTTGTTCGTCTGGCTGAAGATAGGGCCGGACACAAGATCAGGCACGGCCATTTGCCGCGTCACAACACCGACGGGCGCCACTTCGTTTGAGCTGCCGCTGGCCGCGCGCGGGATGAAGCTGGGTAAATTTCAGGGGCTTTCGCAGGGGGACGTGATTTATCTCATCATGCCGGATCGATTTGCGAATGGCGATCCGACAAACGATGAGCCGTCTCAAGCTAAAGGCACGCACAATCGTTCGAACCCGCGCGCGTATCACGGCGGCGACCTACGCGGCATTCGGGAGCACCTTCCGTATTTGAAGGATTTGGGAGTGACGACACTTTGGCTTACTCCCATCTTGAAAAATGGCGCAGCGCAGGACTACCACGGATACGGGGCGGTGGATTTATATGCGGTCGATCCGCATCTTGGGGCGATTCAGGATTATCAGAGCCTCGTCGCGGAAGCGCACAAAGAAGGAATGAAGATACTCTTCGACCTTGTGCCCAACCACGTCGGGCCGAAACACCCGTGGGTTGCTGAGCCGCCCCTGCCGGACTGGTTCCATGGAACACAACAACATCATGCGGACTCCTCGGCGGGCATCAGCGGTGCGTTCTACGGGAAAACGGACAGGCCGGCGGTTACCAACGATCCGTTCGAAACGCTCGTCGATCCCCACGCGCCGCCGCGGCTTTCGCGGAATTTGACCGACGGCTGGTTCTTCAACATCCTGCCGGACTTGAATACGGAGAACCCCGCGGTCGCTCAGTATCTTCTGCAGGAGAGCATTTGGTGGGCGGAGAATTCGGGGTTGGACGGCTATCGCCTGGATACATTTCCCTACGTCTCCCGTAAGTTTTGGTCAGCTTGGCATGCGGGACTGCACCGGATTTATCCGGAGCTAACGACGATCGGAGAAGTTTTTCACCCCGACCCGAGCGTCACTTCATTTTTTGCGGGAGGACAGAAGCGCTTCGATGGCGTGGACTCTGGTCTAAATACTTTGTTCGATTTCCCCTTGTTTTTTACCCTTCGAGACGTCTTGTTGCGCGACGCGCCGGCGGGTCGCATCGCGGACGTGTTACGCCACGACTCGTTGTACGTGCATCCGGATTCGCTGGTGACATTTTTTGCGAATCATGATGTGCCCCGGTTTGCGAGCTCAGAAGGCAGCTCGCCGGCAAAAGTAAAACTGGCGTTTGGAATGACTCTGACGTTGCGAGGGATTCCGGAGTTTTATTACGGCGATGAAATTGGAATGCCCGGCGGCGGAGACCCGGATAACCGGCGCGATTTCCCGGGTGGGTGGGCAGGCGATGCCAAGAACGCATTCACGGCGGAAGGGCGCACCGCCGAGCAACAAGAACTCTTCTCATACGTGCAAACCCTCTTGCGGCTGCGGCGGGACCACCCGGCATTGCAGAGCGGAAAGCTCTGGCACCTTTTTTCTGACGAAACGGCCTACGTGTTCTTGCGAGAGACGGAGGAGGAACGAGTGCTCGTCGTCTTCAGTAATTCAACTGAGCCCCGGGAGCTCAAGATCCCTCTTCGCGACACGACGGCGCAGGGCGCAGCAGGATTCACGCCGGTTTTTGGCAAAGCAAAGGCGGAGGTATTCAAAGGAGAGGCCCGCATCGCGGCGCCGGCAGAGTCCATTTCTATTTTTCTTGTCGATTGAACCCTCAGAAGCTCAAACGAACATTCCAGTTTTTCAGAGCATCCGGCACGGTGAGTGTCACGCAATGCGCTTGAGCGTCAAATCGCCATTCATGAATCAATCGATCACTGATGTGCACTTCTTTCGGCTCGCCACCCGACCCATAGATTTTTAACCGGGTGCTGCTCCACCAAGGCTGGTAGGCATTTTTCTCGAAGTTGCTGCTAACCGTAAGCTCGCTCGCAGAAACCTTGCAAGTGAAATTGACACGGAGGAACTCTCCCCTTTGGTAGGCAAACGTGTGGCCGTCATCCTCATAGAGGGTGCCATGGCAGTCGTTGCCGGCATAAACGCGGAGTTCGAGCGGACCATCCGGCTTCTCGTTCGTGCTCTGCACAACGGGCTGCATGGGAATAATCGCGCCCGCGCGGACGTAAAGCGGCGTTTCCGAGAGCGCGGGACGCAATGAGATTTCGTCCTTGCTGGAATGTTTTTGAGCGGTCCAGAAGTCGTACCAATCTCCCGGAGGCAAGTGCACGTCGAGCGCATCCACTTTTTCCGTGACGATGGGCGCGACAAGGAAGTCCCGGCCGAAGAGAAACTCGTGGTCTTCACCGTAAAGATTCTGCGCTTCGGGATATTCAAGAAAGATTGGCTCCATCAGCGGAACGCCTGTGCGCGAAGTTTCTTCCATCGACGTGTAGATATAAGGAAGAAGTTTGTAGCGCAGCTCGATGTAGCGCTTGCGGATGGCTTCCTGTTCGGGGCCGCTCGCCCAGGGCTCGTGGTCCGCTGTGCCTTTTGCGGCGTGGTCACGATATATCGGATAGAACACGCCGAGCTCATACCAGCGGGTGAGAAGATCGGCGGGAGGAGAACCTGCGAAGCCGCCGACGTCTGCGCCAACCATGTCATAGCCGGAAAGGCCGAGGTTCATGATCTGCGGGACGCTCATGCCGATGTGATTCCAGGTAGCGCTGTTGTCGCCAGTCCATGTGGCGGCATAGCGTTCGGTACCTGCGTAGGCGGCGCGCGTCAAGACGAACGGGCGCTCGTCGGGCTTCAGCTTGAGCAGGCCGTCTTGCGTCGCGCGAACGTTTTGCATGCCGAAAACGTTGTGAATGGCGCGATGGTCGAGCGTCGTGCCGTCATCGAGGCGATGAAGGTTGTCGAGCGGCATGGTTTTGGAAAGCGTAAGGAAGGTTGCGGGCTCGTTCATGTCGTTCCAGAAGCCCGCGACACCCATGCTCACGAAATCCTTGTACAGGCCGCCCCACCAGCCGCGCACGCGGCTCAGCGTGAAATCGGGGAAGATGCTTTCGCCGGGCCAGACGGTGCCGACATACAACGAGCCATCGTGGGTTTTGACGAAGACATCGTTCTTGATCCCGGAGTCGTAGGGTGCGTAACCATGATTTGGATCTTTTTTAATGTGAAGATCGGTGATGAGAACGGTGCGCACGCCTTGCGCGCGGAAATCCGCGATCATTTTTTCGAAGTGCGGGAAGTACTCACGGTTGACCGTGAAAGGCGCGTTGCCATTTTGATAGTCGATGTCGAAATAAATGACGTCGACAGGAATTTTCTTGTCCCGAAGTGTTTGCACGATTTCACGCGCGCGCGCTTCCGGGTAATAGCTATAGCGGCTTTGCTGGTAGCCGAGCGACCAGAGCGGCGGAAGGGGCGTGCGGCCCACAAGCGCGGTGAATTGCTGAACGACTTTTTTAGGCTCCGGCCCTGCGATGAAATAGTAGTTAAGCTCGCCGCCCTCAGCCCCAAACGAAAAATAGTCGGGCGACTCTTTGCCGAAGTCGAAGCTGCTACGATAGGTGTTGTCAAAGAAAATGCCGTACGCCGTGCCTTTACAAAGGCCGATGAAAAAAGGAATTGTTTTGTAGAGCGGGTCATCGGACTCTTGCCAGCCGAAAAAATCGGTATTCCACATCGTATAGGCGCGATTGCGGTGGTTCAGGGGGCCGGGTTTGTCGCCAAGGCCGAAGTAACTTTCCTCGGTAGGCATGCGCTTCCAGGAGTGGATGTAGGAGCCGTCCCAAGCCATAGGCAAAGACGGCTCATCAGCGAGAAGGATATTGCCGGACGAGTCCGCGAAAGTGATCAGGAGAGGGGATTTGTTGACGATGACAACGACGCGGCCCACTGTCATGCGCAATTCGCTCTTTCCGTCTTCGATGTTGATTGCAGGAGGCTCGGGCACTTCGATCACGGCCCAGGAAAAATCTTTTGGAAAGGATCCTTGGGGAGCGAGGCGGACGCGAATCACACCGTCGCGGAAAGCTGTAATGCGAAGTTTCGCGGAACCCGCTGTAAGTTCGACGCCGTCTTTGAGTTTCTCGACGCGCTGGACGTTCCCGATATGTTGCCAGCCAGACGCGGCTGCGCTGGTGATGCAGAACGCGCAGACCAGCGGCCCGATTCCGGTCGATCTTGCAATCCGCGACATGGGTATGCCTTCCTCCGCAGGTTGGTGGCTGAGTCTTCGACTAGGATACGCCGGCGCGACTGGCGACGCGCACGGCTAAATGATTATGCGGCGAGCCATTCCTCAAAAAAAGAGGAGGCTTTGGCGCCTTCGATGCGCCTGCGCACCGCGTCCATGACGCGGCACTTTGCCTTGCCGTTGTTGCCGTAAAACGCGAGCCAGTAAGGCAAGTGTAGTTCCAACGGCATGCGCTCGATTTCTACCTTAAGCGCGCGCAGCTTGAAAAAACCTTGCTGAAAGAGCACGCGCAGAACTTTCATACGGAGCAGTTCTTGAGCCGCGTCCGGTTCCAAACGCGGCATGAGCCGATTCCGAGTATGAATGGTGCGCAATTCATTGTCGGCGGGAATGTGCGGGAATTCGTAGAGGTCGAGAGTCCCGTGGACCGCGTCCAGCGCGAAAATGCGTGTGCTCGGAGCGCCAACCATTTCGTAGCGCACGCGATAGACCCAGAACGGAACGTAGGCTTCCGCGATGCGCTGCAGCGGACCGCTGCGAACCCTCCAATACGCCGGGCTGAAAATGCCCGAGCGGAAGATGCGGACCGCGTCTTCCTTCGTGACGTTGGGTCTCAGGGATTGGATGGAGTACGTTTCCATATAGTTTTCTGGCCCAACACTCCCTAACGGAAGTAGATCCACAATCCGATCACGGTGGCGAGCAACAGAAGACTCGCGAAGATGTTGATGCGGTGCTCGGTCGGGGTTTCGTGCGCGGGTTTGCGAACCGGCGTGCCAACAGCGATGGTTTCCATCTTATCGTCCACGGTTGCGAAGGTCAGTCCAGCTAGCTGTTTTCGGTCAGGCGCTTTGGTCATCAGACTAACCACGACTAGAACGAGCGCGCAGACCACGAACATGAAAATGGCGTAGTGCAAGAAGTTCATGTCGACGATCCACCGAGCCACAGGAGTTTCGAAATGGCCGCCGGCCGCTCGGTCCGCAAGTTCGAGAATGAAACGCGTCGCGCCCAAAACGAAACCGGTCATAAGCGAAGAGATCGCTCCCGCGCCATTCAACCGGGGCCATAAAATTCCCAGGACAAAACAAGCGGAGATAGGCGGGGAGATGTAAGCCTGCACGCTCTGCAAATAAATGTAGAGCTGGCTGCTGATGTAGTGGATGAACGGCACCCAAAGAAGTCCGAGAAGCACCATGAATGCTGTGGCGATGCGCCCAAAATTTACGAGTTGGTTTTCCGAAGCTTGGGGACGGATCTTTTTATAGAAATCCAGAGTCACCAATGTGGACGCGGAGTTGAACACCGAACTCATCGCGCCCATCACCGCCGCTAGCAGAGCTGCCATGACCAAGCCGACGAGACCGGTCGGAAGCAAATTCAGGATGAGAGTGGGATACGCGAAATCGGGCTTCTTCACCTGCTCCGGAAAGAGCGCGAAGGCGATAATGCCCGGCAGGACCAACATAAAAACGGGCAGAATCTTGAGAAAGCCGGCGAAGATGGTCCCTAATTTTGCGTGCCCCTCATCACGCGCCGAGAGAACGCGCTGCACGATCACCTGGTCGGTACACCAATACCAAATCCCCAGAATCGGGGCGCCAAAAAATATGCCTGTCCACGGAAAGTCCTTGTCAGTAGAGGCCCTCATCATGTGGAAGTAACTGGCGGGTACCATAGTTCGCAGGTGTTCGAAGCCGCCGACACGG
>Ga0209415_10006979_pt1 | contig 19879 bp, 15 predicted proteins | sample PeaSoiSIISIP2007_FD_187696 | JGI IMG/M metagenome (GOLD analysis project Ga0209415, IMG submission 187696) | Peat soil microbial communities from Weissenstadt, Germany - SII-SIP-2007 (SPAdes) (version 2) | ecosystem: Environmental > Terrestrial > Soil > Wetlands > Peat | place: Germany... | reverse complement strand
CCGGCCAAGGGCGAGCTGGTGCTCGACATCATACCGGTCGATCTTGCGGCGCACGCGATGATCCCGATTCTCGCGGCACTGCTCGCCGGCCGCCATAAACCGGTCTACCAGCTCTGCACGTCGGACGTGAATCCGCTGCCGATGCGCCGGCTGGTCGAGCTGACCGGGCTCAGCAACCGTCGCGAGCATCGCCGCGTGGGCGGTCCGATGGGCCGCTTTGCACCGCACCTGGAGGCGGTGGTGGTCTCACAGAGCACCTACGAGCTTGCCAGCCAGACGCTGCCCGAGTTGCTCAAGAAAGGCGCTGGCGCGGTCCGCACGCTGCTCGGCGAAGAGTCCGAGCGCGCGAAAAGGTTCGAGCAGGGTGTCGACAAGTTTGGCGCCAACACCGCGATGGCGCGCGAGCTGGTCGAAGTCTATCGCCCGTACATCCAGGAGCTGGTCTACACCTTCCACGGCGCCAACATCCGCGCGCTCTACAAGTCGTTCACGCCGGCCGACGCCGAGCACCATCCCTATGCGCCGGAGCGGATCGATTGGGCTGACTATTGGATCAACGTGCATCTGCCGGGACTGCGCCGGCACATCTTCGGCTCGCTCGATCTCCATACCCGCGGCCGCCCCAGCGCTCCGGCCCGCTATCGCACGCTGGCCGAACTGCTGGACCGCGCCGCCGAGCGTCATGGCTCACGGCCGGCCTTGGTCGCGCGGCAGCCCTCGGGCGAGCGCACCACGACCACCTTCCGCGAACTGCGCGACGGTGCGCATCGCGCCGGTCTGTTGCTCGGGATGCGCGGGGTCAAAACGGGCGACCGCGTGCTGCTCATCGGCGAGAACTCGCCCGAGTGGGTATTCGCCTACTTCTCGATCCTTGCCGCCGGCGCCGTCGCCGTGCCGCTGGACCATCTGATTTCGCCCGAAGAGCTGGCGCCCATCTGCCACATCGCTACGCCCTCGGCCGCGCTGTGCTCGGCGGCCGTCGCCAAGCGCCTGGGCGGAGCGCTGGTCGAACTCAACGATGAGATCGTGCAGCTGGAGTTCGCCGAGCTCAGCCGTCCCTTCGTGCTCAAGGGGCGGCCAGACGCGCGGCCCGCCGCCGAGCGTAAGACGCTCGCCTCCATCGTTTTCACTTCCGGCACCACCGGCGCGTCCAAGGGCGTGATGCTGACGCATGGGAATTTCGCCGCCGAAGTCGCGATGCTGGCGCGGGTCTTTACGCTGGACTCTTCCGACGTGGTGCTCTCGCTGCTTCCGCTCCATCACACCTTCGAGTTTACGTGCGGGATGCTGTTGCCGCTCGCGCTTGGCGCGACGGTGGTTTACCCGCTCGGCGTCGACGCGGCGAGCCTGGCGCGCACGCTGGCCGACGTGCGGCCGACCGCGGTGGTCGGCGTGCCCGCGCTGTGGGAGGCGGTGCATCGGCGCATTGTCGACGGGGTCGAGGCGCAAGGGCCGTTCCTGCACGCCCTGTTTGATCGCCTGCGCGACCTCAACCGCAGGCTCGACGGCGAATGGGGTCTCAACGCCGGCGCCCTGCTCTTTCGCCAGGCCCACACCGCGCTTGGTGGCCGTTTGCGGCTCGCGGTGAGCGGCGGAGCGGCACTGCCTCAGCGCGTCGCCAGCTTTTTCAACGATATCGGGATACGTCTGCTAGAAGGCTATGGGCTGACCGAAGCCGCGCCGGTGCTGAGCGTCGCGCGTCCGGACGAACCGCTGGCTGCCGGATCGGTCGGCAAACCGTTGAACGGGGTCGAAATCAAGCTCGCTTCCAGCAGCGACGGCGCAGTAGGTGAAATCCTGGCGCGCGGGCCGAACGTGATGGCGGGTTACTACCGCAACAAGGCCGCCACCGACGAGGTACTGCACGAGGGGTGGCTCCGCACCGGCGACCTCGGCCGCCTCGACGAAGACGGACGGCTCTACATCGTGGGCCGCGCCAAGGACGTGATCGTCGACTCGGGCGGCAACAACATCTACATCGACGAACTCGAGGAAATTTACGGACACTCGTCGTATATCAAGGAACTCGCGATCGTCGGCCTGAAGGTGGCCCAAGGCGAGCAGGCAGCCGCGCTGGTGGTGCCGGCATACGCGCGCGGCGAAAGCCGCCGCGCCGTGGAAGACAACCTGCGCACTCATTTCGAAAAAACCGGCGCCGGCCTCAGCCCTCACAAGCGCATCCGTATCCTGCGTTTCACCGACGCCGAACTGCCGCGCACCCGCACGCGCAAGGTCAAACGCCTCGAGGTCGTCAGGACGCTCGAGCGGATGCTCGAAAGCCACGCCCAGGAGCGCGCGGCAGTCAGCTCCGAGGTCGAGCCGTGGCTGGCCCAGGCGCTCGCCCAGGTCTCAAGCGGCATCGAGAGCATCACGCCTGCGACCCGGCTCATCGAAGACCTTGGACTCGACTCGCTGGCGATGGCCGAACTGGCCGAGCATATCGCGGCTCACGCCGAGCGCGAGCTGAGCCCCGAGGAGCTGGGCGATCTCCGCACCGTTGATGATCTCCAGCGCGCCGTGGGCCAGGGGCAGAACCGCCCTCGCCTGCCGTCATACGCGCGCTTCGCCGAGCCGTTCACTCCCGCGTTGCCGGGCGCACTCAAGCGCCTGGGCGAAGCGGCGCTTCGCGGCGCGCAGCGCATGGCGTTTGACGGATGGCTGCAGCCACGCGTACTGGGCCGCGGCAATGTGCCCGCCAATCGGAACTTCCTGGTGGTCGCCAATCACGCGAGCCATCTCGATTTCGCGCTCACCAGCTATGCGCTCGGCGCACCCGGCCGCGAGCTGGTGGTGCTGGCCGCCAAGGATTATTTCTTCAATACCAACGCGCGCCGCTTCGTGGTCAGCAACTTCACCCGCCTCATCCCGTTCGACCGGGAGCGCGCACAACTCGACTCGCTCGACGACGCGATCGACGAACTTGACGCCGGGCGCAGCGTCCTGATGTTCCCCGAGGGCACGCGCTCGCCCGACGGCGCGATTCACGAATTCAAAAGCGGCGCGGGCTATCTTGCATTGCGCGGCGGATGCGACGTGCTGCCGATCCGTATCAGCGGAACTTACGCAGTTCTCGGCAAGGGCAGCATCATCCCGCATCGCCGGCCGGTCGAAGTACGAATTGGCCGCGTCATAACCAACGCCGAGTTGCGCGCGCTCGCCGACAACGCCGAGGGCACCGGCGCCTATCGCAAGCTCGCCGACTCGATGCGCGCAGCGGTGCTGGCGCTGGGCGAGCGGATGCCGTCCTCCAGCGTACCCGAGCGCAAGAAGCGCAAGCATGACGCGCACGGCGACGATGGCGGCGCGGCGCCGGCCGAGACGGAAACGGCGCAGCCGGCTGGAGAGACGACCAACGAGCCACGCACCGCGAGTCGGCCGCGCCGGACTTCGGCGCGCGGCGGCCGGCACGCCAAGGGCTGAGCATCTTTCGAGCCCTCGCCCGCTTCGTCCACGGGCGAGGATGTAAAATACCCTGCGCGCGCCTGTGGAGCGGTGCGGACGCTCCGTTTATGCGCCGCGTATCGATGAGCTACAATTCCTGATTGTGGACTGGTTCAGCAAACGACCCGAACATCAGACCCACGCGGCGCACAACCGCGGCCGCCCGTCAGTCACCGAAATTTCTTTCGGACTCCTGGTCGGTGAATTCCCCCGGCCCGACGACATCGCCTGGCTCAAATCGGAGTTCGGCGTCACCGCCATTCACAATCTTCAAGACGACGAGGATCTGGTGCTCAACGGACTGCGTGAGCGCGACCTTGCCGAGGCCTGTCGCGCAAGCGGGATCAAGTTCGTCCGCACGCAAATCCAGGATGGCAGTGCGGACGCGATGGCCGAGCGGCTCGGCGATACGCTGGGCGCGCTGACGAGCCTTATCAGCGAAGGTGAGCGCGTTTATCTGCATTGCAACGCCGGCCTCAATCGCGCTCCGACGCTCGCGATCGCATATTTGCGCGCGCACGGCGAAATGTCCCTGGACGAGGCTTGCGCGCACGTCAAGGGACGCCGCACCTGCGGCCCATTCATGACGATTTTGGAGGACTACTTCGGACCGCGCCATCATAAGCCCGGCAAGTGAGCCAGCCACGCAGGCGGGCCGCGACGCCGCGACCCTTGCGCGCGAGCACTGGCTGCGGATTTGCGCCTGGGGTGTTCATTTGTACACCGCGCTCGGCGCGGTCGCTGGACTGCTCTCCATCGACTATGCCGCGCGCGGGGATTTTCGCGCGAGCTTCATCGCGATGGGAGTCGCGACCGCGATCGACTCCAGCGACGGCCCCCTCGCCCGCCTGCTCGAAGTACGCCGGCGTATCCCGCACTTCGACGGCGCATTGCTCGACAACATCGTCGACTATCTGACCTACGTGCTCGCGCCGGTGTTCCTGATGCTGCGCGCGGGAATTCTCGAGCCAGGCCTCGGCGGCTATTTGATCGGCGGCCTCGTGATGGTGGCGAGCGGCTACGGATTTTGCCATGTCGAAGCCAAGACCGACGATCACTACTTCCGCGGCTTCCCGTCGTACTGGAACCTGGTCGCGTTTTATCTTTATTGTCTCGAACTCGGAGCGCTCGTCAGCACGATCATCGTGGCGGTGTTCGCGGTGATGGTGTTCGTGCCTATCAAGTACATTTATCCCAACCGCACCGGGCCGTTGCGCGCGGTAACGCTCACGCTTGCGATCGCCTGGGCGATAGTGACGCTGGCGATGCTGCCCGCGCTGCCCGGACATAACCCGATACTGCTCTACGCTTCGCTGTCGTTCATTGCCTATTACTTGATCGCCTCGTTCATCCTGCATGCGCGCGCGACAATTGAGCTCCGGCGTTACCGGAGCGGTGCATGACGGCAAAGTCGATGGCCGGGTCGCGCCCGTTTGACGAAACCGCCGCCGCAAAAGGCGCCCGATGGCTCGAGGCGCCCGACGGCGACGCGCCGGTATTGCTGATCGCGCCTCACGGCGGCCATGCCGGCCCGGCGACCCGCGCGCTGCTCAATCCCAAGGTCAACGATCTGCACACCGCCGATATCACTCATGAGCTGGCGCGGCGCCTCGGAGCGGGAGCGATCATCAATGCCGGGATGGATCGCAACCGGCTCGATCTCAACCGCCTGAGCCAGGTGATGAACGAGGCGCCGTGGATGCTCGAGCTGATCGCGGCGCGCCTGGAAAGAATCGTGGCGCGCGGCGGGCGCGCCGTGGTGCTGCTGATCCACGGATGGAACGTCATCGAGCCGCGGGTTGACCTGGGCGTCGGGGTCAAGTCGGCCGGCGCAACGCTGCTGCCCGCATGCGGCGCGCACGTCTCCGCGAGCGACGGTTTTATCAATGGGCCACTGCTCGATTTCGTCGAGTCGCTCGGGCGAAGCGGCATCAAGCCCAGCTTCGGCCTGCGCTACCCGGGCGCCGGCGCCAACAATCTGCTACAGGCGTTCACCCAACGACACGCGTCCAGCCCGGTCGACGCACTCAGGCGCCTGGCCGCGCTCAACGCGCGCGGCGCGCTGGAGGCCGTACAGCTCGAACTTTCGGTTGCGTTGCGGATGCCCGGCCGGTTCCGCACCGAGACCATCGCCGCGATCGCCGACTCGTTCGCCCGATGCGATCGGCCCGCCACCGCCCTGCGCCCGCGCCGCGTCGAGCAGGCGAGCCGCATCGAGATCATCCGCACCGTCGAAGTCCCTTCGCCCGCGCCTCGGCGCGGCCCTCAACAATTGCCCGCCGGGCCGCTTAGGGTGGGACTTGAGTTTTACGATCCGTCGACGGAGGTGGGCGTGATGGCGAGCTTCGATCTCGGCACGGGCGCGGCGGGCGCGCGCGTGATGGCGATTGCGGGCCGCGAGCGCATTGCGCTCTTCACGGCTGAGGGGCGCGTCGAACGCACGGCACACGGCCTTACGCTCGGCCCACTGGCATTGCGCGTTGACGGCAGCCGCCTGCGCTTCGATTTTGCCGGCCCGGCGGTCGTGGTCGAAGACGGCACCGCGTATCTGAGCGTCGAGCGGGCGCTCGCAAAGGCCGCGCTGCACGAAGCGATGGAGCTTCACGCGGAATTCGAGGCGTTGCCGGCGACAACCGCGTCCTCGGGGGCGCCGACCGGGACACTAGTCGAACTGATCACGCGTCCCGAAAACGCCGGTGAGGGCATCTTCGGCCGCGTCACCGGCCATTTCTCGATCGCCGGAGAAAAGCATCGCCTTGAAGCCGTGGCCCGCCTGGGCCGCTCGCTTATCGCGATCGGCAACGGCGCTTTCAGCGCGCGGCGAATGATATGGGCCGCTTTTCCCCGCGCGGCGTCTCCGCAAGCTGTCGAGGCGCGAGCGCTAGCGGACAACGAGGGCGGCGAAACGGAGCGCGCGCGGGTTCTCGACCGCGGACGATGGACCGACTCCGGCCTCCAGCGCCTGGAATTGACGCCCGCCACTCCCCGGCGACCGCCGCATCGAATCAGCGCGATACTGCGGCCACCTGGCGAGGGCCACGTGCTCACGCTGGCCGGTGAAGTTCAGAGCTTCGTGATGTTGTCGCGGCCGGGGCCCGCACAGAGCCGAATCTTGACCTCGGTCGGATTCGCGAGCTTTCGTATCGGAGATAGTCACGGCGCGGGGATGTTCGAGTGCTCGCATCGCGGCGTATCGGCATCGAGCGCAGCAGGCGAAGCCGCCGAGGCGGACAACGACGATGGCTAGTGGTTTTCCGCTGCTCCTGTCATCCAGAGCGAGTCTGCGAGTCGGGATCCCGGGGCTTTTCACGCCCGGCGCGTCTCGGTCCGTTCAGGCGGGCTCTTGGGTCACCGGCGGCTGTACGGCACGCCGTGCGATTTCCTGTTCGAGATTCGCGGCTATCGAGGCGAATTGCTTGGATAGCGGCGCATCGGGATGCTCGCGTACGAACAGCGCGCCGCGCTCGGCGCAATCCGCCAGCCGCGGGTCGAATGGAAGCCGCCCGAGAATCGGCACTTCCGCGGCAAGCGCCAGACCCGGAAAGTTGCCCTGCGGAAAAAGCGGGCGCACGGTGTGACAACTGTCGCAGTTGAAGCCGAGCATGTTTTCGACCAGCCCGAGCACCGCGATACCGTCATGGACGACAGTCTTGAGCGCGTCACGCGTCGCGCGCACGCTGGCTTCGGAGGGACGCGTAACCATCATCACGCCGGTCAACTCAATCAGCTCGGCGAGGCAGTGTAACTGCGAGAGGCCCGATGCAAGATCGACCAGCATCAGGTCGAGCGGTCCGAAGCGCGCTCCGAGCAAGCGGCGCAACGCGCCACGGTAGTCGATTTCAAGCGGCCGCGCGCCGTTGAGCGATGGAGCCGGGGGCAGCGCCTCGTCGTTATCTATAAAGCTGAACGCCACCGGTTCGCCATCGGCCAGTTGGCTCGAGGCCACGACCCGGATGCCCAATGGGCCCGACGCGGGATCGATCGCCTCGCTGGGCGCGAAACGCCGAAGCGGTTTCAGCCCCAGCATCGCGAGCAGGCCGGGCGAGTTAAGATCGGCGTCGATGATCGCGACCTTGCGCCCGGTCATCGCCAGTGCGGCCGCGACGTTGACGCAGACCGCGCTCTTGCCGACGCCGCCCCTGGCGCTGGCCACCGCCACCACCGTGCGTACTTCGGCCAACTTCAGGATGGCCGCCGCACCATTGTCTGCATTGGCGCCGACCTGCGTCCTTTCGGACTGCGCCTCGCAGAAGATTCTTGTTGCCAATGACACCTTCCCAGGTAGATACCGGCCGGGCGTTTCCCAGCACTCGCCCGGCGCATGCGATCGGCGTGCGCCACGACTGAAGATCGCGCCTTCGGGTTCAGCGATCAACTCGTGCCCGCTAGAGAACTAGAATGCCCGTGGACGGGGCGGCGGTAAAGATGCCCCCGGCTTTCGTTCGTCGAGGCGCGCGTCAGCCCAGCACGGCTGCAACCGACAGGCGTAGTCTTGTAACCTCCGCGCGCGCGGCCGGCTACGGAGTCTCTTCGTCGGCGTCGGTCGAGCCAAGCTTGCGGTAGGTATTACGCTCGTCGTCGAAGCGGCGCTGCGACTTGGCTTCTTTTTCCTGCTCCTGCTGGCAGTCGCGGCACAGCCGGGTAAACGGCATCGCCTGCAGGCGCTCCTCGGCGATCTCGAGTCCGCAGGACTCGCACATGCCGTAGGTGTCCTCGTCGAGCCGATCGAGCGCGTCGTCCACCTGCTTGATTTTCACCCGCTCGCGATCGGACAGGATAAAATTGATCTCGCGGTCGCGCTCTTCCGAGGCGAGGTCGTAGGTATCCATGCCTTCGTCCTTGTTGCCCTCGCGCTCGGCGCGCAACTCGGAATCTAACTCGCTGAGCAGCTTGGTCTTCATCTCTCCCAGTTGCTCGCGCATCTTGGCCAGAAACTTTTTCCTGTTCGTGGCTGCTGTTTTCTTCGGCATTGTTCGCCGCCCCTTATAGTTGCGCCACTGCGCCCGTGATCCGTCCGTGAAGGTCGTAAGTCGAAGCGCGTTCGATACGCGCGCGGACGATCTCGCCCGGCTCGGCCTCGCCGCTCAGCAGGACCATACCGTCGATTTCGGGTGCCTGAGCCGAGGTCCGCGCGCGTAACCGCGTCGCGCGCCCCGGCGCCGCCCCTTCAACCATGACCTCGAGTTCGCGACCTACCAGGTCACGATTCTTTTCAAGAGAAATGTCGGCTGCCACCTCCATCAATTCCGCCCGACGGCGCCGTTTGACCGCTTCGGGAAGCTGATCCGCAAGATTGAAGGCCGCGGTATTTTCCTCGCGTGAATAAGTAAAAACTCCGACTCGATCGAATCGTTGCTCGCGCACGAAATCGACCAGGGTCGCAAACGCCGCTTCTGTCTCGCCCGGAAATCCGACGATGAACGAGGTGCGGAGCGCCACCCCTGGGATCGCCTCGCGGACGCGCTCCAGCAGCCTGCGCAACGCGTCGGCGGAGCGCTCGCGCTTCATCGCGCGCAACATAGCGTCATCGGCGTGCTGCAAAGGCATGTCTATATACTTAACCACTTTTTCGAGGCTCGCGATGGCCGCAAGCAAATCGTCGGTGACAAAATTGGGATAGCAATAAAGCAGACGAATCCATCGTATGCCTTCGACGGGCGCGAGGCGATGCAGCAGGGCCGCCAGCGATGCGCGCGGCTCCAGATCGCGGCCATAGGCGGTCAGATCCTGAGCTATCAGGTTGAGCTCGCGCACCCCGCTCGCTCCAAGCTGACGCGCCTCTTCCACCAGGTCATCGAGCGGACGGCTTTCGTGGCGCCCGCGGATCTTTGGAATGATGCAGAAGGCGCAGCGGTGGTCGCAGCCCTCCGAGACCTTCAGGTAGGCGCTGAACGGATCGCCCGTTTTGATCCGAGGCGCCGCGGCCGCGGGCAGCAGATGGGCCGCGCCCGTGTAAGGAATCGGCCGCAACTCCGGCCGTTCGCTGCGGCGCAAGAGTTCGGGAAGATCGAGAAAGTTGCCGGTGCCGACGAAAATATCGACCTCGGGAAACTGCTCGCGAAGCTCGCTCCCGTAGCGCTGCGAAAGGCATCCCGCCACCACCAGCCGCTTGCCGGCTCCGTTCTTTTTCACCTCGGCGGCCGCCAGGATAGCGTCGATCGACTCCTTCTTGGCCGGCTCGATAAACGCGCAAGTGTTGACCAGCAGCACCTGCGCCTGCTGCGGATCCATCGTGACTTCGAATCCCGCGCGCACCAGTGCGCCCAGCATCAGCTCGCTATCGGCTGTGTTCTTCGGGCATCCCAGGCTGATCAGGTGAACATTTTCCATAAACGGATAAAAATCGGGCTTATATGCTTACTCTCCCGCGACAACGGGCGCAATCGGGGTCGGCGCGGGAGCAAGGAATTTTAGTTCTCTTGGGGACGAACGATGTCCGCGCCTTCGGGTACTGTGAACGCGAACAACGAGTCATCAAGGGCTACGTTTACCCGAATATCGCTAAACTTTAGCTGGGTAACACCACCCACCTGGTTGGTCAGCTTGAAATTAACGATGTCGTAACTTTTCGGATCGAGCCCCAATTCCATGGTGTCGCCACCGCCCTTGGGATTCAGGATCACATGAACCAGTCCGTCGCTGGACGAAACCGGCGGCATTGATACGTTGAAATCGCGACGGATGTTCCCCAGCCCGAGCAAAAAGGCCGTGGCGCTGCTCTTGAGCGCCTTGCCCACCGGCAACTCGACCACCTGGTTGAGGTCCTTCTCGTAGTCGTAGACGGTCTTACCGTCGCTCACGACGGTGCCTTCGGATGGCGCCGCAAACTCCCATCGCATCCGTCCGACTTTCCTGAAATACACCGTCCCTTTGCGAGTGCGCGCCATGCCACCGGGACTGCTCAGCGTCTCGTCGAAATTCGCCTGCAACGAGTTCGAGCAATCGTAACGCTGCTGCAAGCGCTTCAGGGTCGTATCCAGGCTCGGCGAAGGCTCTCGCGAAAATTCTTGCGCACCGCTCTGTCCGGGCTTACAGCGCGCCTGTGCCGTCGCTACCCGGCCAAACGACACGACGACCGCCGCCGCCAGCACGACCCGCCGCAAAGATCGGCCCGGGCGACTATGCGAGGGCGTCGCTCTCAGCATTCTAATTTTGGTGTCCTGAATCTTAGTTGTTCCTGACCTTGGTACCCTGAGCATCTGGATCTATAGGACGAACCGGGGCCGCCGGGGTTTCATCGAGGACGGGCCGGAGGACCGCGCGAGATCTTCGACTCCGGCAGCCTTCGCTCAGGATGATTTTTATAGTCTCACGCTAGTTGGCGTTACGGGCGCGGACCTCGCGCGGGCGCATCCCGTCGCCCGGCGTCACCAGTCCCTCGCGCTCCATCTGCTCGACCATCCGCGCCGCTCGATTGTAGCCGATTCGCAGACGCCGCTGGATCATCGAGACCGACGCCTGATTGGTCTCGAGCACGATTCGCACCGCGTCGTCGTAGAGATTGTCGTGCTCGCCGCCGCCACCGTCGATGCCATCCTCCGACGGTACCTTGGTCTCGAGGATATCCATCTGGTAGTCCGGAGCCCCCTGCGCGCGGAGAAAGTCGACGACGCGGCGAATCTCGGTCTCGGAAACGAACGGCCCGTGCAGCCGGCGCAACTTCGCGCTGCCCGGCGGCATGAACAGCATGTCGCCCGCGCCGAGCAGCCGCTCGGCGCCGATCGAATCGAGGATGGTACGCGAATCGACGCGCGAGGTCACCTGCAGCGAGATGCGGGCCGGCAGATTGGCCTTGATAAGGCCGGTCAGCACGTCGACCGACGGGCGCTGGGTGGCGAGAATCAGATGGATTCCCGACGCGCGCGCCTTTTGCGCCAGACGAGTGATATCGCGCTCGACGGTCTTGCCTTCGCTCAGCAGCAGATCGGCCAGCTCGTCGATGATGATCACTATTTTGGGCAGCTTGCGATGCTTGATCGGCTCGCCGTCCTCGGCGATGGCGCGGCCGGCGCCTTCCTCGATCAGATTGACCGGCTTCAACTCGACCACCTTGCCGGCCGCGCCGAGCGCGCGGTTGTAGCCGTCGATATTGCGCACGCCCAGCTCGCGCATCATCCGGTAGCGCGTCTCCATCTCCTGCGTCGCCCACAGAAGCGCCGCCGCCGCTTTTTCGGGATCCACCACCACCGGGACCAGCAGGTGGGGAATGTTCTCGTAGACCGACAGCTCGAGCATCTTGGGATCGATCAGAATGAAGCGCACGTCGTCGGCGGTCGCGTTGAAGAGAATCGACGCGATCATCGTATGGATCGACACCGACTTCCCGGTCCCGGTCGCACCCGCGATCAGCAGATGCGGCATCGTCGCCAGGTCGGCCGCCATCGGGCGTCCGGAGATATCCTTGCCCAGCGCAATCGTGAGCTGGCTGCGGGCGGCCGCGAACTCCTCGGCTTCCATGATCTCGCGCAGATAAACCTTCTCGCGCTTGCGATTGGGCACCTCGATTCCGACCACCGCCTCGCCCGGCACCGGGGCCTGGATTCGCACGGTCGCCGCACGCAATGCCATCGAGAGGTCGTCGGCCAGGTTGACGATCTGGCTGACCTTGATTCCCGAGCCGGGCTCGAACTTGTACATCGTGACCACTGGCCCCGGCTGAACCTCGACCACGCGCCCTTCGACGCCGAAGTCGGCGAGCTTCTGCTCGAGCACGCGAGCGCTGCGCTCGAGCGCGGCCTCGTCGACCTGCGCATGCTCGGCCGGCGGCATATCGAGCAGCGACAATGGCGGCACTTCGTATCCGCCCTTCGCCCGCCCCGGGCGCATCGATTTGTTGTCGCGTGCACGAAGCTCGGGAGGTTCGAGGCGGCGGACCTTGAGCGAACGGACGGCCTCGTTCGCCTCACTTGTGCTGCCGCCCAGCGACGCCACGGCCCTGGCGGGCACATCCGCATCGCCGGCCGACCAATCGCCGTCGTCATTTGTTGGCAAGTTCCCCGCAAGGTCGCGCGGCTCGCGCCGGCGGACGCGCACGCTGGATGCCAGACCAGCCATCAACTCGGTCGGCGCGCGCCGCAGCATCATCACCAGCGCCGCGATCACCGCGAGCATCACGGAGAGATAACCCCCGCCCACGTTGAGGTAGCGGCCCAGCGCGGACGCAAACGCGGCGCCCACCGCACCTCCTGCCGACTGCGCGTCACCCGCGAAGAGGCCCGCGCCAACACTGAGCGCTACCAGCAAGACCGCTCCGCCGAGACTCTCGCGCACCAGCGTGCGCCCCGGCGCGCCGTTCCATACCCTGAGCGCGAGAGCCAGCACCAGGATCGCCAACACGTAAGCCTGAAACCCGAAAAGGCCGTCCGCCGCGGCAGCAGCGGCGCCTCCCAGGATGCCGCACAGGTTGGGGTTCTGACCGGCTGCGGCCGAGACCAGGCTCAGCACGCCGAATGCGGCCAGCGCGGCCAGCACGATAGCCGCCAGTTCGCGCGCGACGCGGCTCGAAGCCGGCGCAGGCGGGAGTTCCACCGCCACGTTCGCCGGTTCGAGTTCGATTGGCGCTTTGGGCTGACGGGCGATAGCGGCTCAGACCTCCATGATGTGTGGGACGATTAGCGGCCGTTTGCCGAGCGCGCGGTTGAAATAGTTGCGCAGCGAATGCACGATCTCTTCGCGTAGGATCGTGCCCTCGGCGCTGAACGGCCCCTCGACGCGGTTAAGGCGCTCGGCCAGTTGGGCGCGGGCGCGCCGGATGTGAGCCGAGGTGCCGTCGCCTATCAAAAGCCCGCGCGAGACCAATTCCGGGCCGGCGACGATCGCGCCGGTCTTCGACGACACCGCGATCACCGCGAACACCGTGCCGTCGCGCCCCAGCGTGCGCCGCTCGCTCAGCAAACCCGGGTCGCCGAATTCCCCGTCTTCCATCAGGATGCGTCCGGCCTCGACCGCGCGCGCGCGATGGGCCGTCGGGCCGGCGCTCAGCGTTAGCGGCTCGCCGTCCTCGAGCAGGAAGCAATTCGCCTCGGGCACGCCCGAGGCGGCGGCGAGCGCGACGTGGCGGCGCAGATGGCGATACTCGCCGTGGATCGGCACGAAATATTTCGGCTTGACCAACGCGATCAGCTCGGCCAGTTCGTCCTGATTGGCGTGGCCGGAGACATGCACCGGCGCAACCGATTCGTAAAAGACCTCGGCGCCGCGCTTGTAGAGTTGGTTGACCAGTGTATTGATCGTGCGTTCATTGCCAGGGATGAAGCGGGAGGAAAGCACCACCGTGTCGCCCGGCTCCACACGCGCGCGGGGATGAGCGTCGGCGGCGATTCGCACCAGCGCCGAGAGCGGTTCGCCCTGACTGCCGCTGGCAAGGAAGGTCAGCTTGCGCGACTCCAGGAATTCCGCCTCGGCCGGATCGATATAGGTGCCGGGCGCGAACGGGAGCTGGCCGAGTTCCAACCCCAGGCGTACGCTCTCGGCCATCCGGCGTCCCAGCGGCACCACTCGCCGCCCCATCTCGCGCGAGACCTCGGTCAACTGGCGGATGCGATGCAAATGGGAGGAAAAGACCGAGAGGAAAAACTTACCCCGGCTGCGCGACACGATCTCGCGCAGCACGGGCTTGATCGAACTTTCCGCGCCCGAGCGCCCGGTACGCTCGACGTTGGTCGAATCCGACATCAGCAGCGCCACGCCCTCGGCGCCCAGCGCGGCGAAGCGCTCGCGGTCGAAGAGTTCACCGTCGATGGGCGTCGGGTCGATCTTGAAGTCGCCGCTGTGCACGATCAGCCCGGCCGGAGTCGCGATTGCGAGCGCGACCGAATCGGGCGTGGAATGGGTGACGCGGATCGGCTCGACGCCGAACGGGCCGAGCTCGAAGCGGCGGCGCGGTTCGATCGTATTCATGCGCGCGCCGATCAGCCCGTCCTCGTCGAGGCGGCGGCGTGCGAAGGCCAGCGTCACCGCGGTCCCATAGACCGGCACGTTGAAACGGCGCAGCAGATGCGGCAGCGCCCCGACGTGGTCTTCATGGGCGTGAGTCAGGACCACGCCGAGAACTTCGAGATGGCTCTGCTCGAGGTAGGCGAGATCAGGCACCAGCACGCCCAGTCCGAGCGTGCGTTCTTCGGGGAACATTACCCCGGCGTCGATTACGATCGCGCGCCCGGCACATTCGATCACCGTCAGATTGAGCCCGATTTCGCCGAGCCCACCAAGAGGCACGATCCTGACCGACGAAGATGTCAATTCGTGGGATGCCATACCTGAACCCCACCCAACCACCGCTGGCGATTATATAAAGCCGCCGATCGCGGCGAAAGCGGCAATGGGAGCGGTCGAGGCGCGTTGCCGGGGGAATTCCAAGGCCGTATCAACAGGCGGTGGATTCAACTCCATGCCGGCGGTTGCGCCGGATGCGCGCCGGCGTTAGGTTTCGAGTCATAGGAAAGTGCGCCAAAGGTACGCACGGCTCACACAGCTTGTTGCCAGGGAGCTTGCCGCTCAAAAGCCAATCGCTTAGGAGCTCGTCGCCCAGACCACGATGTCAGTAAACAAAGTCATTCTGCTCGGCAACCTCGGACGCGATCCCGAAGTGCGTTATCTACCCTCAGGGCAGCCGGTCGCCAATTTCTCGGTGGCGACCAGCGAGAAATTCAAGGGACGCGACGGCACCAACAAGGAATCGACCGAGTGGCATAACATCGTCGTCTACGGCAAGCAGGCTGAACTGTGCAGCCAATACCTGAAGAAGGGACGGCAGGTCTATATCGAAGGGCGGCTGACGACGCGTCAGTGGGAATCCAAGGACGGCAGTGGCAAGCGCTCGCGCACCGAGGTCGTGGCGCAGCGCGTGCAGTTCCTGGGCGGCCGCGGGGACGGTGCAGGAACGGGCGGAGCGGGAGCGCGAGGCAGCGGCGGGATGGATGAGCCGGAGGATTTCAGCAACGATATGCCGCCGGCCGGCCCCGACGACGACGACATCCCGTTTTAGACTTTCAGAGGCGGCGGATTTTCGGCGGCGCGAGCGGATGGCCGACCAGTACGGCCGCAATGAACCCAGCCACTGCGGCGCGTAACTCTCCCAGCGCGATTCCCATATGCTCTGCCGGTAAAAGCTCGAGCTTCACGCGGGCTTTGTCCCAGGTCGATCGCGCGCCGCGCGGATTACCGCGCTCGGCATGCAGGATCGCCGCGGCGGCCTGAATCATCCCCTGGTAAAAGAGCTTCTCCTCGCCGCGCGCTCGCTTCCAGACTTCCTCCCACGTCTCGTGGCAATCGAAGAATCGGCCCGCGTTGAAAAGCTCGATCCCTTCGGCCCACAATTCGCCCGCGTCTTTGTGCCGCACTACCCGGCCTCCCATCACTCGACAATAGCGATACTGCGCGCTTGACGCGCGCGCCGGACAGGATCGATTATCGGGCGCACATCTCGAAAGGAGGCGGTTCATGGCACAGGGCAAAGCGAACAAGCTCATCGCACTCCCCGGCGCGACGCTCACGCTGACGGAGGCCGACATGATGCTGGGTGGACGGCCCGAGGTCGAACTCAGCTTGCCCTGTCCTGCCTACCTTATCGAGCATCCCAAGGGCCTCACGCTGTTCGACACCGGATGCGCGCCGCAAGTCGCGGTCGACCCGCGCGGCTACTGGGGCAGGATCGCGGACTACATGAAAGTGAAATATTCGCCGGACCTGACCGTCGACTCGCAAATAAAGGCGCTCGGCTACAAGCTCGACGACGTCAAAAACGTTATCGTCTCTCATCTGCATCTCGACCATTCGGGCGGGATGAGTCTCTTTCCCCACGCGCAGTTCTTCATCATGGAAGGCGAACTGCCGTACGCGTACTGGCCGCGGCGCGAGGCGCGCGCCGCCTTCATCCTCAACGACCTGCTGCCGACGCGCCGCTTCAACTGGCGCGAACTGAGCGGAGACACCGACCTTTTCGGAGACGGCAGCCTGGTCATGCTCAAGACGCCAGGCCATACCCCGGGCGAGAGTTCGCTGATGGTCAACCTGGCGCATCGTGCGATCGTGCTTACCGGCGACACGATCCATATCCGCCGCCAACTGGAGAACTGCGCCCCGATGGCGACCGACTGGGACCAGCCGATGTCGAGCGCGGCCATCCGCCGGCTCAAGGAAATGCAGGATCGCGGCGAGGTGCGCCTGCTGATCAGCCACGACCCGGAGGACTGGGCCGAGTTTCCGCATTCGCCGACGCCGATCGAGTAGGCGGGGATTGCAAACGATCTAGCCTTGCCTCTTCCCGTTGCGGGAAGAGGAACTCGTGCTCGTCCTCGTGTAGCATCGCCCCCCCTCGCCTCACTCGAAATTCCACGTGAACGTCACCGGCGGTCCATTTTTCTGCCCGTTGGGAAGCACGGGCTGGAAAGTGTAAACGAGCTTTTTGAATCCGAGGATCACGCTCTCGGATACCACTGGCGGATTAGGCGAGGGGCTTTGTCCATTGTGCTGGACGGATTCGAACTGCACGTCGACCATGTGATAACTGACCGTCACCGTCCCCATCAAGATAACCGAGAGGTCGGCGGTGGCGACGACCCGATGGTTCGCCGCGGCGTGCATCAACCGCACGGTTGTCGAGTCGAGCTCCGAGCGGGTGAACGTTATCTGCGATGCGGCGCCCAGTGGCGCAGGTACGTCGGGCCTGCCCCAGTTATAGGTGGCCACGTTGTAGTTGCCGTTGCCATCCTCGCCGGCGATGCCGTCGATATGAATGTTGATGCAGCTCGACGCACCGAAGATACACGTTTGGGCAAACGACGACGACGAACAGAACAGCGCGCCCAGCAAGATCGCCAGCGCGACCATCTCGCGAGCTTTTAAGTATCGCATCACCTGGTCATCCATCCTTCCCGATGGAATTCAGTTAGCTCCATATGCTGGCTCTGACTAAAAACCATGGGCAAGCAGCGGCCGGCTTGAATGCGCAAGGGCCGCCGACGCGGTGCGCCGGCGGCCCTTGCTTGTTCTTCTGATGTCCGCTGACGACTATGCCGCCACGCCGTGACGCAGCAGCTTGCCCGGCGTAGCGCCCGTGCAATCGCCCTCGGTGAAGGTCACCGCGCCGTTGACCAGGATATGGCGGTAGCCTTCCGCGCGCTGCACGCGGCGCCATTCGTTGCCCGGCAGGTCGTGCACGATCTCGACCGGCCCAACGCCGAGCTTTTCGTAGTCGTAGATCACGATATCGGCTGGCGCGCCCTCGCGCAGGAAGCCGCGGTCTCTGAAGCCGGCGCAGAAGGCTGGCAGCGCGCTCAGGCGCCAGTGGATTTCCTCCAGGGTCAGCCATCCGCGCTCGCGCACGAAGGTTGCGATACCTTCGGTCGGGTAGCGCCCGGCGGTGAGGAACTTGGTATGCGCGCCGCCGTCCGAGACGCCGAAGGTGATGTATGGATAGTCGATGATCTCCTTCATCAGCGCGGGATCGCGATTGATGGCCGGGGCGAAGAACTCGGTCTTGAGGTTGTCCGCCACCGCGAGGTCGCACATCACGTCGACCGGGTCCTTGCCGTCGCGCTCGCCCGCCTTGCGCAGCGTCATTCCTTCCAGATGCCGCAATTTCTCATCGATCACCTGCGTGATGACGATTTGATCGAAGAAGCTCGTGATGAGGCCTTCGCGCGGCAGATTGGTCTTGAGCCCATGACGGCGAGAGGGGTCACCAAGCTTGGCCTTGCGCTCCTCGACCGTGCCGGTCGTGACTTCGCGCCACGAATCGGAGTCGTCGAACAGGTTCCAGTCCTCGAAGGTGAAAGTCAGCCCGGCTTCGGTGGTGATGCCCTGGCCGTAGACCGGAATGCCGTTGATGCGGCATCGATCGAGCCATCGAATCATATTGCGATGGCGATGCGGAAAGCGGTCTTGCGACTGCACCGCCTCGAACATGATCGGGCGGCCGCTGATTTTCGCCAGATCCTCGTAGTGACGCGCGTCCTCCTTGGGATTCCAGCTCGCCAGCGTCATTTCCTGGAAACCCTCGCCCCGCTCGCCCAGCACTTTCGCGAACACCTTGCAGGTCTCGTCGTGCATGACGTCGGTGTTCATCGGGGAGCCGTCCCAGTCGCGCTGCACGGCCGACGGCCCGTCGGGCTTCAGACGCTGCGCGGACCATCCGTAAGCGCCGGCGTCCATCGCTTCGTTGAGCAGATGGGCCATCATGCGATGCTCGTCGTCGGTCGGCATGCGGCCGGTCTTCGACTGCTCGATTCCCATCACGTAGCCCATCAACGGATTGACCGGCACGTAGGGCAACACGTTGACGCCCTTGGGCAGCCGCTCGATACGGTCGAGGAACTCGGGATAGGTGTGCCAGTCCCACGGCATCGCGGCCTTCATCGCGGCCAGCGGAATCGCCTCGGTGCGCGTCATCGTCAGCATCGCACGCTCTTCATCGCCCGGCTTGACCGGAGCGAAACCGAAGCCGCAGTTGCCGATGACCACCGAGGTCACGCCGTGCCATCCGGAGATGGTGAGCCACGGATCCCAGAACAGTTGCGCGTCGTAGTGAGTGTGGAGGTCGATGAAGCCCGGGGCCACGATAAGGCCGCGCGCGTCGATCACCTCTTTGGCGTCGCTGGCCGGGATACGCCCGATCCTGGCGATGCGCCCGTTTTTGATCCCGATGTCGCCGCGAATGCGCGGTGCGCGGGTCCCATCGATGATCATTCCGTCTTTGATGACAATGTCGAATTCTGGCATCAGCTAGATCTCCGCATTGGAAAGGTTTGTGTACTCCTCATGCTTCGCACTAATCGGGCTGCGAATCAAGGAAAGCCTATCTTATCAAGCAAGCGTTTGGCGGATCGATCTGGCGTTCGTTCGCGAACGGCGTTTGAACGAGGCGCGAGGAATCAATTCTTGCGTACGCCAGGATCGAGTTCGACGCCGATCGGCACGATAATCCGCACCACCGCATTGTAGAACGCGACATTCATCGCGAGTTCCATGATGCGGCGATGGTCGAGAAACTCGCGCAGCGCGTCGAAAATCTTATTGCTCACTTTGATGTTGGTGGTGGCCTCGGCCGCGTAGCGCATCACGGCGCGCTCGTGTTCGTTGAAGACGGACGAGCGCTCGAAGTCCGCGAGCTGCTCGAGCTGCTCGCGGCGCACGCCCACGCCGAGCGCGATATTCCAATGATGGACGAATTCGTACTCGGCGCCGGCGATGCGCCCGACGGTCATCAGCGCGAGTTCGCGCAGCCGCGGGTCGAGCTCGGTGTGATTGCGCAACTCGAGCGCCATCGCCGAGAAGCGCCGCAGCAGATTGGGCGCGTTGGCGATCGCGCGATGGATATGTCCCGGCTTCGTGCCGCGTTCGCGCTCGAACTCGTCGAAGACTGCGCGTTCCTCAGCGGTCAGATCTTCGCGGCTAACGTACGGCAATCGCGCCATCGGAGATTCCCTTCCATGTTGGG